>Ga0307372_10011685_pt1 | contig 11658 bp, 5 predicted proteins | sample OX1MG_FD_202533 | JGI IMG/M metagenome (GOLD analysis project Ga0307372, IMG submission 202533) | Soil microbial communities from Risofladan, Vaasa, Finland - OX-1 | ecosystem: Environmental > Terrestrial > Soil > Coastal area > Acid sulfate soil | place: Finland: Risofladan, Vaasa | collected...
CCGACGGCGAACGCGACCATTACCTTCCCTGGTACGCGCCCACGCGGCTGTTCGACGTCGCCACCGGCATGGAGCACGGCTGGCTCCTGCAAGGCTGGCAGCGGAGCTGGAACCGGCCGGAGTCGTTCCCCGACAACGTCGAGCGGCTGGTCGAAATCGGCCGCGGTTCGCCCACCGTGAGCGCGAAGTGACCCTGGCGCGCGATGGCGGCCTTTTTGCCGATTGCGTCGGCGCGAAGACCCGATACAATGAGCCATGTCGTGCGCAATCGCCATTCGGCCTCGATTGACGGGCGCACGAATTCGCGCCGGTGAACGTGCTTCCAAGAGGACCGTGCCGTGAACGATCTTTCCGACGTGCTTGACGCGTTGGGGACGCCCCGACTGCTCGTCGTCGGGGACGTGATGCTCGATATCTACACCTGGGGCGATGCCGAACGCGTCAGCCCTGAGGCGCCTGTGGTTGTGCTGCGGGCCGAGGGCGACGAGGTGCGGTTGGGGGGCGCGGCGAGCGTCGCGTTCCTGCTCCGTGGGTTTGGCGCCGATGTCGCGTTGGCGGCGGTCGTCGGCACCGACCCGCGCGGCCGTCTCGCGCGGCGGCTGCTCGAAGAGGCAGGCATTGACCAGACGCTGGTATTCGACGATCCCCACCGCCCGACCACCGTGAAAGAACGGATCCTGGGGCGTTCACCCGGACGACAGCCGCATCAAATCCTGCGTCTCGACCGCGAGGATTGCCGCCCGCTGTGCCCGGAGCTTGAAGCTCAGTTGATCAGTGCGATCTCCGAGGAACTGCCGTCGCGGCAGGCCGTCCTGGTCGCTGATTATGCGAAGGGCGTCGGCACGCCCCGGCTGCTTTCGGCCGTGATAACCGCCGGAGCGGAGGGGAGGGTTCCCATCCTGGTCGACCCGGCGCGCCTGCGCCGCTACGGTCGTTACCGCGGGGCGACGCTCCTCAAGCCCAACCGAATTGAGGCCGAGTTGGCGACCGGCAGGCCAATTCGTACGATTGCCGACGCCGTTTCGGCCGTGGAGGAGTTGCATTTGCGGCTCGACGGCGCAGCCGTGCTTCTGACGCTCGACGCCGAAGGCATGGTGCTTGCCGTCGAGGGCCGCTCCGCCCAGCATTTTCCAGCGCGACGCCGCGAGGTGTACGACATCACGGGGGCGGGCGACATGGCTTTGGCTCTGGTTGGCCTCTGCCAGGCCGCCGGGATCACATGGCCCGATACGGTGCGCCTGGCAAACGCGGCGGCCGGTTTGCAGGTGGAACGGTTGGGCGTCGCCCAGGTGACCCGCGCCGAACTGCGGGCGGAACTGTCGCGCAAAGCCGGATCGCCACGCGGCAAGATTCTGACCGGGCCGGAATTGCCGGCGATGGCAAGTGCGTACCGCGCGGCGGGCCATTCGATCGTTTTCACCAACGGGTGTTTCGACTTGCTGCACATCGGCCATGTGACGTGCTTGCAGGAAGCGGCCGAGTTCGGTGACGTGTTGTTCGTGGGAGTGAACAGCGACGAGAGCGTCCGAGCGCTCAAGGGGCCGGGTCGCCCGGTGATTGGCCTGTGCGATCGCGTGGCCATGCTCGCCGCGTTGGAGTGCGTCGACCACCTCGTCGTGTTCGACGGACTGGCGCCCAACTCGCTGCTCGACGCCTTGCGCCCTGACGTTCTTGCCAAGGGAGGGACGTACCACGGCGCGGAGCAGGTCGTGGGGCGCGACGCCATCGAAGGCTGGGGTGGAAAGGTGCTCCTTACGACGCGGCGCGGCGGTGCCTCGACGACAGACATCATTAAGACGGTTCGCCTCGCGCCGAACGTCCACCTGCAATGTGGACTAGCGCGAATGATTGAACTACCGGAAAAAGGGTTGAGCTAATGGAACAAACCATGTCCGCCGAGCACAGCGGCGTGATGCAGGCCTCGTTCAGCGGCTGCCACGCCGAGGGCCACGCCGCCAACTCATCGCAAATCCTCGCGGGCGAGCGCGCCGGCCAATTGACCAATCCGCTGGCCAGCGAAGGCGCGCACGGCGAACGCAACTGCGACAACGTCGGCCTGATCCGCGCCACGTCCAACGGCTGCCACGCCGAAGGCGGCGCGGACAACGGCACCGTCTCCACGCGCGACTGCGCGCGACGACGACGCGATACGGTGGCGGCACGCAGTAGCGGGCATTCGACATTCGTACCGATGGCGCGCGCCGCGCTGCTGTTCGTCGCCACGTATGCTCTCGCCGTCACCCGCACCGACGCCGCTCAGCCACCCGCGGATACAGATGCCGAAAACGAGACGGAAGGCGTGCCCGACGAACCAACCAGCGTGACGCTGGCCGATGGCACCGTGCTGGAACTCGAAACCTACGGCGACAGCTACGAGGGGTACGAGCCCCGGTTGCCGATCACCGCCGAAAAGGCCGAGACGCTCGTCGATTACGGCCGCGATCGATTGGGGGGGAACCTCGAACTCCGCTCCATCCGTTTGGACGTGAAGAAAAAGAGGATGTACTGGATCGACACGGACGGAGGCGCCTGGCGTTTTGGCAACATTCGCTCCGCCGGCCTGAACGGCAAATCGCCGAGCACCTTGGTTGGTCCGAAGCTCGCCGATCCAAGGGGCCTGGAACTTGACCTGGTTCATCGGATGATGTACTGGTCGAACGCCGTGCCGTCCGAGACCCACCGCATGGGTGTCCAACGCGCCAAACTCGACGGGTCGCGCCACGCGACGCTTATTGACGTCCCCAGCCCTGGGGCGCCAAGCGCAGTCGCGATCGATGCCGATGCCGATTCAGACACGCTGTACTATTTCGACGACGCAAAGCTCGTCCGTGCGCGCCTTGACGGCTCCAACGAAGAGATGGTTGTTGAGGCGAGTGGAAAGGCGCACTTCGGCTGGTCGGCCGTGATCGACCACGCGCGCAACCAGCTCTATTGGGCCGGCGGCGACGACCGAATCACGCGAGTCAATCTGGATGGGACTAGGCTTGAGACCGTTGTGGCGTTGGGCCTCTCCTGGGGACAGATTTGGGGCATCGCCTTGGACGCCGCCAACGATAAGCTCTACTGGATCGAGCGCAGCTATGGTCATGTGTGCCGAGCGAACCTCGACGGTTCGCAGATTGAAAATCTTGTCGTCGGACTGGAGTGGCCCGGGGGCGTGGACGTTGATCTTGGGCACGGCCATGTTTACTGGACCGATCGTTACAACGACGGGGGAACTCTCTACGGCCTGGTCCAACGGGCAAAGCTTCCGCCCGTCCCAACGCCGAAAACCATGCGCGCTCCGCCGCGGGTCGTGGCTATGGAGCCGGCGAGAGGCGCCGCGGGCATCGAGGTGACACTTCGAGGAACGCACTTTACGGGCGTGGAACGCGCGGAATTCATCGGCGACGGCGGCGAGCGGCTGCGAGCGACGTACATCGTGAAATCCGATGGCGAGTTGCGGGTTGTCGTACCAAAAGCGCCGAAAGGCGTGAAGCGCGCCGCGATCGTCGTCGCCGGCCCGGGCGGCGTTACGGTCACACTCCCACGCGACTGCCGCGGCGTCAAAGGCGATAAAATCAAGTTCGATCGATTCCACGATGCGCACGGCCCTCCCTATGTGGTTGCGTCCGGTTCACGGATTGCCCACATTGAAAAGTCGCTCGCAATCGCGCTGGATCGCGCCCGCATTACCACGGGCGGACGCGGAGGTAACGTGTTGTTCATGAAGAATGGAAGCAGCATGGTTCCACATGAGGGATCGACGAACGTGATCTACCAGGAGCCGTTTGCGCGACTCGCCGGTCGTCATAAGAAAGCATCGCCTGGCACGGCGCTCATCCGCGTACCGGCTATCCGGCTGAGCTTCGTCGAATCACTATTCGAGTACGATCGGCAGTAACACCAACATTTCTCCGTGCCGGCCAAGAGCACGAATCGGAAATCGAATCCGCAACGATACCAAAGGAGGCAACCATGGCCACTGACTGCACATCCCTGCAATACGGCTGCACGCAGATCTATTGCCAGTCCATCGTCGACCCCGGCTCGCTTTACCTCGCCGCCAACCCAACCGGGAGCGGGGGCATCGCGTTGAATTGCAACTTCACGACGATCCAGTACCGGCAACCTAAGTGCAACTACGCCGCGGGTGTGGATCCGAACGCGGGCGCCGATGACGACTCGGACTACTGCGTCGGATCGCGATGGCTGAATTTGTTCAACTTCAAGATGTGGATTTGCGTCGACAACACGGTTGGCGCCGCCGTATGGGTTCCCTGGCTCCGCTGGCAGAGCGCGGCCCAATGGCAGCCGACGACCGGTCAGTTCGCCGTCTTGATGGTCGACTCGAACTTCGGCGTGGACGGCGAGTACCGCCGCGTGTTAGTGTCCAATCCGGGTATCGGCGCCCAGTTGATCCTCTCGCCGCAGCACACCGAACTGCCTGACGGCGCGATCGTGCTTGGAATCTACGGCACGCCTCCCGGCGGCGACCAGCGCGGGGCCAGCGCCATCGACCTGCAAAACGTGCGCAGCGATGCGGCGCAGGTGGCCAGTGGCGCGCATTCGTTCATCGCCGGCGGCGCCAACAACACGGCCTCGGGCTACGGCGCCCACGCCGAGGGAGAATGGTCCGAGGCCATCGGCGAGTCGTCGCACGTCGAGGGCTTCGCCGACGCCGCCAGCTCCAAAATCGCCAACGCGACCGGCGCCCACCTCGAAGGCTACGCGCTCACCGGCGGCGTCATGACCGCGAGCGCCTTTGGCGCCCACGCCGAGGGCGCGGCAATCGGCAACGTCGGCGGCCTGGCCTCGACGATCCTGGCCGCGGGTATCGGCGCGCACGCCGAAGGCTACGCCTTGGGCGGCGGTGAAATCGACGCCACGGGCCTGGGCGCGCATGCCGGCGGCTGCGCCAGCGGTGGCTTGATCTCCGCGCCTGACGTCGGCGCCCAGGCGGCCGGCTACGCCCTGAGCGGCACCACCGGCGCGCTGTTTGCCAGCGGCGCCGGCACGCACGCCGAGGGCTACGCCAACAGCGGCACCATCAACGCCGGCGGCGGAGGGCCCTCCGGCGGAGGGCCGGGCCTGGGCGCCCACGCCGAAGGCAACGCGCAAGCCGGCGCCACGATCAGCGCCGCCCAACCCGGAGCGCACGCGGAGGGAAGCGCCGTGGGCCGCGCTTCGCTGAGCAGCGTCTCGTACATCCTGGCCAACGCCACCGGCGCCCACGCCGAAGGCTACGCCACGCTTGGCGGCGGGAGCGCCGGCCAAGTGCAGGCCCTGGCCGAAGGCTGCCACGCCGAAGGCGCCGCCCTGGGAGGCGCCATTGAGGCCGGCGTCTCGCCCGGCGTCGGCACCGGCGCCCACGCCGAGGGATACGCAACCGCCGGCGGCTCGATCGGCGCCCAGCAAAACGGCGCCCACGCCGGCGGCGGCGCCAACGGCGCCAACAGCTTCGTCCTGGCCAAAGGGGTCGGGGCACTGGCGCACGGCAGCGCCGTCAACGGCGGCATCATCAACGCCAAGGACGAGGGCTGCGTCGCGTTCGGCTACGCCAACGGCAATGGACCCGAAGCCTCGGGCGACGCCGATGGCGTCGGCGCTGGGATTCTCGCCAACGCCAACGCCGCCCGCGCCAACAGCCACGCCACCGACGCCAGCGGCGTCCCAACCTCCTCGCGCAACCCGCCACCAACGCCTGCGGCGGCCCCCGCAATTCGCGGCGCGAATTCATGGTTCGTCTCGCTGGCCCGCGCCGCGCTGCTGTTCGTCGTCGCGTATGCTCTCGCCGTCACCCGCACCGACGCCGCGCAGCCGGCGGAGGAGAGGCACTCCGACAACGTGACGGAAAGCGTCCCTGACGAGCCAACCAGCGTGACGCTTGCCGACGGAACGGTCGTGCAACTGGAAACCTATGGGGACAGCTACGAAGGCTACGAATGGCGCCCGGCGATCATGGCGGACAAAGCCGAGACGCTGGTGGACACCAGAAAAGTCCGCAGCCGTGGGTTTCGTTGGGCGCCGTACTGCGGCGACATCTGTCTCGACGTGAAGCGAGGGAAAATGTACTGGAAGGACAGCGGCGGGTCATACCCGGAGACGTCGCACATCCAACGAGCCAACCTCGACGGCTCGGCGCCCGAAACGATTCTCGGGCGAGAGATCGGAGTCCACGGGCTATCGCTGGATCTCGCGAAACGCAAAGTCTATTGCTGCGGCGGGGCGGTGCTTTGCGTCGACGTCGATGGGAAGCATGCCCATGCGGTGGTTGAAAAAGTGCTACACTCGGGTGGCACGGCCGTCGATGGCGATGAACGAAAGCTGTACTACGGCATGGACCACGACATCATCTGCCGCGACCTCGGTAATGGCGAAGAACGTCGCTTGGCCAAGGCCGTCCTGCCTCCGCCGCACGCCCTCGCGCTCGATCAAAAGGCGAGGCACCTCTATTGGGCGTGCGCGGCCAGTGCATGGATTGCGCGCGTCAGCTTGGACGGCGGCGCTCCCGAATTCGTGATTGAGTCACCGATTGGAACTGCGAGCATTTCAGCGATCGCGCTGGATACAGACGCGGGGAAGCTTTACTGGGTGGATAAGGCAAGAGGGCACCTGCGGCGTTCTAATCTCGACGGTTCGCATGTCGAGGAGATTGTGATCGGCGGGGTAAACGTCTACGGTGTCGCGGTTGATCCCGACGGCGGAAAAGTCTACTGGACCGAGTACCGGTCCTTCGCAGGCGGCGTGTATGGGCTGGTCCGCAGGACGCGCGTTCCGGATCCGCCAAAGCCGACGACGCTACCGGCCCCGCCGCTCGTCAAGTCGATCGCGCCCGAGGCGGGACCAGTTGGGGCGGCGATCGTGCTGACCGGTAGACACTTGAGCGAGACCGAGAAGGTGTCTTTCGTCGGCGTGGAAAATGGGCAGCACGTCGACGCGCGTTTCGAGGTGGTCGACGAGAACACGCTAAAGGTGGCGGTGCCTCCACTCGAGGGAGCCTTCACCGGCGCGGCGATCATCGTGCAAAGCCCAGGCGGCGTTACAATCACGGTACCAAAGAACGCCAAATCCGTGTCGGCGGAAAGGCCCGTGGTGGCTGATCGCTTCGACGCTAGTCGCCCGCTCGCGTACGTTGTTCTTCCTGGCGCGCAGTTGGCGAACCTCGAGAAATCAGTTGCATTCGTCGAGCGCGGGGCCATCGTCGTTTCCGGCGCACTCGGTGCGAATGTCCTGTTCCTTAGGAACGGAAGCATCACGGGGGTTAAGTCACCGCCAAATTTGATCGTCTATCACGAGCCTTTCGTGTGCATCGGTCACCGCGAAAGTCCCGCGAAGGGTGTCCGTTACGTGCCGGTGCCCGCGATCCGACCGTCATTCATCGACAAACTGTTTGAGTACGAGCGGCCGTAGAACCACCGCGCGCTCCGCGAAGGTTGCGGACGCAACATCGAAATCCAATCCACAACGCTATCGAAGGAACAAAGCATGTCCACCGACTGCACTTCATTTCAATTCGGTTGCACGCAGATTTATTGCCAATTCATCGATGACCCCGGTTCGCTCTACGTCGCCGCCAACCCAACCGGAACTGGTGGCATCGCACTGAACTGCAACTTCACTACGATTCAGTACCGGCAGCCAAAGTGCAGCTATGCCGAGGCCGAGGATCCGACGCCAGCCAACGACGGATCCGCCACGCAGATCTACTGCGTCGGCTCGCGCTGGATGAACATCGGCAACTTTCCGCTCAAAATGTCGATCTGCGTCCAGAATGACTTCCCGGGCGCAGCCATTTGGGTGCCTTTCCTGCGCTGGCAGGACAACGCCCAGTGGCCGACGGGTCAATTCGCCGTGCTCATGGTCGACACGCATCTCGCCGCCGATGGCGAGTTCCGCCGGGTGCTCTATAGCGACCAAGGCGTCGGCGCCCAGTTGATCCTCTCGCCGCAGCACACCGAACTGCCTGACGGCGCGATCGTGCTTGGAATCTTCGGCACGCCTCCCGGCGGCGACCAGCGCGGGGCCAGCGCCATCGACCTGCAAAACGTGCGCAGCGATGCGGCGCAGGTGGCCAGTGGCGCGCATTCGTTCATCGCCGGCGGCGCCAACAACACGGCCTCGGGCTACGGCGCCCACGCCGAGGGAGAATGGTCCCAGGCCATCGGCGAGTCGTCGCACGCCGAGGGCTTCGCGGACGACACCAGCGGCAAAATCGCCAACGCGACGGGGGCCCACCTCGAAGGCTACGCGCTCACCGGCGGCCTCATGACGGCCGGCGCCTTCGGCGCCCACCTCGAAGGTTCCTGCACCGACGCGGCCGTGATGACGGCGAGCGGCGTCGGCGCGCACGCCGAGGGGGCGGCCGACGGCAACGTCGGCGGCCTGGCCTCGACGATCCTGGCCGCGGGTATCGGCGCGCACGCCGAAGGCTACGCCTTGGGCGGCGGTGAAATCGACGCCACGGGCCTGGGCGCGCATGCCGGCGGCTGCGCCAGCGGTGGCTTGATCTCCGCGCCTGACGTCGGCGCCCAGGCGGCCGGCTACGCCCTGAGCGGCACCACCGGCGCGCTGTTTGCCAGCGGCGCCGGCACGCACGCCGAGGGCTACGCCAACAGCGGCACCATCAACGCCGGCGGCGGAGGGCCCTCCGGCGGAGGGCCGGGCCTGGGCGCCCACGCCGAAGGCAACGCGCAAGCCGGCGCCACGATCAGCGCCGCCCAACCCGGAGCGCACGCGGAGGGAAGCGCCGTGGGCCGCGCTTCGCTGAGCAGCGTCTCGTACATCCTGGCCAACGCCACCGGCGCCCACGCCGAAGGCTACGCCACGCTTGGCGGCGGGAGCGCCGGCCAAGTGCAGGCCCTGGCCGAAGGCTGCCACGCCGAAGGCGCCGCCCTGGGAGGCGCCATTGAGGCCGGCGTCTCGCCCGGCGTCGGCACCGGCGCCCACGCCGAGGGCTACGCCACCGCCGGCGGCGCGATCGGCGCCCTTGAAAACGGCGCCCATGTGGGTGGCAGCGCCAACGGCGCCAACAGCTTCGTCCTGGCCAAGGGGGTCGGGGCTCTGGCGCACGGCAGCGCCGTCAACGGCGGCATCATCAACGCCAAGGACGAGGGCTGCGTCGCGTTCGGCTACGCCGACGGCGGCACGCTGTTCAGCGGCGACGTCGCGCCCGCCCCCGGCGCGGCCGCGGACCAAGGCAACCTGACCTTTGGCAACGCCGAAAACGGCGGCACGATCATCGCCACCGGCAGCGGCGCCGTCGCGCATGGCCACGCCAACGCCGGCCAGGCTATCATCAACGCCAACGGCAATGGACCCGAGGCCTCGGGCGACGCCGATGGCGTCGGCGCTGGGATTCTCGCCAACGCCAACGCCGCCCACGCCCGTGGGCACGCGGCCGCGTTGAGCACCATTCAGGCCACCGCCGACGGCGCCAACGCCGACGGCAACGCCGACAACGGCGGCACCATCCAGGCGCTGGCCGACGGCGCCCACGCCGAGGGCGACGCCGACGGCGCCGCCTGCTTCATCACGGCCGGAACCACTGTCGCCGGCGTGGGCAACGGGGCCCACGCCGAGGGCGGCGCCGAGATCGGCGGCGGCGGCCAGTCGGCGGCGATTTCGGCCCTCTCCAGCGGATCCCACGCCGAGGGCAGCGCCAGCAGCGGCATCATCACCGCCGGCACTGACGTCGCGAGCGTCGGCGAAGTTCGGCGGATGAAGACACCCAGCTTTTGGGCGGATGAAGGAGGCGCATTGAAGCGGGCCGCTGTTTTTTGGCGACCGCCTCTTGCCCGCACGGACGTACAGCGGTAGAATACCATTGGGTTTGAATTCAGGTTGTCATTTGTCCGTGGTATCTATGACGACGATACTTTTCACCGCTTCACGTCACGGCTGCGCAGGCGGGCGGCGTGGCCAGCCGCGGCGGCGGCTTGGCCACCCGGGGCGGTTGCAGGGCCATCACGACCCTCCGGCGTCCGCAACCGCGATCGGCCCGCAGCCGGGCTCATCGGCGGCTAACGCAGCGATTTCGCCTAAAAATGCTAACCGAATGGGCCGTTCTCGCGGGCGGTGGTCGCCAGTCCGCGCGCGCCCGGCATCGCGGGTGGGGCCGCCCACCTGTCGAAATGATGCCGGATTGCCATGCGGAGGTCGTGCCTAGTTTATGAGCAGACACCGCTCAAACCGTAGGCAGCCCGTTGCCAAAGCGATGAGCGCGATGAACCACGACGCGGGAACCGCCCACCGAAAAAGCCCTATGAAAATCCATAGAAAACAGTTTTTCGCGTCAAGGATTTCTGCCGATTTGCCAGCCGTTTCAGCGGGCGCCGCGGGCGGTTGGTTGTGCTCAGTTTCTAGGCAGCGCCGCGTAGGGACGCGGGCTGATGAGCCCCAACGAAATCCGCCGAAGGCGGGAGAGCGTGACGTGGTACGTTACCCCCCACAAGTGTGCGGACGCTGCCGCCGCGAGAAGTGATATCGCCGCGATCCGGAGCTCGTGCCATAAGCCCAACGACACCAACTACTTGCGACGCGCAACCTAGTACCCCCCATTGGTGTGCGGACGCTGCCCTTGGGCCCAGGTCATTGGCACATGCGCGCATCCACAGCGCAAGTTGAATAGCTACAACAGTTTGCGCAAGACTAATTGCCACCCCCCACAAGTGTGCGGACGCTCCGGACGCTGAATTACCCTCCTTCTATCAGCACGGTTCCCAGGTAAGCGGGGGCTGGAATGGATTTTCAACACCCTATTGCCCACCTGACTGGACACGCGTATTATTGGTCATGGGCTTGTGTGCGCTCGGCCGCGGGGGCTGTCGTTGATGGCGGCCCATGCGCAACGGCCGATGCCGAAGACCTGCTTTGGCCGCTAAACCGACAAGGCCAACAGGGGGCTAACGCCCCCCGCTCGCCCAAGTCAACCGAGAAAGTCAACAGGGGGCTGACGCCCCCCGCTCGCCCAACCGACAAGGCCAACAGGGGGCTGACGCCCCCCGCTCGCCCAAGTCAACCGACAAAGTCAACAGGGGGCTGACGCCCCCCGCTCGCCCAACCGACAAGGCCAACAGGGGCTATCTATGACGATGACACTTTTTAACGCTTCACGTCACGGCTGCGCAGGCGTGCGGCATAGCCAGCCGCGGCGGCGACCAAGCCATCACGACCCTCCGGCGCCCGCAACCGCGATCGGCCCGCAGCCGGGCCCATCGGCGGCCAATGCAGCGATTTTGCCGAAAAATGCTAACCGAATGGGCCGTTCTCGTGGGCGGTGGTCGCCAGTCCGCGCGCCCGGCATCGCAGGCGGGGCCAAGCAGGCGAAGTAGGTTACTGAATCGGGGATGAGTTCGGCGAGTTGCTCGTACACCCGCTTTGGCTCCAGAAACGGCGAGGTGAACTTTTCGACAACGGTCATCCAACTTTGCCGGAACATCCGCAAACCTATTACGCAATCCCAGATCATGGACGATCAGGGCGAGTACATAGCCGCACATCGCGTCGTCGAGGCCGACGCCTTGCCCACCGGAACCGGCGATGCGGGCCTGGCGCCAGATCGTCAGGTCTTGCTTAGATAGCGGCATCGGCGAAGAGCCCCTGTTGTGCATCGCCGTGCCGTCTCCAGACCGCGCGGCAAACGCGGTCGAGCGCGGGGCTCATCCCGGTTGAAGTTGT
>Ga0307372_10011686_pt1 | contig 11658 bp, 8 predicted proteins | sample OX1MG_FD_202533 | JGI IMG/M metagenome (GOLD analysis project Ga0307372, IMG submission 202533) | Soil microbial communities from Risofladan, Vaasa, Finland - OX-1 | ecosystem: Environmental > Terrestrial > Soil > Coastal area > Acid sulfate soil | place: Finland: Risofladan, Vaasa | collected...
GGCCGGGGGAGTTCCGGCCGGGGTAGCTCGGGCCGGGGTGGCTCGGGCTGGGGGAGTGGCTCGGGCCGGAAGGGCGGCGGCCGCAGGCCTGGCAAGGGCAAGGGGCGCAGCACGGGCCGGTCGCAGCCGCCGGTCGATCCGATCACGATCTTGTTCGGCTGGCTGTTCAGCGCCCTGGCCGGTGCCTGGATGCTGCTGGCACACGCGACCGGGTTCGGCGCCCGGGCACTGGGCCGCAGCGCGCGGGACCTCGACCCGCTGCACCGGCGGGACGGGGCGGGCCTGGCGTTCCTCGGCGCGGCGATCGTTGTCGCCGCGACCACGTGGTGGAGCATGGGCAACGTCGTCGGCCGGGTCATGACCGCGTTCATCCGCGGGGCTTTCGGCTCGCTGGCGTGGGCGGTGCCGGTGCTGCTGGCCCTGCTCGCCTGGCGGTTCCTGCGCCATCCGGATCGCAACGCCGAGACCGGGCGGGTGACCATCGGCTGGTCGGCGCTGGTGGTCGGCGGGCTGGGCCTGGTGCATATCGCACACGGCACCCCCAGCCCCACCGACGGCGCCGGCGCGATGCGTGCCGCGGGCGGCCTGATCGGGTTCTTCGCTTCCGCGCCTTTGGTGGCGGCCGTGACGCCGTGGATCGCGGCCCCGCTGCTGGCCCTGCTGTGCGGGTTCGGCCTGCTGGTGATCACGGGCACTCCGCTGCACCGGGTGCCCGACCGGCTGGGCGAACTGCGCGGCCTGACCGGCCGCAGCCCGGGAGGCCGCCTCGCGGACGGCACCGACGCCAGCGCGGAGCCCGGCCGGGGAACGCGTGCCGGCCGCAAACGGCAGGCCGCCATCGAGGCCGGGGACCACGCCAAGCCTTACGACACCCCGCTGCTGCGGGGCGAGGCGGGAGCCGCCGGGGCGGGCGCCGCCGCTCTCGCCGGGCCCGGGGCCCCGGCCACCTCCGGCCGTGCCGGGGACGCCGCCGGCGCAGACCACGGTCCCGGCCCAGCGGACACCGAGGACGACGAGAGCCTGCTGGACGTGCTGGGATTCGGGCCGCCCACCAGCGGCCGGCAGTCCGCGGCGGGTCACGCGGCCGCCGGTCCGGCGGCCGGGCCGCTGGCCGCCCGCGGCGAGCAGCTGACCCTCACCGGGTCGACCGACTCCAGCTACACGCTGCCGCCGACCGCGCTGCTGCGGCCGGGCACGGCGCCCAAGGCGCGGACGCGCGCCAACGACGTAGTGGTGGCCGCGCTGACCGCGGTGCTGGAGCAGTTCGAGGTGGATGCGCAGGTCACCGGCTTCAGCCGGGGGCCGACCGTGACGCGGTACGAGATCGAGCTGGGCCCGGCGGTCAAGGTGGAGCGGGTCACCCAGCTGTCGAAGAACATCGCGTATGCGGTGAAAAGCGCCGACGTGCGGATCCTGTCTCCGATCCCGGGCAAGTCGGCGATCGGGGTGGAGATCCCCAATGCCGACCGTGAGATCGTCAGCCTGGGCGACGTGCTGCGCTCGCAGGTGGCCGTCACCGACCACCATCCGATGGTGGTCGGCCTGGGCAAGGACGTCGAGGGCCGCACGGTGGTGGCGAACGTGGCCAAGATGCCGCACATGCTGATCGCCGGGGCCACCGGGGCGGGCAAGGCGCTGGCTCTTGACACACCGATCCCCACCCCGGGCGGGTGGACCACGATGGGCGACGTTCAGGTAGGCGATCAGGTCTTTGATGAGCGTGGTCATCGTTGCACGGTGATCGCCGCGACTCCGGTTATGCACGGACGTCCCTGCTATGAGGTCGAGTTCTCGGACGGGACAGTCATCGTGGCCGACGCGGAGCACCTGTGGCGAACAGAGACGGCGGCAGGGCGCCAGCAGCGCGCGCGGCCAGCGCGGGGCGCTCCGTACTGGTCGCCAGCGGATGTCGCTCGTATCGCCGAGCGGGCAGCCAGGGTACTCACCGAACCTGATCGGCTTGTCGGCACGGCCGAGGTAAAGGCTGACGTGGGCACTCAGTTCGGCCATGTCCTCTACCAGGTTGTGATGGCTCTTCCCAAGGAAGGGCGCGTCATCCGGCCGACATACCGCCGAGGTGGGCGCGAGATCGGATTCTGGGCGCAGGCTTATTCCCGCCATCTTGTCTACAAGACACTCGCGGAACGCATCAGCACTCCGGTCGGCCACGGCCATGTCTGCCAGGCCGACGCTGAGCCGGTCACAACCAGGCAGATCGCCGCGTCGCTTCACCATTGGCAGCGGTCCAACCATTCGGTTGCGCTGTGCGGGCCTCTCGACTATCCGGAGCGGGATCTACCGGTGGCTCCGTACACGTTCGGCTGCTGGCTGGGCGACGGGAGCACGATGACCGCCGGCTTTACCTGTGCTGACGAGGAGATTCTGGACCACATCCGCGACGACGGGTACGTGGTCACCCATCACGCCAGTACCCGGATGCAGTACACGATTTCGAACCGCCCTGAGCGCGAGCGGCGCATCGCAGAAGCGCTTGACCTCGCGGCTCAGGGGATGAGCGTTGCCCAGGCGGCACGCCACGCCGGTGTCGGCCTTTCCGCTGTGCTCAAGGCAGCCAATGGCCGGTTCCCGCAGGGGCGCAGAGGTACCTTCGTCCCGTCCTCGCCCCCCCGCGGGCGTTACCGGACCATGGCTGAGATGTTCCGCGAGGTTGGGGCGAAGCACATTCCGCAGACGTATCTGCATGCGTCCGTCTCACAGCGCCGTGCTCTGCTCGCAGGACTGCTAGATACCGACGGTTATTGCAGTCCTGCGGGGACGGTTGAGTTCGTGGCCACGAGCCGGGACCTCGCGTACGGGGCACTGGAACTGATGCTCGGCCTTGGGTACAAGGCCACACTGCGGACCAAGCCCTGCAATGGCCGCAACCAGGCTGCGTCAACCGCTTACACCATCGCCTTCACCCCGCACGAGCCCGTGTTCCGGCTCAGCCGCAAGCTGGCGCGGCAGCGTCAGGTCAAGCCAGCCAGCCCGACGCGGCGACGGTACATAACCGATGTGCGGCCGATCGGGTCCGTACCGGTGCGCTGCATCCAGGTTGACAGCCCCAGCAGGCTCTACCTGGCCAGCCGGTCCTGCATTCCCACCCACAACTCCACCTGCGTGAATGGGCTGATCACCTCCATCCTGCTCCGCGCCACCCCCGATGACGTGCGGATGATCCTGATCGACCCCAAACGGGTGGAGCTGGCGGTCTACCAGGGCATCCCGCACCTGATCACGCCGATCATCACCAGCCCGAAGCGGGCGGCGGAAGCGCTGCAGTGGGTGGTCGGGGAGATGGACCGCCGCTACGACGACCTCGCCGCCTCCGGGTTCCGGCACATCGACGACTTCAACAAGGCGGTGCGCGCGGGCAAGCTCACCCCGCAGCCGGGCAGCGAGCGGGTCTACCTGCCCTACCCCTACCTGCTGGTGATCGTGGACGAGCTCGCCGACCTGATGATGATCGCGCCGCGCGACGTGGAAGACGCGGTCGTGCGCATCACCCAGCTGGCCCGCGCGGCCGGCATCCACCTGGTGCTGGCCACCCAGCGGCCCAGCGTGGACGTGGTGACCGGGCTGATCAAGGCCAACGTGCCGTCCCGGCTCGCCTTCGCCACCGCCAGCCTGACCGACAGCCGCGTCATCCTGGACCAGCCGGGCGCGGAGAAGCTGGTGGGCCAGGGCGACGCACTGTTCCTGCCGATGGGGGCAAGCAAGCCGCTGCGGCTGCAGAACGCCTTCGTCTCCGAGAAAGAGATCCGCGAGATCGTCAGCCACTGCACCAAGCAGGCACAGCCGGCTTACCGCGAGGATGTCGGCGCGACCGAGAGCCGCCAGCGGGATATCGACGCGGACATCGGCGACGACCTGGAACTGCTCGTGCAGGCCGCCGAACTCATCGTCAGCACCCAGTTCGGCTCGACCTCCATGCTGCAGCGCAAACTGCGGGTCGGCTTCGCCAAGGCAGGCAGGCTGATGGACCTGCTGGAGAGCCGCGGCATCGTCGGGCCGAGCGAGGGATCCAAGGCCAGGGACGTCCTCGTCCGGCCCGATGACCTGGCCGCAGTGCTGGCATCCTTGCGGGGCGGGCAAGACGCCTGATCAGGCACCCTTGGTTCTGATGCCGGATCAGGGGCATGTCTACACTTGGTTACCGGTCCCGTACTTGGGGACCGCTCGCATCCGGTCACTGCGCCCGCGTCCCCGGGCGGCAAGCAGTGCCACAACGCAGTGGAGGCGGCGTGAGCATCGGTGACGCCCTGGCCCAGGCTCGCAGCCAGGCCGGTCTCACCATTACGCAGGTCAGCCAGCGGACCTGCATCCGGGAGACGATCATCCGGGGAATCGAGCGCGGTGACTTCTCCGCGTGCGGGGGCGACTTCTACGCCCGGGGCCACATCCGCAGCATCGCGCGGGTGGTGGGCATCGACTCCGAGGAACTGATCCACGAGTACGACGCGACGCATGGTGCGCCGCACGCGATCAGGGCCGCCGACGTGTTCGAGCCGGCCACCCCGATCAAGCTCAGGGAACGCAGGTCGCCCAACTGGAGCGTGGCGATGATCATCGTCCTCGCCCTGGTGCTGGGGTACGGGGTGTACCGGGCGGTGACCGCGGTGGCCTCACCGCATCACTCCGCCGCGGCCGCGGCCCGGGCCAGTCATCATCCCTCCGCGGCGCCGGTGGTCCATTCCTCCCCGACCGTCTCGGCCACACCGGCCAGCCATACCGTGGTCATCCAGCTGACGGCCATTGAGGACTGCTGGGTCGAATTCACCACCACCAGCGGCCAGTACCTGTCCCAGGCCTACGTGGTCGGGGGAACGAGCAAGACCTGGACTTTCCGGCACACCGTGACCATGCAGATCGGCAATCCGGGCGGGATCGAGCTGACGGTGAACGGCAAGAACCTGGGCCGTCCCGGCGCCCCGGGCCAGCCGGTGCAGCTGAGCTTCGGGCCCGGCCACAAGCTGCCGAGCCCGGCGACCGGCTGAGTGCCGGGCGGCTGGCCAGCGCACGTCCGCGCTTACCGTAGTCTGCCGATGTGTCGTCGAGTCAGCGGAAATCACCGGCGGGGGGTCGCACGGCCGATCGCACGGCCGATCGCACAGCCGATCGCACGGTCAGCCTGGTAACCCTGGGCTGCGCGCGTAACGAGGTCGACTCCGAGGAACTCGCCGGGCGGCTCGACGCGGGCGGCTGGACCGTGACGGCGGACGGGGACGCGAGCGTCGTGCTCGTCAACACCTGTGCCTTCATCGAGGCGGCGAAGCAGGAGTCCATCGCCGAACTCCTCGACGCCGCGTCCGGGGCGGCCCGGGTGGTCGCGGTGGGCTGCCTGGCCGAGCGTTACGGATCGCAGCTGGCCGAGGCGCTGCCAGAGGCGCAGATCCTGAGTTTTGATGATTACGGGGAGATCTCCGACCGGCTGGACGCGGTGCTGGCCGGGAAGCGGCTGCCCACGCACACACCGCGGGACCGGCGGCGGCTGCTCCCGCTCGCCCCGGCTGGGCGGCCCGCGGCGCCGCGCCCGCACATCCCCGGTCACGGCATGCCCGGCGCCGGAGCCGCGGCCAGCGGTGAGGACAGGCCCGGTGCCGATGCGCCCGGCGGTGCCGGTGCCCTTGGTGATGCCGGTGCCATCGCTGACCTGCCGCCGGGGACGGCACCCGCGTCGGGGCCGCGTACCGTGCGGAGGCGGCTGGATGGCGGGCCGGTCGCGCCGCTGAAGATCGCTTCCGGATGCGACCGCAGGTGCAGCTTCTGTGCGATCCCGGCGTTCCGCGGCGCGTTCCTTTCCCGCCCGCCGCAGGATGTGGTCGCCGAGGCCGGCTGGCTGGTCGGCCAGGGGGTCCGGGAGCTGCTGCTGGTCAGCGAGAACTCCACCTCCTACGGCAAGGACCTGGGCAACCTGCGGCTGCTGGACGAGCTGCTGCCGGCCCTGGCGGCGGTGCCCGGGATCGCCCGGGTCCGGGTGAGCTATCTCCAGCCCGCGGAGCTGCGGCCGGGCCTGATCACGGTGATGACCTCCACCCCCGGTGTCGCGCCCTACTTCGACCTGTCCTTCCAGCACGCCAGCGGCAGCGTGCTGCGGTCCATGCGCCGGTTCGGGGACACCGACCGGTTCTGCGCCCTGATCGACCAGATCCGGCAGGCCTGCCCGGAGGCCGGGATCCGGTCCAACTTCATCGTCGGGTTCCCCGGTGAGACCACCGCCGACCTGGCCGAGCTGGAGCGGTTCTTGTCCCAGGCCCGGCTGGACGCGATCGGCATCTTCGGTTACTCCGATGAGGACGGCACCGAAGCCGCGTCGCTGCCCGGCCATCTCGACCCGGGCGAGATCGCCCGCCGCGCCGACGACCTGTCGGACCTCGCCGAGGAGGTCATGGCCCAGCGGGCCGGCGATCGCGTCGGTGAGACGGTCGGGGTTCTCATCGAGGAGGATCTCGGCCAGGGCCTCTACCAGGGCCGAGCCGCCCATCAGGCACCCGAGGTGGACGGGGTCACCACGGTGCGCTCGCCGGAGCCGCTAGCCGCCGGTGACGTGGTCGGCGCCACGGTGACCGGGTCGGAGGGTGTGGACCTGCTGGCGGACGTGATCCCCGGCAGCTGGCCAGCCGCGGCGCGGCTGGACCAGGCCCGCTGACCGGGCGGGCCGCCGGTGCTGCCGGGAAATGAGCCGCCGGCGGGCGCGGCCCAGCCTGCGGCCCGGCCTGCCGCCTTGCCTGCCCCGGGGCTGGTCAACGCCGCCAACGCGCTCACCGTGCTCCGGCTGCTGCTGGTCCCGGTTTTCGTTGCCTGCCTGGTAGCCGGCGGGCCGGGCTGGCGAATCGCGGCGTTTGTCGCGTTCGGCGTGGCATCTTTTACCGATCTCCTGGACGGCCGGATCGCCCGCAGCCGCGGGCTGATCACGGACTTCGGCAAGATCGCGGACCCGATCGCGGACAAGGCGCTCACAGGCTCGGCGCTGGTGACCCTGTCGGTGCTGGGTGAGCTGCCATGGTGGGTGACGGCGGTGATCCTCGCCAGGGAGATCTCCGTGACGGCGCTGCGGTTCTGGGTCATCCGGCGGGGGGTGATCGCGGCCAGCCGGGGCGGCAAGCTCAAGACCCTCCTGCAGGTGGTGGCGATCACCCTGTATGTGCTGCCCGGGCCGCTGGGGGTGGCGCGGGTGGTGGTGATGGCCGCGGCGGTGGCCGTCACCGTGGTCACCGGGGTGGACTACGGTATCCGCGCGGTGCGCCTGCACCGGCGGCCGCCCCGTGAGCGCCGGGGGGCCACCCCATGAGCGGTCCCGTGATGGGCAGCCCCGTGATGGGCAGCCCCGTGATGGGCGGCACCGTGATGGGCGGCACCGTGATGGGCGGCACCGTGATGGGCGGCCCCATGAGCGGCACTGTGATGGTGGCACTGTGATGAACGACACATTGGATGCACCGGGTCTGGCTGCCCGGATCGTCGCGCTGCTCACCCAGCGAGGGCAGAGCCTGGCCACTGCGGAGTCGCTGACCGGGGGACTGGTCGCCGCCATGATCACCACGGTGCCCGGCGCCTCGGCGGTCTTCCGGGGCGGCGTGATCGCCTATGCCACCGACCTGAAGGCGGCACTGCTGGGCGTCCCGGCCGACTTGCTGGCCGAACGTGGCGCGGTCGATCCGGATGTGGCCGCGGCCATGGCCACCGGCGTGCGTGCCCGGCTGGGCGCCACGGTCGGGGTGGCGACCACCGGGGTGGCCGGACCCGATCCGGCAGAGGGCAAGCCGCCCGGCACGGTGCACATCGCCGTCTGCGCGGGTGGCGGCCCGCTCACCCAGACACTGGCCCTGGCCGGCGACCGGGAGCGGATCCGGCGGGACACGGTTGAGCGGGCGCTGCGACTGGTGTGGAGCGTGCTTGGGGAAGAAAGCCCTTGATTACAGCGTTACGTCATCAGCGAACACGGCAGCATGCGCTCTCCCGTACTGTCGGTGAAGGCAGGTACCGTGGTGCTATCAGTAAGGCCTCGCGAAGGGAGCGCGACCATGGTCCTGCTTCGTCACTTGATCGGTGACGTGCTGCGGCGGCTGCGCCTGCGGCAGGGTCGCACCCTCCGTGAGGTTTCAGCGGCGGCACGGGTGTCCCTCGGCTACCTCTCCGAGGTGGAACGAGGCCAGAAGGAAGCGTCGTCCGAACTGCTCGCCGCGATCTGCTCCGCCCTCGGAACACCGCTCTCACAGGTGTTCCGCGAGGTCTCTGACAACTTCGCCCTCGCCGAACTGCAGAGCGAGCCGGTCCTCGCCGGGGCCAGAGAGCCCTCACTGGATGCTCCCGCTGCGGTCATCCTGGACGCGCCAGCGGGGTCGCAAGCCTTCGCCGGTGCCGCTCCAGTCCTGAGGACGGTGCGGCTGCGGCCCGGTCAGATCGCTGTTTTCGACGACGAGACGGCCCGCCGGATCCGCGACATCACCGACATGGTCCCGGTCTGACCGCTGATCCCAGCCTGTCCGCCGCTGATTCCGGTCTGTCCGCTGATCCCGCTCTAACCGCCGGCGCCCGGCTTATGCCGGGCCGCTAGCCCACGCCCTTGGATCTTCAGCCAGCTCACGGATCCGCAACGGCAGATGACGCGTCACGATGTCATCCAGCGTGACTTCTTCCAGAACCGCCCGCTCGTTGGCGCGCAAAGCGATCCAGACGGTCTGGAGTGGTTCGGCCGCACCGGTGTAGCCGACCTTCTCGGGCCGTTCACCCCGTACGCCGACCAGCGGGCCGTCAATAGCGCGGATGATGTCGGCCAGTGAGATGTCCGCCGCTGGCCTGGCCAGCCAGAAGCCTCCATCCGGCCCCCGCTGGCTGCGTACCAGGCCGGCCCGGCGCAGCTGGGTGAGGATTGCCTCCAGGAACTTGCCGGGAATGTGCTGGGCACGTGCCAGCTGGTCGGCCGTGACGTGATTGCTCCCGGTCGCGGCGAGCTCAATCGCCGCGCGCAGCGCATAATCAGCCCGGGCAGACAGTCGCATGCTTTGCATTATGCCGGGTCTGGGCCGGTAACGCGCTGCCCATAGCCGTCGGGCCCGGTGTGGCGGGCTCTCGCACCCCGTTGCCACAGCCCGGTGCAGGGGTACTGACGGCCGTGGTCCGGCGTGGGCGGGGCGTGCTGGTGGCCCTGCCCCGGCTGGCCCTGCCCCGGCTGGCCCTGCTCCGCCGCGTGGGCGGGCATGCGCTACTGTCGGCAACGTGTCCGGCCTGCCGGAGCAGCGGCCCGCCGACGCCGCGGCCGGCCGTAGCTCTTTCCCGCTCGGTGCCGCCGTCACCCTCGCCGATCTCGAAGCCGAGCCGCACCCGGTGCTGGCCCGGCTGCGCCGGGACGAGCCCGTCTCCTGGCTGCCGGCACTCAACGGATGGCTGGTGACCAGGCGGGATCTGGCGCTGCTGGTGCTGCGCGACAGCGCGGCGTTCACCGTCGACGACCCGCGGTTCTCCACGGCACAAGTGGTGGGGCCGAGCATGCTCTCCCTGGACGGGACCGAACACGGCCGTCACCGGGCGCCGTTCACTGCCGGATTCAGCCATGGCGCGGTCCGTTCGCGGCTGGCCAGTGCGGTGGTGGCGGAGGCGGACGCTCTGGTGGCGTCGTTGCGCCCGCTGGGAGCCGCTGATCTGCGGACGGGCCTGGCGGGCCCGCTGGCGGTGGGCGTGGTCGCCCAGACGCTGGGTCTTGGCCAGGCGGACCCTGGCACCGTCCTGGAGTGGTACGGCGCGATCGTGGCTGCCGTGTCCGCCCTGGCCGGGACCCCCGGCCCAGACGGGACCGGCCCGGCCGTGGAGGGGGCGGTCGCGAGGGCGGGGGCGGACGCGTTCGCGTTGCTCGACGCGCGGCTGCGGGCGGTGATCGGGACGGCCGGTGGTCCCCGGTCGCTGCTTGCGGACGCGGCAGGCAGTGCGGCAGGCAGCGGAGCCGCCGCCGGCCCGGGCCTGTCCACCAGCGAGGTCGTGTCGAACGCAGCGGTGATCATGTTCGGCGGGATCGAGACCACCGAGGGCATGATCGGCAACGCGATCTACCACCTGCTGAGCTACCCGGCCCAGCTGTCGCTGGTCCTCGCCGACCCGGGGCTGGTGCCGGCTGCGGTCGAGGAGTCACTGCGGCTCGAGCCCGCTGCGGCCGTGGTGGACCGGTACGCCACCCGCGACGTCCAGCTGGGCGGGGCCATGATCCGGCGGGGTGACCTGGTCAGCGTGTCGCTGGCCGGGGCCGGGCGCGACCCGGAGGTCTTCACCGACCCGGACGCCTTCGATGTCCGGCGCCCGAATGCGAGGCTGCATCTGGCCTTCGCGTACGGTCCGCACTTCTGCCTGGGCGCGCACCTGGCGCGGCTGGAGGCCCAGGCGGCAGTGCGTGCCGTGCTCGGCCTGCCGGGCCTGCGGCTCGACCCGGAGCGCCCAAGCGCCCCGCACGGCCTGGTCTTCCGCAAGCCGCCCTCGCTGCATGTGCGCTGGGAGCCGTGATCGCATTTCCCGTTCGGTTTCCTGCCCCTCAAGGGGCACAGAACCGAACGGGAAACGAAACCCGGGCTCAGCCGCGCAGGCGCAGGCCGCGGGGGGTGGCCCGGAAGCCGGCATCGGCGAGTGCCTTGGCCAGCGGCGACTCGTACACCCCGGAGCCGTCGGCCCGCTCGACGGTGAGGCGGCCGAGCGCCCCGCCCCGGACGGCGTCCGCCAGTGCGGCGGCGACAGGGGCCAGCACGGCGGGGTCACTGGTCCACGACAGCAGCGTCTTGCCGCCGCGCTCCACGTACAGCACCAGGTGCCCGCCGGACAGCACGACCAGCGCCCCGGCCTTGCGTCCCGGCCGGTGCCCGCCGGCGACCTCGCCGGGCCGGGCCGGCCACGGCAGCGCCGCGCCGAACGGGTTGGCCGGGTCGGCGGCCGCCAGGACGGTGATCGCCGGCCCGCGCACCGCGCCGGGGCCGGTCTCTGCCGCGCCCGGCGGCAGGTCCGGGCTGGCCGCCTCGGCCGCCATCGCGCGCATCCGGTCGACCGCACCGGGCAGCGCGAACTGTGCACCACCGAGTCCTTCAACGAAATAGCCCCGGCGGCACTGCCCGGCCTCCTCCATCGCCCGCAGCACCGGGTAGAGCGCGCCGAACCCGCCGGTGACCCGTTCGGCCACGGCCGCGCCCCGGGTGACGATGCCGTGCCGGTCGAGCAGGGTCCGGGCCAGCGCGTGCAGCCGCCTGGTCCGGTCCGCGTCGGGCTCGGGCAGCAGCGACCACCGGCCGGTCACCGTCGGCGGGCCGGTGCGGCTGGGCATGACCGCCCGCCCGTGGCCCGGCCGCCGCGTCCCGTACCGGCTCCGGCCGGATCTGCCGCCATAGGGCAGCGCGGTGAACGGCACCCCGCTAGGCCCGCTGGCGCCGGTCAAGCCGGCGGTCTCCGTCAAGCCGCCAGGGCCGCCAGGGCCGCCAGGGCCGCCAGGGCTCCGCCCGTTGCCGCCATGCCCGTTTCCCCCCGGTGCGTCGCCTCCCGGCATGCCGCCAGCCCTCGCGCCGCCCGCCCCGGCGGCCGCCACCGGCCGGCCGCTGCCCAGGACGGTGCGCAGCGGCGCCAGCGTGTCGTTGGTCAGCCGCCCCGCCCACACCAGGTCCCAGATCGCTGCCGCCACGGCCACATCGG
>Ga0307372_10011687_pt1 | contig 11657 bp, 11 predicted proteins | sample OX1MG_FD_202533 | JGI IMG/M metagenome (GOLD analysis project Ga0307372, IMG submission 202533) | Soil microbial communities from Risofladan, Vaasa, Finland - OX-1 | ecosystem: Environmental > Terrestrial > Soil > Coastal area > Acid sulfate soil | place: Finland: Risofladan, Vaasa | collected...
TCCATACGCCCCGATGTGCCTGCGCTGCGGCCAGGATGGCGACGGCCGTCGCATTGGCGTGATGTTCGAGGCCCGGCATCCGTGCAGTCGGGCGCCCGGAGCCGACGTTTCGACATCAGTCGGTCGGCACCGCTGTCCAAGCACTGCGAACACATGTCGGTCCTCAGGTGCTCGGCTACGTGGTCAACCCAGCGACGCGGTCGCTGCCCGCAGTTCGTCCAAGGCAGCCAAGGTATAGTGCGCGAGCTCGCTCGCGGCCTCACGGTCGCTCTTGGACCACTCGGAGTAGCCCCGCTTGAACGCAAGGACGCCCAGTTCGCCCGCGAGATGTGCGGTCGAGTCAGGTACGCCGCGGGCAACGAGGGCGGCTGTCATGGCGGCAGCGAGGCCGACGCTCTTGAGGGCGTCCCGCTCCTGCAGTTCGGTGCTGGCGGCGACGGCCGCCGTCATGCGGGGCCCGAGTTCGCGGTTCATGGGGCCCATCGCACTCGATACTCGCTCGAGACCGGCAGCGACCGCCTCAAGCGGGCTGGCACCTACGGGCGCCTGGGCGATCCCGTCGGCCAGCAGCCGGCTCAGTGTCTCCTGTCCGGCCACCAGGATCTCGCGCTTATCCGGGAAGTACCGGAAGAAGGTGCTTTTCGTGGTCCCGGCCCGCTCGGCGATCTGCGCCACCGTGGTGGTGTCATATCCCTGCTCCGTGAACAGGTCGACTGCAGCCACGACGAGTCGTTCGCGCACTCCTGGTTCCCACCTGGCCATGGGCTCAGTCTACTTGATGGGACATGTGTCCCATCACTCTGGTACTGTGATGGGAGAATAGTCCCATCACTACTAGGAGACAACCATGAACATCTTCGTCACCGGTGGCACCGGCTTGATCGGCTCCGCCGTCGTCGCCGAGCTCCTCGGCAACGGCCACACCGTCCTCGCCCTCGCCCGCTCCGACGCCTCCGCACTGGCCGTCGAGTGGGCTGGCGGCCAAACGCTCCGAGGCAGTCTCGCCGACCTCAACACCCTCCGCATCGGCGCCGCTCAGGCCGACGGGGTGATCCACCTGGCTTTCGGTAACGACTTCAGCAGCCCGGACGCCCTCGGCCAGGCGGTCGCTGAGGAGGGTGCCGCGCTCGCAACCCTGGGCGAGACGCTTCTCGGCAGTGACCGCCCTCTTGTCACGGTCGCGGGTACCCCGCCTGTGCCGGACCGCGTCTCCACCGAGACCGACCCATTGCCGACCGACGGGCCGGTCGCCGGTCGCGGGCGCTCCGTCACGACCGTCCTGGACCTGGCCACTCGTGGAGTCCGCAGCAGCGCTGTACGCATGCCACGTACAGTCCACAACCGGGGGAAGGGCGGATTCGCCGGCATGCTGACCGACATCGCTCGTCGAACCGGAGTGTCCGGCTACCCAGGTGACGGCACTCAGCGCTGGCCGGCCGTGCACGCCCTCGACGCAGCCGTACTCTTCCGGCTGGCGCTGGAACTGGCGCCGGCCGGTACGTCCTGGCACGCGGTGGCCGATGAAGGCGACGCGGTTCGTGACATCGCTACGGTCATCGGCCGGCGACTCGAATTGCCAGTCGAGACGGTGCCCCAGGATACCTACGGCCCCCTCGGGCACATCTTCGCCACCGACCAGCCCTCCTCTAGTACCCACACACGGAAGGCGCTCGGCTGGGTGCCGACGCACCTGAGTCTCCTTGAGGACCTGGAGAATATCGAGCCTTGAGAGGTTGGCGACCTCCTAGGCTCCACAGCGCCCAGATCGTCCATCACCTCGACGTCGGAAGGGTTCTCGAATTATCCTTCCCGACTGATCTGGAGTGTGAACGGTGCCCCAAAAAAAGAGGCGTCGCCCACTCTCTGGTTGGGGGTGTCCCTTACCACGGGTTCGCGGCGTGGCCAAAGCCGCCGAACGACGAGTACGCTTGCCCGGCGCGAGCACGCCCGATATGCCTGCGCTGACGCGGTCATAGGTGCAGATGGGATCAATTCCACGATGCGCTCTGTCGTGGAGGCCAACGACGAACTACGCGACTGTGACCGGACCGCGTGGCGGGTAGTCATCCCCAACTACGACGGAGCGGTCTCGCAGACCTGGCTCACGGTCTCGGGCTGCAGCTGATCGTCTCGCCGGCCCCTGACGGTTGGTCTACTGGGCAGCCGACACGCCCGGGAGCGATGCATCAAAGGTCCACGCCGCCGACCCTCGAGCCATCCTTCGTCGTCGATTCGCCAACTGGCACCAGCCGATCCCTGAAATTATCGAAGCCACACCACCGGACACCCTGATCGTGAACCGCATACTCGACCGGCGACCGCCAAAGAGGTTGCACCGCGGGCCGATCCTCCTGGTCGGTGATGCAGCCCATGCCACGACTCCCGATCTCGGCCAGGGTGCCTGCCAAGCGATCGAGGACGGGCCCTTCTACTCGCCTGCGCGACAGCGCGTCCGCCCGCCGACCCAGATGCCCTGTTCGAGTTCTTCGAGTGGGTGAGACTGGGTCGGGTACGCTATATCGTGCGCGACTCGTACCGCATCGGCCGTTTGGCCACCGCATCGTCGCGCCTCGTGGCTGGCACACGAGACCTGCTCACTCGCCTGGTTCCCGAAACCATCAACAACCGGCGCCTGGCTGTCTACGCGTCGTCCGCCGCCTTCGCATGCCAACTCGAGATGATCGCCTAGCAGGACGTCACTCACAAAGAGGATTCGTTCGGGGGCAGGAGAAATGCGCTACATCCCAACCTGGGGGCGTCTCCGTTGCGGTTCAGGCAGCCACCTTGAAGCTGAATGGAAGTTCCAAACGTCGGTCACCCTTAGGACGGGGTGCCTCGATCATCTCGCCTCCTCCCGGACCCGACGATGGCGGGCTGGGGGTCGAGGAAGTGGCTGTCGACCGGAACCATTGGTAGGAGGAACCCTCACCACTCACTTGCCCGCGGCACTATGGGATGGTCGGTTGCGTTCGCCGGTGCGAAACCCGAAGGCGATGTAGCGGCACGTTGCGCCTGGGGGTCGATAATCCCGTCGTCGGAGTGATACCGCTCGCTCTGCCATCCAAGGGAGAATCTCCAGGTAGGCGGCCAGGGTACTAGCCGAGGCCTTGGCCCGAGCCCAACCGGGCCGCCTGGCCAACGGCGTCGACGAGCTCACGGGGAGCTCACGGGGAGCGACGGGCTTACGCAGACACCGCAGGACCTTCGTTCCGAGCCGAGCTCTCATCTCCTGATCGAAGGCATGGCAGGGGCAAGGATGATCCCCGGCGGCGGAGGTTCCGGGTGGATGTTCTCGATAACCCACATGCCGTCTCGCTTGGGCATGCGCACGTCGAGCACCGCCACGTCGTAGCGCTGGGCAGCCAACTTCTCGACGGCGTCCTCGCCATCGATGGCTTCGGTTACGGCTATCCGAAGCTCTTCAGGATCATCGACGTGGTCTCGCGGATCCCTTGGTTGTCGTCAGCCACGAGCACGAGGACTTTGGTATCGGTCATCGTTCCTGCGTTACCGTCAGCTGCGAGGAATGCGAAGGATGACCCGTGCTCCTCCTGCCGGCCCCGGCTCGATGGCGACGGCGCCGCCATGCGCCTCGACGATCTGCTTCACGATGGGCAAACCGAGCCCCGTCCCGTTGGCTTTGGCGGAGACGAATGGATCGAAGAGGCGATCGGCCACTTCCGGATCGATGCCGGGCCCGGTGTCTTGCAGCGTGATCTCGGTGAACGTTCCGGCGTCGGAGCCGGCGATGGTCAATGAGCCGCCGGTGGGCATGGCCTGGTAGGCGTTGGTGACGATGTTGATCAGCACCTGGAGGAACTGGTCCTTGTCCGCGGTCATGGCGATTCCCGGTGCGGGCGTTGACACCGTGATCCCCGCAGGTGGCGGGGTCGACTCCAGGACCTCGCTGACCACCTGGGCGAGATCGAGGGTCACGATGGTGGGTGGACGCTCACGCATATAGGTTGTGAGGTCCTCGGAGAGCGCGGCGGCGCGGTTGTTCTCGCGCTCCGCCCGACTGAGGTAGGCATCGACCTCGGGATCCATGCCCTCACCGAGCTTGTTGCGGACCAAGAACAAAGAGTTGATTGCCGCGCCCAGGGGATTGCGCAACTCGTGGCCGATGACCGTCGTCATCTCTCCTATAGCGGCGAGTCGCTCGTTCTTTGCGAGCTCCCGCTGCGCATTGACCAGTTCGTCGTGGGTTCGGCGCAGGTGGTCGGACACCCATGCGACACTCTCACCGGTCGCTGCGCAGGCGACGACGACATACAGGACAGAGGCGGTGGCGGCGTCCCATCCGTGATCGGTGGCGAGCAACGGCCCAAGGTAGCCGACGGTCAGGACCGGGGCGAGTAAGAGGCTCGTGCCCTTGGGCTGCACGAGACCAACCCAGGCAAAGACGACGACGTAGAAGATGCCGTAGCGGTAGCCGTCGGCGGACGAGGCGGCATCGAAGCCAGAGATGAATCCGATCGCCACGACGGCGAGGAGGATCGAGGCTCTTCGGGGCCAGCGATCCCAGGGCAATGGCCACACGGCAAGCCCGAGGACGACTCCGGTCAGACACACCACCTCGATCCACGTCAAACTGGCACCCGGCGGTTGGGGAACCGCTGCCGCCACCACGGCGACGGTGCCCCCGCACACCAAGTAGATGACGGCCATGACCCGCGCACCAGTGAGCCCGTCGAGTCCTGGTCGATCACGAGAAATCTTTGTGGCCGCACTCGGCCCACGACGCGTCACGGCGAACCCCCGGCGGCGACTGTACCGCTTCGTCACCAACAGCGGAGAGCAGAACCAGCAGAGTCGCCAAGAACGACACGCAAACGGGCGCCAGACGGGCGACGGCTGTTCGGTATGACGGAACCAGGACCGTCCTGCTACTGAGAGCTCGTCAAAGGCGTCGTTTCGACCTTTTCTCTGGCGACCGATCCCTGCCGGATGAAGTGCGGCGTCTCAGAGCGTCGGGATCGCACGCGACTGCTCGCTAGTGATCGCGGCACTCACGCGAGGCTAGCGTCGGGTGCCCGGTGATGGATCCTGTCTCGGGCTGCTAGCAGTGTCGCTGACAAAGGGGGAACTTCCAGATGATTCTTGATCGCTTCAGAATGACCGACAAGGTGGCCATCGTGACCGGTGCAGGCCGAGGCATTGGTGCCGCTTCTGCGGTGAGCCTGGCTGAGGCCGGGGCTGATGTAGTGATTTCAGCCCGCACCGCTGACCAGCTTGGCGAAGTGGCCAAACGGATCGAGGCCGTCGGACGTAAAGCAGTGGCGGTCTCCGCCGATCTGAACGACCTCGAAGCGGTGGTGGCCCTGGTGGAGCACGCCCGTGAGGCGTTCGGCCGTCTCGACCTGGTAGTCAACAACGTGGGCGGGACCATGCCCCAAGCGTTTATGGACACTTCGACGGACGTGATGGAGCAGGCCTTTCACTTCAATGTGACCACCGCCCACGCCCTGTTGCGGGCAGCAGTGCCGCTGATGCTCGAAGGAGGCGGCGGATCGGCCGTCAACATCTCGTCGGCCATGGGCCGGTTGACCGGTCGGGGGTTTCTGGCCTACGGCACCGCCAAAGGGGCGCTGGCCCACTACACCCGGCTGGCCGCGACAGACCTCGCCCCACACATCAGGGTCAATGCCATCGCGGTGGGGTCGGTGGCCACCTCGGCGCTCGACATCGTCATGCAATCCGATGAACTGCGGGCGGCCATGGAGGCCGGCACGCCGCTCGGTCGTATCGGCGACCCCGAAGACATTGCCGCGGCGGTGATCTATCTGGCATCGGAGGCCGGGTCCTACGTCACGGGCAAGGTCCTCGAGGTCGACGGGGGTACCGAAGCTCCCAACCTGGACATGGGCATACCCGACGTATGAGCACGTCGAGGAATGTCACCGGTGCCCGCTCAAGGATCGGCTTGCGGACCGTTATCCAGTCTTGCGAGTGCCCCCACACGTTCGACAGCCAGGACTCCGGAGGTGCCCCACTCGTGTAAGTGCCGTGTTGGGGCGATCCGCTACCCCGGGCGGGTGGCCCCAACGAACCCCGACCAATCTGCGTTGTCGAAACGGACCAGCGCCCCGGTGTGGGGCGCGTCGATCATCTCGCCTCCTCCCACGTAGAGCCCCACGTGGTCCACCGCCGACGGACCGTCACCGAAGAAGATGAGGTCCCCGGGTGCCACCGCCGAGCCTCCCGGCACCGGCGGCCCGGCGTCGAACTGGTCCTGGGCCACCCGGGGAAGATCGACGCCTCCGTGCTGGAAGGCGGCCTGGGCCAGACCCGAGCAGTCGAAGCCTCCGTTGCCGGTGCCACCCCAGACGTAGGGGGTGTTCAGCTGCTGGGCGGCGAATGACAGGGCGGCCACTACCGTGCCGGAGGTCTGCGGCGCGTCCCCGAAGGCGAGGGCCAGGGTGAGCACGGTGTCCACGTAGACGTCGGAATGGTTGTAGTCGGCGACGGCCGCGCTCAATGTGTCCGGCGTTCCCGCCCCGTTGGCACACAGGAGTGCGACGGCCGAGTAGACGGCGTCCACCGGGTCGTAGGGCGACGGGGGTGAGGCCCCCGACGGTCCGACGGTGGCATAGGCGGCGAAGGTGGCCGGCTCGAACTGCATGGGCCCCTCCGCACCCGCGCTGTTGGCTCCCGACCAGACCCCGGGGGCATCCGATTGACCGCTCCCGGTCTCGACGGTGCCGATGGCGGCCAGCACCGCCCAGGGCAACCCCGGGCAACCCGCGGCCGCTTGTTGGTACAACGTGAGCCACTGGGCCGGGATCGCCGACCCGGGGCTGACCCCACCGGAACCCGGGCTCCCGGTGAGAGCCCCAGAGGTCGCCCCGTCGGGGCCGGCCAGACCTCCGGCCGACCCGGGTCCCTGGCCCATCACCACGGTGACCACCAGGACCATCCCCGCCACCGCGGCGGCCAGCAACCCGGCCAATCCCAACACCGCTTTGCCCATCGCGGGCCCCTCCGCCTCTCTCGTCGGTCAGCGTGAGCAGCTCGACTCAGAAAGGAGGGCGTCCGATCTCCAGGCACGATCCCCAGCTCTCCGAAGTGAACCACCGATCTCGTCACGGTTCAAGACTCGATGGTCGGAAAGCCCCGATCCGGCGGCGTCATGTCCCGCCCGGCCGCACGCTGCCCGGGTAAGTAGGCTCAATCAAGAGGCTCAGATCACGATCAGGGGAGGTCCAACCGTGCTCAGCACCATGCAGGATGCGCCATTGCTGGTAAGTGGCATTCTGCGCCACGGACAGCAGGTCTACGGGAGCAGTTCGGTCGTGACCATCACCGGGCCCGACGGTGAAGCCGACGAGGCCACCTTCCTCGACGTGGCCGAGCGATCGGAACGCCTGGCGTCGGCCCTGACCCGACTGGGGATCGGCGACAGCGACCGGGTCGGCACCTTCCTGTGGAACAACCAGACCCATCTGGAGGCATATCTGGGGATCCCGGCCATGGGCGCGGTGTTGCACACCTTGAATATCCGGCTCTTCCCCGAGCAGCTGGCCTATGTGGTCAATCACGCCGAGGACAAGGCGATCATCGTGGACGCCTCCCTGATCCCGTTGCTGGCCCGGGTGCGCGACCAGCTCACCACGGTCAAGCACATCATCGTCGCCGGCGCCGGCGACACCGATGCCCTGGGGGCCACCTTCGGCTATGAGGAGCTCCTGGGGGCGGAGGAGCCCGGCTTCGACTGGCCGGAGTTGGACGAACGCCAGGCGGCGGCCATGTGTTACACCACCGGCACCACCGGTAACCCGAAGGGTGTTGCCTACAGCCACCGGTCGACCTTCCTCCACTCGATGGCCATCACCTCGGCGTCGTCGCTGGGCATCAACGAGCAGGACCGGGTGCTCTCCATCGTGCCCATGTTCCACGCCAACGCCTGGGGCACCCCCTACGGGGCGTTCTTCACCGGCGCCGACATGGTGATGCCCCAGCAGTTCCTCCAGGCCGCCCCGCTGGCCGCCATGATCGCCCGTCACCGTCCGACACTGTCGGCCGGCGTCCCCACCATCTGGAACGACCTGATGCGTTACGCCGAGTCCAACCCGGTCGACCTCTCGTCGCTCCGAGCCGTGACCGTCGGCGGGGCCGCGGTGCCTCGACATCTGATCGAACAATTCGACAACCAGTTCGGCATCAAGATGGTCCAGGGATGGGGCATGACCGAGACCAGCCCGCTGTGCGCACTGGCCATCCCTCCCAAGGGCACGCCCCCGGAGGAGGAGATGGACTGGCGGGCCAAGACGGGCCGGGTGGTCCCTGGGGTCGAGATCCGGATCTGCGCCGAAGACGGCACCGTGCTCCCCCGCGACGGCGAGACGGTGGGGGAGTTCGAAGTGCGGGGACCATGGATCGCGGCCTCGTACTACGGGGACCCGAGCCCCGAGCGGTTCCATGATGGCTGGTTGCGTACCGGCGATGTCGGCTCCCTCGACGGTAAAGGCTTCATGCAGATCAGCGACCGCACCAAGGACGTCATCAAGTCCGGCGGGGAGTGGATCTCTTCGGTGGAGCTGGAGAACGAGGTGATGGCCCATCCTGGGGTGTTCGAGGCCGCGGTGGTGGCGGTTCCCGACCCGAAATGGAGCGAGCGCCCGATGGTGGCGGTGGTGCGGGGCGAAGGCTCGACCGTCTCCGTCGACGAGCTGGTGGACCACCTGCAAGGCCGGGTGTCGAAGTGGTGGGTGCCCGAACGCTGGACATTCATCGACGAGTTGCCCAAGACCAGCGTGGGCAAGTTCGACAAGAAGGTGATCCGGGCACAGCACGCCGACGGGAAGCTCGAGGTGATCGAGATCGACCTCCCGTCTGCATCTTCGGGGAAGTGAGTGACGATACCGAGGCCGTTGCCGATCAGCTGGAGGTGATCTCGGCCACCTTGGCCGATATCGCCCTGCATCGTCTGTGGCGGGCGTCGGAGTCGCTGCAGGCCGGCGAACCGCCGGATCCGGCATTGGTGGCCGAGGAGAAACGGATCACCCGGGCCCGGCGGGCCGTCGACAAGGCGGTCCAACTGTTGGCCGGGCCCCCGGGGTCACGTTCGGGGCCGGTCGATGACATCTAGGTGACCGCCATGGCCAAGCTGGTGTTCTCGACAATCATGTCGCTCGACGGCTACACCGCGGACGACCACGGCAACTTCGACTGGGGCGCCCCCGACCCCGAGGTGTTCACGTTCATCAACGACCTCGAGCGGGGTTTCGGCTCCCATCTCTACGGACGCAGGATGTACGAGGCGATGGTCTACTGGGAGACATTCGACGCGGCTGAAGACCAGCCGCCATTCCTCCGGGACTTCGTAGGGACATGGCGGGCTGCCACCAAGGTTGTCTACTCGAGAACCTTGGAAGTGGTGTCCAGTGCCAGAACGCGGATCGAGCGAGCATTCGACCCCGAAACGGTGCTGCGGATGAAGGAGACAGCCGGATACGATATATCCGTCGGGGGCCCGGACCTCGCGAGTCAGGCGATGGCGGCCGGGTTGGTCGACGAGATGCACCTGTTCGTCACGCCCGTCACGGTCGGGGGTGGCACGGCCGCGCTTCCCGCCTATTTGCGTTCCAACCTCGAGTTGCTGGGCGTGGACCGTTTCGTGGGCGGAGTCGTCCATCTCCAGTACCGCATCAGCAGTTGACGCCCTACGTGGCCGCGGGCCTCGCCGCTGCTAGGTGCCGGAAGATCTCCCGGTCGTTCTCCAGTCCGTCCCGGATGGAGCGGAGCGCCGATTCCCGTGCCCGCAACTTGGTCGCCGCATGAGCCCGACGGTCCAGGCCGGCCAAGGCCGAGGCCAGAGTGGTGGCCGTCGGAAGCAGATCGTCTGCCCCGACCACCCGGTCGAGGAGTCCGGCGGCGACGCCCTCGGCCGGCGTGTAGACCTCGGCGAGGCTCAACACCCGGTGGAAGTGGGCGGGGGCCAACCGCTGTCGACAGATCTCGATCGCCGCCCACGGCATGGTCATGCCGATGGTCACCTCGTTGGCCACGATCCGGTAGGGACCGTCGATCCCGATCCGGTAGTCGCCCGACAGAAGCAGGAAGACCCCCATGGCGATGGTATGCCCGTTGCTGGCGATGACCACCGGAGCCGGGTGCTCGAGGAGCCGGAGAGCCAGCGCGAAACCGTCCTCGAGCATCCGGGCGGCGTCGGGCCCGCCGGCGGTCAGCACCTTGAGATCGAAACCCCCCGAGAAGACACCGGGTCGTCCAGTCAGCACCACCGCGGCGTCGTCGGCAACCGATTGGTCGAGCGCCTCGCCAATGGAGGCGAGCATCTCGCTGGAGAGCGCGTTCACCTTGCCGTCATCCATCACGATGGTGGCGACGCCGTCCTGGAGCTGGTAGGAAACGGATGAGCCCATGGAAACCCCCCTGGTTTCGGTGATTCTATGGGGAACGTGCACGGGTGATCTGATCCGTCGCGGATCATGACGCCCCGGGAACGTCACCCTCGGGGCCGTCCTGATCCCGATTCCCGAGCGTGACTTCGATCCCTGCTGCAGCCGTACGCGAAAGCGCCCGTCCCACAATCTGACGGGGATCGGGCGCTCTACTTCATCTGTAGTCCGAGGACGGATCGCATCGAGGAAATGGCACCCTCAGGAGCATCCTTGCTCCTTGCCGTTGCAACGCTCCAGTTTCGAGCTGCTTGCCTGTCGCTCAGTGGGGCCTACCGGGATTCCTCCCGTACAATCCTCCGCCATCCATTCTCAGGATGGGTCTCCTTGATTGCATCGCATAGGCGCCTCCTTCCGGACCCTCCCGGATCCTTCTCCCCCCATTCTATCGAGGGAGGAGTGCGCTGGATAGTGTTGCGATGGCCTTCCCGGAACACCAGGTCAACGTGCCCCGGGTCGTGTGCGGGAGGACGGAAGCCCCATGGTGTGCGTGCGGTGGGGCGGATCGCACCTCTAGGGTGCGGACATGACCAGATGGACGGCTGCTGACATCGCTGACCAGAGCGGGCGGACCTGTGTCGTCACCGGGGCCAACAGTGGGCTCGGGGCGGTGATCGCCACCGAACTGGCGCGAGCGGGGGCGAACGTGATCGTCGCCTGTCGCGATCCCGCCAGGGGCGAACAGGCTGCCGCCGCCATGCCTGGGCACACCGAGGTCCGTCGTCTCGACCTTGCCGACCTGGCCTCGGTGCGCACGTTTGCCGCCGGGTTGGATGAGATCGCGGTGCTGGTCAACAACGCCGGCGTCATGGCCACCCCGAAGGGCCGGACCAGAGACGGGTTCGAACGCCAGATCGGCACCAACCACCTCGGCCATTTTGCCCTCACCGGCCTGTTGCTGGGACGCATCACCGACCGGGTCGTCACCATGTCGAGTACCGCCCACCGAAACGGCCGGATCGACCTCGAGGACCTCAACTGGGAGCGCCGCCGGTATCAACGTTGGGGCGCCTACGGTCAGTCGAAGCTGGCCAACCTGTTGTTCACCTACGAGCTCCAGCGTCAACTGAGAGCGGCCGGATCCGACCGGTTGGCCTTGGCCGCCCACCCCGGCTATGCCGCCACCAACCTCCAGTTCCACACCGACTCTTTCCAGGACCGGGCGATGGGAATCACCAACCGGCTGTTCGCCCAGAGCGCTCAGATGGGCGCGCTTCCGGCCCTTTACGCCGCTACGTT
>Ga0307372_10011689_pt1 | contig 11656 bp, 8 predicted proteins | sample OX1MG_FD_202533 | JGI IMG/M metagenome (GOLD analysis project Ga0307372, IMG submission 202533) | Soil microbial communities from Risofladan, Vaasa, Finland - OX-1 | ecosystem: Environmental > Terrestrial > Soil > Coastal area > Acid sulfate soil | place: Finland: Risofladan, Vaasa | collected...
AGAACTGCACGAGCAGGCCGGTGTGCCGGATCACGCAGTGGCTGACGATGTTGTGGCTGCTGAACGACCTCAGGTGGATGGCCTCGTCGCCGGTGGAATGGACGTAGAGGCCGTAGAGCAGGTCGTGACTGACACCGTCGGCCACCACGCCCTTCTGCCCGCCCTGCACCGTGAAGCCTTCCAGCCGCCACCAGGAGGCTTGATTGAGGTAGAACGTGTAGCCCTCCTGGATGCTCGTCCCGGCGAGCACCGAACCCCGGGAGCCGCACAACGTAATAGGCGCGGCCTGGGTACCGGAGACCGTGGCGACGAAGTCGCCGGTGTAAACCCCGGGCGCGAGCACGATCGTCTGGCCGGGACGGGCAGTGGCGAGCGCGCTCGTCAGCGCACTGGCCGACGAGACCCGCACGCTCCCCCGGCCGCCGCAGGCGGACCGCGCGCCCGCCGCGACGGCGGGTGCGGCGGTGGGTGCGGACGATCCGGGAGCGGCGGACGACGGCGCCGCACCTGTGCCCGGGGAGCCCGTGCCCGGGGAGCCCGTGCCTGGGGAGCCCGTGCCCTGCGCGCCGATCGCGTTGCAGGCCGCCAGCATGCCGACCAGCGCTGCCAGCAGAGCCGCGCGCAGCACACCAGTGCGACGGGCGGTCATGACCAGTCAGCCATGTGCGTGAGCGGGTGGGGCGGCGGGTCGTCGGGCGGGATCAGGTCCCAGGGTGGGCTGCCCGGCGGTTGCGGTTCGTCAGCCCACGGCGGCCGGGACCGGGGCTCTGCCGGCTCCGGCGCGAACGGCTGCACGGGGGATACGGGCGCTGCCGCCGGGAATGCGGGCGCCCGGGCTGGCATCGCTGGTGCCGGCGTCTCCAGCGGGAATGAGACGGCCGCTGCTGCGGGCGCCGGGGTTGCCACTGACCGGGTGGCCGGGGTGGCCGGTGCCGGCCCGGCCGGCTCCGGTGCCGCCGGCGGGATCTGGATCGCGGGCATGGGTGCGGTCGCCGGCGCGGGCTGATGGGCCAGCGCGGGCTGATAGGCCGGCGCTGGCCCGGTCCGATGCCGGGAGCCGTTCCGGCCGGGACCGGTATCGAGGCCGGCCGGCCGTGGGCGGGTCGCCACCGCCCCGGCGAAGACCCGCTCGGGATGGCCGGCCGCGGGCACGGGCAGCGGCTCTGGATCGGGCGGTACCCACCGCCAGTGCGTGCTCGCCGGGTATGGGTGCGGCGGCAGACGGCGCCGGCGCGACCAGAGGAACATGAGCACGACCAGCACCACGATGCTCAGCCACAGCGCTGCCAGCGGATGGAAGAGCAGGTAGGAGAAGAAGGTGATCTTCGCGTGGTGCGCCCAGGCCGAGGTGTCGGTACGGGTCAGCGCGGGCGGGTTCGCCTGGGCGCGGAAGTCGACCGGGCGGAACCCGTTCCCGGCGATGGCGTTGCTGACACCGCTGACCCGGGAGCCGAGCCCGCGGGCGCTGATGCCGAAGATGGTCGCCCCGCTGATCAGGTTGTTGTCGATCTCCTCCCGGCCGGAGTTGCGGACGAGGATCCCGATCCGGGGGTTCTCGATGGTGTTGCCGGAGACCATCGTGCCCGGCGCGACCGGTCCCAGGGACAGGCCCGACCGGGGCGAGCAGTCGATGTCGTTCCCGGTCAGCACCGAGTTGGTGGCCCCGTACCGGACCGCGATGCCGGTGATCGCCGCGCACACCTGGTCGGCCTTGAGCACCGTGCCGGTTCCGCCCTCGACCAGGATGCCGGTCCGGCCATTGCCCGAGGCCGAGCTGTCCTCGATGGTCGCCCCCGATCCGGGTGCCACCGAGCTGCCGGACGCGGAGGCACCGCTGACCAGCGGCCGCCCGTCCACGAAGAAGCCGTTGCGCACGTTGTGCTGGGACGTGTCCCCGCGCAGCAGGGTGGCCTGGGTCGCGCGGTCCACCATCATGCCGTTCAGCCCGTTGCGTACCGCCGAGCTGGAGTCAACCGACGTGCCCACCGAGTACCGGTGGACGTGGACCCCGTCGAGCTGGTTGTACTCGAACAGGTCACCGGTGAGGCTGACCCCCTGGCCGCGGGCGACGAACGCGCCATAGGTGTCGTCGGTGAACGTGGAGGACGAGGCGCCGCCGCTGCTCGGCTGGCCGCTCAGGCCGGTCCAGGCCACCCCCCCGGTCCGGCCGCTCCAGAAGCCCAGGGCGGAGACCCGGGCATCGGTGAAGGTCATCTTGCCGCCGACCTCGCGGATGTAGGCGCGGCCGTCCCCGCGGTCCTGCGCCGGGGTCTTGGTCGCCCGGTCCCAGCCGATGATCGTGAACGGCTGGCTGGCAGTGCCCTGGAAGGAGAGGTTGCCGCCCCAGGCGACGATGGACGCGAAGCCGCCGCCGGAGGAGTCCATGTACAGCGCCTGCAGATGGGGAGCGCCCAGGCTGAGCGTGGCGTGCGCGGCCACGTACACGTTGTCCAGCAGCAGGCCAGCGCCATGCGGCAGCCGCACCAGGGCGCCGTACTGGGCCAGGTCGGCCGAGGTGTAGGGGCGCTTGCGCGGGGTCAGCACCACGGTCGGCAGGGACCCGCGGACCGGCAGGACTTCCGGCTGGTAGATGCGGACCGCGAGGTGCAGCAGGACCCGGATCCGGTTGTCCTCGGCGGTGACCAGTGCCGCCTCCCGGGCCGGGTCGGCCACCGGCAGCAGCGCCGGTGGCTGGCCGGGGTCGATCGCCCGGGCAACCGGTGGCAGCGGCACCGCGTGGGGGTTGCGCGGCGGCTGCAGGAGCGCGACCCCGTGGCTCCATGTCGCCGCGACCGGCTGGAGGTGGATGTGCAGCGCTTTGAGGATCACCGGGGTGCCGACGAGCAGGCCGAAAACGCACAGCGCGGCCAGGGCGGCGAGCCACGACCGGCCTGCTTTGGCCGGGGAGTTCTGGCGGCGGTTGCGCCGTGACACCGTTACCTCCTAGGTCAGCGACGAGGCGGTTTGCGCCTCGCCACCGATCTGGTCCGCGCTGCGGGTAAGCCAGCCGTGGACGTTCATGGTCAGGAACGCGTACAACTTGACCGGCAGCGCCACGACGATGGTCATGACCGCCACCAGCGGGAGGACCCAGATGTCGCCGGGGCGCTCGCGCAGGTGCGAGACGCCGCGCAGGGCCCGGCCCATGATCAGCCACCCCACCGCGATCGCGGCGATGTACCACTGCGGATGCAGGACCCAGGCGATCAGGTAGGTGACGGCGAAGCCCATCGTCAGCGGGGTGAGCAGGATCTGCAGGACGCTGAGCTGGCAGATGAACGGCTGGCGCCACAGCCAGCCCTTCCAGATCGCGGTGAAGTAGGTCCGGTAGGAGTTCCGGCTCCAGCGCAGCCGCTGCTTGAGGAAGGCCCGGCTGGTGTCGGGGAACATGGACAGCGCGCGGGCGGTGGACTGGTAGACCGTCTTGTGCCCGGAGGCGAGGATGAGCCAGGTGAGCCGGCCGTCATCGCCGGAAACGCAGCGCCGCCCGAGGAAGAACTCGTCTTCCAGGTGCTCCAGGACCGGCATCACCAGCCGCCGCCGGTAGGCGACCGTCCGGCCGGACAGGCACGCCACTGCGCCGGCGCGGGACTGCGCCCGCACGTAGTCCTTGTACCGGACATCGATCATCCAGTCGGCGACCCGCCGCCACACGCTGGTGCGCGGCATGTAGACGTTCTGCCGGGTGCCTACCCCGCCGACCTTCGGGTCGGCGAACGGGGACAGGACCGCGGGCAGCAGGCCCGGCTGCCACAGCGTGTCCGAGTCGGACAGGACCAGGATCTCCTGGGTCGCCTGCCGGATGCCGACGCCCAGCGCGGACCGCTTCCCGGTGTGGGCGAACGGCACGACCTTCAGCTTGCGCTCCGTGGCGGCGCGGGCCTTCAGCCGGGCGATCACCTCCGTGTCCGCCAGGTCCGGCACGATGATCACCTCGGTCGGGTTCTCGGCCAGCCACGAGTCGAGGCAGCGGTCGAGGATGTCCGGGTCCTCACGGAAGGACGGGACCACGACCGAGGTCTTCGCCATGTAGCCGATCGGCACCGGCCGGTACACCCGGGACAGGGTGAAGCGGATGAGCCACACGGACCAGGAGATGGCTCCGACAACCCCGATGGGCAGCCAATGATGCAGCCGCTGCCACTGTGACTGATGGGTGCTGGGCAGCACAATGGCGGCATGTACGACCTGCGCTAGCATCACGGCCTTCCTCGCGCACCAGCGACGAACGTCTACAAGGGACTACTTGTTGTAACCATGCACAAGCGGTTGGCCACTATCTGGGCCAAGAGTGCGGATCAGCACATGCCCGCTACATCAGCACATGCCTGTAGGTAGGACGGATAAAGTACCGGCCCGGAGCACCGCCGGTGCCGACAGAAAGGTAAACATGATGTAATTTTTCCTCGTCGACGACCCAGTCTCACCAGAGTCTCGCCACCGTCTCGGTGGCGTTTTGTACTGTGTTATGTCGCCGCTTCCGCTCTGTACCGCGTCCGTTCAACTCGTGTTCGCGTCCGTCGCTGCACGCCGGTCCGCCCGGTCGCGCGCCATCCTGGCGTCGGCTGCCCTCTTGGTGACGCCGGATCCAGCTGATACTGTCGTGATCACAGGTCGTGACCGCCAGCCGCTCTGCGCTGGCCCGACGAGGAGCTCACCGTGACCCGCACCGCTGGTGGCCGCCCAGGCCTGCCACTCATGTGCCGCCGTGAGCTCCTGCTCGTCTGGCGCCGTCACGTCGACCTGCTGCGCGTGTCCAGCGCCATGTGTCGCCCCTGCTGCTGACCCAGTCCGCCCGCGCTGCCCGCGCCGTCAGCCGGCGTGTGGTGTGCGCGGACCGCCCGCAGCAGGAAGCAGAGACCAGGCAATGCCATCCCCATCCCGGCGGGGCCAGGGCCAGTGGGCACTGGGCCACCGCGAGCCGCTGAACGCGGCCGAGCGCTTCAAGAAAGACGGCGACGGGCTGCACGTCCGTGAGCGGATCGTCAACCGGTACGCCCACCTCGGGTTCGACTCGATCGACCCGGCCGACCTGCGTGGCAGGTTCCGCTGGTGGGGCCTGTACACCCAGCGCCGGCCGGGCATCGGCGGCGGCAAGACGGGTGCGCTGGAGGACGAGGAGATCGAGGCTCCTTACTTCATGATGCGCGTCCGCATCCCCGGCGGGCAGCTGTCCGCCAGCCAGCTGCGCACAGTGGCGGGTATCGCCAAGGAGTACGGCCGCGACCTCGCCGACATCACCGACCGGCAGAACGTCCAGTACCACTGGCTGTCGATCGAGGACGTGCCAGCAATCTGGCAGCGGCTGGAGGCGGTGGGCCTGTCCAGCCTGCAGGCGTGCGGCGACGTCCCGCGCAACATCCTGGGCTGCCCAGTAGCCGGCCTGGACGCCAGCGAGATCCTGGACGCCAGCGAGGTGCTGCGCGCGACCGAGGAGGTCGCGACCACCCAGCCCGGGTTCACGAACCTGCCGCGCAAGTACAAGACGACGATCAGTGGCTGCACCGCCCTGTGCACCGCGCACGAGGTCAACGACATCTCGTTCGTCGGGGTGACCGGGCCGGGCGGGACGCCAGGATTCGACCTGTGGGTCGGCGGCGGGCTGTCCACCAACCCGATGCTGGCCCAGCGGCTCGGCGTGTTCGTCGAGCCGGACCAGGTACCAGCGGTCTGGGCGGGGGTGACCGGCTTGTTCCGCGACTACGGCTACCGGCGGCTGCGCAGCCGGGCCCGGCTGAAGTTCCTGGTCGCCGACTGGGGCACGCAGCGGTTCCGCGAGGTGCTGGAGAAGGAGTACCTGGCCGGCTCGCTGCCGGACGGGCCGGCGCCGGTGATCCCGGCCGCGGGCGACCGTGACCACATCGGCGTGCACCGGCAGCGGGACGGGCGCTACTACCTGGGCGTGGCCCCCAGCGTCGGCCGCACCTCCGGCACCCTGCTCTGGCAGGTCGCCGACCTGGCGGAGGCCTACGGGTCCGGCCGGGTCCGCACCACCACCCAGCAGAAGCTGCTCATCCTGGACGTGCCGGAAGACAAGGTCAGTGAGCTGAGCGAGGAGCTCGCGGCCCGCGACCTGCTCGTCGCCCCGTCGGCGTTCCGGCGCGGCACCATGGCCTGCACCGGGATCGAGTTCTGCAAGCTCGCGATCGTGGAGACAAAGCAGCGGGCCGCCGGCCTGTACGCCGAGCTGGAACGCCGGCTGCCCGGCTTCGACACCCCGATCAGCATCAACGTCAACGGCTGCCCCAACTCGTGTGCCCGGTTCCAGGTCGCCGACATCGGGCTCAAGGGCTCGATCACCGGCGGCGGCGAGGGGTTCCAGGTGCACCTGGGCGGCTCGCTCGGCACCGACCCGGCATTCGGCCGCAAGCTGCGCGGCCTGAAGGTGACCGCGGACGGGCTGCCGGACTACTGCGAGCGGGTGCTGCGCAACTACCTGTCCGGCCGGGCCGACGGCGAGCAGTTCGCGACCTGGGCCCGCCGCGCCGACGAGAGCCTGCTGGTATGAGCACCCCGGGCCAGGTGCCCGAAGGGCACACCGGGGGGCGCCGGGGGGTCGCTCCCCCGGGCCAGCACGTGCCCGAAGGGCACACCGGAGGGCTCCGGGGGGCCGCTCCCCCGGGCCAGCCCGAGCGGCAGGTGCCGTTCTACTGCCCGTACTGCGGGGACGAGGACCTGCGGCCGGCCGGCCCGGCCGGCGGCAGCTGGCGGTGCGGCGCCTGCGCCCGCTCGTTCGAGCTGCGTTTCGCCGGGCTGTCCCCCGGCGGCCACACCGGTACCGCCCCGGCCGTGGACCGGACACCGCCGTGACCTACCCGCTCACGCTGGACCTGACCTGCCGCTGCGCCGTAGTCGTGGGCGGCGGCGCAGTGGCCCTGCGCCGGGCCCAGGCGCTGCTGGCGGCTGGCGCGCTGGTGCACGTCATCGCCCCGGACACCGACCCCGCCCTGGCCGGCCTGCCGGTGACCGTCAGCCGGCGCGGGTACCGCGACGGCGACCTGGAAGGCGCCTGGCTGGTACACGCCACTACCGATGACCCCGGGGTCAACGCGGCCGTCGCCGCCGAGGCAGAACGCCTGCACGTGTGGTGTGTGCGCGCCGACGACGCCGGCCAGTCGCGGGCCTGGACACCCGCGGTGGCCCGGCACGGAGAGATCACGGTCGCGGTGACCGCGGGCGGCGACCCGGTCCGGGCACAGCGGCTGCGGGCGGCGATCGCGCTCGCCCTCGCCGACGGCTCGATGCCGGTCCGGCCGCAGCGCCGGCGGGGCATGGGCCGTGTGGCCCTGGTCGGCGGCGGGCCGGGCGACCCCGGCCTGCTGACGGTACGCGGCCGCCAGCTGCTGGCCGAGGCCGACGTCGTGGTCGCCGACCGGCTGGCGCCCCGGCAGGTGCTGGCCGAACTCGACCCCGACGTGGAGATCATCGACGCGGGCAAGGCACCGCATGCTCATCACCTGTCCCAGGAGCAGATCAACGCGCTGCTGGTGGAGCGGGCGCTGGCGGGGCAGCGGGTGGTCCGGCTCAAGGGCGGCGACCCGTTCGTCTTCGGGCGCGGCGGCGAGGAGGCGCTGGCCTGCGTGCGTGCCGGGGTGCCGGTCACGGTCGTCCCCGGTGTCACCAGCGCCGTCGCGGTGCCGGCCGCGGCCGGGATCCCGGTCACCCACCGGGGCATCACCCAGGACTTCGCGGTGATCTCCGCCCACCTCGATCCCTCGCACCCGGGGGCCACCGTGGACTGGGCGGCCCTGGCCACCGGGCCGGGCACGCTGGTGCTGCTGATGGCGGTCAGCAAGCTCACCGAGGTCGCCGCCGAGCTCATCAAGCGTGGCAGGGACGCTGGAACCCCGGTCGCGGTGATCAGTGACGGCACCACGGAGCGGCAGCAGGTGCTCGTGTCCACCCTGGAACGGGTCGCGGAGGAGGCGGCGGCGCAGCAGATCCAGCCGCCCGCCGTCGTGGTCGTGGGCGAGGTGGTCGGGCTGCGGGACGCCCTCGGGCATGGTTCCTAGCACTCCCGGCAGCTCCCCGCGCGGCTCCGCGTGGCCGGCGCTGCTCGGCGTCGCCCACGGTGGCCGCGACCCGGCCGCGCAGGCCACCATCCGGGCGCTGCTCACCCGGGTCGCCGGCCTCGCTCCCGGTATCGCCGTGCGGGCCGCGTTCGTGCAGCACGCCGAGCCGTCACTGGCGGGCGCGCTGGCCAGCGACGCTGCGGGCCCGGTTGTGATCGTCCCGCTGCTGCTGGCGGCCGGCTACCACCTCGGCCACGACATCGGCGAGGCCGCGCAGCGCGCCGGGGTGCCGGTGGCCGCACCGCTCGGCCCGGATCCCGGGCTCGTGCCCGCGCTGGCCGGCCGGCTGGCCGCAGCCGGGGTGCCGGACTGTGCCCCGGTCGTGCTGGCCGCGGCGGGGTCGGCCGACCCGCAAGCGGCGGCGGCCACCCGGGATCAGGCGGCGCTGCTGGCCGAGCGCCGGCGGGCCCCGGTGCTGGCGGCGTTCGCGTCAGCCGCGCGGCCCACGGTGGCCGAGGCGATCGCCGACCTGACCGCCCGCACCGGCGGGCCGGTGGCCGTGGCCACGTACCTGCTGGCCCCCGGCTCGTTCCATGACCGGCTCCGGCACAGCGGTGCCGCCTGGGTGAGTCCCCCGCTCGGCGACCATCCGGCCATGGCCGGCCTGGTCCTGGACCGCTTCCGCGCCGCCGCTGGCCGGGCGAGCGGGCCGGTCAGGCCGGTCAGGCCGGGCCTGGCGGCGCCCCGGTCACCTCGCTGACCGCCACCCAGCGGTCCTGCGCCGCTGAGGCTTCCATCGCGTCGCAGACGGCCTGGACCGCCGCGCCCTGGCCGAACCCGGGCGCCCACGGCGCCTCCGGCCAGCCCGCCAGCAGGTCCGCGGCCTGGTTGGCGAAGGACGAGCCGTACCCGACGCCCTGCCCCAGCGGCCACCAGCTGGCCGCGTAGGGGTGGCTGGGATGCTCGGCCCGGATCCGCCGCATGCCGTACAGGCCCGGGTCGTCGTCCGCGCGGCCGTAGCGCAGCTCGTTCAGCCGTGCGTAGTCGAACACCAGCGTGCCGCGGCTGCCGTTCACCTCGACCGTGAAATCGCACGGGCGCCGCGGTGCGGCCCGCGCGACCTCGACGGTCCCGAGCGCCCCGGACGCGAACCGCAGCAGCGCGCTGGCCGCGTCGTCGACGGTCACCGGCTGGGTGCCGCCCCCGGGCAGCGGGCGCTCGGTGATGAACGTCGTGGCCTGCGCGCAGACGCTCTGGATATCCCCGGCCAGCCACAGCGCCAGGTCGATCAGGTGACAGCCCAGGTCCGCGATGGTCGTCCCGCCCATCGCCTTGTCGAACCGCCAGTCATAGGGGGTCCGCGGGTCGGCGAACTCGTCGGACAGCCAGGTCGCCCGCCACAGCCGCACCTCGCCGACGGCGCCCTCGGCCACCATCCGCCGCATCAGCGCGACCGCGGGCAGCCGCCGGTAGTTGAAGCCCACCGCGTGGTGCACCCCGGCCCGGTTCACGGCCGCGAGGGCCGCCGCGGCCTGCGGGTAGGACACGGCCAGCGGCTTCTCGCACAGCACCGCCTTGCCAGCGGCCGCGGCGGCCTGCGCGATCTCCGCGTGCGTGCCGGGCGGAGTGCAGATGTCCACGACGTCGATGTCGCCGCGCGCGACCAGGTCGCGCCAGTCGGTGGTGTGCTCCGGCACGCCGTAGGCGGTGGCGGCGGCGGCGACCGCTGGCCCGTTCCGGCCCGAGATCACGCCGACCACGGGTGTCACCGGCAGCTCGCGCAGCATCGGGGCGACCCGGTAGCCGTAGCAGTGTGCCTTGCCCATCACGCCGTACCCGACGACACCGACCCTGAGTTCCGGAGCCGCGGTCATGCGCCGTGGCCCGCCAGGCCAGCAGCGGACAGGGCGGGAATCGCGGCGGCGGCGCGCTGCGCGGCGTCCAGGGCGGCGATGGCGTCGTCGCCGGTGGCACCCTCGCATGGGCCGCCGCCCGCGAACGCCGCGAAGCTCTCGGCCTGCAGCCGCACCGCCGCCAGCTGCGCCCGCTCCCCCTCCGCCGGGTCGAGGAAGTCGCAGCGGACCGTGCCCGCGGTGCCGAACGCCTCCGCGCGCGCCATGTCGCCCGCCGGGTGGAACCGGCCCAGCGAGACCAGACCGGTGCCGCCCCCGGACAGCTCCACGATCACCTGCGCGCTGTCCACATCCGGGCTCTGGTGCGGGGCCTCGCCGAGCCCATCGGGAACCGGCCCGGCCGCCGCGGCATGCAGGACGCCGATGTCCTGGCCGGTCAGCCAGCGGAGCTGATCGAACTCGTGCACCCCCATGTCGATGAGGATGCCGCCGCTGTGGGCGCGGAACGCCGCCGGCGGCGGCTCCAGATCCCACTGGTAGCAGGCGACCAGATGGACGGTCCCCAGCTCACCGGCGGCGATCTGCGCCCGCAGCACCCGCAGCGCCGGCACGTACCGCCGCCAGTACGCGACCTGGAACGGCACCCCCGCCGCCGCCGCGGCCCCGGCCGCCGCCCGGGTCTGCGCGACGGTCACCCCGCACGGCTTCTCGCACAGGATCGGCAGGCCGCGGGCGGCGACCTCGGCGATGATCTGGCCGTGCTGGTCACTGGGCGCGGTGATCAGGACCCCGTCGATGGCGGCGCCGTCCAGCATCTGGCCCACGCCCGGGTACAGCGCCGCGTCGCCCGCCGCCAGGGTGGCACGGGACGCCTGCGACACCTCGGCGATGGCCGTCACCGCGACCTGCGGTGACCCGGCCAGGGCACGCATGTGGGTGCGGCCCATCCGGCCCGCACCGATCAGGCCGAGGCGGAAAGGCGGCCGCATGTCACAGCCCCCGTTCGGCAAGAAATTCGCGGTTGTGCCGCTGCTCGGCCGCTGCCTGCGCGAACCGTTCCCGGCTGCGCGGCAGGATGTCCTGCTCCACCACCAGCCATCCGCCGAAACAGATGTCCCGCAGGCCGTCCAGGATGCCGGCCACGTCGAGGTCGCCGCTGCCCAGCGCGCAGAACGCCTCCCGCGACCAGATGTCGGTCACCGGTGCGCCGTCGGTGACGATCCCGGCCATGACGGCGAGCACCGCGTCCTTGAGGTGGACGTGGTTGACCCGGTCGCCCCAGTCCCTGAGCATCGCGACCGGGTCGCCGCCGCCCAGCATCATGTGCCCGGTCTCCAGGCAGAGCCCGATGTCGGAGGACGCCAGCACCTCCTCGATCTCCCAGGGGGCCTCGACGTAGGTGCCGGTCTCGGGGTGGAAGGTCGGCTCGTAGCCACGGTCGCGGCAGCGGGCCACCACCTGGGCCAGGCCCGCGGCGAACCGGCGCCACCCGTCGCGGTCCAGCCCGAGCCCCGGCTGGGTGGCGGACCGGCCCGGCCGGCTGCGGCGCTCGCGGCTGCCGGCGTCGGCCAGGGTGGGACGCGGCGGCGGGCCCGGCAGATACGGCCGCACCGCGTCGAACGTGGCCAGCAGGGCGTCCAGGTCAGGCAATGCCCGCTCCAGCGCGTCCGGGTCGGCGTAGGGCAGCTCCAGGTAGGCGCCGGCCAGGCCCAGCCCCCGCTGGGCCAGCAGCTCGCCCAGCTGCGGCCCGCTGCCCAGGTAGCCGACGGGACCGAGGTCGATGCCCGCGTA
>Ga0307372_10011690_pt1 | contig 11654 bp, 7 predicted proteins | sample OX1MG_FD_202533 | JGI IMG/M metagenome (GOLD analysis project Ga0307372, IMG submission 202533) | Soil microbial communities from Risofladan, Vaasa, Finland - OX-1 | ecosystem: Environmental > Terrestrial > Soil > Coastal area > Acid sulfate soil | place: Finland: Risofladan, Vaasa | collected...
CGGGATGGAAAGTGACGATACTGGGTGGGGCTCGGAACGTTGAGCATAGAGACATCAACCTCAAACAAAAACCCGTCATCGGGACGGGTTCTTTTTGTGGTTGGCTGGGGGACTAGGATTCGAACCCCGGCGCTAACCTTTTGATTCACAGTGATTAAATTTGAGCGCGTCTGAAATTACTACACATTTTGCTACACAAATTGTGCGATTTAGTGCGCACTTGCACGCTACACGCTACACCGATTGTCGCAGTGCTTGATCCTGCTCGCGCAGTATGCGCCGCAGTTCCGCGAACTGCGCCCGCCACCCGCCTTTGAAAGCATTACGCGATACTCGCGCCTTACCCGCTTTTGTCTTCGGGCCGGTTGACCGCTCCCACGGTTTCCAGTTGTGTATCATCAAAGCCTGCCGCGCCCGCCGTTCCAAAGTCCAGCCGTTCGCCATGTTGATGCTCCAATACTTTGTTTGGTTGATTTTCAAGTTTTTCCGAGCGCGAGGCGTCCGTCACCCCGCTGTTGTTCACCTGCTGGGGTCCGTGGGCGATGTTGGCCTGCCGCACGAAGGCCACCGGCTGCGGATTCTTGATCACGGCCAGGGTTTCGAGAGTCGCCCGGCACTGGCTTTGTGCCTTGAGTGCGAGGCGCAGGTTCGTCTCTAGCTGGTTCAGGTAGTCAGCGCGGTGCGCCCCGCGCGCCAGGGTGTGAAAGATCGAGTCCAGCGTGTGCGCCTGAGCGATGAGGATGGCTTCCACCCGCCTCAGATCGCCGCCGCTCGCCAGTTCGCATTGCTTTCCAAGGTCATCCACCAGCGTGTTAATTGACAACTCACCGAAGCTCTTGTTGTAGTCCGTGAGTGTCATCGCGGCCTGCACGGTGGGCCGCAACGAGGCGTGCGCTAGCGCGTCCGAACGCCCCTCCGTGGGCTGCTTCACAACATTCAGCGCCCTGGGGTTTTCCTTCTTGGGTTCAGGATTGGGCGCAGCTTTCTTCTTCGCGGTCATTGCAGCCTCCTTAATGTCCAGCCGTCGCAATACCAGCCAGTGCAGGGATAGATGGGCGGTCTGGCGTCCGGGGAAGTCCGGCCTTGTGTGCAGCCGCCCGGCATTTCCCATACCGCGCCGCTGGCGCGATGAACCGGCGGCGACGGGATGTAGTGCTCGCAGTCGCGGCAGCACACGATGCGCCGCGCGGCTAGGCGCTCACATTCAAGGATGTCCAGGATCGCCGCCTTGTTCTCGGCCAAGGCTTGCCGCAGTTCCGGCGTCAGGCTTCCAGCGGGAGCCTCATAGCGCAGCTTGCCGCCGGCACCGGATAGCACAACGCCCAGTGCGCGGGCTTGTTCCAGCACTTGCGCGGCGCTCATACCTCGCCCCGCTCGATTTCTGGATTCTGGCTGTCTGCGACAGCGACAGTTGCGACTCTTGCGACAGTTTCCACCCCGTCGCCCATATCTGTCGCAAATGTCGCGGGTGTCGCAGTCGCAAAACGTGTGAGCGCGGGATTGCGGGCCAGTGTCTCGCGTCTGCCATCGCGTTCAATCCGCGCCCGCCCCAATTCCGCCATCACTTCGATGGCCGCATTGCGACGTGCTTTGTCGCGCAATGGGCCAGGGCCGAGCCGAAGCACGTCGCGGATGGGGCGGTCGCCTGCTTCCACCAGCCACGCATCCAATAGTCGCGCATCCGCCCAGGCTTGCGGCTCGTCCAGCACATCCAGCACGCGCAGCGCCTCGCGCAGATACCAGCGCGCGAGTGTTGTAGCTCGCTGCATGGTTTCGTGCGGAATCGCGCCCTGTGCGCCCTCGAACACATGCAGGCAACCTGAGATGCGCGCGGCGTTCTCGGCGCTCTTGGCGGCGAAGTCGCAGACCGTCGCGTAATCGCCCAGCGGCTTTAGCTCGCGCTCGATTTCATCGTGATACTCGCGCCAGAGGGAAAACGCGCCCGCTGACAATCGCAGCATAGGCGGTGCAAGCCGGCCTTGATCGTCCAGCGGCAAGGCACTGTCCAGCAGCTCGCGGATGCGGCTATGGAATGCCGCCAGGCGTGGCATCCCTTGAGGGGCTTCCTGATACAGCCGCGCGCCCATCGTGGACAGCGGCGCGGCCACCAGATAGCGCGCCAGAAAACCGCTGCCGCGCGTCAGCCCGCCGCCGCGTGCGGTGAGTTCGCGCAGCACCAGCGGTTGCACCATGATGCTCACCGTCAGCCTGCGGCCCTCCAGGTGAACGGACTGCGCCTGCTTGCGGTCGTGATGAATCGCGCCGCCGTCCCAGAGGCGGTTAAGGCCAGATATAAAACCCAGTAGGGAATCCTTGCCCATGCCGAGACTGCCCGTGACCATACCACCCTCGTCGCTCCACAACGCAGCGGATGGATGTCCGGCGGCCAGCATGAAGGCCAGCGATTGCGGATTCACGTCTTCATAGCGCAGCCGGGGCGCAATGAGTTCGGCCGGCTTCTCCAGCGCTTGATCCATGAGCCGCTGTCGCAGCTTGTCGGCCTCGTCCGGCTTCTTGCGCATGGAGGATTTGATCGCCGCCTTGAGTCCGTCTTGCTCGGCGGCCCAGGCGTCCAGCGCTGCACGGTTGCGCTTGATGTCGTCGCGCATTGCGTCCGTGCGTTCGTGCTCCCATTCGCCCAAGGCAGCGCCGAGAGTCTTGTCTGCCGCCGTCTTGCGCTCGCCGCTCTGCGCGATGACGAGGAAGTTCAGCGACAGCGGTCCCGTGAGCCGTTCGTCGCGCGCTACGTCTGCTAAACCCTGCGTTGCGAGAGACACCACGGCTAGGGCGGATGATGCCACCAGCGCCATCGGCTGCTGTCCATAGGCTTGATACTCCAGCACCGCCGCGCCGATTGCGCCCGGCAGCGCGTCCAGCGGATAGGCTTCCGGTTGCGCGGCCTGCCGGTCGAGCTGCTGCGGTTCCGGCCAGTCGGTCGCAGATGTCGTAACTGTCGCGGTCGCAACATTGCCGGATTCAAACGACATGGCGCGCTCGATGCAGGCGCGGACAGCCTCAAGCCCGGCTTGCCGGTGCAGATCATTGAAGTCGCTTGCGCCTTCGGGCCGGTTTTCACCGAAGTCCGGCACCGCGAGTAGCCCGTCTACAGCCTGCGCCGCCTCGCTCGCTTTCGTAACTCCCGGATTGCCCGGCGTCCGTGCATCGTCGACGGCGCAGACGATCAGGCGCAGTTCAGGAAACTTCGTCCGCAGCGCCTGCGCCACCGGCAGCAGATTCCCAGCGTTGAACGCCACGGCGACCGCGTGGCCCGTGGCCTCATGGATGCTCGCAGCCGTCGCATAACCCTCTGCGATGCACAGCACACCTTCCGGTTTTCCAATAGAAAAGTAACAGCCGTTTACGCGGCCGCCCGTCAGAAAACGCTTGCTGCCATCGCCAAAAATGAATTGCAGGCTGTGCAGCTCCGTACCGTCGCGCATCGGGATGACCAGTGCACCGTCCTGGACGCGCAGCCCGTGCGCCTTGACGCCCTTCTCCAACAGGTAAACGTGGTCATCCGGCGCGGGCCTTGCCGCCTGCCAGATCGCCGCCGCTTTCTCGCGCGCTTCCACTTTGCGCTGGGTGTCCTCGGCTTCGCGTTCGCGCCGCATTGCGTCCACACGCGCGCGGTGCGCGGCGTCCTCCTGCGGAGTCAGCCTTCGGCCTATATCGGCCCGCCAGGTCTCAGACAGTCCCGTCCGCCAATCGCCGAAGGCTCCAGCGGGAATGCCGTCGTCGTGCAGGGCATACCAGCCTGCGTCGTCGCTGCGCTTGCCGTTGCTGGCGAAGCGGTGCAGCTTTCCGTCCGGCTCGATCACCTCCGGCGGGCTCAGTCCGGCGCTGTGGATCGCGGCGCGGAATTGCTCGATGTGTTCGCGCATCGCCGCCTCTCACGCCGCAGTCTTGCGGCTGGCTTCAATCTGCTGTTCCAGCCATTGCTGAATTTCAGACTCGATCCAGCCGACGGCGCGCCGCCCGCCCAGCCTGACCGGCCTGGGGAACGTACCTTCAGAGACGCGGAGATAGATCGTGGAACGAGAAAGCCCCGTGCGGGCTTCTACCTGTTTGCGCCTGAGAATCGACGGCGCTGGTTGGGTTCTTGCAGCCATGTTTCGCTGTCCTCTGTTGAAGGTGAAGCGTCCCGGTATAATCCGGAACATGGTCGTAATTTAGGTGTAAAGGCTGTTGCTAAATAGATAGGTGAGTTGCGAAAACTCATCCATGCAAACAGGGGCATCGTAGGCGAGTATTCGTGTAGGGGGTGGGTAGGTTCCAAATCCCGCCAACCACTACGTGAGAATGGGTGCGGGTTGGTGGGGTGGGCGGGTTATCAGGCGAGGGTTTTGGGTGCTCCGCCTTTATCTTGCCAGTTAGCTACCTTCGCGCATTCTTCTATTCCCTGTTCATTGGGCGTGCCTTCATCGTTGGACAGCTTGTATTCCGCCGCATGTTCTCGAAGCCATTTTAAAAGTGCCTGCTTTGCGGATTTCCCCTTGAGTGCGTTCACCTCGCTGGTTGCAAGCCATGCGCGCACCGCAGCGGCCAACTTGGGCGCGTATCGGGGGTGATTGCTATCAAGGTAGTCCGGTGTGTCGGTAGCGTTTGGAAAGAAAAATCCAGAGCGGATTCCGCGACTTGCCAGCCAAGCACGAAGCGATTCGACATCCACCCTCGATTCCATGAGATTTATCGAGTCTTCAATTGTGCCGATGCTATTGCCATTTATATCATATTCGTAGCGGGGAATCAGTTTGCCCTTTATTGCATTCCCGCGCAGCGCATTTGTGATTGCAGCTTTCGCGGCCTCATAGCCGATTGGTCGTTTCTCTGGCTCCCACGTCTCTACATAGACTTGATCGCTGGATGGATCCGTACCCACGGTCAACAGCGCCGCCTGAATCACGGTCAATTCATCACATAGCCGCCAGTAGTCCAAACCTTCCATATCTCACCCTTTCACGTTTGCCCTTACATCAGGAAACCTCGTCACTTAAGCCGGGGTATAGAAGCGTCACCTATCGAGCGAGTTCGACCCTTGAGTAAGGTTCTTGCTTGCTTCGCGATATGTGGAAGTGACGAAAAGGGGTAAGCTGGCACATGCTTGGCCAATGGGTCTAGTAAGTAGAACTGTCGGTAATAGCCCATGGCTTTACTTCATTTGACGACTTGCGGTTGAAATTCTTCCAGCGCAGGGAGCCCTTTCACAATTTTCACCGTTTCCACACTCACCCGCACCACACTCTTGACGAGGTTGAGAATGTATTGAGGGTCGTTATGTTCCGCTGCCCAGTCATTGGGGTCGTTGGTGATGCCGCTGTCTTTGTCAGTTGACATCTGGTATCGCTCCATCACCCAGTCCAGTGCAGACTTGCCGTTGACGATATAGTCGTATGCTTCAAGTGGAATGCCCGCCAGCCGGATGCGGCTGTTGAAGATAATCGTGCTCTTGTCGTCGGTGAGCTTGCCGTCCACACGCCTGCGGTCGAAGGTCATTTTCTGTACGCGATACAGCGCCGGGTCGCCCAAGTCAAGTTCGCCACCCTGTTGCAGCGGATAGGGCTCCACCGTTTCGTAGTTGAGGTGCCAGTCCGCTAGCGCGCGCCCGGCAGCACTGAAGGCCCAGAAATCGCGGGCGAAGGGGATGCGTGGCATCTGTTTCTTTAAATCCGCCTCAAACCGCGTTTTGTATTCCGGCGAGTGCAGGATGCCATAGACATAATAGAACAGGTCTGTTTTGGTGATGTCTGGGCCGCGATTGCCCTTTAATGCCTTGCGGAAAGCAGCCTGAGCATTATCAGTGATGGCCTCCCGCCGCACCCAGCCGGATTCGCCCGCCTTATTCAACAGGTCGTCTTCTTTGGCCTGTTCGTAGTAGTAGAGCGGGAAACATTGCCCGGTGTCGTGCAGGTGCAGATTCGGGATGCAATCGGTCATCACTGCCGAAAATGCCTTCGTTGCACCCAGTCCCGTTACCGAAATAACCAGATTCTCTAGTCCCGGCTGCGGGAACAGCTTGGGCATCTGGTAAACCATTTCATTGAACCGGCGGTTAAAATAGAGTCGTTGCTTCGTGAATGGCCGGTAAAGACTGGTGACGATGTCGCTAGCTTCAAACCTGTGGACCTTCATCTTTTGTGCATCGCTTTTCAGACTGCGTGTCCAACTGATTTTCTTTGGGTCGTTATCAATCACGTCTTCCACGGCGGAAGCTTCCCCTTTCGCGTGTTTGACGGCCTGTTCATAAGCTGCGCGCTGTTCGTTGTAGAACGCGATCATGCGCCCCATGTTCGCGGCGAGCTTCGTGCGGCAGAAGTTGTAGGCCCAAGCGTCGCGAGCCGTCACCACACCGAGCGAATACATGTCAAAGAGCTTGAGTTTTTCTTCTCCGCCTTTATCCCCCAGCGGTAGGAATTTTTCAAACGCTGGGTCGCGCTGATTGATCCAGTCGCCGTGTTCGTTGGGCGGGAGGTTACGCCAGGGCAGACTGGCGATGCTGCTGAAGTCGCGTATGGTCTTGAGTTTCTCCTCGCGGCTCAGGTAATCGCCAATGTCGTAATACCGGATGCTTCCGTCGCCGGGTTTGTCAGGGCGTTTCACCAGTAGGGTAATGGCGACTGGTGTTCGTGTGCCTGCACCAAAAACGTTGCCTTTTTCCATGCGGCGCTGCTCACCTTGTGTACGCGCGTTACCTCGCAGATTGAACACATATATTCGGCTGAACTCTTCGGCCAGACACTTGCGAAGGCCATCCATGTTGTTGGCATCAATGAAGGAACCGTTGGTCACAAAGCAGACGATGCCTTTGTCCTTGATGCGGTCCGAAGCCCACCGAATGGCACGAATGTAACTATCGTAGAGATTTTTCAACAGTCCGGCGTTGGAGCGGGCGGCGTAAGTGCTGCGGATGCGCTCATCGAGTATGGGATACTTCAAATTTTTATTGTTATCATTCTCGCTTTCTTGCTGCGCCGAATACGGTGGATTGCTGACAATGACGCGGATGTCCACGGCCTTTTGCCGCTTGGCGCGCTTATTGTTGTCCGGGAACATCTGCTCGTCCAGCGTGCCCTTGCCCTCAGTAAGCTGGAAGGTATCAGTGAGCACGATGCCCTCGAACGGCAAGTAGCCCGCCTGTGGGTTTGCTACTAGCGCCTGCCCATGGTAGGCCGCCTCAATGTTCACGGCAGCGATATAGTAGGCCAACAAGACAATTTCATTGGCGTGCAGTTCTTGTGTGTATTTGCGTTGCAGGTCTTCAGGCCTGACAAACCCGCCTTGCAACAGCCGAACGATAAAAGTTCCGGTGCCGGTGAATGGGTCGAGAACATGCACGCCCGCGTCCGTCATCCCTACGCCAAATTCTTCCCTCAGGGCGTAATCGGCGCTCTTGAGGATGAAATCCACGACCTCCACAGGTGTATACACGATGCCTAGTCGCTCTGCCATGCGCGGGAAGGCGGTGCGGAAAAACTTGTCGTAAAGCTCGACGATGATGCGTTGCTTGCCCTCGGCATTGTCTATACCGCTGGCACGCGCCTTGACGCTTGAGTAGAACTTTTCCAGTTGCTCCTGTTCCTTGCTTAGGCCCTCGCGGTGGAGTAGCTTGAGCATCTGATCCATGGAACGTGAAACGGGATTCTTTTCGGTAAAGGCGTAGCCCTCGAACAAGGCATTAAACACCGGCTGGGTGATGAGGTGTTGCGCCAGCATTTCGATGGCATCTTCCGCTCTTACCGCCGGATTCAAGTTGCTGCGCAGACCAGCCAGGAATCTTTCAAACGCCTTGCGCGGCTTTTCGTCCGCCGCTTCCAGCAGGGCTTTGATGCGGGTGATGTGCCGCTCGGCGATCTGTGAGACATCCTTGGCCCAGCTCTCCCAATAGCGCCGATCGCCACACCTGAGCACGATTTTGGCGAAGATGGCATCCCGCCATTCGTCCAAATTGGGGAAGGCAAAGCTCGCCTGCACCAGCTTCGTCGTGCCGGTAGTGCCACTGTCATCGCTTTCGCCCGCACCGCCGCCCACGCCAATGACCTGGATGTTGTCCGGGCGGGTTTGGTTGAGCTCAATCTTATTGATGGTGGCATTGAAGCGGTCGTCGTGCGCACGCAGCGCCTGCAATACTTGCCACACCACCTTGTATTTGTCGTTATCTTGCAACGCCACTTCCGGCGACACGTCGGCCGGTATGCCCACCGGGAGGATGATGTAGCCGTATTTCTTGCCGGGAACCGTGCGCATCACGCGCCCAACCGACTGTACGACATCCACCACCGAATTGCGCGGATTGAGAAATAGCACAGCGTCCAGTGCGGGCACATCCACACCTTCCGAAAGGCATCGGGCATTGGAGAGGATGCGGCAGACCGCACCTTGCGTGCTGGTATCGGCCTTGAGCCAGTCCAGCTTGTCCCCACGCTTCAGCGCATTCATGGTGCCGTCTACATGTTCCACTTCACAGCGCAACAGGCCGTCGCGTTCCTCTTCGGCTGCCTGCTCAAGATATTTATCTACCACGCCGGCAAACAATTGCGTGATACGTTGACTGTCCTTGATCGTGTGTGAGAAGGCCACCGCACGGCGCATGGGGGTGGAGTCGTTTTCCATACTTGTCGCCGGGTCGCTGGCGTTGACGGCCACGCGCTTGGCCAGCCCGTTCCAGCAGCCGGTGATGCGCACGGCATCGTCCAGGTTCAGTTCGCTATCCCTCGCCAGTTGTTTCTGGAAGGCTTTGCTGACGAACTTCTCATCCACCGCCAGCACCATCACTTTGTAGTCCGCGAGAAGACCCGCGCCTACTGCCTCACCAAAACCCAGCCGGTGCAGTTCCTTGCCATAAAGATTTTCGTCGTCCATGGAACAAAGAGTAGCGTTGGCTTCCTCGGCCTTGCTTTTGGCAGAATCAGCGTAAATGCGGGGCGTGGCCGTCATGTAAAGCCGTTTGTTTGCTTTGATATAAGCTGTATCGTGGACGCGCACAAAATGACTTTCATCTTGCCCGGTGAGCGTGACACCGGTGGTGCGATGAGCTTCATCACAAATCACCAAGTCAAAAGCTGGTAGGCCATGCTTGGCTTGTGCCTCATGAATAGTGGCGATGCTCTGATAGGTGGAAAAAACTACCGTCAGCGGCTTCTTGCCTGCCAATATCGTCGTCTGTTGTGCGAGCTTACGGGCATCCGTCGTCGCTGGAAACGGCAGGTCGTGCAGGCGGATGTCTTCGTTATCTTTGCGCTTGCCGACCGCCGTATCCGAACACACGGCAAAGCAGTGCAGCGGGGTTTCGGACTGCGTTGTCCATTCCGCCAGAGCCTGCGCAATCAGGGCGATGGAGGGCACTAAAAACAGCACCCGACCCGCATAAGGGCCTTGCTCGCGAGCGGCGAACTGCTCGGCAATCTTAAGCGCCGTTAAGGTCTTGCCAGTGCCACAGGCCATGATGAGCTTGCCGCGATCCGCCGTACTTAGACCTTCCATCACGGCTTTAAGTGCCTTAACTTGGTGGGGGCGGAGTTTTTTCTTGAGCCGCAACGTCATCAGATCGGGCCGGTTCAGGCTGAATCGGCTCCAATCAACTGCGCTGTTTTCCAAGTCCTGCGCGCGGATACGATTGGCCGGCACTTGCTGGTTGTTCAGCAACTCTTCTGCGTGTTTGCTCCAGTTATCCGTGGTCGAAACGACAATGCGGCTGGTGAAGGGATGCTTGCCGGAGGTAGCAAAGAAACTATCCAAATCCTCTTTTTCCAACCGGTGCGTAGGGTCGTAGAACTTGCACTGAATAGCGCAAAGTCCTCCTGTGTAACGTTCCTTCGCCACCAGGTCAATCCCGGTATCAGGCTGGTTGCCGCGCCCTGGCCACTCGCTCCACATCCAAACATCGCTGAAACGTTCCTGGTACTGTGGTTCAGTCACCAGATAGTTGGCAATCAGGCGCTCGAACTTGTCGCCCAAGTCCCGGTGGCTGGTGGCGGCTTCGCGGAATTCGGCGAGGATGTCGTGAATGGTGGCCATGCGCTGATTTGTCCAGTTTCGTTTTTACGCGCGCCTATTCGCGCAGATTGAACGTTGCAGGTCAAGGTCTGTCTGCAAAAGCGTCTAGTTCGCTTCACCCCGTCTTGAATAGCGGGATCACTTCAGCCTTGTGGCCCAGCGCTTCCAGGTAGTCCGCCCATTCCTGCATCATCTTGCGGCGCGGCTCCAGGTAGACTGCCTTATTGTAGGTTCCACGAATCTTGTCCGGGTCACCGTGTGCCAGTTGACGTTCGATCCAATCCGCCTCATAGCCCTTGTCGTTGAGCGCGGTGCTGATCAGGTGACGAAAGCCGTGCATGGTCTGCCTGTTGCGGTAGCCAATGCGCTTGATCATCCCGGCAATCGCGCCGTCGCTGATCGGCTGGCGCGGATCGTTGCGCCCGATGAACACATGCTCGAAGCCGCCGCTGATTTTTTGCACTTCCCGCAGCATGGAGACGGCCTGAGTCGGCAAGGGCGTGAGATGATAGTAGCCACGCTTCATCCCATCGCGGCCTTTCTCGATGGTCCACAGGCCCGCGTCCAAGTCCAGTTCGGACCAACGCAGAGTGCGGGTAATGCCGGGCCGGTTCGCTGTCCACAGCGCCAGCCGTGCACAGGCTTTTACCAGCGCGGAGCCTCCATATCCATCGAGCGCACGCAGGAAGTCAGGCAACTCGTCCAGCGACAGGTGCACGTAGTTCTTCACGCCCGGCCCACGCTGTGCAATGGCCGCCAAGTCGCGCGCCGGGTCCGCTGATGTCCACCCATTGGCGCGGGCATAGCTGTAGATCGCCTTGAGCCATTGCCGGGTTTTCTTTGCGACATCATAAGCGCCGCGCCGCTCGATTCCGGACACGAGTGCGCCCAGCTCCGCCGGAGTGATGCTGTCCAGCGGACGGCTGCGCAGTTTCGGCAGCACGTCTTTGTCCAGGTAGCTCCGGGCCTGCTCGGCGGTCTTGGCATCCCACACTTTGCTGCGGAAAACGTGCCAGGCATCAGCGGCTTCGCCGAATGTATTGGCGACGCGCTCACGCTCGGCCAATTTCTCCGCCCTACGCTTGTCGCCCGGATCAATGCCAGCGTCAATGAGGGCACGAAATTCCGCAGCCTTTGCCTGAGCCTGCTTCAAAGTCGTATCCGGGTAGGGCCTGCCCACGGCAATCATTCGGCGCTTGCCACCGAACCGATACCGCAGCCGCCAATACTTGGAGCCATCCGGCATCATCAGGAGGGTGAGCCCGCGCCCGCCAGCCAAGGTGTATTTGGCCTCGCGGGGCTTGGCGTTTTTCACCTGCAATTCGGTCAGTTTGGTAGCCATCGGGTAGCACCAGGTTAGAAGAATGGCCCGTTTTGGGTAGCAAAGACGTTTGCTACCCGCCTTTGCTACCCATTTTGCTACCCAGATGGCCTAGGATTCAAGTGGATGCCCCGGAACCTCACAGGCACAAAAAACCCCGCATTCACGCGGGGTTCTTCGTATTGCCGGACTTTGCTGGACCGCCTGGGTCGCACAATTGGCTGGGGGACTAGGATTCGAACCTAGGTTGGCGGAGTCAGAGTCCGCAGTCCTACCGCTAGACGATCCCCCAAAATAATGAGGTCGGGAATTTTAACCTAGGGAACCATCCCTGGCGGGCTTA
>Ga0307372_10011692_pt1 | contig 11654 bp, 10 predicted proteins | sample OX1MG_FD_202533 | JGI IMG/M metagenome (GOLD analysis project Ga0307372, IMG submission 202533) | Soil microbial communities from Risofladan, Vaasa, Finland - OX-1 | ecosystem: Environmental > Terrestrial > Soil > Coastal area > Acid sulfate soil | place: Finland: Risofladan, Vaasa | collected...
GATCTGAGGGCGGAGATCGTGGCCGCCAACGCCGTCGACGCCGCTCTGTACCGCCGGGCCCAGAAGCTGGCCGGGCGGGGTTGGAGGGCCTGAGGGCCGATCCGCTTCCGTAGCCGGGGCATGGAGCGCTCTGGGAATCCCCTGTGAGCCCGCCGGCCTTCTAGATTCCGGGCCATGAAGGCCTGGAACCTTTCCTCCGTCCCGAGCGTTAAGGGCGGTCCCGCCGGCTGGCGGGCCCCTGGGCTACCAGGCGGTAGCTTGCCGGCCGGAAATCAGGAGGAAAGATGAGAGTTCTGGTGCTCGGCGGTGACGGGTACCTGGGATGGCCAACGGCGTTGCACCTCTCCGCCCGTGGCCACCAGGTCGGCATCGTCGACAATTTCGCCCGCCGTGGTTACGACCACGAGCTGGGGGCCGGATCCCTCGTCCCCATCTTCTCCATGAAGGAGAGGCTGTCCGCCTGGAAGCACATCTCAGGCCATCACATCGAGGCCCACGTCGGGGATCTGACCGACTTCCCCTTCGTGGACGGGGTGGTGGAGCGTTTCGCTCCGGAGGCGGTGGTTCACTTCGCCGAGCAGCGGTCGGCCCCGTACTCCATGATCGATCGCAGCCACTGCGTCTACACCCAGGTCAACAACGTGGTCGGCACCCTCAACCTGCTCTACGCCCTGGCCGAGCACGCCCCGGATTGCCACCTGGTCAAGCTCGGGACCATGGGCGAGTACGGAACGCCCAACATCGACATCGAAGAGGGCTTCATCGAGATCACCCACCGGGGCCGCACCGATCTGCTGCCCTACCCGATGCAGCCCGGATCCTTCTACCACCTGTCCAAGGTCCACGACTCCCACAACATCCGCTTCGCCTGCCGCATCTGGGGCACCCGGGCCACCGACCTGCACCAGGGGATCGTCTACGGGGTGCAGACGGATGAGACCACCCTCGATCCCCAGCTGGCCACCCGCTTCGACTACGACGCCGTCTTCGGCACCGTGCTCAACCGTTTCATCGTGGAAGCGGTCATCGGCCAGCCCCTGTCGGTCTACGGCTCCGGGGGACAGACCCGCGGCCTGCTCGACATCCGCGACACACTGGCCTGTGTCGAGTTGGCCGTCCTCAACCCGGCCGAGCCGGGGGAGTACCGCGTCTTCAACCAGTTCACCGAGAGCTTCTCGGTCATGCAGCTGGCCGACCACGTGGCCCGCCTGTCGCCCAAGAAGACCACCATCGATCACATCCCCGACCCCAGGGTGGAGAAGGAAGAGCACTACTACCGGGCCGCCCACACCAAGCTGCTCGACCTCGGCCTCAAGCCCCACCTACTCTCCGACACCCTGATCGAGTCGCTCTTCCATGTGGTGGAGAAGTACCAGGAGCGGGTTGATCTGTCCGCCATTCCCCCGACGGTCAACTGGCGCAGTCAGCACAGTTCGCTGCCCACTGTCTCCTCCGCTGAATAAGGCTTGAGCCTTCCCCCGGAGCAGGCCGCGGCCAGCTTCCGCCTCCGCCACCCCGATCTGGTCCTGCCTCCGGTGGTGGTGGTGGTGCCCGCCTTCAACGAAGCGGGGGCGGTCGGCCCGGTGGTGAGATCGGTGCCGGCCCAACTCGGGGGTCTGGACGCCGCCACCCTGGTGGTCGACGACGGCAGCACCGACGCCACCGTCGCAGAAGCCCGGGAGGCGGGTGCCCTGGTCTGTTCCCTGCCGGTCAACTGCGGCCAGGGCACGGCTCTGCGCCTCGGCTACGACGTGGCCATCGAGCACGGCGCCCGCTACCTGGCCACCCTGGATGCCGATGGCCAGTGGTCGGCCGCCGACCTTGACCCGATGGCCGCCCGGGTCACCTCGGGGCATGCCGACATCGTCTCGGGCACCCGGCGCGGACCGGCGCCGCACCACGGGAGCCAGGCCCATTCCCACGGCCAGGGCACCCATCAACACGACACCGATGATCGGGCCCTACGCCGTTCGGGGGTGGTGGTCTTTGCCGCCGTAATCCGTCTGTTGACGGGGGCCCGGGTCACCGATCCGGCCAACGGGCTGCGGGTCATGACCAGTGAGGTGGCCCGCGGGGTCCAACTGGACCAGCCCCAGTTCCAGTCCACCGAGTTGTTGATATCGGCGCTGAGCCGGGGTTTTCGCTTCGAAGAGGTCCCCGTCGGCCACGGCCCCCGCCAGGTCGGGGTGAGCAAGAAGGGCAGGAGCATGGGCTACGCCCTGCGCTTCTCCCGGGCCCTGTTCGGCACCTACGTCCGGGAGCGGGGTTGGCGGCACCAGGCCCGTCCCTGACCCGGGCCGGCTCAGCGATAAGGCTCGGGGGGTGGCGGGGAGATTGACGAAGGGGGAACGGTGGGGCCTGATCAGCCTGGTCGCGCTGCCGATGGTGGTCTTCGTGGGCCCGGCTCTCTTCGGCCACCTCATGGCCCCGGGCGATGATCTGACCCAGAACCTCCCCCTGCGGATGCTGGTCGGATCGGATCTGCGGGCCGGGCATCTGCCCCTGTGGAACCCCTACATCTGGAGCGGGACGCCGCTCCTGGCCGGCTTCAACGCCGGGGCCCTGTATCCGGCCACGCTGCTCTTCGCCGTGCTGCCGGTCGGCCTGGCCTGGTCGCTGGGCCAGGCCCTCACCTACGCCCTGGCCGGCACCGGGGTCATGCTCCTGGTCCGCCGCCTGGGCCTGGGCGCCCTGCCGGCCTGGCTGGCCGGCTTCTGCTTCGCCTGGTCTGGATTCATGATGTCCCAGCTCCGCCACATCGGCCTGGTGGAGGGGATGGCCTGGGCGGGATGGATCCTGCTCGGCCTCGACCACCTGTCCCGCCCCGATGCCGCCGGTCCCGACCCGCGGCGGGGGCGCCGCCACCGGCGAAGCCGCCTCATCGGCTGGACCGCCCTCACCGGTCTGGCCGCCGGCCTGGCCGGCCTGGCCGGGGATCCCCGGGCCGTATCCGATCTGGCCGTGGCCGCCGGGCTGTTCTTTCTCTGGGCCCTCTGGCGCCGCCCAGCCGGCCGTCTGACCCTTCTGGCCGGGACACTGGGCGCGGCCGTCCTGGCCGGCATGGTGGCGGCCGGCCAGTTCCTGCCCGGGCTGGCCGCCTACTCGGGGTCCCAACGGGCCGGGGTCAACCTGATCGCCTTCGGGGCCGGCTCCCTCCACCCGGCCGAACTGTTGTTCATGGTCTTCCCGTTCCTGGCCGGCGGCTTCGACTCGCTGCACCTGGCCCCGTACTTCGGGGGCTACAACCTTCCCGAGGTCCTCGGCTACATCGGGCTGGCCGGCACGGCCGGAGCCCTGGCCGCCGTGGCCGGCCGCATCCGGCCCCCCTCCGGTCCCCTGGCGGCCCGGCCCGGGCCGGCCTTCTGGGGAGTCATGGCCGGGGTGGGGCTGGTGCTGGCCTTCGGCTCCTACACGCCGTTCGCCCACGTCCTCATCCACGTCCCCCTCTACGACGGCCAGCGGCTGCAGAGCCGGAACCTGGGGGAAGTGGACCTGGCCGCCACCGTCCTGTTCGGCCTGTGGGCCCGCAGCTTCCTGGACGCCTGGCGCCGCCCGGGCCGGCTGGTGCTGGCGGCCGGCCTGCTGGGGCCGGTGGCGGTGGTGGCGGTGGTCGTAGCCGCCTGGGCCTGGCCCGGCGGGATGGCCGACATCCTCCAGTCCCCGGTGCACCTGTTCCCGGCCGTCTGGCCCTTCGCCATCGTCTCGCTGGTGCTGGCCGGGTTGGTCGGGGCCATCTTCGTCTTCGGTCACCGCTGGGGGCGACGGGCCCGGGCGCTGGTGCTGGTGGCGGTGACGGTGGCCGATGTGGGCTTCTTCGGGGCCAACGCCGCCACCGGGTGGGTGAGCACCTCCTACCTTTCCTACCTCCAGAACGGCTCGACGGCGCTGGCGGGGGCCCTGCCGGGGAAGGCTCGCTTCGCCGTCTACGACCCGGACCTCTTCTACCCGGGCTTCATCAACGGGCGGCCCGGCCTGGCCCCGGTGCCGGACCTGAACAGTGTGGGCCGCCTCGCCAGCGTCCAGGGTTACGGCTCGCTGGTGGCCGGCGCCTACGAGAACGCCACCGGGACCCACACCGAAGGAAGCCTCGATCCTTCCCTGGTTGAGCCGGCCCTCGCCTCCCGGCTGGAGCTGGGCCTGCTCCTGATCGAGCCCCATGAGGACCACAGCGCCCTGGAGTCCAGCCTCATCTCCCTGGGTTGGAGACCACTCCCCGACATCTCCGGGCTGCACGCCTGGCGGGCCCCGGGCCGGATCGTCACCGCCAGCCTGACCGCCCTGAGCACCTCCTCCTCCGCCGGCACGGTGGCACCGGGCCCCACCTCGCCCGGCACAGTCAGCTGCAGCCGGCCCAATTCGGTGGGCGGGGGTTCCAACTGCACGGTGACGATCACTGCCGCCGGACCGGTGCGTCTGGACCGCAGCGAGGCCTTTGCCCCGGGCTGGATCGCCCTGGTGTCCAAGGGGGCCGGGCCCCGGCGCCAGATGACGGTGTCCGACGATGACCTGCTCCAGGCCGTCGTCCTGCCCGGCCCGGGCCGCTGGCGGGTCAGCTTCCGCTACCAGCCCAAGCGGGCCTTCGCCGGTCTGGCCCTGACGGGGGCGGGTGTGCTGTTCGGCCTCCTGGGCCTGTTGGGTCTGGCGGCGCCGGCTATTCGGGCCAGGCGCGCCAGGTGGCGGCCAGGCCCTGGCTGAGTTGAACGGGGGGGTCGGTCCAGAGCCCAGCCCCGAGCGAGCGGTCCACCACCACGGCTCTCATCTCCCCCGGAGGGCCCTCCACGTGCTCGGCCGGGATTTGGATCCCGGTCGCCTCGCAGGCCAGCCGGTGCAGATCGTTGACCGTCACGGACACCCCGGAGCCCACCACCACGGTGGGGGGCAGGGCCGGGGCGCCGGCGGGGGCCAGCCCGGAGACGAAGGCGTTCACCACGTCGTCGATGTACACGTAGTCCCGGGTCAGCAGGCCGTCCCCGTGGATGCGGATACCGGTGCCGGCCCGGGCCGCCTTCATCATGCGGGCCACCATGGTGTCCTTGACCCACATCCCCGGCCCGTAGACGTTGGTCAGGCGCAGGGCGGTGGCATTGAGTCCGTAGGCGTGGCGGTAGGCGGACATCAACATCTCCCCGGCCGCCTTGGTGGCCCCGTAGGGGGTGAGGGGGACCAGGGGCGAGCGCTCATCGATGAGACCGCCGCCGGCCCCGCTGCCCACCACGGCGTTGGTGGAAGCGAAGACCAGGCTGCCGACGCCCAGTTGACGGCAGGACTCCAGCAGGGTCTGCATCAACTCAACGTTGGACCGGTAGACGTTGACCGGGTCCTTGACCGACTGCAGGACCGAGGTGGCCGCGGCCAGGTGGATGACCGCCTCGGTGTCGGTGGCCAGGGCCTTGTCCAGAACGGAGGGATCCCTCAGATCGCCCTCGACGGCGGCACTCACGTCGGTCCGGGGTGGGTTCAGGTCCGCCACCACCACCTCGTGGCCCTCGGTCATCAGCCGGCGGGTGAGGGACGTGCCGATGAACCCGGCGCCACCGGTCACGAGGATTTTCACGGCGGTCAGGCTACGTCCTCCCGCCTACGAAAACGGCTGGCGTGCCCCCGGGGCTAGGGTGAACCATGGCCGACCAGGCGGGATTTGCCGAGGCGGCGATGGAATACATGCCCTCGCTGTACTCCGCCGCCCTGCGCATGACCCGCAGCCCGGCCGATGCCGAGGACCTGGTCCAGGAGACCTACCTCAAGGCCTACCGGGCCTACGGTCGCTTCGAGGCGGGCACCAACCTGAAGGCCTGGCTCTACAAGATCCTGACCAACACCTTCATCAACAGCTACCGGGCCAAGCAGCGCCGGCCGCAGATGTCCGACGTCGACGATGTGGAGGACCTGTACCTGTTCCGCCGCCTGGGCGGGTCGGAGGGAGCCTCGGTCGGGCGCAGCGCCGAGGACGAGGTCCTGGACCTCTTCACCGACACCGAGGTCAAAGAGGCCCTGGAGTCCCTGCCCGACACCTTCCGGATGGCCGTGCTCCTGGCCGATGTCGAAGGTTTCTCCTACAAGGAGATAGCCGACATCATGGAAGTTCCCATCGGGACGGTCATGTCCAGGCTGCACCGTGGAAGAAAGGCGCTGCAGAAGGCGTTGTTGGAGTTTGGCCGTGAACGGGGCCTGGTCGGATAGAGATTTGGGTCGGACGGGACAGGGCGATGGGTGATCTCGATGGGTGAGGACTGCGGGCAGGCGATCGAGCGGCTCTACTACTTCCTCGACGGTGAGCTCACCGAGGACCGCCGGGTCGAGATCCGCCAGCACCTGGACGACTGCGGTCCCTGCCTGTCGGCCTTCGACTTCGAGGCCGAACTGCGGGTCATGATCTCGCTGCGCTGCCGGGATGAGGTGCCCGAGGCCCTCCGAGCCCGGGTGGCGGCCGCCATCCAGGCCGAGGCCCAGCGCCGCAGTGGCTGATGAGGACGGCCGGGCGTGGGGCTGGGGCCCCACGCTCCGGAGGAGGCGGGGCGTAGGGGACCCGCCGGGATGACAAGCATCGACCCTATTAATTGGGATCTGGCCGCCCAGGTGGCGGGGAGGGTGGCCGGGACCGATCCGCTGGCCCGCTCCTACCACTACGCCTCCCTGGCGGCCGACTTCGAGGAGGCCACCGCCCGGGCCGAGCAGCTTGTCTCGGCCGAGACCGGGCTGGTGTCCCTGGCCGGGCCGGCCCGGGCCCGGGTGACGGACCGCCCGGGCTGGGTCCAGGCCAACATCGCCTCCTTCCAGCGCCTGGTCGGGCCCCTGACCAAGCGGATGGCCGAGCACATGCCCATCCCGGCCATGGCCCCGGTGAGCCGGGGCGTGGCCGGGGTCCAGGTCGGCCTGCTCCTGGGCTGGATGTCGACCCGGGTCCTCGGTCAGTACGACCTGTTGCTGGTGGAGGACGAGGACGCCGAGAACCAGGACATCGTCTACTACCTCGGGCCGAATGTGCTCTCCATCGAGAAGCGCTACGCCTTTCCGCCCTCCCAGTTCCGGCTCTGGCTGGCGCTGCACGAGGTGACCCACCGGGCCCAGTTCACCGGGGTGGAGTGGATGCGGGGCTATTTCATGGGCCTGGTGGAATCGGCCATGGGTTCCGTCGACCCGGATCCCCGCCGGCTGCTGGAGGGGTTGCGCCGGGCCGTGGATGAGGCCCGGGCCGGGCGCAACCCGCTGGCGGACGGACTCTTGAGCCTCCTGGCCGGGGACGGGCAGGCCGCCGTGCTGCGCCAGGTGCAGGCCCTGATGAGCCTGTTGGAGGGCCACGGGGACATCACCATGGACCGGGCCGGCGCCGGCGCCGTGCCCGAGGCATCCCGCTTCGCCCGGGTGCTGCGCCAGCGCCGCCAGCAGTCCGGAGGAGTGGCCCGCCTCATCCAGCAGGTGGCCGGCATCGAGGCCAAGCTGCGCCAGTACGAGGAGGGTGAGCGCTTCATCGAGGCGGTGGAAGCGGCCGGTGGCCGGCAAATGTCGGATTTGTTCTGGAAAGGGCCGGAATGGCTGCCCACTTTGGAGGAAATTCGCCGGCCGCAAGGCTGGACGGATCGCATGGCGGGCCTATCTTCCGAGCGCAGTTTGGTTTAGCTTGGACCGGCCATGGCGCGTGTGCTGGTCGTTGATGACGAACCCGATATCTGCACCCTGGTGCGCATCACCCTGGAGGGCGACGGCCACGAGGTGACCGTGGCCAGCGACGGCGCCCTGGCCCTGTCCCTGGTGGACGAAGGCGCCTTCGACGCCGTCATCCTGGACGTGACCATGCCCGGTATGGACGGCTTCGAGGTCCTCACCGCTCTCAAGTCCGACCCGGAGCCGTCGGTCTCCTCCATCCCGGTCATCATGCTCACGGCCCGCACCGGTGACATGGACCGCATCCGGGGCGGCATCGAAGGAGCGGTGTTCTATCTGACCAAGCCCTTTGCCGGCTCGGATCTGCGCTCGCACCTCGGCCGGGCCCTGGTCGAGGGCGTCGAGCCCGAGCAGCGCCGGACCGCCCAGCGCACCGCTCTGGAGCAATTGGCCCGGCTGGAGCGGGGGGCCCAGGCCGAGGACGACGCCCGCCGGGCCCATCCGCGCCTGTCCCGCATGGAGAGGCGCACCTCCCCGGCCCCGGTGGCGGTGGTGCCAACTGTGGACGCCACCGCCGTGGAAGCCCTGTCCGATAAGCAGAAGGAGCTGCTGGCCGCGGTGCGGGACACCCCCACCGTCCAGGAAGCGGCCGAGCGGCTGGCCGTCAGCCGTTCCAACGTCTACGCCAGCCTGAGGCGCATCGCCCGCCGCCTGGACGTCCCGAGCGTCCCCGAGCTGGTATCCCTGGCCCGGCGGGGCCTGGTTCTCGAACGGACCTGAAAGTCCTCAGGGCGCCCGCCGCCGCTCTGGCCTCGGAGCTGCTGACCCGCTGCTGTTTCGGTGAAGGGCCCATCGCCTGCGCCGTATCCGGCGGGGCCGACTCGCTGGCCCTCCTGATCCTGGCTGTGGCCACCGGTCGCCCGGTGACCGCCTTCCACGTCGACCACGGGCTGCGGCCCGGTTCGGGCGCCGAGGCGGACCGGGTGGCCGCCGCCGCCACCGGGCTGGGGGCGGGCTTCAAGGCTCTGGCGGTGGTGGTCGAGCCCGGTCCCAATCTGGAGGCCCGGGCCCGGGCCGCCCGCCGGGCTGTCCTGCCCCCTGACGTGGCCACCGGGCACACTGCCGATGACCAGACCGAGACCGTCCTGCTCAACCTGATCCGGGGAGCGGGACTGGCCGGCCTGGCCGGCATGCGGTCCGGGCCCCGCCATCCCATCCTGGCCCTGCGCCGGGCCGACACCGAACAGCTCTGCGCCGAGGCCGGGCTGGAGCCGGTGAGAGATCCGAGCAATAGCGACGGGAGGTTTCGCCGGAATCGGGTTCGTCATGAGGTCCTGCCCCTGCTGGCTGATGTGGCCGAGAGGGACGTGGCCGGGGTGGTGGCCCGGCAGGCCGGCCGGCTGGGCGAGGACGAAGCTCTGCTGGAGTCGCTGGCGGCGCCGATCGATCCCACCTCGGTGGCGGCCCTGGCCGGAGCCCCGCCTCCATTGGCCCGGCGGGCCCTGCGCCGGTGGCTGGTCAGTGAGGATGGTTACCCGCCGTCGGCGGCGGCCATCGAGCGGGTCATGGCGGTGGTGCGCCTGGAGGCCAAGGCGACCGAGATCGAAGGCGGCGTGGTGGTGAGCCGGCGTTCGGGGCGTCTGAGCCGCCAGGCCCGGCCCGATATCCTCGGCCGGCCGTGACCAACCCGGAAGGTCGTCCGCTGCATCTGGTACCTCCGCCCGGCCTGGGCCGGGTGGTGGTGGGCGAGGCCAAGTTGTCCGCCCGGGTGGCCGAGCTCGGGGCCGAGATCACCAACGACTACCGGGACCGGCCACCGCTGTTGGTGGGGGTTCTCAAGGGTGCCTTCATGTTCATGGCCGACCTGTCCAAGGCCATCGACCTGGAGGTGGAGTGCGACTTCATGGCCGTGGCCTCCTACGGCTCGGCCACCAAGACCAGCGGCGTGGTGCGCATCGTCAAGGACCTCGACGCCGACCTGACCGGGCGTCACGTGCTCATAGTCGAGGACATCGTCGATTCCGGCCTGACCCTTTCCTATCTGCGCCGCAACCTCCTGGCCCGCAGCCCGGCCTCACTGGAAGTGTGCGCCCTGCTGGTCAAAGAGGGCCTGCAGAAGGTGGACCCGCAGTTGCGGTATGTCGGGTTCCGGATTCCGGCGGACTTCGTCGTCGGCTACGGCCTGGACGTGGCCGAGCGGCACCGGAACCTCCCCTGCATCCGGGTGTGGGAGGGGGCACCCGGCGGCGGGGCCTGACCAACACTCCAGTTGTCACTACCACTACTATCGAAACTAGAGTAGTGGAACGAACTCAGAGTAAGGGGAGAGGGAAGGTGACGGAGGAGGCTTTGAGTGCGCGACTGGTCAGTGCTCGGAGAGAAGCCAAGCTCTCCCAGAAGCAAGTCGCCGACCAGGCCGGCATCTCGGCTGCCTACCTGTCGAAGCTCGAACGAGGGGCGGTTGGTGCGCCCTCCCCCCGAGTTCTGCAGGGCCTCGCTGGTGCTCTTCGAATTCCTTACCCCGTGCTCATGGCCGGAGCCGGATACGACGTGCCCAGAATCGAGTCCCCTCCGAGAGTGCGCTTACCCGCCAACGGTATAGATAAGGCCCGGGTGGAAGCCGCCGTCCGAGAGATCCTCGAGGCCATCGGGGAGGACCCGGAGCGGGACGGACTGCTACGGACTCCCGAGCGGGTTGCGGACATGTTCGCCGAGATCTTCAGTGGGCTCCATGACTCACCAGACCATCACCTGGCCACCACCTTCGAAGCAGATCACGATGAAATCGTCATGGTAAAGGACATCCCCCTCTACTCGGTCTGCGTGCCGTCCAAGGCGCCGATCAACACGGTCGCCGGTTCCAGACAAGCGGCTCGGATACGCGTTGGCGATGATCTGTGGGCTCTCGACGATGACGGGCGGTTGACGACCACGCGCGTGGTCTCAGTCGGATGGCGATCGGCTGGCGAGCTGGTTGCGTTCCGCATCGGGGATACCACCGTTCGACTCACCCCTGAACACCGGGTTTGGACTCAGGAAGGTTGGAAGAAGGCCGGGCAATTGACTGATGGAGAGAAGCTCATGTGGTTCCGGCCCCACCAACTCTGCCAGCGGCGTTTCGCGGTCACGGAAGGCAGGGCACTCGGATACGTGATCGGTGCTATAGGCAGCCACGCCAGCATCCAGAATGGGCGACGAATATCGCTCGTTGTCAAGGACTTTGGCTTCGCAACCAGGTTCGCCGAGAGCCTGCAGGTGGCCTTCGGCCTGGAACCCCGCGTCGAGGAAATTTCCGTGCCCAGCGGCTTTCTCGGCCGAGAGATTCCAATGTTCCGTGTGCGCGTCGTATCCCGGCACATCGCCGGCCTGTTGCTCCACTGGTTCGGGGGCAGCAAGGCCACCAGGGAGTTTCACTTCCCACAGGTGGTACGGCGGTCCGAAGCCATGCTGCGCGGCTTCCTCGACGGTTATTGCGATGGTGACGGATGGTGGAATCCGGACGGCTCGAGAGGAATCGCCTCAGCCAACAAGACCTTTCTGGACGAACTCGGCATCGTGCTCGGGGCCCGTCCCTACTGGGACGCGAGCCGAGACCAGGGAAAAATCCGCGTCTCGAGCAAGTGGGCCGATAGGAACCACCGCGGTCGTCTGACGTTCCAACCAGTCGACGTACCTCTCTTGCCACCGGACGGGTCCTGGACTGCGGTGGAGAGCCTGGACCGAGTGCTTGCCACCGGAACCAAGCCCTACAGGGTCTACAGCTTCCACTGCGAGCCGGAGCACAGCTTTCTCGTAGGTGGGACGAGGGTGGCCAACTGTGAGCACCATCTCATTCCCTTCGTCGGTAAGGCCCACGTCGCATACATCCCGAATACCGATGGTCGGATCACCGGCCTGTCCAAGCTCGCCCGGCTGGTAGACGCAATCAGCAAGAGACCCCAGGTGCAGGAGAGACTCACCACCCAAATTGCCGATGAGATCGTTGCCAGTCTCCAGCCCAGGGGAGTTCTGGTCGTGGTCGAGGCGGAGCACCTGTGTATGTCCATGCGTGG
>Ga0307372_10011694_pt1 | contig 11653 bp, 12 predicted proteins | sample OX1MG_FD_202533 | JGI IMG/M metagenome (GOLD analysis project Ga0307372, IMG submission 202533) | Soil microbial communities from Risofladan, Vaasa, Finland - OX-1 | ecosystem: Environmental > Terrestrial > Soil > Coastal area > Acid sulfate soil | place: Finland: Risofladan, Vaasa | collected...
GATTCCCACCAGCGCGGCGGGCGCGACAGCGAAGGTCACATCGCGCAGAATGACATGGCGGCCATACGACTTCGAGACGCCGCTCACCGACAACACCGATTCCGGTCGTGCAGATACTGTGGATGCTCTGGATGCTGTGGACATGGCAGGCATGTGCTCCTTTCCCTGCGGGAGCGCCGTAGCCCCCGCTTGGCGGATTGCGGGTGGATGCGCCTACACTGGCAGCGTGGCGCCAACGCTGCCAGCAGGCGATCCATCTCTCTACTTGCTTTGACTGACCGGTCAGTCACATTTCAAGCATACCTGATGGGAATCGCGTTGTCAAGGTCTATCACGCTGCGATAAAATACGTAAGGAATGTGTCTTCTCCAACCAGTATCCCTCCCCAGGATCACGAGGTTCAGTGAGCGCCACCAGAGCGCAACCGCCGAAGCGCCTGACGGTGGCGTCGCCCCGCAGCGATCGCTTCGACGTCAGGAGGAGATTGAGGGAGCAATGGATGATGGAGGCTTTCAGCGGCACGTATTTGTAACCGCCCCAACAGCTTTTAGGAAAGCGCCTGCCCGTCTGTTGATGCGAGTCGAAAGGGTGGCTGTGGTGGCGCTACTGAACAGGCGACGTCACCAGGCGTTTTACCGCTCGCTTTGGCATCTAACCAAGTGGGCGGCATAAATGCGGGTACTGCCTGCGTCGAGCCGATCACCACTCCTAAAAAGCTAGCCTCGAAAGTGGCTAGCATGAGCATACAAAATGCCCCCAGAAGGCCTGGGGCCAGCAGGGTGTGTTCTATCGTCAGAGAGGATAGCATGAGGGATCGTCCGCGTGTCTGGCGTCCGCTACGATTTATTGTGCGCGAGTTGCGGCGTATCGTGTATGGTTTGCCATTGACCGGCGCGCGGGCGCGCCATACGCTGGGCGAATCCCAGCAGGCTGGCCAAGGGAAAGATGCGGCGCGGGTTGCAGCGCTCACTCGTTACAATCGCGCCTATTTTCAGCGGTGGTTGCTGATCGGCGCACTGATCGGTGTGGTGGCGGGCCTCGGCGCGATCGTCTTCTATTCGGCGATTGCCTTCGCCCAACATCTGTTGCTGACGGATATTGCGGGCTTCACGCCGCCAAACCCAGCGAGCGAGGGGGCGACAATAGCGGCGCCGCCCCTTCGCGCTTGGCTGCTGCCGGTCGTCACCACCTTGGGTGGCTTGCTCACTGGCCTGATTGTCTATACCCTGGCCCCCGAAGCGGAGGGCCACGGCACCGACGCCGCCATCGAGGCTTTCCACGAAAAAGGCGGCTACATCCGCCCGCGCATCCCTGTGATCAAGATGGTCGCCTCGGCGATCACGATTGGCTCTGGGGGTAGCGCTGGGCGCGAGGGGCCGACCGCGCAGATCTCGGCGGGTTTTGGCTCGTGGCTCGCCACACTGCTGCGCTTGGACGACCACGACCGCCGCATCGCAATGGCGACTGGCATCGGCTCCGGCATTGGCGCCATCTTCAAGGCGCCGATCGGCGGCGCCATCCTCTCCGCCGAGATCCTCTACAAGCGAGATTTCGAGAGCGATGTCTTCTTCCCATCGTTTATCGCCTCGGTGGTCAGTTATAGCGTCTACGGCCTCTGGGCTGGGTGGACGCCGATCTTTGGCGGCGGCGGGCATTTCACCTTCGAACAGCCGATCAGCCTGATTGGCTACCTCATCCTGGGGATCATCGCGGGCGCGGTGGGGTTGCTGTATCCCAAAACGCTGTATGGGGTACGCGATTTCTTTGCGAGGTTGCGCGTCCCCAACATCTTCAAGCCTGCCATTGGCGGCCTACTGGTCGGGCTAATTGGTCTGTTCGCGCCACAAGCCCTGGGGATGGGCTATGGGTACGTGCAGTTCGGCGTCAATAGCGACTATGTCCACTTGGCGGCGTGGCTGATGCTGGCGCTGGTCTTCGTCAAGATCGTAACGACCTCGTTGACGATTGGCAGCGGCGGAAGCGGCGGCGTCTTCGGGCCGGGGATGGTGATCGGCGGCTTCCTGGGCGGCGCGCTCTGGGCGGGGCTGCACGCTGTCGCGCCGCAGTTGGTGGCGGGCGCGCAGCCCGGCGCCTTCGTCGTCGTCGGCATGGCGGCCTTCTTCGGCGGCATCGCTAAGGCGCCGCTGGCGGTGATCCTGATGGTCGCCGAGATGACCGGCGAGTATACGCTGATCGTCCCTGCCATGCTGGCGACAATGGTGGCGTACCTGGTCAGCGGCCAGACGAGTATTTACGAGCAGCAGGTCCCCACCCGGCTCGACTCGCCCGCGCACCACGACGACTACATCCGCGAGGCGGCAGTAGACATCGCGCTGGATGATGACGAGGCCAGGATCATCGAACAGGAAAGCGCCGTCCTCAGCGATGACTCTGCACTGGTGGCGCCTGGGGACAGGCATGCGGTTGGGAGAAACCGGTCGCCAGGCGACGCAAAGGATGAGCGCGCGCTGGCTACTGGAGCACAGGACAAGCACCCGGCACGGTCAACCGTTGGCGTGGGGGATGGCGTGGGGGATGGGTGAGCAGGCGAGAAGCTGACCCTACCCACGCTTCCAGGGGCGTGCCCGCTACGGACAGCGTGCGGATGGACGTCTGCCCCCTGCGGATCGTTACTAGCGCTGGACCGCGACGAGAGGAGCGCAGTCAATCGCCTACGGGCCAGTCAGGCCCGTCAGGCGCGAACGTTGTGGAGCGCCACAAGCGCCGCCTAGGCATCCGCTTTGCGTCGGCCGTGGGCGGTGTCAATCCTTTCGGGATTCGTCTTCACTCGTTGCGGCTGACGGTGTCGCAGCCTTCTCGTTCGCGTCACGCCAGTGGGGCAGCAGCGCCCGCAGGCTCAGTCCCTGCCCCAGCAGCGTCACCAGCACGACGCCATACGTCACCTGCTGGATCAGCGGCGCCTGGGAGATCGTGGCGGGCAGGCTCAGCGCCAGCGCCAGCGAGAGCGCGCCGCGCAGCCCCGCCAGCGTAATCAGCGGACGCCAGCCACGCGGGATGGGGATCGGCCTGCCACGCGCTGGGGTATGCGGACGCCGCCGCGCCAGCCAGCGCGCGAAGGCGTCGTGCAGTGGCAGCAGGGCGTAGACAATCACCACGCGCCCGGCGAAGACGCCCAACACCGCCCACAGGATCGGGCCAAGCGCGCCAAGCAAGCTGGAGCCGCCCAACTGCGCCCCTAGCGCCAGGAACAGCAGCGAGTTCGCCACGTAGGCGATGAAGTCCCAGACATTGTTGACGGCCTCCGCCGCCTCGTGCGAGATGCCATAGCGCCGCCCGTAGTAGCCCAGCGTCAGCCCGGCGCAGATGACGGCCAGCAACCCTGACGTGTGCAGCGCGTCGGCGATCAGATACACGCCATAGGCCACGCTGACGGTGATCGTCACCTCGATCATCCGGTCTTCGATGCGGCGCAACAGGCGCGTGACCAGGAACGCGACCGCCAGCCCGATCAACGGACCGCCGACCAGCAGCCAGACGCTCGTCAGCGCCAGCGTCGCAATCTGCCCGGCGCCTATCCCAACCGACACGGCGCCCGTCGCTTTGGCCTGCAACGTTAGCAGCAGGACGCTCAGCACGATGGTATACGCGGCGACACCGACGCCGTCGTTGAAGAGGCTCTCGCCCTCGATGATGACGCGCAGCCGGGCCGACATGCCCAGTTGGCGCAGCAGCGCGACGACCGCGATGGGGTCCGTCGGCGCGACGATAGCCGCCAGCAGCAGCGCCACCAGCCACGGCAGCCCCGCGCCCCAGTGCAGCGGCGCGGCGGCGACGAACAGCGCGATCACCAGCCCTGGCCCTGCCAGCAGCGCAATGGCGACCCAGTTGGCCACCAGATAGCGTAGTTCGCTATTCCACGCGCTCTCGAAGAGCAGGGCGGGCAGGAAGATGAAGAGCACGACATCGGGCTGGAGCCGCAGGTTGGGCAGCAGATGCGAGAGGCCCAGCGCCAGCCCCACCACCGTCAGCGCCAGCGTATACGGGAAGCGCAGGCGACGGGCGAAGAGCGCCGTCACCAGCGCCAGCGTGAGCAACGCGACGAGCGTCTCCACCTGGCCTCCCGTCACGCCGGCGCCGCCCGCCAGCGTGACATTGGGTGGGAACACCAGAAACGGGACGGCTCCTACGCCAGAATACATCTAGATGCCCTCCCACGCAACAGGTTACTGGTTAGCCTCTTCTCCGCAACCCGGCGCATTGATTGCATACGGTCCTCCTAATGTCTAGCGTGTACCCCACTGAGGAGTGGCTAGAGTCACGGGTATGCGAATTGAAAGACGTGGGAAGGGTACGTGGGGTGCGCCTGCTGGAAGAGGCGCCGCCAGTTCCAGGCGTAGACGAAGAGCTTGACAGCGGCGCGCACAGCAAGCAGTGAGCGGGTGAAGCACCGCGAGCAGCGGCCCAGCCGGGCCAAGGAATGGCGTACCTCGGCATTGTCGCCTTCCACGGAGGAGGTTTGGCTCTTGTTGGGCAGCGCTTCATGCTGGCCTGGAGAGTCCACCAGATTGGTGTAGGCAGGCAAATGATCCGAATACTACTGGGTCGCCGAAGGCGCCGTGTTGAGCAGCGACTGTAACCGGCGGCAGTGAGGGCAGTACGGGTAGGTGATCTCTTCCATGTCAACAGTTTATCACCTACCCGCTACTCTAGCCACTCCTCCCCACTGTTGGGTCTTCGTGATTAAGGGGGAAAGTGGTGAGCAAGCGAACGCACTAGCTCTCCGCCGGTGCAGTCGGTAGGTAGTGCGCAACCGGAACACTCCAAGCAACTACCTGCTCCTGCGCATCTTCCTCACCCCCCGAATCTATCGCGGTTCCCCCTTAATAACGGAGACCCCCACTGTTGCCACAGGCCTTCTCTTAGTTTTCCGTCCAAATCATCTAATGTACCAGATAACTGATTACGCGAGTCCTTCTGCAGGTCCTTCTGCAGGTCCTTCTGCAGGTCCTTCTGCAGGTCCTTCTGCAGGTCCTTCTGCAGGTCCTTCAAGGACGCCGCCGATATCGTCCTCTCGGCAAGACTTGACAGAATCATTTCTGCCTTGTATAATGACTGATATGTCAGTCATATTATCAGTGCGTGAGCGCCTGCTTACGGCAGCTACCGAGGTGTTCGCCGCGAAAGGCTATATCGCGACCCGCGTCTCCGATATTGTCCGACAGGCCGGGGTTGCGCAAGGAACGTTTTACCTGTACTTCAAGAGCAAGCAGGTGATCTTTGAACAGCTGATCGATGACTTCTTTGCGCACTTGCTCGCTGAGACGTTGGGAACCTATCATCCGAGCGATATTGCGCGTCCTGAGGAAGCGATTGCACAAGCCCGTGTGCTCTGGCTCACGGTTTTGCAGCGCTGTCGACAGGAGCGCACGCTCGTCACCTTGGCGCTGCGAGAAACCGGTGCTGCGGGGCCAGAGGTATTGGCCCGTCTCCAGGCCAATTACCAGCGCGTCATCGATGGCGAAGCCGCCTCTATTGAGGCCGCCATCGCCCGTGGGCTTTATCGCCCGGTCCATCCCCAACTGGCGGCGTGGGTGATGGTCGGCATGCTGGAGCGGGCCGTCTACTACGCTGTGCTGGTCGAGGAACAGGCGGATCTGGACCAACTAGCTGATGATTTGGTCCGGCTCGAACTAGGGGGACTCCTGGTCGATACCTGGGAAGAGGTCTTTTCCAGCAGACGCGAACCGCGCTAACGATGCGCACCAACAGGAGAGCATACGATGCCAGAGTCTCTTCGGATGTTGACGCACCAGCAGGCAGCATCTTTCTACAACTATCTGGGAGCGAAACAGGATTGGCAGGCGTTCTATGAGGCGCCAGCCACCCGCAATCTGATCGCATATGCATCCTTCGCGACCGCGCAAGCGGTCTTCGAGTTCGGCTGCGGAACCGGCGCCTTTGCCGAGCAGATACTGATGCACCATCTTCCTCCTCAGGCGCGCTATCTGGCAGTCGATAGCAGTGCGACGATGGTGCGCCTCGCCCAGTCCAGGCTAGCCCGCTTTGGGGAGCGCGTCACGGTTCGGCAGACGGATGGGACCCTCCAGTTCACCGAAGCTTCTGGCTCCTCTGATCGCTTTGTCGCGAATTATGTGCTGGATCTCCTCTCGGCATCTGATCGAGCGCAATTGCTTGCGGAAGCGCATCGCCTGTTGTCGGACGAGGGACGAGTGTGCCTAGTAAGCCTCACGCGTGGCGCGACCCCACTGGCGCGATTGGTGACCTGGTCCTGGACACGTCTCCATGCGCTCGAGCCCCGTTTCGTCGGTGGCTGTCGACCCCTCGACCTGCGCGACTGCTTGCCACATACCCGCTGGCATTGTGACTACGCGCAGGTCATCACTCGCTTTGGTGTCCCCTCTGAGATTGTGGTTGCTGCGAAGCAGTCGAGCGATGGCAAGAAGGCCTGAGCAAAGGAAAATAAACCATGTCGACTCTACATACGAAAGATCGCACGGGAGTTCCTCCGCAGCGTCAGCCTCCTGGACCAGGAGCGTATCGCCTCATGGGAAGGGTGCGTGCCCTGCAACGAGATCCGCTGCAGTTTGTCACGGAACTCACTCGCACGTATGGCGATATCACCTTTGTCCGTCTCCTGACGTTGCCCATCTTCTTGGTCAACCGCCCTGATTTCATTCAGCAGGTTTTGCAAGTACATCATCGCAACTACAACAAGGATAACTTTGACTATCGGTTCCTACGACCTCTCCTAGGCAATGGCCTGCTCACCAATAATGGCGCGTCCTGGTTGCAGCAACGCCGTCTGATTCAACCTATGTTTCATCGGCAACGACTGGCGGCGTTCGGCGAGCTTATGACCGAGGCGACCCAAGCCATGCTTGATCACTGGGAACGACATGTTGCGCAAAAGGATGTCGTTGATGTCGCAGTTGAGATGCGTCAGCTAACGTTGCGTATTATCGGGCAAACCCTGTTCTCGCATGATCTCAGTGCTGAAGTCACGACCATAGGGCACGCGATCACGGCTGCAAACGACTATCTTGTCACGCCGTTTCCACCACTCTTCGTACCCACCCCGCGTAACCACCGAATGCGGGCCGCCTTACGGAGTCTGGATGCGCTGGTCGCTGATCTCATCACCGCACATCGGCAGTCGCAACACGATACACCTGACCTCCTCTCCATGCTGATTGGAGTACGGGACGAAGAGACCAGAGAAGGTATGCCGGATCGGCAGATCCGGGACGAAGTGATCACGCTGCTGTTGGCCGGACACGAAACTACCGCCGTAGCGCTCTCCTGGACCTGGTATCTATTGGCACAGCATCAGGAGTGTGCGCAACAACTGCACGAAGAGGTGGATGCGATCCTGGGCGGGCGTTTGCCTACGGTCACAGATCTGCCTAACCTTCCCTACAGTCGCATGATTATCGAAGAATCTCTGCGGCTCTATCCCCCAGCCTGGATGTTCAGTCGGAATGCGCTCGTCGATGACGAACTCGGCGGCTATCCCATCAAAGCAGGCAGTACGATCCTGCTCTGCCCCTACACGACACATCGCCATCCGGCATTTTGGGAGCGGCCAGAGGTATTCGAGCCGCTGCGCTTCACTGCGGAACGGATAGCTGCACGTCCCCATTATGCCTACTTCCCCTTTGGAGGAGGTCCACGCCTGTGCATTGGCAACGAGTTTGCCATGATGGAAGCGCAGGTAATCCTGGTGATGGTAGCACAGCGCTATCGGTTGCGTCTCGGGACAGATGCGCGGGTTGAGCCAGAGGCACGGATTACGCTACGCCCCCGCGGTGGGGTGCCAATGACACTGGAGCGGCGTGGCTAATGCGCGTGTCTGACCATGGTACCCGATACTACTTGTTATCTGGTACCATACCTTCTCATACCAGATCGAGACCCACAGTGAAGTGGCGCACAGCCGCACCTGACGCAAGGTCAAGTCTGAACGGGATACTGTTGGCAAATTCAGGCGCAAGCGGCGCCGAAACGGGCCAATGGGGAGCAGCGGGTCAGGGTGCGTGCCGTGTCGTTACACCAGGCATCGAGACGGTGAACAGTGATGGCCGCGCCAGTCGCCACATCGTGCAGGCCTATTAGGCGCGCCGGCAGGATTCACAGCGCTTCGCGCGTGATCCGCGACGACACCTCGCCAGAAACCCCTGTGCTCGACGGGGCCGCACAGGCGCCGCCTGTCGGTGACGCGGTGCGCCGAGCGGTGGTTCCGCGTCTGCCGAGGCGTCTGGGAGCCATCCGACTGGTGGATCTCGAGCGGTCCCCCAGAGGGCAAGGCAGGCGGCGGCGGGAGGCGAGACCACCGATTCACCAAGCGGGCACGGGACACTTGTGCGGCCCCGTCGAGCACAGGGGTTTCTGGCGAGGTGTCATCCGCTACCTCTTTTTGATACCTTTTGAGCCCCTCTCGCGGACTGAGGAAGGGGCGCTCCGCGCCGCCATCGCCCGCGCCATCCCCATCAGCGTTCACCGCAACAACGGGGTTGAGGCCACCAGGGGCCTGCACCCGATCGCCCTCGGCCTCCTGATCACCCTGGTGAGCTCTGTTGTCTTCTTAACAGCGTTGCCGAGCCTTAGCGTTGTAAATCGCGCAGACGGGCCTAATAGGCCTTGATGGTCAACCGATGGTCACTGGCGCTGCCCTGTTGCTCCTGGGACCTCCGTCCCCGATGCTGTCAGGATCTCCCTGACGTCGCAGGTAGTCTTGCTACGGCACGACCGGACCGAGCGACCAGGCGCACGGACCGGCAAAAGATCGCCGCCCAAGACTAGTTCGGCGCGAGGATGCCACTGACAAATACCGCCACCACTGCTGACAGCCAATACCAACGGTTACAATGGGTCCCAGCGCCTGACGGACCTGACTGGCTTGTCGTCTCCTTTGGCGTAGCAGGTGCGTCTTGGATGTGTGCCGCTACCGGCTACTGGGCGGCGGTGGCTTCGATCTCCACCAGCAGCGTCGGTCCGGCCAGATGGGCCACGCCAATCAGCGTCTGGGCGCAGCGGCACGCCGCCTGGTCCAGTCGCGCCTTGACGACGGGGAAGACGGCGAGGAACGCCTCCATGTCGGTCGTGAAGATCTGCAGGCGCACGATGTCGGCGAGGGTGAAGTCCGCCTGCGTCAGCAGTGTCTCTAGGTTGTCCAGCGCCAGGCGCACCTGCGCGGCCATATCGCCGGGGTAGGCTGGCGCCCCAGTTGCGTCGGTTGCGGTTTGGCCCGTGCAGTACAGGACGCGGTGGGGGCCGCTGGCAACACGGGTCTCCACGGCCTGCACAAAGCCGAACTGGTCTTGCCAGGTCCCTGGGTTGATGATACGCCGCTCCATCGTGGTCTCCTCTTGCTGTTCAGCCGTGTTCAACGCGTTCACGGGGGTGACTGATCGTCGGTGGGAATGCGGGCGTAGCTCTCCAGGAACGACGCCCTCCCGTGATCGCTAGCGCTGTGAGTCCGGTGTGGGGCCGGTTGACGTTCCCGGTCGCCGCAGGGTGGCCCGCGTACTCCTCGCGCCGATGCCTCGCGTGCCGCCTCGCGTGCCGCCTCGCGTGCCGCCTAGAGCGCTCGCGGCGCGACCTCGTGATATGGCGGTCTGGTCCTCGGAGTGTCCATGGGAATCGCGTGACCAAGCGCGCTGACCGGTGTCTGCACACCATTCTATGCCCGTCCAATGCTGTGGCGCCACCGACCTCACGCGGCCTCGCGCGACTTCACTCGACGCCAAAAGAGCAACACAACCACCCTGTAGCGCCTGTCGGGTCCATCGCGGGGAAAATGCGGGTAATACTGTCGAGACCCCTGGCCGGGCTGTACATGTCCTGGCGGCGTGGTTGTGTATATTCACATTCCAGGGTCTCCGTTCCCGCCTCATACGCGACGACCCAGCGCAGCGGATACCTGCGCGTCGGCGACACGCATGACGCTTCGGCGCCCGCTGGGCGCGTTGATGTTTCGTGAGGGCCATTCGCTCTTCCTCTCTCCTGGTGTACCTGGTGACGTCTCTTTTCAGTGACTGGTGGTGCGGAGTTGCCCGTGACGCGACCCTGCCTGTCGCAAAGGGCGCCAGGACTCCCGTCCTATCCCCTCTGGCTTATCAACTGGCCGATGTATAGTTCTAGATAGGGTGTTCTAGGAGAGGCGGGAGGTACCCTGTGCCGCTCGCCTCTCGGTCTGGCGGAGTCGCCTGGACTCGCCGTGTGCGTCCCAGTGTCTCCCAGTGCGTTTCACTGGGAGCGAGGAGAGGAATCATGCCAACGCGCGCAGAGATTGTGGACACCCTTGCGGCGTCGCAGGACGAGGTCCTGGCGTTTTTTCACGGGTTAAGCCCATATGACCTGGAGCGCCCGACCACGCCGAGTGACCTGCCCGGCGCCGCGCCGTGGCGCCCCAAGGACCATTTGGCGCACCTGGTGCAAAACGAGCGCAACATCCATCAGTTGCTGCGCCGGGCCCTCGTCGGCGAGCCGCGAGACGTGTTCTTACGCAGTCAATACCCGGAAGGTATACCGCTGCCGGGCACGCTGGGCGATCTGAGCGCGTTGACCCCGGAGGGGGAGGAGCGGCTCGGGCTGGCCATCGCCCAGGTCAATCAAGCCATCGTGAACGCGCGCCAGAACGACACGCTGGAGCGGCTCTCAGCGAATTTCCAGGCGGCGCGGCACGACACATTGGACCTCCTGAGTCAGTTCACTGATGAGCAGTTGGCCGCCCCGATGCCCACGGTCGTTGGGGACGGGGTCGCAGGCGACATCTTTGCCGGGAGGGCGGGGCATGCAACCGAGCATATTACCTCGATTGCGGAGGGCTTGCGTCAGGGCAGATAGGGTCTCACCATTGTTGCTCCCCGTTGTCCCCGCTACGGCTTTGGGACGTGGCGCCCAGGCGCTGCCCGTGCTGCTCTCAGAGCGACCTGTGGCTGACCCTGTCGCTGGACAGTTCGGTCCCCGGGCGATATACTCGTAATACCCGTGTCACGGGTGGCATGCTGCGTCTGCGCCCGTCAGCCTCGGGTGCTGCGGCCCACCGCGAAACCCTGCGAACCCAGGCGGTGCGCTGCCTGGCCGACGCCGCACCTTCTTATGGTCACGACCACAAGCAGGCGGCGCAAGGCGAGCCCACCCTCATGGATCGGGGCGGGATGGGCGCTGGTGTGTAGCTAGTCACTCTCGGAAGTTACGGGCGTGTTGCTGACGTGGGACTTCTTGGGACTTCGTGGCGCATGATCGTCTCGATGACCTGCGAGCAGTTCCAGTTTGGCACAGTTTGGCTTCGTCAACACCTTGCCCGTTGATGTGCGGCGCGCCAGTATCACAGCTCTGTCGTTCCTAAAGGTGGACGAAAGTGGACGGCTGTTCGGCCAGGCGGTCGGCGCCAACGTCGAGCCGCACTCGTCGCTGGCCATCAACTGGCCATCACCTTCTTCAACGGCGAACCCGCGCCCCTGCTGTTGACGGCAGGCGTGATTGACCACACCATGCCACACCGCCAGGTCGAGGCCAACGATCACCCGCATCACGGTTCATCCGCCCGCGCCGACTGTATAACGTTCCCCAACCTCACGCAGTGGCTGATCAAACCGAAGGGGCGGGCGGAGGTCGCCCAGCGCGTGATCCACTGGCTCGGCGCGGTGGAGGCTGGAGCTCCCAGCGC
>Ga0307372_10011695_pt1 | contig 11653 bp, 10 predicted proteins | sample OX1MG_FD_202533 | JGI IMG/M metagenome (GOLD analysis project Ga0307372, IMG submission 202533) | Soil microbial communities from Risofladan, Vaasa, Finland - OX-1 | ecosystem: Environmental > Terrestrial > Soil > Coastal area > Acid sulfate soil | place: Finland: Risofladan, Vaasa | collected...
TCACCAGTCCTGCCGGCGCAAGGCGAGTACACCCTGCGCTACTCCGCGCCGGAGGAGGAGATCCGGGTCAGCCTGGACGTCGCTGCACCGCCGCCGCCTGCACCGTATGGTCGGTCGCACGAGCCGAGCTCCGACAGGACCCCACCCCAGTTGGCCGCAGCCATGGTGCTGCGACGTCGGCCGCTCGACCGCGCCGGATTGGGCCATCTGCTCTGGGGCCACCCGCTCATGACGGCACGGGTCTCGGGTGGCATTTACGCCCAGGCGTTGCGACTGGTTGCCCGCGGCGTCCCGATCCACCGGCACCCCGGTCCACCCGACCCCGCACCCCTGCCCGTGCACCGTGCGATCAGAGGGCGTGACCAGGGGGCATCCGGATGCCCCCGTTGAGCGGACGTCTCGTCCTCGGCCTGGCGCAACGTTCTTCTCGCCGCCACCCCGGAACGCTGCGCTTCGAGGGCGGCGGCATGCCCGGGGCGCGGGCCCAGGTGAACGGGACGGGCGATCCGGACGCCACGGTCGTGGTGCACGACCAGAGGACCTGGCGGGCCCTCCTGCGCGGCGGCTCGCGCGGCATGGCCGAGAGCTACATCGCGGGATGGTGGGACACCGACGACCTCACCGCGGTGGTGCGCGTCGCCTTGCGGCGCACCGCCGGCCTCCGGCAATCCCTGGACACAATGGCACGCCGCTCGGGGGGCCTGGCGGCGGCGGCGCAGTGCCTCCGGCCGCCGAGCAAGCACCGGGACCGCGAGAACATCGCCGCCCACTACGACCTCTCCAACGAGTTCTTCGCCCTGATGCTCGACCCCACGATGGCGTACTCCTGCGGGTTCTTCGCCGACGAGGCCACCAGCCTCGAAGCGGCCCAGGTGGCCAAGTTCGAGATGATCGCCGCCAAGCTCCGGCTGGGCCCCGAGGACCATGTGATCGAGATCGGCACCGGCTGGGGAGGGTTCGCCATCCATGCCGCCGCACGGCACGGCTGCCGTGTCACCACGACGACGATCTCCGAGGCCCAACGTTCCCTGGCGGAGAAGCGCGTGGCCGAGCACGGCCTCTCCGACCGGGTGACCGTCCTCGGCGAGGACTACCGCGATCTGCAGGGCCGGTACGACGCGCTCGTGTCAATAGAGATGATTGAGGCGGTGGACTGGCGGCGGCACGACCAGTTCTTCGCCACCTGCGCCCGGCTGCTCACGGACGAAGGGCGGATGGCCCTGCAGGCCATCACGATCGAGGACGCCAGCTACGAACGGGCCAAGCTGCACGACGACTTCATCCGCGCCATGGTCTTCCCGGGAGGGTGCCTGCCGTCGGTGAGCACCATCGCCGCATCGGTGGCCCGCACCTCGAACCTGCGCATCGTCGACCTCGAGGACATCGGCCCGCACTACGCCGAGACGCTCCGGCGCTGGCGCGCCAACCTGGAGGGCCAGCGCCCCGCGGTCGAGGCCCTCGGCTTCGACGAGCGCTTCTGGCGTTTCTGGACCCTCTACCTCTGCTACTGCGAAGCGGCGTTCACGGAGCGCCACGTGTCCGACGTCCAACTGGTCCTGGCCCGGCCGGGGGCCCACACCGGGCGGGTCGGCCGCAGCCTTACGTAGCGTGAGAGCAGAGCCCGGCGGCTCAGCGCGTGGCGCGATCCAAGCCCTCGATCGCTTTGCCAAGGCTCCGTGCATCACGACCACTCCACACCGCACCGAGTCGGGCTGCGTGCTCCCCGTCGGCGATGCCGGCGCCGCCGACGAGCACCGGCAAGCCGGGGCTGACCTTGTGCACAGCGCGCACGATCGCCCGCACGGAGCGGTCATGGTTCCCGGTGCTGACACCGACAGCCACCGCCAGCGGACGCGGCGTCTTGGAGACGGCGCTCCCGAATGCGTCGGCCGGGACATCCGCTCCGAGGTCGACGACCTCGAAGCCGGCGCCGCGCAGGACGTTGGCCGCCATGGCGGTGGTCAGGCCGTGCAACTCGTTCGGCGGGGTGCCGAGCACCACGCTGCCGCGCTTGGGACCCCGCGTCGTGAACCGAGCGCCGAGGCGGGCCACGAGGCGCGACGCCACCCCGGAAGCCCGATGCTCGTCGTCCACCGTGTAGGTACCGGTCTCCCAGCCGGCACCGACGGATCGCATCGCCTGACCCAGCTCGTCCATCAGGATCTCGTCCGGGTCGCTCCCTGAGCCCAGGCGGCTCTCCAGAATCGTCCACGCGCCTGGCTCGTCCCCGGCGACGAGCCGATCCTCGAGCCGGCGCACCGCGGCCTCCTGCGACACCTTCCGCGTCGCCGTTCGGGCGCGCCCCGCCACTCCCGTCCCAGCTCCGGCCATTCCGAGATCGCCCGGGTCGATCCACCACTGGGAGCCGATCCGGGTCGCCGGGAGCCGGCCGGTCCGCACATAGCGATAGGCCGTCATGTAATGCACGCCCAGTCGGTCCGCCGCCTCCTGCAATCCGACGAAGCCGGGCGGGACAGGCTCAGGGAGACCGGGGGTGCTGGCCATTTACTGGTAAATGTAGCGTGGACCAGCTCGGCGCCTATTCTTTCTCGGCCGCCCCCTCCGCCATGTGGTCCTTGATGGCGTTGACCACTGTCGGGTCGAGCAGCGTGGTCACATCCCCAAGCTGCCGGTCGTCGGCGACGTCGCGGAGGAGCCGGCGCATGATTTTGCCGCTGCGTGTCTTGGGCAGCTCGGGCGTCAGGAGGATCTGGCGCGGTTTGGCGATGGGGCCGATCTCCTTGGCCACGTGGTCGCGCAGCTCGGCCACCAGCTTCTCCCCCGCCTCGCCGTCGACGTCGCTGGTCCCCTTGACCGTGACGAAGGCCACGATGGCCTGGCCCGTGGTGGCGTCGTCCGCGCCCACCACAGCCGCCTCGGCCACGGAGGGATGGCTGACCAGCGCATGCTCCACCTCGGTGGTCGAGATCCGGTGTCCCGAGATGTTCATGACGTCGTCGACGCGGCCGAGCAGCCACAGGTCGCCGTCGTCGTCGCGCTTGGCCCCGTCGCCGGCGAAGTACTTGCCCGGGAAGCGCTTCCAATAGGTCTCGACGAAGCGCTCGTCGTCGCCGTAGATGCCCCTGGTCATGCCCGGCCAGGGCTCGGTGATGACCAGGTAGCCCCCCTCGCCGTTGCCGACCGAGTTGCCATCGTTGTCGATGACGTCGGCCGATATGCCGGGGAACGGCGTCATGGCCGCCCCCGGCTTGGTGGCGGTGATGCCGGGGAGCGGCGAAATGAGGATGCCACCGGTCTCGGTCTGCCACCACGTGTCGACGATGGGACAGCGGTCCTGGCCGATGTTGGTCCGGTACCAGATCCAGGCCTCGGGGTTGATCGGCTCGCCCACCGACCCGAGCAGGCGCAGGCTCGAGAGGTCGTGGGAGGCGGGGAGCTCCTCCCCCCACTTCATGAAGGTCCGGATGGTGGTCGGCGCGGTGTAGAGGATGTTGACCTTGTACTTCTCGACGAGGCTCCACCAGCGGTCGCGCGCCGGCGTGTCGGGCGTGCCCTCGTACATGACCGAAGTGGTGCCGTTGGCCAAGGGCCCGTAGACGATGTAGCTGTGCCCCGTGACCCAGCCGATGTCGGCCGCCGTCCAGAAGACGTCGGTCTCGGGCTTGATGTCGAAGATGAGGCGGTGGGTGGCCGACACGTGGGTCAGGTAGCCGCCGCTGGTGTGGAGGATTCCCTTGGGCTTGGCCGTCGTGCCGCTGGTGTACATGATGTAGAGCGGGTGCTCGGCATCGAAGGCCTCGGCTTCATGCGTCTGGGGTTGGCGCTCGACCAGGTCATGCCACCACACGTCGCGCGCCTCGTCCCACGCCACCTCCTGGCCGGTGCGGCGCACGACCAGCACGCGCTCGACGTCGGGACAGCCCGCCACGGCCTCGTCGACCGCCGGCTTCAGCGCGCTCGGGGAGCCCCGGCGGTAACCGCCGTCGGCGGTGATGACGAAGTGCGCGTCACAGTCGAGGATGCGGCCCTTGAGCGCGTCAGCCGAGAAGCCGCCGAAGACCACCGTGTGGGGGGCGCCCAGCCGGGCGCAGGCCAGCATGGCCACGACCGTCTCGGGGATCATCGGCATGTAGATGGCCACCTTGTCGCCCGCCTTCACGCCGAGCTCGGTCAGGCCGTTGGCCGCCTGGCTCACCATGGTCAAGAGGTCGTCGTAGGTGATGGTCCGGGTGTCCCCCGGCTCGCCCTCCCAGTGGAAGGCGACCCGGGGGCCCAGGCCGGCGGCGACGTGGCGGTCCACGCAATTGACCGCCACGTTGAGTTTGCCGCCGACGAACCATTTGGCGAAGGGCAGGTTCCACTCCAAGACGTCGGTCCAGGGTGTGTCCCAGGTGAGCCGCTTCGCCTGCGCGGCCCAGAAGGCGAGGGGGTCGGATTCGGCCTCGGCGTAGATGCCGGGCTGCGCGTTGGCGTCCTTGGCGAGCTCCTCGGGCGGGGGGAACGTCCTCGTCTCGTGGAGTAGGGCCGACAGCCCTTCCTCTCGGGTCTCGCTCATTGCAGCCTCCCTTCGGGGCCTTCCGACTCGGACGCCCACCCTCTGATCATTACCTATGCCGCTGGCTGCAGGTTCAATGGTGCGCCCGTGGGGAGGACCTTGCGTGAGGCCATGCCGTTGATGACCCCTGCCGCCGAGGCGTACCAGGCGCACGCCGCCGTCACGATGCCTGCGATGCCACCGGCCTTCACCATGTTGGTGCTGTTGGAGAAATGCCCAATGGCCAGGAGGATGAAAGTGACCTCGAGGGTGAGGAACACGGCGAACACCGCCCGATTGACGAACAGGCTCCACAAGAGCATGTAGGTGTTGAAGATCACGAAGGCCACCGAGATCCAGCCCAGGTCGTTGCTGAGCTGGAGCGCCGTCGGCTTGAACTCTGGAACGACCCAGAAGAAGTAGACGGCCACGCCTATCCAGAAGGCGCCGTACGTCGAGAACGCGGTGGCGCCGAACACGTTGCGGTTGCGGAACTCCCACATGCCGGCCAGCAGCTGGGCGAGCCCGCCATAGGCCAAGGCAAAGCCCAAGAAGGCGACCGTCCCCTTGGTCCATCCGACGTTGAAGGCCGAAAGGAGGAAGGTGGTGAGGGCGAAGGCGGCCAGCCCCAAAGGCGCCGGATCGGCGATGGGTGGCACCTCCTTGATGGCGACGTCCTGCAGTGCCATCACCCCCTGCTGGCTGCCATTGTGCACTCCGGGTTGCGCAGACCCGCTCTGGGCGGCGTCGTCCTTTATTGCCATGACGTCAGCACTCCTTGCTCGGGCGTGGTGAGCCACGGCCCCCACGCGATCAGTGGTGACACGAGCGCGGCGGCGAAACATGCAGACATGCCAGAGTCAGGCCCCCGAATCGCGTGTCGCCTTCTGCACGCCCCCCAAAGAGATGGCGCGAGGCCATTGTGCGAAGAGGCCGTCCGACACCGCAATGCATAGGCGGTGAAGTGCGGCATTTGTGCGATGAACGGTCGTCTCCGTGCGACGAGCGGCGGGCGGGACGCCGGCGGCGGACACCACGCCCCACGAGCCGATTCTCAGCAGGGCTGTTCAGCAGGGCTGTTCAGCAGGGCTGTTCAGCAGGGCTGTATGGCACACTTCTAAGAGACGCAGTGAACAGCCGGCGTTTCGACACTCGCCATCGCGCCGGCGAAGGGGGCCGATGAAAGAGGCGCTGTGGATCGCCTTCGCGGGCGTCGTGGTCGTGATCGTGGTGGTGATCCGATTCGCCGTGCGCTCCGAGAGGCGTCTGGGCACCCCGACGCAGCGCGCGGCGCTGGCCACCCTCCATACGGCGAACCTGGCGGCCCCTGCGCTGCGCACCGGGCTCAACCAGGGCTCCGCCGAGCGGGCGCTCCCCCACCTGCACCAGTTGATCGGTACGGCCGGCGTCGCCATCGCCGACACCTTCGGGATCTTGGCGGCCGAAGGCATCGACCCCGCGCACTGTGCGCTGACGGATGCAGCCATGCGGCTGGCCATCGCGAGCGGCCGACCTCAAGTCCTGGCCCCGCACGACCTGGCCTGCGACAACGTCGGCACGTGTTCGCTCCAGGGAGGCATCGTCGTCCCCATCACGACCGACGGCGTCGTGGTCGGGGCGATCAGCGCTCTCGACGCCTCGGCCCCGGCCAGCCTGCTCCGGCTCAGCGGGGAGGTGGCCGAGTTCGTGTCCACCCAGCTGCAACTGGCCGAGCTCGACCGCTCACGTCGCCGGGCCGTGCAGTTCGAGTTGCGCTTCCTGCGGGCTCAGATCTCACCGCACTTCATCTACAACGCGCTGACGGCGATCGAATCCTTCGTCCGTTCCGACCCGGACCGGGCCCGCGAGCTTCTGGTGCAGTTCGCCGACTTCATCCGCTACAGCTTTCGCAGCCACGGGCAGTTCGTGACGATGGCCGAGGAGATCCGCCTGGTCGACACGTACCTCGACCTGGAGCGCGCGCGTTTCGGGGACAGGTTGGAAGTCACACTCCGCGTGGCCCCCGAAGTGCTCAGCGTGATGCTCCCACCCTTCGTGCTCCAACCGCTGGTGGAGAACGCCGTGCACCACGGCCTGGAACCGAGCGGGCGGCCGGGACACCTGGAGATCACCATCATGGACGCCGACACCGACGCCGAGGTCTCCGTCGAGGACGACGGTGTCGGGGCCGAACCGGGTCGGATCCGCCGCGCCCTGGCGGGGACGAACGACGAGGAGGGCGTGGGCCTCCACAACGTCGACGAGCGTCTGCGGACGGTCTTCGGCGACGAGTCCCGCCTCACCATTGAGACGGCGCCGGGCGCCGGTACCCGGGTCACGGTGCGCATCCCCAAGTACCACGTCGGGGTTCTCTCGTGACGACCGGGCTGAGCGTGCTGGCGGTCGACGACGAGGCGCCTGCCCTCGACGAACTCGTCTACCTGTTGACGCACTCGGCCATGGCCTCGCACGTGCGCGCGGTCAGCTCGGCGACCGACGCCCTCCATCACCTGCACCACGAACGCTTCGATGTCGTCCTCCTCGACATCGCCATGCCGGGGATGGACGGCCTCGAATTGGCCCGTGTCATGGCGCAGTTCTCACAGGCCCCGGCGGTGGTCTTCGTCACGGCTCATGAGGAACACGCCCTTGCCGCCTTCGACGTCGGGGGCGCGGGCTATCTCCTCAAGCCGGTGACGCAGGAGCGCCTCGTGACCGCCCTGCGCCGGGTGGCGCCGGCCCGACCAGAGGACCACGAGGAGGACGCGGCGCTCGACACGATTGCGGTGGAGATCGGCACCCTGACGAGGATGGTGTCCCGTGACGAGGTGTGCTGGGTGGAGTCCTCTGGCGACTACGTCCGGCTCCATCTGCGCGACGGGGCCAAGCACCTGGTCCGGCTGCCCATGGCGGTGCTGGAGGAGGACTGGAGCGATCACGGATTCGCCCGGATCCACCGGAGCTACCTCGTAGCGCTGCGCGAGATCCGTGAAGTCCGGACGTCGCAGGGGCACACCGTCGTCGGTGTCGGCGCATTCGACCTCCCAGTGAGCCGCCGGCATTCGAAGGAGCTCCGGGACCGGCTGGTGCGCCACGCGCGGCGGTCTCCGGCGTCGTGACCGCAGAGCCGCTCCCCGCTCGCGAGGTCGTGCGCAGCCAGGCGCGCCGACCCGGTGGCCGTGCCAGCACGCCGGCGCGGGACGACCTCTACGAGCCCGACGCCTACGGCAGGGAGCTCCTGACCTCCCTCATGCGGGCCCAGGGCGGAGCCTGCGTGACCGTGCTGCTGCCGGCGCTGGCCCTGCTCGCGCTCTACCCGCTCCTCACGGCCCTCTTCCCCTGGTTGGCCACGGCCCGGCTCCTCGGGCTGCCCCTGACCCTCCTCGTGCTGGGCGGAGGTATCTATCCCCCGCTCGTGCTGCTCGGGTATTGGTACGTCCGCCGTGCCGAGCGGCTGGAAGAGCAATTCGTCGAACTGCTCAAGGAACAGTGACAGAGCCGGCCTCGGTCATCGCCATTGTGGCGGTCACCGCCATCACCGCGATCATCGGCGCCCGGGGCGTGCGGGTGGCGCGCACCCCGGCCGATTTCCTGGTGGCCGCCCGCCAGGTACCCGCACCGCTCAACGCGTCGGCCATCTCCGGCGAGTACCTCTCGGCGGCGTCGTTCCTCGGCGTGGCGGGGCTGGCCATGCTGGAGGGCCTCGGTGCCCTCTGGTACGCGGTGGGCTACGCGGCGGGCTACCTGGTCCTGCTGGCCGCGGTGGCAGCGCCGCTCCGACGCTTCGGCGCCTACACCATCCCCGATTTCGCCGAGGGCCGCCTGGGCTCGCCGGCGCTGCGCCGGGCCGCCACCGCCACCGTCATCCTGATCTGCGGCTTCTACCTTTTGCCCCAACTGAAGGGAGCCGGGGTGACGCTGCAGGTCGCCGTGGGCGGGCCGGTGTGGATCGGGGTGGTCGTGCTCGGTGTCATCGTGACCCTCGGCATCGCCAGCGGGGGCATGAAGGGGATCACCTTCGTGCAGGCGTTCCAGTACTGGCTCAAGATCGTCGCCATCGCCATTCCGGCCCTCGTCCTGCTGGCGGTCGTCCAGCACCCGCCCGTGTCGACGGTGACGGGCCCGGCACCCCCGTCCTTCACGCATCGCACCGAAGTGAAGTTCCCGCAGTCCGAAATCATCAGCGTCACCGCTGCCATCGACGTGACGGCAGCGGGCAACGTCGACGGGATGGCGCATCACGGTCCGTTCGTGCTGACGAAGGGCCATCACAGCATTGCGTCGGGCGCCACCATCACCTTTCCCGCCGGGTCGCCCGCTCCCCATGTCGAAGCCAACCCGATCATGACGGGGGCCGCCTGGACCTCGCCGCTCCTGCAGCTGGGGGGACGACCCGACCATGCGCTGGCCGCCACGTACGGCGTCCTGCTGGCCACCGTCCTCGGCGCCATGGGCCTGCCCCACATTCTCGTCCGCTTCTACACGAACCGTGACGGTCAGGCGGCGCGCCGGACGACGGCCTTCGTGTTGTTGTTGCTCGGCTGCTTCTACATCTTCCCGGCGGTGTTCGCGGTGCTGGGCCGGATGGAGGCGCCCGGCCTCTACACCTCGGGCCAGACCGATTCCGTCGTCCTCGTCCTGCCGCGCATCATGGCCGGCGGCGAGCTGGGGGTGGTGCTCGGGGCACTCGTCGCCGCCGGGGCCTTCGCGGCATTCCTCTCGACGTCCTCGGGCCTCTTGATCAGCATGTCGGGCGCGCTGTCCCACGACATCATGGGCGGCGGGGTGCGCGCCTTCCGGACGTCAGCCATCGCCATCGGCATCGTCATGACGGCGTTGGGCCTGGCCGTCCTCAACATTTCCATCAACGTGCTCGTCGGGTGGGCGTTCGCCATTGCGGCGTCGACGTTCTGCCCTCTGCTGCTGCTCGGGATCTGGTGGCGCCGCTTCACCTGGATCGGCGCCATGGGCGGACTCATCCTCGGCGGCCTGGCCTCGTCCATCGCCGTGCTGCTCACCATTGTGGGTGTGGGCTCCTCGGGATGGCCGGCCGTGCTGCTGAGCGAGCCGGCGATCTGGACGGTGCCCCTCGCCTTCCTCACCATGATTGTGCTCTCGCTCGCCACGGCGCGGGCGATTCCGGGCGACGTGACGCAACAACTCCTGGCGCTGCACCTGCCGGAGCGGGTCCGCCTGCCGTCGGCGGCGGACCGGGGCCTGGTGGCTCAGCCCGAGCCGGCGGGATCCTGACGGAGCTCGAACCCCTCGAAGGAGAAGGCGGGCGTCACCGTGGCCCCGACCAGGGTGTAGCGCCCGAGCGGGCGGGCCGATTGCCAGACGCCGGCCTCGACCACGACCTGGGGTGCGTGACCGGCGGCCACGTCGGGCCCGATCACCTGTACGTCGCGCCTGCCGTCGGGCCATTCGCGGCTCAGCTCGAGCGGATCACCGTCGTAGAAGTGCCACAGCTCGGCCGCGTCGATGCGGTGCGGAGCGGAGACCTCGCCCTGCAACAGGAGATAATAGATGGCGCTTCCCCCGGGCCGTGTCCCGTCCTCGGCCTCGGCCACCCAGGTGCGGCGGTACCAGCCACCTTCTGGGTGCGGGGCTAGTTCGAGCGCGGCAATCAGCGATTGTCCGGGGCGCATGGCGCCGGACCCGGGTGTCTCAGGTGGAGGTGACACCGAGGCTGGCGGCGACCGCCAACGAGTGCTGCGCCGCACCACCAAGCAGCGCGCCGTCCGTGGTGGCGCGTTTCACGTAGAGGTGGGCGTCGTGCTCCCACGTGTACCCGATGCCTCCGAAGGACTGGATGGATTCGCGTCCGATCAGGGTCTGGCAATCGTCGCTGGCCGCTTTGGCCATGGCGACGGCCGTGGCGCGTGTCGGCGTGTCCTCGTTGATGGCGGCCGTTGCGAAGTAACACAGTGAACGGGCGCGCTCGAGTGACAGGTACATGTTGCTCATCTTGTGCTTCAGCGCCTGGAAGGAGCCGATCGCCACGCCGAACTGCTGGCGCTCTTTGAGGTAGGCCAGTAACAGCTGGAAAAGCGCGTCGCAGGTGCCCACGGTTTCGAGCGCCAGCCCGAGGGTGGCCTCCTGGAGCGCGCGCGTGATCCCGAGGGTGGAGGCTTGGCTGCCGGGCTCGCCCAGTGCGTCGTCGCGGGGGACGAAGACGTGCTGGAGGACGGCCTCGGCCAGAGGACGGCTCGCGTCGAGCGAGTGCACCGGGGTCAGGCCGGCCGCCGCGGCGGGCACCACGAACGCGCCCAGACCTTCACCCACCCGGGCGATGACGACGATGTCGGTGGTGCCGTCGCCGGCCAGCACGGCAAGCTTGCGACCAGTCAGGGTCCATCCGCCCTCGGCCGGCTCGGCCGTCATGGTGACGTCGTCCAGCGACCAGGCCCGCGGGTGGTCGGCCAGCGCGACCGCCCCGGCCACGGCGCCGGTGGCCACACCCGAGAGGAAGCGCTGTTGCTGCTCCACCGTCCCGACCTCGCGGACCAGCGGGGCGAACTGGGTGATCGTCGCCAGGAGCGGCCCGGGCGCCACGGCCCGGCCGAGCTCCTCGACCACGACGGCAGTCTCGAGAACGGTCAGCCCGATGCCACCGAACTCCTCGGGGACGGCGAGGGCGGGCCAGTCGAGGGCGACCATGGATCCCCATAGCTTCTCGGGGGCCTCACCGGTCTCGACGACTGCCCGCACCACATGGATGGGGCACTCCTTCTGGAGGAAGGAACGTACCGAGTCACGCAGCTCTTCCTGCTCAGCCGTGAACTCGAGCTCCACTGCACTCCCTCCCCGGCCTCGCCGGTTGCCTCGCGAACGCCGCCCGCCGCTTTGGTGGGCGGAACGCAGATCCGGGCGAGTGTACCTGACGCCAATGTCAGCCTCAGCGCCTGTGTTAGCTTCACGCCGCCCCGTTTTCTGGGAAGGAACGTGGTTGGGTGTGCCCCGGGGGGTCGCCGGTCCGAGGCGCAAGCCCGGGCCGGCGGCGCGGGGGGGTTGCGCCAATGTGGTCGCAGACACCGAAGGCCGCTCGCCTACACTCTGCGGTGCGCCTCTAGCTCAACGGCAGAGCAACGGACTCTTAATCCGCAGGTTTCGGGTTCGAATCCCGAGGGGCGCACCAGAAAGTCCAGTTCAGAGGCCCGCTAGGGATTGCATTAAGTG
>Ga0307372_10011696_pt1 | contig 11651 bp, 9 predicted proteins | sample OX1MG_FD_202533 | JGI IMG/M metagenome (GOLD analysis project Ga0307372, IMG submission 202533) | Soil microbial communities from Risofladan, Vaasa, Finland - OX-1 | ecosystem: Environmental > Terrestrial > Soil > Coastal area > Acid sulfate soil | place: Finland: Risofladan, Vaasa | collected...
CTGTCTTGAGCTACACCGCGGGCGAACCGTAATAGGTCCGGATGAGAAGGAGAGGCGAGGATCGGGTTTCTGTGGAGCAAACGGCCGGGCAACGCCTTGCCGCCTTCCCGAATCTCATAACCAGAAGTGTTCGCGTGGTTCCTTGTCCGCCTTGGTGACGGGGGGTATACTGGACACGAAAAGCGTACTCTTACGACATAACCGGTGGTCATTCGGCGAAGGCTTTTGGCGCTCGCATCCAAACTCGATCTGGCGAAGGAAAGATGATATTGAGACCAAAGCTTCTTAAAGCAGGGAGGTACGGAAAGATGAGGAAAGAACCAGCGGTCCTCATGACTGTGAGCGCGGCACTCATATATGGAGCCTTGGCTTTTGGCGCTCAACCGGCCCCCGCGCCAATTCCCGCGGGCACGACGCTGCGAGTAAAATTGGAAACTACACTCACCGACAAAACTAACAAAACAGGCGATACTTTCACCGGTGAGCTCACCGAGCCGGTCACCGGTAACGGCAAGGACGTCCTCCCCAAATACAGCACCGTGAAAGGCCACATCGCTTTTCTGAAGCCTTCCGGGCGGATCGCTGGCAAAGCGCAGATGCGACTCGTAATCGACACCATTACGACCCCGGACGGAGTGGCTTACCCCCTTAACGGGACGCTCGAACAGGCTCAGGGCGGCGTTTGCGCGCATACCGCCACCAGCGGCTCCACCAAAGCAGACGACGAGGGAACCATTACCGGATGCGGGAAGAGTAAAAAGAAAGCAGCCGAGGGCATGGCTATTGTAGGAGCGATGGGTGCCGGCGTGGGCGCAAGCATTGGCATGGGCAATGTGATGGAGTGCCAGTACTACGGGTACTGCCCGCCGGGCGGCTCGGGAATTGGTACCGACGTTCTGTACGGCGCCGGAATTGGGGCGGGAACGGCACTAATCTACAGTCTGTTCAAGCACGAGAAGCACATTGTTCTGATTCAAGGCAGCTTGCTGACCTTTATGGTGGACCGGACCACCATGGCAGAAAAGCCAGCCGCCGTTGCAGCCTCGTCCAATTGAGGAGTTGCTCTCTTGGTTGCTCCGGTTGATTCTGACTTTGCTGCCCACGTAAGGTTTCGAGTTTGAGGTATTAGGGCAATATGAAAAACGCGCTTACTGTAGCGTGGGCAATCCTGGCAGCGATATTAATGCCGAATCTGCTTCGCGCAGCCTCTCAGGCCATCATTCCGGCTGGAACGCGCATCGACGTTCAGCTTACGTCTCCCCTGAGTACTTCAGCCAATCAAGACGGCGACCCGTTCATCGCTAAGGTCGAAGACCCGGTATTTGCCAACAGCCAGGAAATCATTCATGCCGGCAGCACGCTCCACGGACACGTGACCTTCGTGAAGCCTCCAGGACGGGTAAAGGGCAAGGCGGAAATGCGGCTGGTCGCGGACAACATCGTGACCAAGGACGGAAAGGAATATTCCTTTAAGGGCCAACTCGCAACGGATAATGATTTGGGCGGCGCCAAGGTTAAAGGAAGCGAAGGCACGGTGCAGGGCGCCGGCAAAAGCGCCAAGCGCGGAGCAGAGGAAACAGGCATCGGCGCGGCGGCCGGTGCAGGCGTGGGAGCGATTGCGGCCGGCGGGACCGGCGCACTTTATGGCGCAGGCATTGGAGCGCTGGTTGGAGTCATCCACACATTGGCGAAGCATCACAAGAATCTCGTCTTGCACCCCGGAACCGAGCTTACATTTGTTCTTTCAACGCCTGCCACCGAATCGAAAGCCAAGCCGGGCAGCGAAACTTCAGCGCCGTTCCTTTGCGCGAACTGCCGGTAAGCCCGCCACCCGCTAGATGCGATATTTCAGGCCTAATTGAGCCAACGGACGTCTTGCCATCCTCAAAACAGGTAGTAGGTCAGTTTGAATTATGCATGAAACTAAGTGGCAGCGGAATTGGCGGCAGCCGATTCTTCTCCTGCTTCGTATGCATACCTTCCATCTTCCGTGACGTAAGCTCTCGCGACGTTTTGAGCTTCATCGTCCAAGCCTAAGTCATTATGAACCCACCGCCATGTCTCTGTAATGAGCCTAAAGGTTCCGCGGCCTCCACTGTATTCCGTTCCGTATGCGGTCATGAAATTATTGCGGTTCAAGTGGTCGGCTAACTCCGAGGCCGACATCGTCATGCCGTAGGAGCGCAGAAAGTTAGCTAATCTCCAGATGTAGAGTTTCTTTCGATTCATCTCGTTCATTTCAATGTACCCCCTTCGTCAAATGTATGCCCTAATTCCCAAACAATATTTCAAGGTCCCACTCGTGTTACGGCGCGAGTTTCCTCTTGATATCCTCGACAATCTGCTTGCCGTGGAAGCGCCCGTTTTCGATGAAAATTTCGTTGGTATTCAGACCCGCGATGATGACTCCAGCCAGATAGAGGCCGGGAACATTTGACACCAGAGTTTCAGGATTACAGCGGGGCCGTAGCGTGACGGGATCGAACTCGACGCCGGTCCCCCGGATAAAGTCAAAGTCCGGATGGTAACCCGTCAGCGCGAAGATGTGGTCGGCCTCAACGTGCAAGGTTTCTCCTGAAGCCTTCTGAACGCAAATGTGGTCCCTCGCGATCTGTTTGACTTCACACCCAAAATAGGCGCGAATCGACTTCTCCTTGATCCGATTCTCGAGGTCGGGCTTGATCCAATACTTGATGTGCCGGCTCAGTTCCTGACCACGATGAATCAGCGTAACGTCCGCTCCGTGTCGATAAAGGTCGAGCGAGGCGACGGCAGCCGAATTTCCCGCCCCGATTACGGCGACCTTCTTGCTATAGAAGAGATGCGCGTCGGTATAGTAGTGGGAAACGTGAGGCAAATCCTCGCCGGGCGCTTCAAGACGGTTCGGCAAGTCGTAGTAGCCGGTAGCCAGAATCACCGCTTTCGCGCTGTATGTCCGAGGCTGCTTCCACAGATCCTCGGTCTCAACCGCAAACTTTCCGTCCGCTCTTTGAACCGACACTACACGCTCTCCGTAACGGATGGGCAACTTGTAAAAGTCCGCAACGCAGCGGTAGTATTCAATCGCCTCGGCGCGGTTCGGCTTTATGTTCAGGCTGGGCAGCGGCAAATCGCCAATTTCCAATCTTTCGCGGGTCGTGAAGAAGGTCATGCCGGCAGGGTAGTGGAAAAGGGAATTCACCAAGCATCCCTTTTCCACAATCAGAAGCTGAAAGGCTTCCCGCTTAGCCTCGATGCCACAGGCCAAACCCGTGGGGCCGGCCCCTACCACCAGCACATCCGTCGTCTGATAAATTCCCACTTCGTTGCCCTCAGCTTACGAGAATCCCTCCCCACTTTGAGAGGTCTGACAGTACGGCTGAGCCTGCGCTTCGGGGTTCGTAGCAGAACCTCGCCTAGCCCATTTCCGGACGCCCGGATATTCCCCCACAGTCATACAACTCGCCCTGAACGCTGGCGCGTCCCACGCGAGCGCCTAGCCGGCGCCAAATAGCATGGCGATTGTAACCATGGCGCAGCGCGCCATAAACGAATAGCAAGGGGCGCCGGCCGGAGGCAGAGAGCATGGAAAGCGCGCCGGATCACCTATTAAAGAGAGCAGTTAAATGACGACATCACTCTTTGTAGCGGCGCTCCCTGAGCGCCGAAAGCAGGGCAGCCAGAGGCCGCCGCTACAGCAGAAGGTGTCACCATTTAGTTGCTCCTATTAATAATCGTCCTGCGCCTCGCCGCGCTCGAGCGCTTCCAGAATGCGCCGCAAGGCTTGAATGACGTCTTCACGCTGGACGTTCTTTTTCCGGAAGCGCAGCACCAGTTTGAATTCCTTCGAGGGAGGAACGAACTGAAATCCAGCCGCCGGCGCTTTGGCGCCGGGATTCCGCTCTGCTCGCGCTTGTTCACGGTTAACAGCGCCCAGAGCGAAGCGCCGGATGAGGTCGCGCATCTTGGCTTCGCTCGGCTGGCGCGCCACTTGCAGCAGTTGCGACTTGGAGAGCACGCCTTTCTCGATGCACGCCGCCTTAATCTCGTCCGGGATCGAGCGCAAGCTCAACGACTCTGTGATAGAAGAGCGTCCCTTGCTGACGCGCCGGGCTATTTCCTCATGAGTCAGGGCGAAGCGGTCTGCCAGCGCCTGCAAACCGTCCGCCTCTTCGAACGGCGTCAGGTCCTTGCGCTGTAAATTTTCTACCAGAGCCAGCTCAAGGGTCTCAGCGTCATTTACGTCTTTTTCGATGCAGGGCAGTTCGCGGAGGCCTGCGGCGCTCGCCGCGTGGTACCGGCGCTCGCCCGAGATAATCATGTACTTTTCAGCCTGGGGCAGATGGCGCACCAAAAGCGGTTCGAGCACGCCTTTGTCGCGCACTGACTCGACGAGACCTTTGAGATCGCCCAAATCCTTCCTCGGCTGTTCCGCATTGGGCTGAATCTGCTCTATCGGAATCATCCGCCCTATGGCCGCGCCGCTGCGCGAGATGATGTCCTCGACGTAGTGAGCGTCGTGCCGCATTTTTACCGTCACAGGCAGTCCGATCCGTCTACCCGACACGTTGCAACACCTCCCGGGCCAGCCGCTCATAGTCCCCCGCCCCGGATGAATCGGGGGCAAAGCTGAAGATGGTCTCCTTGTAAGCGGGGCTTTCTTCTAGCCGGACGTTTTTGTTCACTACCGTCTTAAAAACCTTGTTTCCAAAAACCGCGCGCACCTGCTTGTGGATGTCCCTCGCCAGGTTGGTGCGCTTGTCGAACAGCGTGAGGACCACTCCGAGCAATTGGAGTTCGGGGTTCGGACGGGAGCGGATTCGCGCCAGCGTGTCGAGCAGATCGTCGCTGCCCTCCATAGCATAATAAGCAGCCTGGATCGGGACGAGCAGATGGGTGGAAGCTACGAGCGCATTGACGGTGATCAGCCCTAGCGCGGGCGGAGTGTCAATCAAAATCATGTCGAAATTCTCGCGGCAGGGCGCAAGCGCGTCCTTCAGCCGGTAGGGCGCATCGAACTGCCCCACGAGCGTAGCTTCGAGCTTCGCCAGTGAAATTTTGGCTGGCGCGAGGCACAGGTTCGCCGTCTTGGTGGGCCGCAGCACGTCCGAAAGCGGCGTGCGGTGGTCGGCCAGAACGTCATAAACGGATTGGGTGATCTCCTGCAGTGGGAAAAACGTGAGGGTTGTGTTGGCTTGAGGATCGAGATCGATGAGAAGGGTGCGCTTGCGCTTTAAGGCAAATGCAGCGGCCAGATTGGTTGCCGTCGTAGTTTTTCCGACGCCGCCCTTCTGGTTAGCGATCGCAATAACGATTGCCACTCAGAACTCCCGCTCCGCCCGGCTGAAACGGCCCTTTTCGAGGTCAAGTTGCACGCGCCTCGTTTTCCGGGCCGCCCCAAAGAGCCTGTGTGAAAACTGCGGCTGGTGCGGCGGTCTGTGACCGCCGGCCTTTATTTTAGATGGCTTCGGCGCTCATAGAGCGCCGCTACAACTCAAAAGCGGCGGTTTTCACACAAACTCCAAAGCCGCCGGCGAAGCCGTTACATCTTGTAGCGTCCCATATCGTCGTCGTTGAGACTTTCCAACCACTTGCTCAACTCTTCGGAATTCACCTTGTCGGAGGCGATGCTTGAAACCTTCGAGCTTTTCAACACACCGTCTTCGACGTAAATCGGGCAATCCACACGCAGCGCCAGCGCCAAAGCGTCGCTGGGGCGGGAGTCAATCGAGATGGTCTCGCCGTCCTTCTCAAGCCAGATCACAGCATAGAAGGTATCATCCCGCAGCTCGTTGACCACCACTTTATTAACGTGTGTCTCGAGACCCAGCAGCAGATTGCGAATGAGGTCGTGGGTCATAGGCCGCGGCGTGTTTACCTTTTCGATCTCCAGCGCGATCGCATTGGCCTCGTAAATACCCACCCAGATGGGCAGGACGGCAGCGCCCCCCGTATCCCGGAGTATGACGATTGGCATGTTGGTGACCGGGTCCATCATCAGCCCCCGAATTTTCATCTCCACTTCCATCGGCCTTCTCCTTCGCGTCTTCCGGAAGGCATTTACCAGGCCCGCACGGAAACGACGCTCTTTGGGATACCGCAGAGCCTGAGCCTGGAGGTCTCCCGCGGCCAACACGCCTCTGACTTCCGAGGCATGGCCTCCTCACCCGTCCCGCTACGCGGTCCACCCTCTCCCCCGATTGGGGGAGAGGGACTGGGGTGAGGGGTCTGCGGAAACTTGATTGATTGCGTCAAGTTTCACAACTCTAGGATTCTAGCCGGCTCTTACGCCTACAAGGCTATTCGGGCCGACGGCCGCGACCCGCACGTTCATATACTGGCCGGTCCACCCAGCATCCCCGGCAAAGTTGATCACCCGGTTGCTGGTTGTGCGTCCCACCGACTGCACGAGCTTTGGCTGGAAGCCCTCGACGAGCACTTCAAAGTCCTGACCGATGAGCGCCTGGTTGCGCCGCAACTGAATCTCCCGCTGGCGTTCCTGGAGCCGCGTCAGGCGGCGGCTTTTTTCGTCCTCAGCCACGGAATCTTCCATCTTGCCGGCGTCCGTCTTCGGGCGCGGCGAATATTTGAAGGAGAACACCTGGTCGTACTCGACGGCATCGAGCAGGCTGAGCGTCTCTTCAAAATCTTCTTCGGTCTCTCCGCAGAAGCCCACGATGATGTCGCTCGAAATGCTGATAGCACGTTTAGCCTGGCGGATACAACTGATTTTCTCCAAGTACTCTTCCCGGGAGTAAGTGCGCCTCATGCGGGCAAGCACCCGGTTAGAGCCGCACTGCACCGGCAGATGAACATGATCGCAAAGCGCGGGCGTGCTCTCTATGGCGCGGACGATGTCACTTGTGAAGTCGCGGGGATGCGAGGTGGTGAAGCGCACCCGCTTCAGGCCGGAAATTTCCGCAACGCGCAGCAGCAGATCCGTAAAGTTCAGGCGGCCGGGTGACGGATCCCGGTAAGAGTTCACGGTCTGCCCCAGAAGCTGTATTTCCGTGTATCCCTCATCCACCAGCCGCCGCGCTTCCGATAGAATCTTGGCGCTTGGCCGGCTGCGCTCCGGGCCGCGCGTCCCCGGCACCACGCAGTAGGTGCACGCCTTGTCACAGCCTTCGATAATAGTGATATAGGCGCGGAAGGGATTATCCCGGCTTGTCAGTTCGGTCTCAAAGCACTCATCGGTGTCGAGCGAAAGGCCGCTCACACGCTGCTCGCCGCGATCGAGGCGCTCAATCAGCTCGCCCAATCTCGGATAGCTCGCCGAGCCGCAGACCAGATTCACGTGGGGCGCGCGAGCAAAAATCCGCTCGCCTTCCTGTTGCGCCACGCAGCCCAGCACGCCCAACATCTGTCCGCCGCGATGAAATTTTTTGAATGCACCCAGCCGCGAAAAAACCTTCTGCGCCGCCTTTTCGCGGATGCTGCACGTGTTGTATAAGATCAGGTCTGCGTCCTCAGAATTCTCCGACGGGCGATAGCCTTTAGCCTGGAGCGTGCCCGCCACTTTCTCTGAATCGTGAACGTTCATCTGGCAGCCGAACGTTTCGATATAAAATGTTTTCCCCACCGCTCCACTTCGGGGAGCAACTCCGGCGCAGGCTTGCTCGCGCCCGCCATTATTCCGAGGCGGCGCCAGGCTTGACCCTGCAGGCGAAATTTGAACTAACTCGGAGTCCATAGAACTCTTGGAAAGCCTCAACGCCAGTATAGCGCCATCGATCCAACCCACGCTATCAACAAAAGATTGAGCTGGTAATGCAGTTTGTCGTAGCGCCTTCAGGCCGACATCAAAAATTGAGCCATTGGTTCATTGAGTCATTGGACCATTTGAGGGGTTATCCACGAAGCCCAACTCAAAAGTTCTTCGCTGTCCGCTTGACTGATACACCTTCGCCTCAACGTCAGTATTGAATCAATGAACCAATGACTCAATGGCTTCAGTTTGGTTCCGTGCCGGCCATCGAGCGTAACCGCTGCCGGCCAGACGAGTAGCCGAAAATCGTGAGGCTAGACCGCACGTTGACGAGTGGCTTTTCGCGCTCTTTTTTTGCGCCGGATTTGGGCGAACCCACCGCAAGATCCTTGTATTTTCTTGAATCTAAGCCGGATATACGATAAGGCCCCAAAATGCCAGCTTTCTTTTTTATATTCAATAACTTAGGTCCATCGGTTGGGTTCACTGGGTGGGTTCGTTTGGGTTCGTTCCCAAGATTTATCTTTGTTTTCAAACACTTATGGGTTCGTTGGGTTAAACAATCCTTTTTTCTGCGTTCCCGTCCTCCCCGGAAGGCGTTTCCCCGGCCATGAAAATGAACACAAAACCGGGGCTTTTCGGCGTGATTTTTTCGCGGGTCTGGAGCGTGCCGTGAGTCAGTCATGCGGGTCCACTGCCTTGCGTATAGGCTAGTGTACGACGCTAGCGTCGGAGGTGTCAAGAGCAGGGTGCCCCGTCACGGTTTTTTGTGACGTGGGTTCTTGCGTATGAAAGCGGTGAACCAGGCAGATCGTGTCGCATGTTCAACGCGTGCGGACTTCTGATTCGGATCGATTACGTCCATTTGCCGGAATCGTATCGCGGATGACCCACAGGCCCACGGCACACAAACCGTGCCGTGGCTTGCCCCCAATTATAAACAAGCCGCAGAGTTACAAGACAACTCTGCGCTACCCACTGACAAAAAAGAATCGATCGGAAAGGACAGGGCGGCGCAACCGAGACACGGCGCTAGAATACACCCTTGGAGGCGCGATGACCAACAAAAGCCGCAGACCTCAGAAACGGAGGTCTGCGCTACCTTGCTCGGGCTAGCTATTCCCCTCACGCGGTCCGCTCCGCAGACCACCCTCTCCCCGGCGGGGCGAGGGCCAAAATCTTCTTGGCTCTTTAATAGTGTTGCTATCCGCAATTACAGTAATGCGTTCCCTAACACAAAAGGTCTCCGCTAGCCCGGCGAGCCTTTCTGGTGTGCCGCTCTATGAGCAGCGAGATTGCCGGTCATAGACCAGGGCAACCGTGCATTCCGGTGTGGGAAGCGGCTCTGCCGCCCCGCTGTGCGGAAAGCCTATGGCTTTCCGGGGGCGAAAACGCGTTCTTTAAGGTTTTCCTTTGGCGCGAAGGCTGAGCCTTCGCGCCAAAGGAAAACCGGGTTGGGAGGATTGCCAGGTGCCGGAAAGGCGAAGCCTTTCCGCACAGCAAGCGGCAGAGCCGCAGAACACTTCGCGAAAGGCAGACCGTAATTTGGACAAGCCTGGTCATAGAGCGGCGCACCAGCGCGGTGAGGGTCACAAATCTACATGCGCTTGGGCGTGGACCACGGCGATGGCGGACATGTTTACGATTTCTTCCACCGTGGCTCCGCGCTGCAAGACGTGAACGGGCTTGGACAGGCCCACCAGAATCGGCCCCAACGCCTCAGCGCCTCCGGCCCGCATCATAAGCTTGTAGGCGATGTTTGCCGCTCCCAGATCAGGAAAGATCATCACATTCGCGCCGCCCTTGAGCGTGGAAAATGGATATTCTTCCTCGATAATTCCAGGCAGGACGGCTGTATCCGCCATCATTTCGCCATCCACCATGATTTCCGGGAATTTCTGCTTCACGAGCGCCGTGGCCTTGCGCATCTTTTCGGTGAGAGGGTGCTGCGTGCTGCCAAAATTGGAAAAGGAAAGCATGGCCACACGCGGCTCGATGTCGAATTCCCGCGCCACCCCGGCCGCCAGGCCGGCGATATCCGCCAGCTCTTCCGCCGTCGGCTCAATATTCACCGTGGTGTCGGCGAAGAAATAGACTTCCTTCTTGGTGATGATGACGTAAACCCCGCAGACTCGATGGATGGGATCGCGGGTTTTGATGATCTGCAGGGCGGGCCGGAGCGTTTCCGGATAATGCTGTGAGACGCCGGCCACGAAACCGTCGGCATCCCCCAAGTGCAGCATCATCGCGCCAAAATAATTCGGATTGAGCATCAGGTCGCGCGCTTCACTCCTCGTCACGCCGCGCCTTTGGCGCAGCCGGTAAAGCTCCTCGGCGTATTCGTCAAAACGCGGGGCTGAGGGCGGCTCAACGATGTCTGCCCCAAGCTTTTGGAAGCCCAGGGCGCGCTGCTTCGCCTCAATCACTTCGCGGCGGCCGATGAGAACCGGATGGGCGATGCCCTCCTCAACCAATTGGTAGCTGGCGCGGATAATCTTCTCGTGCTCGCCTTCGGGAAAAACGATGCGGCGCGGGACGGCCTTGGCACGGCTGTGAACGCTTTGCATCACCGCGTAGGTGCGGCCCAAACGCCTTGAAAGCTGCTCACGGTATTCATCCAGATCGATCTTCAGGCGCGCCACGCCGGTGCGCATGGCTGCTTCAGCCACCGCCACCGACTCCCAAACCAGCACGCGCGGATCGAACGGCTTGGGAATAATGTAGTCCGGTCCGAAGCCGAGGCGGCCCAGGCCATAAGCTTGCAGCACAGCATCCGGCACGTCTTCGCGGGCGAGAGCGGCGAGAGCTTTGGTGGCAGCGATCATCATTTCTTCATTGATGGCGCGCGCGCGCACATCCAAAGCTCCCCGGAAAATAAAGGGAAATCCGAGCACGTTGTTAACCTGATTGGGAAAATCCGAACGCCCCGTGGCGACTATCGCATCCGGGCGCGCCGACTTGGCTTCCGGATAGCTGATCTCGGGAACCGGGTTAGCCATCGCAAAGATGATGGGATTCGGGGCCATCAAGCCCACCATCTCTGCCGTAACGATGCCACCCGCCGAAAGACCAATAAAAACGTCGGCTCCGCGCATCGCTTCAGCCAGCGTCCGGGCGCTGGTTTTGGAGGCGTAACGGGCGAGATTAGGATTCATTCCCTGCTCGCGCCCCTGGTAAACGACGCCGCGCGAGTTACACAGGATGATCTGCTCGCGTCTCATGCCCAGGTGAAGGTAATGGCTCGCGCAACCCAGCGCCGCGGCTCCCGCTCCGCTGAAAACCACTTTCACTTCGTCAATCTTTTTCCCTACCAGTTCAAGCGCGTTCAGCAGCGCCGCTCCGGAGATGATGGCCGTCCCGTGCTGGTCATCGTGAAATACCGGAATGGACATGCTTTCGCGCAGCTTCTGTTCCACGGCAAAACACTCAGGCGCCTTGATGTCCTCCAGGTTGATGCCGCCAAACGTGGGTTCGAGCAGCTTGCAAACCTTGATGATGTCTTCGGGGTCCTGCGAGGCGATTTCGAGATCAAACACGTCAATATCTGCGAACCGCTTGAAGAGCACCGCCTTGCCTTCCATGACGGGCTTGCCGGCCAGCGCGCCGATGTTTCCGAGGCCCAGCACCGCCGTTCCGTTCGTTACCACCGCCACCAGGTTTCCGCGAATCGTGTAATCGAAACTCAGTTCCGGGTCGCGTTGAATCTCAAGGCAGGGCTCGGCGACGCCAGGAGTGTACGCCAGGCTCAGGTCCCATTGGGTGCTCGTGGGCTTGGTAGGGGAAATCTCAATTTTCCCCCTGGGTTCCCGGCGGTGATAATCCAACGCATCTTTTTTGCGGATTTCCATCAACAACTCCTTTCCTGCGGATCACGTTTACGGGCGGGCTGGTGCGGACCGTTTCGGTGTGCCGTATTTGGCTTGCCCGGCTTGGCTCCCGATGCACATATCGGTGGCGATCAAGA
>Ga0307372_10011698_pt1 | contig 11651 bp, 8 predicted proteins | sample OX1MG_FD_202533 | JGI IMG/M metagenome (GOLD analysis project Ga0307372, IMG submission 202533) | Soil microbial communities from Risofladan, Vaasa, Finland - OX-1 | ecosystem: Environmental > Terrestrial > Soil > Coastal area > Acid sulfate soil | place: Finland: Risofladan, Vaasa | collected...
CATCCTGTATGGAGAGTGGGACAACGTGGCGCGGATTATCTGGGTTTCGGAGGTAGACGGTCCTCCGCCGGACAGCAAAGCATCGCCGACTCGCTTCGATTGCGGGATCGAAGGCGTAATTGAATCAGAGACCGAGAAAAGGCGGCGCTCACATGAATCCGTCAGGTATCTCGGCATGTGGCACACGCACCCAAACGGCGTGCCGGAGCCCAGTAGTACTGACATCCTGGCATTCTGCCGGTTGATGTTCGACAGGGCATCGACTCTGCCGCAAACCCGTCAGCTCGCGGTCATCATCGGCACCGGCGGAGAAGACCTGCTCGTCGGCGCTCACCTCGTATCGCTGGATGAAGGCCGACCGACAAAGTACGGTTCATCGCATGCTCTGAGGGTATCTAGCGCTTTCGGCGAAGTCGAGGACCCCACCTACCTCGAGCACAAAGTGGGACTTGCACTGTCAGGCGGCGGTTCGAGGGCAATAGCGTTTCATCTAGGTGTGCTGCGCGCGCTCCACGACCTTGACCTGCTGTCGCAGGTAACTGTCATATCGACCATATCTGGCGGATCTGTAATCGGGGCCATGTACCGGTATCGGGATGAACCCTTCAAGGACTTCGACCACAGGGTGCAGGTGTTGCTGCGTCGCGGGCTCGTGGGTGCTGTGCTGCGCAAAATCCTGAATCCGGTCCATTTCGTTCCGGCGCTCTTCATCTTTATGGTTGCTGGCGGACTGGCCGCGGGTGCTGGTCTCGCCAGGGCGACGCTGGGTCCGCTCCTGGGCGTCCTTGGCGTGCGGTCCAAGAACCGCCCCGACTGGATAGACCAACTCCAGCCACCTATACGCCGTTCACGTACGCTTACGGACGCCATGATCGGCGTCTTCTCGGATCTGTTGGGCGAGCGAGCGCTCAGCGACGGCGCTGGCACCAAACCACACATGTTTATCAACGCCTGCGAACTCCGTACCGGCGCGGCGTTTCGCTTCAGCGATCGTGAGTCTCGCTGCTGGCGTTACGGCAAGCTGTTAAACGATATCTCAGTCGGTGAAGCCGTCGCTGCGTCCACTGCCTACCCAGTGATGCTACCAGCCCTGGACCGTGTGTATCGCTTCGAGGAACGCGACGGCAAGGTGACCTCACATCGCGTCGTGCTGGCAGACGGCGGCGTCGACGAGAACCTGGGGATGTCGGCGCTAGAACCCGGGCGTAACCCCGACTTCGCCTACGCGGAGAAATTGGACTACCTTATCTGCTGCGATGCCGGCCACGGGATCCATGACGGCACGGAGATCCCATTCTGGTGGCCGAGCCGCATGATTCGCGCACTAAAGGTCCTCATGAAAGGCGTCCAGGACGGCACATTCAAGAGATTGCACCTGTACGCCGAGAAGGGTGAAATCGAAGGGTTTGCACTGGTATACCTCGGCCAGGATGATTCGAAGTTACCACTACGGCCGCCTAACCTAGTGAAACGCGCCCAAGTGAGCCACTACCCCACCGATTTCAGTGCTATGTCTGCGCAGGATATAGAGACAATCTCTGTACGCGGAGAGCAGCTGACACGTCTTCTGGTCTCACGTTACTTGCGAAATCTGTAGGCACAGGAAATTCGGCTCAAATTAACTCCATATGATAAGTGGGGAGGTGTAATTCCGATATATCAATGCAACCTAACACTTCCGTGATCCTTCACAATTCTTAAACCTCAGTAGTCTTCCTTTAATGTGCCATCCGGATAGGCTAGCCCTAAACGAATGTTTTCATTTATGTAGTATTGAAGTATTCCCGGCACCCGCGCATCTTGCTTGATCCAGTCCAGAGCCTGGGACGTCGAATGCACCTGATCCGAATGCCTGCCGTTTTGGAAGCTGACGAGCTCATGCAAATAATCATCCAGCCAGGACGCTTCTTTGGGGATAAAGACCTGGCCACTTTCGATTGTGGCGGTCTGGGCATGTATGCGCATGATTTTATCCCCGTCCGGTTTATAGGCGGTAACACTATGTGGTCCTTCTTGATTCAACTCCTGAATATGCGCATGATTTTATCCCCGTCCGGTTTATAGGCGGTAACACTATGTGGTCCTTCTTGATTCAACTCCTGAATATGTTGGGTTCCGGACGCCTTGTCTTCAATGAGTACCTATCTGCAGCAGTACTGAAAGTCTTTGCCGATTTAAAGAGAGTAAAAAACAATCAGTCTACCTAAAGCAGGTAAATGCGACTGAGTTTTGCCTAATTAACTCCCACAGAAGAAGGGTATATCGACGTTAATTGTTATCATAAAGTATGATCATCAAAGCAAGATAAGGATCTTAAAGGTGTGTATTCACATACTAACAATTGTCTATTAGATGTGGATTACGCCCCTCTTTTATTGCTAGCTGTTGATAGTATCGTATGAGAGCAGGGACTTCCGAATCCTTTTTGATGTAATCAAGCACCTGTGAGGTCGCGTCTACCTGGTCTTTGTATTTGCTCTTGGGAAACGTCATAAGCTCATGGATATACTCCGCCAGCCAATGAGCATGCTTCGGCAAATAAAAAAACCCGTTTTCAATAATTGCGGTCTGGACGTTCATGCGCATCTCCTTGTCCCCTTCCGGTGAATACTTTTTGACAGCATAGGTCCCTTCATTAACTAATTCCTGAATCAGTGGCACACCTGAAGCCATGTCCTCAACTAAAATCGTTGATGGTTTGTAGGTTTTCAATTGTTCCTGCACCGCTCGTTTAAGGTCCGGATAATTCAGACGCTTGCGGAAGACGTTTAGCACATAGATCTTTTTGTCCCTCACACCGCAGGTGATGCACACACTGTAATCGCTGAGCTCACTGGCCTTATTGGCCGTATCCCACGACTGCACGATGTATTCGAATTCCTTTGGTAACTGTTCGGGCTCATAGAACAGCAGCCATTCCTTTTTTACCATCCCACCCCCCAAGGGTACTGGGGACTGCTGGTATTGGCAGGCAAAGTGATATTCACCCACGGTTTTGCGAATCCCAGCGAGCGTGGTTAGGGACTCGCGCTCTGGATGCAGCGCTTCTCCGGTCCTGCGGGTATAGGTGATTTTGCGATAGGGCGTTTCGATAAGGTAGGTCTCATCCTGTTCCGCGATGGCTGAAAAGATCACATCATTCCAGCGTTCCTGCTCATGCACGTGCCCGACCAGATCATTTTCATGCAGGCGTTGCATGATCACGACGATGCAGCAACGTTCCTTGTTGTTCTGGCGGGTATAAAGAGTAGCATCGTACCAACTGTTGACCGCCTTACGCTGGGCATCTGAAAGTGCTTCCTCAGGTTTCTGGGGGTCGTCGATAATGATGAAATCCGCTCCACGCCCCGTCAGGACGCCACCAACTGATGTCGCCAGGCGAAATCCCCCTGCAGTAGTCACAAACTCACTCTCCGTGTTCTTGCGCGAGGAGAGCTGGGTGACCGGGAAGGTTCTCCTATACCACTCGCTTTCCATTATCGCCCGGCAGTCGTTGGAAAGCTTATTGGCTAGATCCTGGGCATAGCTTGCGCAGATGATCGGAACCGAGGGATTATGGCCCAGTAGAAAGGCTGGCAGAGCCACAGACGTACACAATGACTTAAGGCTTCGCGGCGGTAGGTTGATATTGAGACGGCGGATCTTGCCGTTTCGGCAATCCTTAAGTTTCCCAGCCAAGAATTGAGTATGCCAGTTCGGCAGATACTCGGTCGTGGGATAGAGCTGGTGAAAGCAGCGCCGTATAAATGCGTTGAAATCCAGTCGCAGTAATACGTGGTACCGGTCAGGTGTCATCGGTTTCATCATCACTCTCCTTCACCGACTGCCGAATCTCATCAATGATTTCATTCGCGACCTGTTGATCGGCCTCCTCCAAAACGACCGAGCTCCCCGGTTCCGGTCCACCATCCGCGTACCGAAGGACACCCAACAGTAGCTGCATCGCCCGGGGATCTCCGGACAGGGCTTTGTTCACCAGCTGCATGATGGCGGCTTCCCGCTTACTGACCGTCCGGCGCACGCCGTTCTCATTCACGATTACTCTTTTGGCAAGCTCCCTTTCAAGAGCAGTCCCGAGGTTGAGTGAGCCATTCGGACGTCCATGGGGATTTCCTGATGCGCCTCGCTTAAATTGAGTCTTCTGCGGCGGTTTACCGTACCCGACGTCGTAATTTTTAGGTTTCGCGTTTTTATCAGCCATGACACCCTCTCCGAACCGCTTGGTGTTCTAAGAACGTCCGGCCGGATTGGGTGTGAGTGGCCATCTGACCGGTGAAGGTCTGCCAACGGCGAATCGCGGTGTCGACATACAGCGGGTCAATTTCGATCCCATAACACACGCGACCTGTACGCTCTGTTGCAACCAAGGTCGTCCCACTGCCTAAAAATGGATCCAGCACGATCTCACCCCGAGCCGAAGCATCCAACAGTGCATCGGCTACCAATGCCACTGGTTTTACGGTGGGATGCAATGCCAGGAGATTGCCCTCCTCCGTGGTCCGTGCAAAGGAGCTCATGCCGTCGTACTGCCAAACGTTCGTGCGATAGCGACCGAATTGGCCCAGCTGAACATTGTTTTGGTGAGAGGATTTGCCATGCTTGAACACAAAGCAGAGCTCATGGGCGCTCCGATAGAGGGACCCCATTCCGCCATTGCCTTTTGTCCAGACGCAGAGGTTTTTGAAATCGTCATAGACCTGACGACCTGCGGTCAAGAGATTGCCCATATGCCGCCAATCCATAAATACGTAATGCAAGGAACCGTCTTCACTGAACCGGGCCATGCATTTGCAAGCTGAGATGAGAAACAACGTGAATTGCGCATCGCCCATCTCACCGCTCGCCATCGAGAATTCGCGATGCTTGATCTTTCCGAGGCCGCTCACATGGCCAGTGATAGCTACGTTGTATGGCGGGTCTGTAAAGCACACAGCTGCTCGTTTATCTCCCAATAATGCTTTGTATGAGGCGATATCGCGCGCGTCCCCACAATAGAGTCGATGTGGGCCCAGATCCCAAAGGTCGCCCAACTCGCTCACCGATGGTCCGTTTGACGATTCAGGCAATACATCAGCTGGATCGGACTCACCATCTGCTGCTGGCGTAAGGTCCTCGATCAGTAAATCAATCTCGCCCATCTGAAATCCGGTATCTTCCAGACTAAAATCCAGCTCAACTTCCGAGAGCTCTTTAAAACTCTCAGCTAGCAGTTGGTTATCCCAGGCAGCGTTTTCGGTGAGCCTGTTGTCGGCAATCATGAAGGCGCGGATCTGTGGTGGCGTTAAATGCTCCAGGCAAATGGTGGGCACATGTGTACAACCCAACAGTTTGCAGGCGGCTACCCGGCCATGGCCGGCAATCACGTTAAGTTGGTCGTCCACCAATAGTGGAACGTTGAATCCAAAGGCCTTGATGCTGCGCGCGATCTGCTTGATCTGCAGTGGTGTATGGATGCGAGGGTTCTTTGGATCCAGTTTCAATTCCGAGATAGCTCGCTTCACAACCAACATTGAGGTGCGCAAACCATAGGGACGAGGTTTGGTCTTTCTGGTAGTTTGACGATGCATATATGTTCCTTTCTATCAACTAATGTAGAATTACATCTATATGGTCAAAATTACTTCCGTCCTGGCTTGAGCTCGGGGGCCTCCATGGCCCAAGCGACCACTTGCAACGCTACGCGGGTCAGCGGCACCAACGCTCGGGTTGCTTCATTGGGATAGCGCTCAACCAGATCGAACGGTGCAACGCCTTTAATCACTTCGTCCTTGCCAAGCATTTCAATGGTTCCAGGTTGTTTTGAAAACCGATCGTGTAGACGCAGAAAGCGTTCGTTGGCGAGCAAGGGAATTGATTTCCCTCGACTCTTGACCCAGTCAGATTCGATTGCTGCTTGTGGTTGCAGTTCGTAGGCTTCCCGATATTGTTGCTTCAAATCCTTTCGATATCTCACCAAGCTCGCAGCCACCTCACGCGGTCGGAAACGCAAGCGCAATGCATATAACGCCACACCCATCTCCACCAATTCGTCATAGCCGAACCGAAGACGATTACCCCTCCCCGGTTGCTTCTTGGATTCCGCAAATGGCACGCCCAATTGCCGTAGATAGCGCAGCTGGTGACGCGTCCAAACCGAAGGGGGTTGGCCCTCAGAAAGCGCCCATAACACCTGCCCATAACTTAGGGCCAACTTGGGAACGGGGTTATTCATGGCATCCATAGCTCATATATAGATGTAATATTACATTCTTTATATGATTTGTCAAAATGGGGGTCTTATCAGGGGGGGAAGAGGCTGAATTACCGGCATCTATGCGCCGTTTACGGGCGCCTCCCCCACGCCGCTTGAGTTGACTTACCTACCACAGGAAGCGGGAATGGGACCAGCGAATAGGTACCCCCATGCCCGATGACCTAGCCCAACAACTTGAGTCACTCCCGCAAAAGAGTCGGGCCGAACTATGCGCGATATGGGCCAAAGTATTTGGTCATCCCCTGCGTTGCCGAGCCCATAGGGATTTTCTCACTCGCTGTATTGCTTACCGCTTGCAGGAGCAAGCATATGGTGGTCTCAGTGCTAAGACACGCAAACAACTCCGTAAGATTGCTGCTGAGATTGAAGCGGGGTCTAGTCCTTCCATGGAAACACCCCGCATCAAGTTGGGCACGCGTCTGATCCGTGAGTGGAACAGTGAAACCCATGAGGTCACATCAATCAGCGAAGGGTTTGCATACCGGGGCAAACCCTATAAAAGCCTTTCGGAGATTGCCCGGCTGATCACTGGGACACGTTGGTCAGGCCCAGCGTTCTTTGGACTCAAGAAACCTCGTGGCTAGGCTTCGCTGCGCCATCTATACCCGCAAGTCTTCTGAGGAAGGATTGGAACAATCGTTCAACTCACTGGACGCCCAGCGGGAAGCCTGCCTCTCCTATATCCAGAGCCAGCGCCATGAAGGCTGGAAGGTAGTGGATGAAGCCTATGACGATGGTGGGTTCTCGGGTGGGAACATCGATCGGCCAGGGTTAACGAAGCTCCTGGAGGATATCAAGGCCGGCAAGGTCGATTCGGTCGTGGTCTATAAGGTGGACCGATTAACCCGCTCCCTCGCCGACTTCGCCAAGATGGTCGAGACCTTCGATGAGTTCGGAGTCTCGTTTGTCTCGGTCACCCAGCAGTTCAATACCACCACCTCCATGGGCCGGCTCACCTTGAATGTGCTGCTGTCCTTTGCACAGTTCGAACGGGAGGTGACTGGGGAACGAATCCGGGACAAGATCGCAGCATCCAAACGCAAGGGCATGTGGATGGGCGGCCGGGTGCCAGTTGGGTATGACACAAAGGACCGCGCACTCGTCGTGAACAAGAAGGAGGCTTCCCGGGTGCGACATATCTATGAACGTTACGTAGCATTGGGCTCGGTGGCCAAGCTCAAGCAGGAACTGGATGCTCAGGGTATTCGGAGCAAAGACAGACTCAGCAAGACGGGGAAGCGGTCCGGCAATGCACCCTACTCCCGCGGTGCACTCTATGACCTGCTGCAGAATCGAATTTACCGCGGCATTATCACCCACCGAGGCAAACCCAATGTAGGCATGCACGAAGCCATCGTCCCGGAGGCCCTCTGGGACCAAGTCCAAGTGCAGCTTGAAACCAATGACACCGCCAAACGCACCGGCACCAAGGCGCAGGCGCCGAGCCTGCTTGGTGGGCTAATCTATGATGCGGAGGGAAAAAGGCTCACGCCCACACACACCGTCAAGAACGGCAAACGCTACCGCTACTATGTCTGCCAAGCGCTCATCCGGAACCTAGGGAATAACAAGGCTAGTGCAAGACGTTACCCGGCGCATGATCTTGAGGGGCTGGTAGTCGAGCGGTTACAGACGTTCCTGGGCAACGGGCCTGATGTATTGGAATCGCTCGCCCTGCCCTTGGAGGATGCCTCCCTCCAGACCGCCGTTCTCGCATCGGTACGCAACCAAGCAACCAAGCTGACGGAAGCAGCTCTGACCGAAACGCGCGCATTCCTGCAAGCAGTGGTATCCAGAATCACGCTGGCGGGTGACGAGATACAGATACTATTGAGCAGACAACGTCTTCAATGTGCGCTGTTGGGTAATGACAGGTCTACTCAAAGCGAACCCTCCAAGCTCCATACTGACGAGTGTGATGAACCAATCTGCCTGACGATCAAGGCCCAGTTACGGCGCTGTGGCGGTGAAATGAGGGTTATCCTGCCGGATAGCCAAGAGAAGAAGGACAAAGCGCATCCCAATCCCGCCATGATCAAAGCCATCGCGCGCGCTTATTGCTGGCATGATCGGCTGATCTCAGGTGAAGCCAAATCCATCCGGTCAATTGCCAAAGAAGTCGGGGTCCATGAGCGATACGTCAGTCACATTCTCCACTGTGCGTTCCTTGCCCCCGCCATCGTCGAGGTCATCCTGGAGGGTCGCCAACCTCTAGATCTGACACTCAATAAGCTGCTCTACAGCCTGCCCATGAAGTGGGATGAACAACGACGTGGGTTTCAGATCAGCGACTATCAATAGCTGTAAGTCGCCAACCGGATTGACCGTTTCCACCCAGAGTGGCCATTCAATACGCGCTAGAATTAGCATTCAAACGGGCCGCGTTGGAGGGCAACGTTAGCCGACCCAACGTGTAGGCTCAATTTAATTCCTATGGAGAAGATTTTATGAACAAGTACAAGAATGAGCATTCTGTTTCGCCAAATTTCTCTTTGGCATTTCAACAAATGGTGAGCTTTGCCGCCATAGCAAAAGTGCGCAATTTGTCAGAAGTTCTCGATGAGCTCATTCTCCAATGCTATGTGATCCTTCCCAGCGAGCCGCTTAATTCACCAGCTACGCTTATCAAGATCATAGATGCGCTATTCGGCATAAAGCTGCTGGAAAAGAACGTTGCTATATCATTGGACCGACTGCTTTCAAGACAATATCTGATCAAATTACCTGGAAACCACCTGGGTCTGTCGCAGGATGTTCAGGCTAGATTGACCACTAGAATTCAAGAAGCGAGGGCCCTTGAGAGTGATGTCAAGGAAGCGTGGCTACAACAGGTGGCGGCAAACGCACAGCTACCCAAAGAGAAATTGTGGAATGTATTGATGCTATATCTGGCTCAGGCCTTCAAGAGACACGGTATTCAAGCGGTCAGTCTATTAGATCCTGCCAGTCAGGTTTCTCAAGAACAACTCGGTAGTCTTTCTTCTATATTGGATACCCTTGTGCACGATAATATTCCCCAAGTGCAACGTGACATTGCGCGCAAGACTATCGCATCTTTCATTGCGGATGTGCGTACAGATCGCAAGAGAGCGGAATACATAGCACAGTTGGCTGATAGCGCTTTCAACTATTTCTCTCTCATGATTTCTCCAGAAATATCCGCGCGACTCCGCGAAAAACTAAACCCTCTTGTTCTATTTTTGGATACAAATTTCATATTTGGTATTTTGCAAATACACACAAATCCACAAGTAGATGTCTCAAACGAACTCCTTGAGGCTGTAAAGCAATTCAACTTGCCGTTTAAGCTTCGTTACCATGAATTTACCGTGCGAGAGACGACGAACACTCTCTATCACTTTGGCGGCGAGCTTCGAAAGCATAGATGGTCCCAGAATATCAGTCGAGCTGCGGCTAAATCAGAGCGCGTATCTGGTATTGAACTCAGATTTCATCAAAAAAATGCGGTGGTACCTATAGAAGTAGATGATTTCATGTCGCCTTACAAACATTGGGAGATTATGCTTAAGGATAAGGGAATTGATATCTACAGGTTAGCCGGAAATAACGCACAGTTGGCAAAAAGAGCTGATTTGGAGGCAGATTACAAAACTTATCTAAAATGTCATCACATGGAAAGATCATACGAAGCTGTTCAACACGATATGGCTGTGCTCGAAACTGTAGAGTCGTTAAGAAGTAAGGCTGCGAGCTCGCTCGATGCCGGTGCATTATTAATTACATGTGATTACCAACTATATCGATTCGATGCAGAGAAAAGCCGTAAAGACGGCACCCTTAGTTGCACTATCTTGCCAAATCTTCTATGGCAAATATTACGTCCATTCATCTCGAGCAACGAGGAGTTTGATCGGGCATTTGCAGAAACTTTTGCGCTACCAGAATTTACTCTGAGTAAAGGCGGAGCAGCCAAAGCTGCATCTAAAATGCTAAGTATTCTTGCCAGTTATAGCGGTCTACCTGAAGAAACCGCAAGTAAGATGCTTGCCAACGATCTTTTGTTTGCTGAACTTCAGACTAAGCCTACTGATAAGGCATTTCAGGATGCTGTAGAAACTGAAATGTCCAGATTGAATATAGCGCTTGTTGAAGAAAAGGCCGCACTTCAAGGAGAACTTGAAGGTAAACATAAGCAAACCGCGGATCGAGACAGGCGGCTTGCGCAGGCAGAGGATGCTCTTAATAAGACAAAACAGGAATTGGAAGCGCGCGACAATACTATTTCGCGCTTGCAAAATGAACGAAATGACGAGGCGCGTCGTACCTATACTAGTGTGGCGGATGCGGAAACGCAAAGAAGTGAACGCGATGGTGTGGTATCGGAATTAGGTAAGCAGCAAAGGAAAGCCCTTACTATTGCAAAAATAACTAGCATATCAGGAGGTATTTTAATCGCGCTGCTTTTTGAACTAATTGTAAATTATGTTATTCCATGGCAGTGGCTGTTACGGAATTCCAATAGCTACGGTCTCCAAGCATCGATTTCATTGATGTTGATCTTTCTTTCAGTGGGGGCGTGCGTAAAACCATGGCGAAAAGTTTTTTGGATTGTTGGGGTCTTCGGTCTGATTTTTGCAATCCTAACGATGCTGGGTGGACCAGCGCCAATCAAGCGGTAATACATTCATCTTACAGAATCTAGGCGCTGCGTTTAACGGCGCGTAAATATTGCATTTACATTAGGCTATGGACCAATGCACTACGTTGGGAACTGGCAATCGCCAGTGCGTTTAAGAGCATTGATGCGCGATTTATGCTACGTGCGAAGGCGATAACCAGTCAGATTCCAATCGCTTGCGTTTACGAGACTTCGAATTACATCACTGAAACCGGACTTCGAGACGACCCATCGGAGAAAAACGGAGTGTAGCGCCCTCAATTACAGCACTCCAAGTGCGCTATGCGGGCGCGTGTGAATCAGGATGGCCTGGAACTGTGCGAAAACCAGGCCCTTTCTCCGATATGCGGAGAAAGGGCGGGTTCGCTCATGACTGAATGGCGGAGAGAGTGGGATTCGAACCCACGATACGCGTTTTGCGCGTATACGCCCTTAGCAGGGGCGCGCCTTCGACCAGCTCGGCCATCTCTCCAAATATATACTAAATTGTTCGAGCTCCCCAGCCAGAGTGGTCATCAGACCACAGCAGGAGCGCGCGTTACTCCGGGCGTCCTGCCCTCCGCCCCTTCGGGGCCACCACTACGTGGTGTTCAAAATCACTCCCGGCGATTTTGTCGACTAGCTCGGCTATTCGACCGCTAGGGATGGCGAAAGTGCAGATTTTGCAGGAGCAAAAATCTGCACTCCGTTTGCGGCCAACCCCGACATCAAAATAGTCACCAGGGAAAGCAATTCACCGGCAGGGATGATACTGATCCT
>Ga0307372_10011699_pt1 | contig 11651 bp, 15 predicted proteins | sample OX1MG_FD_202533 | JGI IMG/M metagenome (GOLD analysis project Ga0307372, IMG submission 202533) | Soil microbial communities from Risofladan, Vaasa, Finland - OX-1 | ecosystem: Environmental > Terrestrial > Soil > Coastal area > Acid sulfate soil | place: Finland: Risofladan, Vaasa | collected...
CCCCGCCAATTGCTGGACGAAAGGTCGGGCGTGTTCGAGATCGGCCGCCGTGATTCCGGCCTTGAGTACTTCCAGCACTCTCGCCTTGAAGGAACCAAGGTCCTCTTTGGATATGGTTCTTGTTCCATCGGCTTTTGTCCCGACGTGTTCGTTGTCTGCCGCATTTATTATCCGATCCGTCAGATGTCGTTCAAGCCCGCGGAAGGCTTTACCGAGATGCGGATTGAACGTTGTCTCGGGCCACACTAATACCTTGCATCTCTCCTGGTCGTTAATGTACTTTTGGAATTCCGCTCGCTTTGAGGCAGAATCCCAATCAAGGACCACTATGACAGGTGCGGTCGCGAGCCGTGTCCGTAGTGCGCTGAGGTTCGACTTAATATATTTGAGCAATTCCTCTGCACCGCCAGTCACATTCCCGCCTTGCAATTGTTCGAGATAGGTGACAGTCGCTCTCAAAGTGGGATCGTGAAGTGCCAATGCCTGTTGAAGAAAGAGGAAGTCCGATTTACCCTCAACTAAAACAATCGGATCAAGAGGACTTGCGAGTATCGGATGAACCCATCTTGAGATTCCGGAAATGGCTGCACGTTCCAAGACCTGTCGTTTTGTCGCGTTCTCTGTGAAGGAGCTGGCATTATTCTCCTTGACTACAAACACGGCCCGGTCGGAGTATTGTAAGACGAGGTCGGAGTGGGTTGTCGCAATCACCTGCAATCGACTAGAAACATCAGTCGAGATATCAGCCAGAAAACTGGCGACTTGTGCTTCGAGGGAGCTATGTAACGAGGATTCCGGCTCCTCAAGAGCCCATACCGAGGCTTGCTTCCAACCGAACTGCTGAAAGTAGTCTCTGTCTATCAATGACAGCGTTTCCAACATTAGCAAGCTCTGAATACCGGAACCCTGCGCCGCGTCGTCTACTTCGATGTCTCCACTGATCAAGCGATAACCAAATGCGAAAACCATATCACGCCATGATGACGGTGTAGCTAAGCGAACGTCGGCTACATCGGGACAAGCGCCGTGGATTCGAGACGAAAGATGTTTTATTAGAGCGGCAGATTTTATACGTAGCGCTTCGAATGTTGCGTGATCGTCCTCACTTCTCCTCGAAAGCCGCCGCACAAGCACATCGCGCAAGGCTTGGTGCTCTCTCCGAATAACATCGAGAGGAAGCACACGGTTAGGGATATAGCGAAACGAAATCAGCGAGAGGAATTGGTCTATTTTTGTCCTGTCCGCCAAGCCCACGGCTGCGTCATTGAGAAAATAAGCTGGGGCTGCTCCGGACCGATCCCACTCCTTGGCTATTTCAAAATCCACTCCACCCAGGAATTCCTGTACAGCTTCAATACCCTGACGAAATCTGAAGGACGCCGGAAGGGAAAACTGCACAGATATTCGAATTCGCTTCGCTTTTTTCTTCTTCAAGTTCGGGCGAAAGTAGTCCGCATCGACAGAGAGTTTGCTCTCACCGTCAGTGAATTCCGTAAAAAATGCATTGAGTGCCCGGAGAACGTTAGACTTCCCTGAATTATTTAAACCAGCCAATGCCGTGAAGTCGCCTAGGTCTCTCAATCGCGCGTCATTGATCGACCGGAAACTGTCAATAGTGATCTCCGAGATTAGCTTCATCCTGCAACTCCCGTGTCAGTTTCTTAGTTAGGAACGACACATCGAAAGCGGCGCCATGTTAGGACCTCCTTAGCCACTTGTCAAAGCATGTAAATTGCCTACGGATGCGACTGACGAATGTGAGCCCCCGTCTACGACCGCCGCGAGGATGAGATTTCGCTCGATGAGGTCGAGCGCATTCTGATTTGATTGACCGTGAAACTTTGGCCCGCTATCGGCATAGCTCAATGGGCAGATACGTGACAGTTTCGGGTATTTTCTTTGGAGTGATTTCAACCGTCCCGTGCAGAATTGTGCCGTTATCGCCTGGATGCAGTATGACAGAAAACTTTTTTAGCCCCAGACCATCCTGCCCAAGCCACCCAAGAACTTTTTCTGCCCCCTCTTTGAGGCAGACGTTTTGCTCGCCCACATTGTCACGGCCCGTGAAATATTGACCGACAACCCCCGCCGCTATATCCGCTGCACTCAACAAATCCAGAAAATCCGTGTCGCGCTCTTCAAACGGGCGACCACCGCCGATCAAGCCAAACTTGTGGGTAGTGTAGAGCCCAAGCACATTGTGAAAGACCGCCAACAATCGGTCGTGCATTTCCGCGTTGGCACAAATCTCGTCGTGATCGGACATCCAAAGTATTTTCTGACCCTCATGCCCGAGCAAAGCCGTCAAAAATGTGGCCGTATGAACGACACGCATCACCTTTTCAGCGACCCTCGGAGTTGTCTCCCCAAATCCCTTCTCATCCAATAGGCGGGCCACAGCCCTTGTCGTTGACTTCTCTTGCGGCCCAAACAGTGACACGAGCCGTTTGTCTACGACCAAGGTGAAAAGGAGGCCCGGTACGTATCCGTTTAGAACATCCAGATATGCCGGCAGCGCGTTTTTGATGATTGCCATCCCAAAATCTTTGTACTCGATTTCCTTGCTTCCCATCGCGAATTTCGCGCGAACCTTTTTCATCTCGCGCTTAAAGGGGGCCAACGAGCCCCAAGCGCAAACCAGGAACGAATACGTATAGTAATTTCCAGCACTGTCGCCGCTGTAGTCGGAAAAAATTCCAATAGTCTGATTTGCAAGCGCGCTCAGGTCGGGAAGCAGCAGGTTTCCTGCCGCCTCACGCCTCTTGAGTTCCGTTTGGATCGCCCGGACCAAAGGCGAATAGTTGCCTTCTTGTTCGGCTCGAAGCACGTTGAGATTCGGCCGATGGAGAATTAACTTACGGGCTTTTGCGATCAATTCCGGATCGGTTGAGAACTTCATAGCGTTATTCGTCCTGCTCCATCAACATAACATGTAATCATGTAATTCTGACCTGCACCACTTAAGCAGTCCCACCTAAGCGTCCACGCGCACGATTCAGTAATTCACACAGTCCTAAAACCGTGAGACACTTCCAATCGATGCCAACAGTGATGAAGCCGCAAGACCTTACGGCTCCATTCGGACCAGAGCTTCCAGCATCAACGGGAACATAACACGCGGATCGCGCCAACATAACTTCTAGCTATTTTCTCAACATAACTTCCCGCTCGGACGAGATGAGAGCTACCGCGAGACAACAGGGTAATGGACAAGAGAGACGCGCGGTCCCGCGTTTCAAGGTAAGTCTCTCGTTGGAGTTGTGGATAGAGGATCGTCCAACAACAGACCCTCCTCGTGTTTGCATGACGCAGGATGTGTCAATTAAGGGATTTTACTTCAGCAGCGAGCGATCCTTCGAAAAGGGGAGCCGTTTCAAATTCCGTGTTCCGTTTCCCAGAGAGCTTACGGGCCGAGAATTAGAACTGATGACAGGAACGGCGAGATGTCTTCGAATTGAGAAGCGGCCCGGCCTCGGGTACGGCGTCGCTGCCGTAATCGAGGAAGCAGTCGCGATAGGCGAGCACCTCGGAAAACGGAGCCGACGCTGATACCGCTTACTCGGTTCACCGCTTCGTTGGCTTGCCGATCAGAACGCATCTTTCGTTATGCTGGAACGCGACGGCTCGGTACTCGCCACGACTGGCCCTGCTCGCCCATCCGATGCTCGGCTTCGCCGCGCTCAGTCTCTCGCGTATCAATCTGGAATCGCAGTACGGATTGCGCAAGAATTGATAAGCCGGAAACTTGCCGGACAGGAGCGTGTCGCCCGCACCAAATTGTGCGATTCGAGAGCTTGCGAAAGCTCGGGGGCCCCGATGGTGGCGTATAGGACGTGTTGTCGCTGGACTTGTTCGGGCAAGACATTCGACGATTCTTGATCGCGCAGAACCTTCCAACTGTTTGGGTGGACGACATGTTCGCGTGGCAAGCTTTGTTGGTATTTTACGGCAAAGAGGTCCGGCATACACCGCTCGTCATGAATCGAGCAACTGCCAGCGGTCTGTACCTGAAGCACCTGGTGATCGAAGCGTGCGAGCCGTCAAAGGCTATTGCTGACGCCAATCCTGATCAGAAGCACTCGGGATTCAGGCGGGGGGACACTCAATGACGGACCGAGTTTCGTGACTCCGCACACGTTTAACTTGGCGGTACCACCTCGTGGATGGAAGCTGCAAGGCTCCCTGAACGAATAAAGCTAGGAAGTCGGCCGCCCGGCAGCTATCCCCTAGCCCGCCGGGCCGTCTTCCGGGCCGTCGTAGGGAGAATGCGCCGGCGCCGGTCCCGTTCGTTCGTGCGGCTCAACAATTGTCGAAACCGAGCGAGTATATTGGCATCGTTTTCCGGAGTTTGCCCACGTACGATCAGCGTTTTAGACGCTGGGGGTTGGGCGGTTTCGGTGGCTCGGTGCCATCGTAGAAAAGCTGGTACAGCGGAACTTCTAGCGCCCTCGCGTACTTCTCCAACGTCTCCATCGCCGGCACGGCGTGCCAGTTCTCGACGCGCGAGATGTAGCGGCGCACGAGACCTGTGCGTTTTTCGACGTCCCCTGTGAAGGCCCCTTTCGTTCCGGGACCGACCGCAAACGATCTCCGATGATCACGACGCTCATCCTTTAACCGGCGGAAGGCTGAATTCTCGGCGACGGCAAAACGGTCGCACAGCACAGAACCAAGGGGATGCTTCTCCGACGCTCGGCGATGTCGAAAGCACGGGCAAGAGTTTCGGGTATTTGCTTGTACATGTGGTTCGACAGGAGGCATGAAATGTTCGGAAAAATGAATGTCATTCCAGTTCTTGACCTTCGTAACGCACCAGTCGGCGTTGCGAACGGTTCGGCAGAGGCTGTGGCCCGATTGCTCGACCTGACCGACCAGCCAAGTATCGAGAAATGGGTCCAGTTTCCGAAGGCTCTGTTCGTTTTCCTTGTTGTCCCGGGGGATCCCGAATCCGGTGCCTTCTACCTGTACGACCGCCGCGCTCAAGTCTGGTATTGGGTCGACTTCGACGACGAGAAGTTCGGCGGATACTCGGTCGGCGACTTCGATCAATTGCTCCGGGAATGTCGTTTCTTAGATGTCGTCGAACGGCCTGAATTGCTCAGACGATGCAACAGCTGGATCGTGGAACAGGGAGTCCGCCCACGCCGGCAGGAAGCGAGCCAGCGTGCCGCGGAGCGTTAGCAAATTGGGGATGCACCGGAGAAAACGGCACGGTCAACCTTCACCGCTTCTTGTTCTCAGGTGGAAGCTAGCCATGATCGATCTCATACTTCTGCAATACTGTCGCCTCAAGAGAGATTGCTTCGGGGATGGAATCGGTCTCGACAAAGGCGAGTTCATAGACAGCGGTCTCGCCAACGAGACCGAGAGTCCGAAGATTCGTACGTTGCGTTGGACCAGGGCTGAAATATTGGCGCACTCGAAGTCAAATACCCTGCCGATTGGTTCCCTTACCAAAATAGAGAATATCGGAGATCCCCATCTCCCTCACGAAGTCACGACAGAAACGAGTGGCATAAACTCCCGGGCTGGCCGGGGGGCGGCGATTAACGCGGTCTTCCCCTTCTTGCTGAAAGGCAACCACGAGGCAAAGCCGTAAGACGCGAGCCGGGTTATCTCCTTTCTGATCAAAAGATTAGGTCGTGTTTCCACTTATTTGACAACGGCGAGGTTGGGGTTTAGGTAGAGCGCGAGGAGCTTGCGACAGAACGCCTATAAAAAGGAGGGGGCGGTGGAAAACGCGATTCAAGCTAGTTCGGAGGTCGTTCGAAGGTATACGGCACTGTTCGTCAACCGTGGGGCCTATACCCTTCAATCCACGCGGCCACACCCAGAGAGCGGGCGCCACTACTACTTTCGACCGAAGGCCAAGGGAACAGCCGAGGAACTGAGCCTAACGGCAGCCACAATTCGGCGGCACCTTCAAGGCGCAATCACAATCGGGCTGTACGCCATCAATCCCGCGACGCAACGCTCCAAGTGGGTTGCCATCGACGCGGACTATCCCGATGCAATGGAAGACTTGCTGAAGCTGCAGTACTCCCTCCAACAGGACAGGGTGGACGCGGCCCTCGAAATGAGCAAGCGGGGCGGCCACCTTTGGATTTTCATGGAACAGCCCGCACTGGCGCGCGAGTGCCGGATGTATATCTGCAATTTGGCATTCAACCTCGGAATGCGGATCAAGGGAATTGGTCTGGCTGAAGGCATCGAAATCTTCCCAAGGCAAGATCAACTGCGCGAGGGCGAGTTTGGGAACGCGATCCGGGGACCACTCGGGATGCACCGCGGCGCGAACCGGCGCTACTGGTTTTACGGGGCAGACTACGACATGGAAAAGCAGATAGCGTACCTGCGACGGCTGCGGAAACTGAGAGAAGAACGGCTCCGGACTTTCATAGCCGGCAAGGCCATGCCGCCGGAGTTGGAAAGAAGACGGAGCATCCCCAGCGACGAACCCTTCGCACGCACTTCCGGCCCCGAGTTCCGAATTCTGGATCACGTCGGCAAAGTTCGAAAGGTCGGCCGGAATTATGTCACGCAATGTCCCTCCTGCGCCGAGGCGAGACAAGACCGCAGCGGCGACAATCTGGCGATCTCCATTGAGAACCCGAGGAAATACTTGTGCTGGGCAGGCTGCACCAGAGAAATGATTCGCCGGGCTGTCGGCTGTCCTATACCCGTTCGGCACTCGGCGTGAGGATCCGCCTATGATCGACAAACAAGACATACTTGCACATCGCGGGCTTACCTTGCCGAAGAGAGCACTGCGCCGCCTGAACGAGGTGGGAATTTTCGCGCGAGCGCAGGTAAGCCTTGAGCATCAACATTTGGCGCAACGATATGTCGTGCGAGGAATCGAGTCGGGTGGCGCGGTGAAGGACATTGGGCGATACGTTACCTTCTGTGGCCCAACCGGCGAGCCACTGGAATACCTCCATCCGATCGACGCTGTCGGAGTCAACGGCCTTCATGCAGTCGTGATCGCTGCAATCCTTGTGCGAATTGAGTTGTTCCGAAACGGCCGAACTTGCCACCTTCTGATTACGAAGCACGAACCAGGGAAGGTGGAAAGCGGCGTGCGTCCTCCCTTGCTCAGCAGAGTCCTGTTTCGCGGAGTGAATGGATTTCTTGAATCTGAAGAAGCTGGAAAGGGGATGACCCGTTTCTCCGTACCGCGATTCTGGTCGCGTTCTGGCGAACAGCGCGAGATTCCGTCGGCGTTTGCGCTAGCGGTTCAGGCATCCGTCAAGGCAGCGAGTTGCGTGGGATGTTCGCATTCCCACTTCCTGGCCGCGCCGGGCGAGCTTGGTGCCGACCGTCGGCCATGAGCGGCGTTGCACGCGCGACGGCGAGCTGCTTGAGATGTATATACGCTACGTATATACTTTAGGCGGAGGTGCCCATGAGCAAGGCGCGAATTTTCAAGTCAGGGAATAGCCAAGCGGTGCGGCTACCCAAGGAATTCCGTTTTCGTGTCAAGGAAGTCGAGATCCTACGACGCGGTCAAGAAATCGTTCTCAGAGAGCCCAAGCGCAACCTGAGTCAGGCCTTCGCGGCACTAGTGGCCATGCCGAAGGACTTCATGACGGGCGGCCGGAAGGACCGCGTGCCTCAGAAGCGGAACGGACTATGAGACCGCGCTATATGCTGGATACGAACATTTGCATCTACATCGCCAAGCATCAGCCGCCCGGCGTGAGGGCCCGTTTCGAGCAGCTGAAGCCGGGACAACTGGTGATGTCCGTCATCACGTACGGAGAACTACACTACGGAGCGACCAAAAGCGTCCAGCGGGCTAGGGCGCTGGCACAACTCGAGGAACTGGTTCGAGATATCCCTGTTGAGCCTCTCCATTCGGCAGCTGCCCAAGCGTACGGGGAAATTCGTGCGACGTTAGAAAAGCAGGGCCGCCTCATCGGGAATAACGATCTTTGGATCGGCGCTCACGCAATGGCTCTCGACGTCACCCTTGCCACGAACAACGAGCGCGAATTCAAACGAATCGTGGGATTAGCCGTGGAGAACTGGACAAAATAGGTGCGGCTTCGCGACGTCGCGCGGAGGAGGAAATGCAATTACCGGATTCAGCCGACAAGGCCTCAGTGCAGGACACACGTTCCATAGAACCGGCAGACCCGCAGCAAACACCGCCAAGAGCCGAGGCTCTCGAACCGGGTGGCGAGTCCGCTTATGCCCAGCGGCGGAAGCTTCCCGATGAGCGGAAGTCCATAACGCACAAATTCTCGGTTGGCGGTCACGAAGGCTACATCGTCGTCGGCATGTACACGGAGGGAGCGCCGGGCGAGATCTTCATCAAGATGGCGAAGGAAGGCTCCACGCTCTCCGGCTTCATGGACGGCTTGGCACTTTCGATCTCCATTGGCCTCCAGTACGGAGTTCCGCTCAAGGCCCTCGTCGACAAACTGACGAACACCCGCTTCGAACCTTCGGGATTCACGGAGAACCCAAGCATTCGCTATGTGACTTCCGTGCTCGATTACGTTGCGCGCTGGCTTGGCGGCAAGTTCCTCTCACCCGAATATCTCAAACCGCGATTTGCACCGGGCGAAAGTGAGCTAATCCAGCCCGCGACGAGCGCAGCTACCGTAGACACGAAAGAAAGCGAGTCCATTCATCCGCTTAGCGGCATGGTCAAGACCGGCGATGCGCCCTCATGCCCCACTTGCGGCATGCTCATGGCGCCCAACGGGAGCTGCTACAAGTGCCTAAATTGCGGCAGCACGAGCGGCTGCTCGTAGGCTCGCCCTGTCTCTCATTCACGCTGCGATTGATTCCGCTTGTTTTTCTGTTTAAAACGGAGGAGTGTCTCATGACCACAGACCAAGAAAGGAAGGCCGAAGTACTGAAGTTTTCAATTGGCTTGCGCGCTGCGGCAGTTGCGAAAGTGACAGTCAGCTATCACGGGGATGGTGATGAAGGACGCGCAGAGCCACTTCAATTCGAAGACGCGGCCGGCAATCCTTTGGAAGAATCGCGCCTGGGAGTCGGGCTTGATCTCCAGAAACTCGGCGACCTCCTCGAGAGTTTCGCGCCCGATGGCTACGAAGACGGCGAGGGAGGATTTGGGACCATTACGTTTGATCTCGAAACGCTACTCATTCGCGTAGAACACAACTGGTACGAAACCATCAGCCATCCGGCCGAACCTAGGGAAGTTTAGCCATGGCTCATCCTTTGGAACACGCGAAAAGCAGCGCCCGCAAATTCGGCGGCGTCCCTGACGATTATCTGCCTCTCCACAAATGGTTCGATGAATCGAAAGCCATCATGGCTGATGTTCGGCATCGGGCTCTGCGCCACCACGCCGAAGGCATCTTTTTGGCAGAGCGCATTTTCGGCGTGGCCATTCGCAACAGCGAAGGTAAAGATGTGCCTGTGCGATATATCGGAGAACAGCACGTTCGCGAGGATCTCGGGCGCATACCCAGTTTCCAGGACTGGGCCACGGCGATCAAGATGCAACCGTGGATGTATGGACAGAGGCTAACGAAGACGTCTGAGATTTGAGTCTGCCAGACTTCCCGCACCGGACGTTCGCACTTCGGTCCACCCTCCCGCACTTCACCAACGAAATCCAAAGGCCACGCCTGAGGACCGCCTCGTTCGAGGCTGAATTTGAAACTCGAAAGGAGCAACACATGGAACAAGCGCAGCTCTTAGCTCACTGCGGGAGTTCGAAGATCACGCGGGAAGAATTAAAGTTGATCCCGACTCCCGAAGCTAGCGCAACGCATCAACCAATCCCACACAACCAGATTGTCGAAGCTCTGGTCGAAGGTCTCAGCTTCCGCCACATCTCGGCCATCCGCGAGGAATATGCAGTCTCCAGCGACGGTATGAAGATGTTCGGAGTTCTCGACCTTGAAACCACCTTCGACGGATGCCGATTTTCCGTGGGCATCCGCAATTCCAACGACAAATCGATGCGGCTCGCGGTGACGGTAGGCTATCGCGTGCTCGTCTGCGACAACATGGCATTCCACGGGGATTTCACGCCGGTGCTGGCGAAGCACAGCAAACACTTCAGTCTCGTCGACGTGCTCTCGATCGGAATCGACCGAATCCAGCGGAACTTCGAGCCGATGAAAAAGCAGGTCGAGGCTTGGAAGACCATGCGGATTTCGGACGAATCAGCAAAACTGGTCATCTACCGGGCGTTTGTGCAGGGGGAGTTGGACGTTCCCAAGCACTTGGCCCGGCGAGTCCACGACTTGTATTTCAATCCAGAGGTCGAGCAATTTGCCTCGCGAACGACTTGGAGTCTCTCCAATGCATTCACGAGCGCTTTCAAAGAACTCGACCCCATTCCTCAGTTTCGGGCGACGGCGAAGCTGGCCTCGTTCCTGGAACTGACGACAGCCAGTTCGAACTGATCGCATCGAAAATGCGGTCACTTTCACACAAGGACGGAACGAAGGAGGCAGTGATTTCTATCTGCCTCCTGTTCCGATCATCAATGGTCATAGAATTCGCAGGCCTATCGGTCAGCGCCTGCCGGAGCAAACGCAAATGGACAAACCAGAAATCAGTTTGGGACCGCCTTCTCCTGGTTTCCGCGTCAGTTGTGACGCAGGGAATACAGGTAAGTTTCAGGCCGAGACGGGGTCGTTGTGGGTCAGGGTTGCCCAGCGCATCAGACGTCGCGGAATCGAGGAGATGTGGGACTCCGTAGCGATCGAGAGCACGGCCGAGTAGGACGGCACATTAGTCCTGCGCGTGATCGTATTCAATCCGGATTGGGATGAACCACTGCAAATCGCGGCCATCCGCTCTCGCCCTCAGGATTTAGAGTCCCTTACCCCTCTCGGCTGCAACTTGGATCACATTGTTCTGTAGACTCTGCGCCTTACCAGTTGACTTCCGAGACTTCCTCGCAAGGGTTCGCAATTCTCAATCCGCATTTTGCTCGAAGGAATAGAACCATGAAATTGGCCGACATTCCGCCCGGGAGCGATACCGCGTATCGCTCCGCCGCAAAGCTAATTGCTGAACAAGTTGAATTTGAGCTTGAGACCTGTCGCCGGCTTTTGGGCACGGAACCTGAAAAGGTGCTGGAACTCCTGGCGAATACACCGGAACTGAAGTGTCTTCCTCGATGACGAGGATCTCTGACCTTCGCATGTAGTTCCCATTCCCCCAAATCCCCACCGTACCTCCTCCAGGGAGAACGACCATGAACTGTATTATCTGTGGCCAGGCTATTGAAGAGGGCCGCAAGCGGGGCGCGCCCCCAACCGAGGCGAAGTATTGCGCGAAATGCAGGGCAGATCGCCGCCGACATGCCAAATTAAAGTACACGTGGCGCACGGAATTTGATGACATACTGAAGGCGCAATACCACGGCGGGCTCAATCGCCGCTTTCAAGTGCTCAACAAGATGATCCGCATGACAAGCCTGCCGCGCTGGTACATCAAACGCCATGCCGCACGATTGGGCTTAACGATGACGATGGATCGCAAGCCGTGGACGTCAGCAGAACTAAGCCTGTTGGAGAAGCTCGTCGGTCGTGTGTCGTCTGCCACGATCGCGAAGCGGTTGCATCGTCCTGAAAGCTCGGTTGTGAACAAATTGAAACGCCTCGGAAATTCCCGCCGCGTGCGCGATGGCTACACGATGCGCGACCTCG
>Ga0307372_10011700_pt1 | contig 11649 bp, 8 predicted proteins | sample OX1MG_FD_202533 | JGI IMG/M metagenome (GOLD analysis project Ga0307372, IMG submission 202533) | Soil microbial communities from Risofladan, Vaasa, Finland - OX-1 | ecosystem: Environmental > Terrestrial > Soil > Coastal area > Acid sulfate soil | place: Finland: Risofladan, Vaasa | collected...
AACCTGGCCAGCGCCCTGGCCCCGGTCACGATGCTGGCCAGTTCCACCGCTTCGTCGATGGCGTGGATGTTGCGAGCCCGCGGGCCGTAGGCCAGCGCCGGCACGCCGAACTGGTTGAGGTAGAACCGCGCGTCCGTGGTGGCGCCAACCGGTGCGCGCCCCGGCGGCGCGCCGGTCGCCGACAGGTGTGCGCTGGCCATCGCGTCGGCCAGCCAGTGATCGGCGGGCAGCAGGTGACCCTCGGCGCGGAAGCCCGCCGGGCGGATCACGGGCGGGCTGTCGGCCAGCCACGGGTCGTCAGCCCCCGCCGCCAGGACGGCGGCACTGACCCGCTGCAGGGCCTCGTCCGGGCTCCAGGCGCGGGGGAACCCGACCCTGACCCGCAGCCGGGCCCGCCCCGGCACGCTCGACGCCCAGTCCCCGGCGGTGATGGTCCCGACATTCACGTTGTACGGCCGGGCGATGCCGCCGAAGGCCGGATCGTCCGCCGCCTCGTTGATCTCGTCTTCGAAGCCGGCCAGCGCGCGCAGGACCGCCGGAACGCTGCCGATCGGATTCTGCGCCCGGTCCGCCGCCTCGGCATGGGCCGCAACCCCGGCGATCTCGATCTCCACCCACAGCACGCCGACGCCGCCGAGCAGCAGATCCAGGTCGGTCGGCTCGAGCACGATCACGGCATCGCCCAGCACGCCGGCGTTGCACGCCGCGAGCGTGCCGTTGCCTGTGCACTCCTCCTCGATCACCGACAGGAAGCTGAGCTCGCCGGACAGTGCGTCCGGCATGGCCCGGCGCAGCGCCGCCACGGCCAGCGTGCCGAGCGCGAAGCCGCCCTTCATGTCCCCGGCGCCGCGGCCCGTCAGCCAGCCATCGAACCGGACGGGCACGAAGGGATCGGACGACCACAGCGCCGGCTCGGCCGGGACAACGTCGATGTGCCCGTTCAGCAGCAGTGACGGCGAGCCGCCCGCGTTGATCCGTCCCAGCACGTTGGGGCGCCCGGCGTAGGAGGCCTGCGCCACCCCGCCCGGGGCAGCCGACGCCGTCTGGTCGGGCACCGGCAGTTCGCTGACCTCGAAGCCGAGCCCGGCGAGTTCGGCTGCGACGACGTCCTGCGCGCCGCGCTCGGCACCGACCGTGCTCGGCGCCGCGACCAGGCGCTCGAGAAAGGAGAAGGCCGACTCGGCTCCCTCCTCGATTGCCGCGTCGACGTCCGCCCATCGAGCTGAGTCGCTCAGGGTCATCCTGATCCAGATCTTGGTCTAGTGGACTGATGTTTAGACCATTTTGCGCAACGAGGGCCCGCTCGTCAATGCCTGCGCAGGCCGGCGCCGGCGCCCGCAGGTCCGATGGCGACGCTCGGGGCGGCCGGGCCCGACGGCCGAGCAAGCCCAGCCCCCCTGCAAGCCCAGCCCCTCCTGCATGCCCAGCCCCTCCTGCATGCCCAGCCCCTCCTGCATGCCCAGCCCCTCCTGCAGGCCCAGCCCCTCCTGCAGGCCCAGCGTGATCGTGGACGTCTTTCAGATCGCGGACGCCTGTCAGCGGCATCGGCTGAGAGTCGTCCACGTTCTGGGAAATGACCACGATCATGACCGCCGAGGGACCGTCGGCCAGGACCAGCCGGGGCCCGGAACCTCCGCCGCGCAGGGTCTGGGAAGCTGCTGGTGAAAACGGGAGGTTAGTTTCCATTGCGGACGGGAACCTGTCAAGGTACTAATCCGTTCACCTGGCTAACAAGTGGCGAGTTTCCCGCGTCCGGCTTTCTCAGCCGATGCCGGGAAATCGTGACCTTGCAGCCGGTCAATCGGCTGTGTCGTACATCGGCTAGCCTGCCGCTGGGCGGATGACGGTAAGTCGACGCCACTTGCTTCGGAGGAGCCCATGAAGCGCTTGCGGTCGCGGCGGGCGAGAATCGTCGCCTGGATCTCGGTCGCTCTCGTTGGCATTCTCGTCGTTGTCTCGGTCGGGGTGTACGCGGCCGTGCGGATGCAGCTCTCCGGAATCACGCACGTGACCAGGATCGACTCGCACCGGCGTCCGCCGCAGTACACCAACGCGCTGAACATCCTGCTGCTCGGTTCGGACACCAGGAAGGGGCGCAACGCCGCGATCGGCGGCCGGAACGGATGCTCCTGCTCGGACACGATCATGATCGCCCACATCTCGCCGGGGCACCACAACATCACCGTCGTCAGCATCCCGAGGGATACGGTCGTGCCGCTCTACGCGTGTACGCCGTGGAACGGCACGCCGGGTCAGCAAGCTGATCCGTACGCGGTCGAGCGGATCAACGCGACGCTGGCGGCCGGCGGTCCCGAGTGCGTGCGCGAGACCGTCGAGCAGCAATCCGGCATCTTTATCAACGACGTCATGGAACTGAATTTCACCGGCTTCGAGCACGTCATTAACGACATTGGCGGCGTCAACGTCTGCCTGCCGTTCGCGATCCACAACGTCATCACGGCCAGCGAGGGGTCCGGCCTGGACCTGAAAGCCGGCGAGCACCACATAGACGGAAGGGTGGCGCTGGAGTTCTGGCGCACTCGCTACAACGTGGCCGACGGATCCGACATCGCGCGGATCGCGCGCGACCAGTACCTGATGGCCCAGATCGTCAAGGGCGTGCTGCACAGCGGGCTGCTCCGCAGCCCGTCCAAGATCTACACCGTCATCGGCGACATCGCCGACGCGATGACCACCGACGCGAGTAATAGCGAGCTCATCCACATCGCGACCAGCCTGCGCGGAATCTCGGCCAAGGACGTCCAGTTCATCACGGCGCCCTGGGAGTCCTACCCGTACGACCCCAACGAGGTGGAGTTCGCGCAGCCGCAGGCCGATGCCGTCTTCTGGGCGCTCGCGCATGACACGGCGGTCCCCCCGACCAGCAAGGGCAAGAGCCACATCCGGACCGACGCGGTCAAGGGCCAGCGCAGCGGCCCGATCAGCGAGGGCCCGGCGGGCTCCCTGCTGACCCTCATTCCTTCTCAGGTGAAGGTCATGGTGCTGAACGGATCAAGCAAGACCGATCACAGCAGCCAGGCGGCCGCCGGGCTGACCAGCCGCGGGTTCGACGTCGTCGGCACCGGATATGCCGCGACCACCACGTACCGGAAATCGATGATCGAGTACGGGAGCATCGCCGACCTGCCAGCGGCCAGGACGCTGCGCGGGCAGTTCTCCACGGTCGCGATGAAGCTGGTGCCAGGGCTGACAGCGGGAACGGTCGACGTGATACTCGGATCGGGCTTCACTCAGCTCGGGCCGCCCACGCCGACCTCACGGGCGTCGATCGCCTCGCTCTCCAGCACTTACGGCGGCATCAACGCCAGTGTTTCCTGTCGCAACAGTGCTTTCTATGCGGCCAACGGGATACCGCAGGCCCAGTCGTCGTCCTGCGCCTGCTAGCGAGACCACCGGGCCCGGCATGGACGGCGGACTGAGCGAGCGGAGCGGCGCTGGCAGTACGCTGGGCGGCGCTGGCAGTACGCTGAGCGGCGCAGGCCAGCCAGGATGGCAAGGAAGAATCCGCTCTCGGATCCGCGGCCGGGAACTGGCCGCCTGTCGATTGCGTTCAGCTTTAGAAGCATATAGTCCTATCTGATAACCATGTCGTGCTGCCCGGAGGAGCGCATGAGGCCACGACGGTCCAGTCGGCAGTACCGGGCATCCGGGTCCGGCCGAGCAGGACGGTCCGCACTGTCGCGGCGCAGGCGTGCTGTCGCCTGGACGTCGATCGTGATGACAGCGGTAGTGACCATCGCCGTGCTCGGCGCCTATTTCACGGTGCGGGCGAAGCTCGACGCCATCGGACGGATCGTGATGGCCGATACCAAGCACCGCCCGCACAAGTACAACAACGCGCTGAACATCCTGCTGCTCGGCTCGGACACTAGGGCGGGGCACAACGCCGCCATCGGCGGGAAGGTCGGCTGCAACTGCTCGGACACGATCATGATCGCGCACATTTCCCCAGGCCGCAGCCGGGTGACGGTGCTCAGCATCCCGCGGGACACGGTCGTGCCCTACTACGCCTGTGACCCGGTCCAGGGGACGCCAGGCCAGCAGGCCGACCCGAACGCGTTCGAGCGGATCAACGCCACGCTGCAAGCTGGCGGTCCCGAGTGCGTGCGGACGACCGTCGAGCAGCAGACCGGGATCAGGATCGACAACATCATCCAGGTGGACTTCACCGGATTCCAGAAGGTCGTCAACGATGTCGGCGGAGTCAGCGTCTGCGTGCCCGTCGCCATCAGCGATCCGATCCGCACCCTGTCCAACGGCGACGTCGTCGGCTCTGGCCTGAAGCTCTCGGCCGGTGAGCATCACATCACAGGGCGAGTCGCCCTCCAGTTCTGGCGCGCGCGGTACGCGCTCGCCGACGGCGGTGACCTGGCCAGGATCCAGCGGGATCAGTACCTGCTGGCGCAGATCGTCAAGGGCGTGCTGCACAGCGGGCTGCTCACCAGTCCGTCGAAGCTGTACTCCGTGATCAGCGCCGTCGCCAGCTCGATGTCCACCGACGCCAGCTCCAGCGACCTGGTCAGGATCGCGACGAGCCTGAGCCATGTGTCGACCAGTGACATCCAGTTCGTCACGGCGCCGGCCATCCCCTACCCGCCCGACATCAACGAGCTCGAGCTCGCGCCCCAGGCCAAGGCCGTCTTCTCGGCAATCGCGCAGGACCAGCAACTGCCGAAGACCCCCCACGCTAAGAAGAAGGGCAGAGCTGGCGCGCTGCTGACGACGAGCCCGTCGCAGGTGAAGGTGACCGTCCTGAACGGCACGACGATCCCGCAGCTTGCCGCCAAGGTGTCGACTGAGCTGTCCGGTCGCGGTTTCGCGATCGTGGGGCAGCCCGCGGATGCCGCTACCCCGAACTACGTCCACACGGTGATCGAGTACGGCTCGAAGGCCGACCGGGCCGCGGTGGACACGCTGCGGCAGCAGATCCCGCAGGCGACCGTGAAGCTGGTACCCAGCGTCGCGGCGGGGACACTGCAGCTCGTCCTGGGGACCAGCTTCCATGCGCTCGCCGCGCAGAGCAAGCCACTCGGGACGATCTCGGGCAGCTTCAAGGCGAGCAGCCACTGCCGCAACAGCGCCTTCTTCGGGTCGAACCTGGCCAAGCCTTCGGGTAAGGTCCGGTGCGCATGCTGATTCCGGCCGGAGGTGGCGAATGAAGTACGTGAACCTTGGCCAGACCGGGCTTCGGGTCTCGCGGATCTGCCTCGGGATGATGAGCTACGGCAACGGCAGTGACCGGCCGTGGGTGCTCGACGAGGACGCGGCCGAGCCGATCGTCAAGGCGGCCGTCGAAGGCGGCATCACGTTCTTCGACACCGCCGACGTCTACTCCGGCGGAGCGAGCGAGGTGGCAACCGGGCGCCTGCTCGGCAAGTTCCTCAGCCGCGACGAGGTCGTCGTCGCGACCAAGGTGCACGGCGCCATGGGTCCCGGCGAGAACGACAGGGGCTTGTCCCGCAAGCACATCATGTCCGGCATCGACGCCTCGCTGCGCCGGTTGAACATGGACTACGTGGACCTGTACCAGATCCACCGGTGGGACAGCCAGACGCCGATCGAGGAGACTCTGGAGGCGCTCGACGACGTCGTGCGGGTCGGCAAGGCCAGGTACATCGGCGCCAGCTCGATGTTCGCCTGGCAGTTCGCCAAGGCGCAGTACCGCGCCGATGCCCATGGCTGGACCAGGTTCAGCTCGATGCAGAACCACTACAACCTGCTCTACCGCGAGGAAGAGCGGGAGATGATTCCGCAGTGCATCGACCAGGGTGTCGGGGTGATCCCGTGGAGCCCGCTCGCGAGGGGCGTGCTGGCCGGAAACCGGACCAGGTCGGGCGAACGGCATACCACCAGGGCTGGTACCGATCCCTTCAGCGATTCGCTCTACGCGATGCCGTCGGACTTCGACATCGTGGACCGGGTCTCGCAGGTGGCGGCCGGCCGGGGTGTTCCTCCCGCCCAGGTCGCGCTCGCCTGGCTGCTGCACCGCCCCGGCGTGTCAGCGCCGATCACCGGCGCGACCAGGCTCGGGCATCTGACCGACGCGCTGGCGGCTGAGCAGCTCGAGCTCAGCGGCGAGGAAATTCGCGCGCTGGAAGAGCTTTACATTCCGCACCCGGTGCTCGGACACTAGTAAAGCCGCCTAGGATGCGCAAAACGGGTCGGCCGGGCCCGTGTTATTTCCGGCATGAAGCAGTCAGGCTGCTCCGTTCCGTCCTCCGATTCTGGCATGCCGAGCTATTATCGTTGAAATGATTTGCCAGCAATAGGGTCCGCATTGCGCAGGGAATAGCAATTCCCGCATTGCGGTGCGGTCAATCCATAACGGCGGACCGGGCTCAGGCGGCGATCCGGGCAGATCGCCCGCCAGCTGGCCGGCCAGGAGGCGGGGGAGATGCAGGCGGTGCGATGGAGACTGCCGGTGATCGTTGTGACGCTGGTCGCGGGGACCGGGGGCGCGTTCGTCACCTCGATCACCGGGGCCGGTGCCGCGAGCCATCCGGCCGGGCAGGGCCGTCAGGCCCGGCTGACCTGGGCGCCAACTCGTCCCGCGGCGCAGACCCATCCGGTCCTGCGCCCGGCCGCGCCCCGGCACGCGGCTGGGAGGATCCGCCCCAGCCGGCCGGTCAGCGCCACGGCAGGCCCTGTCCTGCCTGCCGATACAGTCCTGCCTGCCGGCGCGGCCGCGGTCAGGATCCTCAAGGTCGCGGCGACCAGGCCCGCTCCGCTCGTCACGGACGCCGTCGGCCACCGCCGCTCCAAGCGCGGGCTTGCCGCGCCGCGGCTGAGTGCCGCGATGCTGCTCGCCGGAAAGATCAGGCAGGCGCAGGCGCGCGCATACCTGCGGAACGCGCACCCGGCGGAGGCCAGGGACCTCGCAGGCACCCAGCGAGCCCAGATCCGCGATTACTTCTGCGGGCCAGCCATGGTCACCGAGATGCTCGCGCAACTGAACGTTGTCCTGCATCAGCAGGCCGCGGCCAGGGATCTCGGCACGAATCAGTCGGGCACCGACTGGTCTAATGCGCATGGCTATCCGGTGCCGCGCGTGCTCAATTCTCACCAGGCGCGCAATAAGTACGTCGCGGTCGCCCTCCCATGGTCGCCGACGGCAGCTCAGATCGGCGTCTTCAAAATGGATCTGGTGCGCGATATCAGCCGGGGTTCCGGGGTGCCGCTGGCCGGAAATGGATATGAGGTCCCCGGTGGTCCGCACCTGGTCGGTCACCCGCCGGGGCAGACGATTATGCACTGGTTCGACATCCGCGGCTACTCGCATTCCGGCGCGGTAACCGACTACGAGGATTCCGTCCACGGCGCGTCGAGCATCGGGTGGAGTGCCGCCGTGCCGGCCTACTCGTCCGTGTCGACGGTCACGATGGTGTACATACTCGGGGCTCGCGGCTACGTCTGGTAGCGGGCTCCCGACATGAGAACGACCGGCTGGAGGCGTTGCTGTCCGGCGGCAGCCGTGATCGCCGCACTGCTGCTCACGGGCTGCGCTGGCGCGTCGGGGCAGCCAGGTGCCGCTGGCCGGGTCAGCCCGGCCCGAAGACTGGTCGCCCGGTTCTGCCCGGGCCGGCCTCCTGGTGCCCTGACGACAGCGCTGACCAGCACCGTGCCCGTGTCGCTGCGCGGCGAGGTCGTCCCGCTGGGCATCTCGGCGGACGGTGCGACGGCCTACCTATCGGCCTGGACCCGGCGGTTCGCGGGAGTCGCCGCGCTCAGCCTGGCCACGGGAGCGCTGCATCCGATCGCCAGGTTCGGCAACCGGGCAACCGGCCAGGCAGACGGTGCGTGGGGCGGGCGGTGGCTGGTCTGGGAGCAGACGTACTCGCTCAGCAGCCTGGACGGCTTCACCGTGTTCGCCTGGGACTCCGTCACCGGCCGGCTGGTACCGCTTGGCCACTCGCTGGACTCGCCAGCTGGTGCGCCGTGGCCGAGCCCGTGGCACGCCCCCGCGGTCAGCGGGTACTTCGCCGCGTGGGCGCAGGGCTACGGGCCTGGCGGCCTGGTCGAGATACGCCTCGCGGACCTGCGCACCGGCCGGGTGAGCGTGATTGCCAGGGGTCATGTGCAGGCACCGTTCTTCGACGGCGGCCTCCTGGTCTGGCCGGCCTCCGGCCGCCCGGGCGCGCTGACCAGGCTGCACGCCTACGCCACGGCGACCGGCAGGCCAGCCCCGCTGCCTGCCGTGCTGCGCCCGGTCAGGGGAACGGACTTCGTCGCCACCGACGGGACGCGCACCGCGTACCTCGATCCGGGCCTGACCAGCCTCTACTATTCACCGGCGCCCGGTCAGGCCGCGTCCGTCGTGCTCAGAGCGCCGCCCGGGATTTCGTTCTCAAATATCGGGATGGCGCAGGGCGCGATCGCCTGGACGACCACCCGCGCCACCTACCTGGCCAGCACCGCCACCGGCGGGTACGTCCAGGTGACGCCGGAGTTCGGCTTCGCCGTGACCGACTCCGGGCCGGACGTGCTTGTCTCCGACGCGCCGGCCAGGAAGGCGGCCCATCCGCGACTCGCGCTGCACGTGCTCGACGCCGCGGGCATCGACCGCGGCGCCTGTTAGCGTGGGGGCAGCTGCCCGCAGTCCGGGCACAGGCCGAAGAGTTCCACCGTGTGCCCGACCTCGGAGAAGCCGGCCTGCTGCGCTACCTCGTCCGCCCAGCGCTCGACCGCCTTGCCTTCCACCTCGACGCTCCGGCCGCAGTTGCGGCAGGTGAGGTGGTGATGGTGGGTGTCGGTCTGACAGCGCCGGTACAGGATCTCGCCGCTTGAGTCCCTGATTGCGTCGACCCGGCCGGTCTCGCTGAGCACCTGGAGGTGCCGGTAGACCGTGGTCAGGCCGACCTGCTCGCCGCGTTCGCGCAGCTCGGCATGGATCTGCTGGGCACTGCAGAACCCCGGCAGCCGGTCAAGCACGGCGGCGACCGCCTCGGCCTGCCGGGTGCCGCGAACCCGGGTACCGTGCGGCCGACCGGCGGACGCGCTCGCGGGGAGGTTCACAACTCGCACGGTAGCAGCCTGCCGGGCATGCCCGGCCCGTCCTGGCGGGCACCTGGCGGCCCCACGTGCCGGGGCTGAGGCCCCCTCGCGCCGGGCCTGCGGGAGGATAGGGGAATGGCTGACCGGCTGCGGAATGCGACAAGTCCCTACCTGCTCCAGCACGCCGACAACCCGGTTGACTGGTGGCAGTGGAGTGACGAGGCATTCGCCGAGGCGCGCCGCAGGGATGTTCCCGTGCTGCTCTCGGTCGGCTACTCCGCCTGCCACTGGTGCCACGTGATGGCACACGAGTCGTTCGAGGACGAGGCAACCGCCCGGATAGTGAACGACAACATCGTGCCGATCAAGGTGGACCGCGAGGAGCGCCCCGACGTCGACGCCGTCTACATGACGGCGACGCAGGCGATGACCGGCCAGGGCGGCTGGCCGATGACGGTCTTCCTGACGCCCGACCGGCAGCCCTTCTACTGCGGCACGTACTATCCGCGCGAGCATTTCCAGCGGCTGGTCATGGCCGTCGCGCGAGCCTGGCACGAGGACCGGGCGAACGTCGCTGGCCAGGCGCGCAAGGTCGCCGAGGTACTGGCCGAGAACGGCGGACTGCGTGCGGCCACCGGGGCCGGCGCTGCTGCCGGGGCTGGCGCTGCTGGCCCTGGGATCGGGCTGGCCGGGGGAGAATCTGGCGGGCCGGTCGCAGCGGAGATCTGCGATGCGGCGGTCACCTTGCTGGCCAGGCGCTACGACTCCCGGCACGGCGGGTTCGGCGGCACACCCAAGTTCCCGCCGTCCACGGTGCTCGAATTCCTGCTCCGGCATTCCGAGCGAGTGCGGTCGCAGCAGCCGCCGGCCGAGGAGGGTCAGCAGCCCCCGGCCGGGCAGGCTCAGCAGCCCCCGGCCGAGCAGGCGCTCGCGATGGTGGCCGGGACCGCGGAGGCGATGGCCAGGGGCGGCATCTACGACCAGCTTGGCGGCGGCTTCGCCAGGTACAGCGTCGACGCCGAGTGGGTCGTGCCGCACTTCGAGAAGATGCTCTACGACAACGCGCAGCTGGCCCGGGTCTACGCGCACTGGTGGCGGCGGTCAGGCAGCGACCTCGCGCGGCGGGTCGCGGAGCAGACCTGTGACTGGATGATCGCGGACCTGGCGACCGGCGACGGCGGCTTCGCGAGCGCGCTGGACGCCGACAGCGAAGGAGAAGAGGGGGCGTTCTACGTCTGGACGCCGGCCGAGCTTGCCGAGGTGCTCGGCCCTGATGACGGAGCGTATGCGGCGCAGCTGTTCGCCGTCTCGCCGGGCGGAACGTTCGAGCGCGGCCGTTCTGTGTTGCAGTTGCCAGCCGATCCGGCCGATCCGCAGCGCTACGAGCGGGTCAGGTCGGCGCTGCTCGCCGCTCGTGCCGCCCGAGTCTGGCCCGCCAGGGATGACAAGGTCGTCGCGGCCTGGAACGGGCTGGCGATCACCGCGCTCGCCGAAGCCGGGCTGCTCTTCGACCGGCCCGGCTACATCGAGGCCGCCCGCGCCGCCGCAGGCCTGCTGACCAGCCTTCACCTGAGAGACGGACGGCTGGCCAGGACGTCCATGAACGGGGTCGCCGGCCAGAGCGCGGGCGTCCTGGAGGACTACGCGACCGTGGCGGCCGGGTTGCTCACCCTGGCGGGAGTAACCGGCGAGGAGCAGTGGGTAACCATTGCCGGAGAACTGCTGGAGATCACCCTCGAGCGGTTCCGCGACGTCAGCGGCGGCTTTTACGACACGGCGGACGACAGCGAGCAGCTGATCTACCGGCCTGCCGACCCGGCCGACGGGCCGACGCCGTCAGGAACCTTCGCCGTCGCCGGCGCCCTGCTCAGCTACTCGGCCCTGACCGGGTCGGCCAGTCACCGCGAGGCCGCGGCCGCGGCGCTCGGCGCGGTTGCCGACCTGGCCGCCCGGTACCCTCAGGCGGCCGGCTGGGGGCTCGCTGTGGGCGAGGCCTTCCTCGCCGGTCCCGACGAGATCGCGGTCGTCGGCCCGGCGGGCGACGACCGGACCCGGGCACTGCACCGGGCTGCCCTGCTCGGCGCGCCGCCGGGGGCCGTGATCGCGCTCGGTGATGCTGACGGGTCGGCGGCTACGGCGGCTGGGGCAACTGGCGGGCCGGAGAGCAGCATTCCGCTGCTGTCAGGACGTGGCCTCGTCGGCGGTCAGCCCGCCGCCTACGTGTGCCGCGGGTTCACCTGCCGGCTGCCGGTCACCACGGCAGATGACCTGCTCACAGCGCTGCGGCACTGAGCGGGTCGGGCTGGCTGAGCGCCCGCCGCCTTGCTCCATTGGCATCATCAGGACACCTGCTGCTTACGTTGCGCACAAAACATCGGTACGTAGGAACGCCGCCATCGGGGCGTTCGGCACTTTCATGTGCCGTCCGCGCCAGGCATAATTCCGGATAGCGCGAGAGAAGCCCCCGAGCGGAAGGGACCGAGTTGCCCTCATTGGCGCGTCGGCTGCTCCCCGTTGTCGCATTTGCTGTTGTCCTCTGCGTCGCCATGACGGGGATACTCGGCCAGGCCCGATCCCGGCTAGCACCGCCGAATGTGCAGCCCGCGCGATCGGCCGGCGCGGCTCAGCGCTCGGTAA
>Ga0307372_10011702_pt1 | contig 11649 bp, 7 predicted proteins | sample OX1MG_FD_202533 | JGI IMG/M metagenome (GOLD analysis project Ga0307372, IMG submission 202533) | Soil microbial communities from Risofladan, Vaasa, Finland - OX-1 | ecosystem: Environmental > Terrestrial > Soil > Coastal area > Acid sulfate soil | place: Finland: Risofladan, Vaasa | collected...
GGCCGGGCGCGGCGCGGCGTCGCGGGCGCGCTGGTCTCGCTCGCCGTGCTCCTCGCGTGCGCCGCGGGAATCGCCGACCTCGCGGGCGGGCTGCCGGCGATCCACGACCCGTTGCACCGCCTCGGCGGCGCGGGCGGGCTCGTCGGTGCCGCGCTCGGAGGTGCGCTCCACGGCCTCCTCGGCACCGCAGGCGCGGCGATCGTCCTCGGCGCGGTCGCGTTCGTCGCGAGCTGCGCAGCGGTCGGTGCCCCGGTTCGGGCCGCGCTGGTGGGAATGGGGCGCGCGGCGCGCGGCGCGTGGCGTGCCGGCTCGCGCGCGCTCGCCGTTCGCGCCTCGGCGAGCGACCCGGCGTCCGGTGGCGCGGGCGCGCACGGCGGACTCCGGCCGATGGACGAGCTCGACGGCGGGCCGTGGGGCCGCGTCCCGGCCCCGTATCCGGCCGGGCTCTACGACGGCGCCGAGCTCGACGGGCCGGTCGCGCCCGGGGTCGACCCGGAGCGCGGCGCGCCCGGGGCGACGGGAGCGGCGGGCGTGCCGCCGGGCTCCGGCGAGACGACGAACGAAGCCGGAGCCGAGGCCGCGCACGCGTCGCCGGCCGGTGGCCGGCCGGACGGCGCGCCGACGTCCGCCGATCGGTCGGACGACGCGGAGCTCGCGCCTCCGCCGGTGCAGCTCGGTCTCGGGGTCGTGCGCCAGCCCGGCCCGTGGCGACTTCCCGCGGCGAAGCTGCTCGCGCGCACGAAGGAGCAGGGGCTCGACCGGCGCGCGGTCGAGGAGCGCGGCAAGGTGCTCGAGCGCGCGCTCGGTGCGCACGGCGTCGAGACCCACCTCGTCGGCTTCACGGTCGGCCCGACGGTCACGCGCTTCGAGCTCGAGCTCGGTCCCGGCGTGAAGGTCGCCCGCGTCACGAACCTCGCGAAGGACATCGCGTACGCGATGGCCTCGCCCGACGTCCGGATCCTCGCGCCGATCCCCGGTCGCTCGGCGATCGGCGTCGAGGTGCCGAACGTGGACCGCCAGCTCGTGACGCTCGGCGACGTGCTCGCGTCGCCCGAGGCGCGACGCGCCTCGCACCCGCTCGAGGTCGGGCTCGGGAGGGACATCGCGGGGCGCGCGGTCATGGTGAACCTCGCGGAGATGCCGCACCTGCTCATCGCGGGCGCGACCGGCGCAGGCAAGTCGTCGTGCATCAACTCGCTCATCTCGTCGGTGCTCATGCGCTCGACGCCCGACGAGGTCCGGCTCATCCTCGTCGACCCGAAGCGCGTCGAGCTCGGGCAGTACAACGGGCTGCCGCACCTGCTCACGCAGGTCGTCGTGAACCCGAAGCGCGCGGCGAACGCGCTCAGCTGGGCGGTCACGGAGATGGAGCGTCGCTACGACCTGCTCGCCGAGGCGGGCATGCGCGACATCACGGGCTTCAACGCGGCCGTCGACCGCGGCGACTTCTCGAGCGGACCGTTCGATCCGGGGCTCGGGCCGGTCGCCGCTGCCGGTGGCGAGGACGCGGACGGGCCCGGGGACGGCGACGCCCCGGACGACGGCAGCGTCGCCGTCGCGGTCCGAGACGCCGTCGTCGCGCCCGCCGAGCCGGCCGAGCCGGGGCGCTACGCGCGCCTGCCGTTCATCCTCATCGTCGTCGACGAGCTGAACGACCTCATGATGGTCGCGGCGCGCGACGTCGAGGAGTCGATCTGCCGGATCGCCCAGATGGCGAGGGCGGTCGGCATCCACCTCGTGATCGCGACCCAGCGGCCGTCGGTCGACGTGATCACGGGCGTCATCAAGGCCAACGTCCCCTCCCGGCTCGCGTTCTCGGTGTCCTCGCTCGCGGACTCGCGCGTGATCCTCGACCAGCCGGGTGCCGAGCGCCTCGTCGGGCGGGGCGATCTCCTTCTGCTCACCGCGTCCTCCAGCGTGCCCCGACGGATCCAGGGGCCGTGGGTGACCGAGGGCGAGGTCCGGTCCGTCGTCGGCCACTGGCGGCGCATCAGCGCGCCCGCCTACGTGGACGGCGTGGTCGGGGACGAGTCGGCGCCCGGCAGCAGCGCGCCCGGCGACGCAGACGACGACGACGAGCTGCTCCGCCAGGCGATGGAGCTCGTCGTCCGCTCGCAACTAGGATCCACGTCCATGCTGCAGCGCAAGCTCCGGGTCGGCTTCGCGCGCGCCGGACGCCTCATGGACCTCCTCGAGCGGCGCGGGGTCGTCGGCCCGTCCGAGGGATCGAAGGCGAGGTCGGTCCTCATGACGCCCGACGAGCTCGACCAGGCCGGCTGAGGAAGACGGAGCCCCGGGAAAGTTGACGACCGTCCCGGTCCGCCGGGGCGCCGTACTCGACGCCGAGACGATCCGGCGCATCGAGGCGCGGCGCCGGCGCCGCAAGGCACAGGTCCGCCGCAGGCGCGTCGTGCTGCTCGCGATCGTCGGGCTCTTCGCGTTCGCAGGCGACGCGGTGCTCGGTGGGGGCGGGTCCGGCTCGCCGCGCGCCGCCGCCGACCGACGGGCGCTGCCCGCGCCGCGCGTCACCTCGTACCTCGTGAGCCGCCAGGTGGTGCCGGGGAGCAGGCCGCCCCTCCCGTGGCCGGCGACGGGCCAGGGCGCGGTCGCCGTGCTCGGGTCCGGGCTCGTGGCCCGCTCGCCGCACGAGCGCGAGGTGCCGATCGCGAGCGTGACGAAGATGATGACCGCGCTCGTCGTCCTCGGCGACCACCCGCTCGCGCCGGGCGAGCGCGGCCCGACGCTGCGCATGACGCGTGCCGACAAGGCGCTGTGGGTCGCGGACTCCCAGGTCGGCGACAGCACGCTCCCGGTCAGGCCCGGCGAGGCGCTGAGCGAGTACCAGCTGCTCGAAGGGCTCCTCATCCCGTCCGGGGACAACGTCGCGACGATGCTCGCGCGATGGGACGCCGGCGACGAGGCGCGGTTCGTCGCGCGCATGAACGCCGAGGCGCGCCGGCTCGGCCTCGAGCACACGCACTACGCGGACGCGAGCGGCGTGAGCCCGGCGTCGCGGAGCACGGCGGCGGACCAGGCGGTGCTCGCGACGGTGCTCATGGAGGACCCCGTGGTCCGGCGGATCGTCGCGCTCCGGAGCGTGCCGTTCCCGGTCGCGGGCACGATCTGGAACTACAACCCCGCCCTCGGGAGCGACGGCATCGTCGGGGTGAAGTCGGGGTTCACGTCGGCGGCCGCGTCGTGCCTCGTGACCGCCGCGTATCGCGACGTCGGCGGGCGCAGCGTGCTCGTCGTCACCGTCGCGCTCGGCCAGCCCGACGGGCTCGCGAACGCCGCGGCCGCGGACGAGCGGCTGCTCGCGGGCGCGAGCCGGTCGCTCGTGCGCTACCGCATCGCACGCGTGCGCGGCGCGGTCGGCGCCGCGCACGTCGCGTGGAGCAGCTCCGTGGTGCCGGTGCTCGCGCCGGACCTGCCGCCCGAGCTCGTCACCTGGCCGGGCACGGTCTTCGACGTGCGGATCACGCCGGCCTCCTCCCGGGCCGCCGCGACCGGAGCAGCGCCCGCCACGGTCGGCACCGTGGTCCTGCGCTCCTCGGGTGGGCTCGACCTCCGCACGCCGGCCGTGGCCGCCGGCCCGCTGCCCCCGGTTCCCGCCGGGTGGGCACCGAGCGCGGGCTGAGCGGCGGCACGGTGCGCGCGCGAGCGCCGGGATCGACGTCGAACATCGGTCCGGGATTCGACGTCCTCGGGCTCGCGCTCGACCTCCACGTCGAGGTCGAGGTCGTCGACGCGCCACGGCTCGTGGTGCGCACCGAGGGCGAGGGGGCGGACCTCCCACAGGACGCGTCCCACCTCGCCGCGCGCGTCGCGATCGAGGTGCGCGGGCACGACCGGCTCGCGGTGACCGTCCGGTCGCGGATCCCCGTCGGCCGTGGCCTCGGCTCCTCGGCGGCGCTCGCCGCGGCCGCGGCGGCCGCCGCGGGGGCCGCCGACCCGCTCGCGGTCGCGACGCGCCACGATGGCCACGGCGAGAACGCCGCGGCGTCGGTCGTCGGCGGGCTCGTCGCGGCCCCGCTCGTCTCGGGCTCCCCGGTCGTGCGTCGCCTCCCGCTCGACGCCCGCCTTGCGTTCGTGGTCCTCGTGCCCGACCGGCACCTCGCGACGAAGGACGCACGCGGGGTGCTGCCCACGAGCGTGCCCTTCGACGACGCCGTCGCAAATCTCGGCCGGCTCGTCCTGCTCGTCTCCGGGCTCGCCGACGCGTCGACGCTCGAGCGGGTGGCGGGCGAGGACCGGCTCCATCAGCGGGCGCGTTCCGCGCTGTTCCCCGAGGCCCCGGAGCTGCTCGACCGCCTCGAGCGTGCGGGCGCCGTGGTCGCGTGCTGGTCCGGCGCCGGGCCGAGCCTGCTCGCGATCTGCCGCAGCGGAGCGGACGCACCGGCGGTGCGCGACGCGGGCGAGTGCGCGCTCGCCGACCTCGGCATCGCGGGGCGGGCGATCGAGCTGCGCCCGGACCTCACCGGCCTCGTCGTCGAGCCCTGAACGTCCCGCCGCGCGCCGGCGCGCGAGCCGCGCCGCGGCGCGCGCGACCGGGCCGCACGCGCCGCGCCGAGGCGGTCAGGCGCGGTCCGCCTCGAGCTCGTCGAGCCCCTGGACCAGCGTGTTCCACGACAGCGTCGCGCACTTGATCCGCACGGGAAACTTCACGACCCCCTGGAGTGCCGCGAGCTCGCCGAGGTCGTCGGGAGAGATCACCGGGGCCGCCGCGCCGGACCCGTCGTCGCCGTCCTCGGCGCCGAGCTGGGCCTCGTGGATCGACATCATCGCCTTGAACGAGCGGACGAGGCCTCGCGCCTCCTCCACGCTCCGTCCCTTCACGGCCGCGGACATCATCGAGGCCGACGACTGGCTGATCGAGCAGCCCTGACCCGAGATCTTCAGGTCGACGACGACGCCGTCGACCACGTCGAGGAAGACGACGATCTCGTCTCCGCACAGCGGGTTGAAGCCCTCGACCCGGTGCGCGGGCGGCGCCGGCAGCTCGCCGCGGTTCCGCGGCGAGCGGTAGTGGTCGAGGATGATCTCGCGGTAGAGGTCTTCGAGGCCTGACATGCTCGGTTCCGTCCTTGTCGTCCGTGCCCGCCCCGGGCACCTGCGTCGTCCGTGCCCGCCCCGGGCACCTGCGTCGTCCGGGGGCCCTCGGGCTCGCGCAGCGCAGCCCCCGGAGTGTCGCGCACCTCACGCGAACAGGTCGCGCACCTCGGCGAGGCCGTCGACGAGCGCGTCGACGTCCTCCTCGTCGTTGTACAGGTAGAGCGAGGCGCGGGTCGTCGCGCCGACGCCGAGGCAGCGCATCAGCGGCTTCGCGCAGTGGTGGCCGGCGCGCACGCAGATCCCCCGCGTGTCGAGGACCTGCGCGACGTCGTGCGGGTGCACCCCTGCGAACGAGAACGAGATCACGCCGGAGCGCCGTTGCGGGTCCGGTTCGGGCCCGAAGATCGTGATCTCGTCGCCGTAGGCGTCGCGGAGGCGGTCGAGCGCGTACGCGGCGAGCGCGGCTTCGTGCTCGTGGACGCGCTCGAGCCCGATCGCGTCCAGGTACTCGACGGCGGCCCCGAGACCGATGGCCTCCGCGATCGGTGGGGTGCCGGCCTCGAACTTCCACGGGAGGTCGTTCGTCGTGAACCCGTCGAGGCGGACGTCGCGGATCATCTCGCCGCCGCCGAGGAACGGCGGCATCGCGTCGAGCAGCTCCTCGCGCGCCCAGAGGACCCCGATGCCCGTCGGGCCGAGCATCTTGTGACCGGTGAAGCCGAAGAAGTCCACCCCGATGCTCCCGAGGTCGACGGGGCGGTGCGGTACGAGCTGCGCGCCGTCGGCGAGGACGAGCGCGCCCGCGCGGCGTGCTGCGGCGACGATCGGCTCGAGGTCGACGACGGTGCCGAGCACGTTCGACGCGGCGCTGACGGCGACGAGGCGCGCCCCGTCGACGAGGCGGTCGAGGTCCGAGAGGTCGAGGTGGTAGTCGGGGCCGAGCGGGACGTAGCGGAGCTCGATCCCGCGCTCCTCGGCGAGCATCAGCCACGGCACGAGATTCGCGTGGTGCTCGATCTCCGAGACGAGCACCACGTCGCCGCGGCGGAGCTCGCGCCGCGCCCAGGTGTAGGCGACGAGGTTGATCGCCTCGGTCACGTTCTTCGTGAACACGATCTCCGTCGCCGGCTTCGGCGCACCGACGAACCGGCCGACCGCGACGCGCGCGGCCTCGTAGCGGCGCGTCGCCTCCTCGGCGATCGCGTACACGCCGCGGTGCACGTTCGCATGGGTCGTCGTGTAGTAGTCGTCCATCGCGTCGAGCACCGCGCGCGGGCGCTGGGAGGACGCCGCCGAGTCGAGGTAGACGACCGGACCGCCCGCTCGGTCGGGCGAGAGCAGCGGGAAGTCCTTGCGGATCGCCCGCGCGTCGAGGCTCACCGCTGCCAGGCCTCGTAGCCGTCGCGCTCGAGACGCGCGGCGAGCTCGGGACCCCCGCTCTCGACGATCCTGCCCGCGACGAGGACGTGGATCCGGTCGGGCGAGAGCTCGTCGAGCATGCGCCGGTAGTGGGTGACGACGACGACGCCGAGCTCCGGGCGGGCGCCGCGCACCTCGTCGACGCCGCGCGCGACCGTCCGCAGCCCGTCGATGTCGAGCCCGGAGTCGGTCTCGTCGAGGATCGCGAGCTCGGGCTCGAGCAGCGCCATCTGGAGGATCTCGTTCCGCTTCTTCTCGCCGCCCGAGAACCCGTCGTTCAGGTGGCGCTCGCCGAACGCGAGGTCCATGCCGAGGCGCCCGAGCCACTCCCGCAGCTTTACGCGTACCTCGAGCACGGATGTTTCGCCGCCGCGGCGCGCCGCCACGGCCTGCCGGAGGAACTGTGCGATCGGCACGCCCGGGATCTCCTCCGGGTACTGGAACGCGAGGAACATGCCGAGCTTCGCGCGCGCGTCCGGCGCGAGCAGCGTGACGTCCTCGCCGTGCAGCATCACGCGCCCCGAGCTCACGGTGTACGCGGGGTTGCCGAGCACCACGTTCGCGAGCGTGGACTTTCCCGAGCCGTTCGGCCCCATGATCGCGTGGAGCTCCCCGGCGCGCACGACGAGGTCGACGCCGCGCAGGATCTCGGCGTCCTCGGCGCTCGCGTGCAGGTCCTCGATCGCGAGCAGGGGCGCGACGTCGGTCGCCGGCGCTGCGCCGTCCGGGACGGCGGACGCGCCGACGGTCGCCGTGGCGGGGGCGGGTACCGGGTCCATCGCCCCCATCCTAGGCGCTCGTGCGGATTACCACTACCGGGGTAGGGGAAATACCGGGGTCGCCGCGACGATCACCGGGACGGCTCGGGCGCGGCGGCGCGCTCACCAGCCCCGTGCCGCCCACTCGTCGAGGTGGGGGCGCTCCGCGCCGATGGTCGTGTCCGCCCCGTGGCCAGGTAGGACGAGCGTCTCGGGCGCCAGCACCGCGTAGAGGCGGCGGTCGATCGACGCGAGGATCGTCGGGAAGTCGCCGAGCTCGGTCGCAGTGTTGCCTGCCCCGCCCGGGAACAGCGTGTCCCCGGAGAACAGGACGGGCGAACCCTCGAGAGCGAAGCACATCGAGCCCGGCGTGTGGCCGGGCGTGCGGATCGTGCGGAGCCGGAGCCGCCCGACCGCGAGCACGGCGTCGTCGTCGAGGACGAGGTCGTAGGAGGGCAGCATCGCGGCGTCCTCGGGTGCGACCGCGACCTCGTAGCCGGCGTCGCGGAGGGCGGGCACGGCCTGGATGTGGTCCGAGTGCCCGTGCGTCTCGACGACCGAGCGGACGCCGAGCGCGACGCAGGCCTCGAGGAGCAGCTCGTGCTCGTTGGCCGCGTCGACGAGCAGCGCCTCGCCGGTCTCCCGGCAGCGAAGGACGAACACGTTGTTGTCGTAGGGACCGACGACGAAGCGGTGGATCTCGGCGGCCGAGTCCTGGTAGTGCAGCGTCATACCGCCCAGGCTAGACAGCGCGCCGCGGCGCCGGGCGCGCCGCGGCGCGCGATTCCGATCCCGAGCCCGCCGCGCGCGGCGAAATGCCGCCGATCGCGATCGTGGCCTTGGTACTCTTTTCACACCAGAGAGAGGAGGTGGTCCAACTGATAGGTCAACCCGTTGGGACCCTGGAGGTGGCTGGCCGCTAGTCGGCACGCTGGACCATCTGGCGAAATCCCACCAGACACCGTCGGTACACCGGTTGGGAGCTGGTCCCCCCCTGGCAGTAGCCCCGGTCGTCCGATGCCTTTCCCAGCAAGACACCCCGGACCGTCACGGGTCCGGCACCGAGGGGCGCTACGGCGCCCCTCGGTCGCGTCCGGGCTCGTGGCGCGGGCCCGCCGGGGTCACCGGCGCCGCGCGCCGCGACCGCCGGCGGCCGCACCGAGCACCGCTACGGACTTCGCGGCCGCCTTCAGCGCCTGCTTGTGCTCGCGGACCTTCGCGAGCGCCTCGGGACCGTCGACGTCCGCGACCGAGCGGTAGCTCCCGGCGTCGCCGAAGGGGCCCGCGGCCTCCGCCCAGCCCGGGGTCGACACGCCGAGGCGCTTCCCGAGGAGCGCGACGAAGATCTGCGCCTTCTGCGGGCCGAACCCCGGGAGCGACTTCACGTGGGCGAGCAGCTCGCGACCGTCCGCGGCCGTCGTCCAGACGCGCGCCGCGTCACCGCCGTAGCGGTCGACGAGGAGTCGCGCGAGCAGCTGGACGCGCGCTGCCATCGCGGCCGGGAAGCGATGGAGCGCCGGCTTCTCGGAGAAAGCGGCCACGAGCGCGTCCGGGTCCATCGCCGCGACGTGCGCAGCGTCGAGCTCGCCGCCGAGGCGGGCCCGCAGCGCGAGCGGCGCCGCGAACGCACGCTCGAGCGGGATCTGCTGGTCGAGGACCATCGCGACGAGCAGCGCGAACGGGTCCTCGGAGAGCAGCTGGTCGGCCGCTGGGTCGCCGGTGAGGTGCAGCGCCATCGTCGTCGCCTTCCGTGGAGCGCAGCGCTCAGCTGACGCGCGGGTCGGGGGAGTCGGCGGCGATGCCGTACTCGGCGATCGCGCGCTCGACGTCGGTGTGCTTGACCTGACCGGTCGTCGCGAGCGCGGCGAGGACCGCGACGACGATGTGCGCCGCGTCGGTCTCGAAGTGCCGCCTCAACGCCTCGCGCGTGTCCGAGCGGCCGAAGCCGTCGGTTCCGAGCGGCGTGAACGGCTGGCGGACGAACCTGGCGATCTGGTCCGGTACGGCCTTCATGAAGTCCGTGACCGCGACGATCGGGCCCGCCGACGCCGCGAGCGCTCGGCTCACCCGCGGCACGCGCGGCGCCGCGGTCGGGTGCAGCCGGTTCCAGCGCTCGATCTCGAGCGCGTCCTCGCGAAGCGCCTTGTAGCTCGTGACCGACCACGCCTCGCACGACACGCCCCACTCGCGGGCGAGGGCCTCCCGGGCCTCCATGGCGGCGCTCCACGCGGTGCCCGAGAACAGGATCGTCGCGCGCCGCTCGTCGGTGGTGCCGCTCGCGCCGCCGTTCGGCTCCACCGCGACGGGCGCCGGTCCCGCGAAGCGGTAGATGCCGTCGACGACGCCGCGCCGGACCTCGTCGCCCTCGGGTCCATCCGGGAGCGCCGGCATCACGTAGTTCTCGTTGTAGAGCGTGAGGTAGTACAAGACGTCCTGGCCGTCGCGCCCGTACATCTCCTCGATGCCGTGCTCGACGATCGCCGCCATCTCGTACGCGAACGCCGGGTCGTACGCGCGGATGGTCGGAACGGCGGACGCGAGCAGGAGCGACTGGCCGTCCTCGTGTTGGAGGCCCTCGCCGCTCATCGTCGTGCGCCCCGCGGTGCAGCCGAGCAGGAAGCCGCGCCCGCGCGCGTCCGAGCACTGCCAGATCTGGTCGCCGACCCTCTGGAAGCCGAACATCGAGTAGTAGAGGAAGAAGGGGAGCATCGGCTGCGACAGCGACGCGTAGGAGGTCGCCGCGGCCGTGAAGCTCGCCATCGCGCCCGCCTCCGTGATCCCCTCCTGGAGGATCTGGCCCTCCTTCGCCTCGCTGTACTGGAGCAGCAGCCCCGCGTCGACCGAGGTGTAGCGCTGCCCGCCGGACGCGTAGATCTTCACCTCGGAGAAGAGCGCGTCGAGCCCGAACGTCCGCCCCTCGTCGGGGATGATCGGCACGACGAAGCGGCCGACTCCGGGGTCCCGCAGCAGGTTGCGAAGGAGGCGGGCGAAGGCCATCGTCGTCGAGACCTCCTGGCCCCGGGAGCCGAGGCGGAACTCGGCCCACGCCGCCGGCTCGGGCGCCGGCAGGCCCTCGGCCCCCTTGCCCCGCACGACGCGCTGCGGGAGCGAGCCGCCGAGGACGCGGGTGCGCGCCTCCATGTACTGCGAGGCGGGCGAGCCCGCGGCGGGCCGGTAGTACGGGGGGGCGTCGCCCTCGAGCGCCTCGTCGGGGATCTCGTCCTCGAGGTGCAGCCGGTGGCGCAGCGCGACGAGCTGCGCGTGCGACATCTTCTTGATCTGGTGCGTCGCGTTGCGGGCCTCGATCTCGGGGCCGAGCGTCCAGCCCTTCACGGTCTTCGCGAGGATCGCGGTCGGCGCACCCGTGTGCTCGGTCGCCGCGCGGTACGCCGCGTAGAGCTTGCGGTAGTCGTGGCCGCCGCGCGGCAGCGCCTGGAGGTCCTCGTCGCTCAGGTGCTCGACGAGCGCGCGCAGCCGCGGGTCCGGGCCGAAGAAGTGCTCGCGGATGTACGCGCCCGACTCCGTCGCGTACTTCTGGAACTCGCCGTCGGGGGTCTCGTTCATCTTGTTCACGAGCACGCCGTCGACGTCGCGGGCGAGCAGCTCGTCCCAGCGCGACCCCCAGATGACCTTGATGACGTTCCAGCCGTTCCCGCGAAGCTCCGCCTCGAGCTCCTGGATGACCTTGCCGTTGCCGCGGACGGGACCGTCGAGGCGCTGGAGGTTGCAGTTCACGACGAACACGAGGTTGTCGAGCTGCTCGCGTGCCGCGAGGCTCAGCCCGGCGCGCGTCTCCGGCTCGTCGAACTCCCCGTCGCCGACGAAACACCAGACCCGCGACGCGCTCGTGTCCGCGATCCTGCGGTTCAGCAGGTACCGGTTGAACCGCGCCTGGTAGACGGCGGAAAGCGGCCCGAGGCCCATCGAGACGGTCGGGTACTCCCAGAACTCGGGCATGAGGCGCGGGTGCGGGTAGCTCGAGAGGCCGCCGCCGATCTCGAACCGGAAGCGGTCGAGGTCGCCCTCGTCGAGCCGGCCCTCGACGAACGCGCGCGCGTAGATCCCCGGCGAGGCGTGCCCCTGGAAGAAGACCTGGTCGCCGGGCAGGCCGGTCTCCTTGCCGTGGAAGAAGTGGTTGAAGCCCACTTCGTAGAGCGACGCGGAGCTCGCGTAGGTCGAGAGGTGTCCGCCGATCCCCGAGTAGCGGGCGTTCGCCCGGGTGACCATGACCGCGGCGTTCCATCGGATGAACGCCCGGATCCGCCGCTCGAGGTGCTCATCGCCGGGGAACCACGGCTCCTCGTCCGCCGGGATCGTATTCACGTACGGAGTCGAGACCGTCGCGGGGAAGCCGACCTGGGCGGCCTGGGCGCGCTCGAGGAGCTTCATGAGCAGGAACCGGGCGCGCGATTTCCCGCGC
>Ga0307372_10011706_pt1 | contig 11647 bp, 12 predicted proteins | sample OX1MG_FD_202533 | JGI IMG/M metagenome (GOLD analysis project Ga0307372, IMG submission 202533) | Soil microbial communities from Risofladan, Vaasa, Finland - OX-1 | ecosystem: Environmental > Terrestrial > Soil > Coastal area > Acid sulfate soil | place: Finland: Risofladan, Vaasa | collected...
CCGCCGGCAAGGCTGGCCACTCGATCATGGGCATTCCGATGGCCGGCGGAAAGATGAAGGAACTGCTCGCTCTCTATCGCGATGCCTGGAAGCAGGCCGGCCACCCCGGCAAGGGCCGCGTCATGCTCGCGTTCCACATGTATTGCGCCGACACACGACAAAAGGCGTTCGACGCGGCGCGCGATCCGCTCAACCGCTATCTCAAGGCGATCGCCTCGGCCACCGCCGACTGGGGCTCGATGAGCTCGAAGGACTATCCCGGTTACGACAAGATCGCCGAGATCCTGGCCAAGGAAACGATCGACACGCAGGTCAAGGGCGGCGGTGCCTGGATCGGCACGCCCGACGAGATCGCCGACCAGATCGCGCGCTACAACGACGAGGTCGGCGGCTTCGAAAGCGCCTCGCTCCAGGTCAATTTCAATGATCTGGCCTACGACGCTGCCGAACGCTCGCTGCGGCTGTTCAGCGAGGCGGTGATGCCGAAGTTGGTTAATCGACCCGCCAAAACTGGGGAATTCCCGGCACGGAAGACGGGGTAACTATTTAGAAACCCCTGAGCCTTTAGCTTGTTTTTTAGTAGCAAGGCTAAAGGGGGTTGCAATGGCGAATATCGATACGGTGGCGATGCGGCGCGGTCGCAGCATGCGGGCGAAGTCACTGACGCTGTCGCTCGACAAGCAGGTGCAGGACTTCCTCGACGCGCGCGACGGCCTGCGCATGTACGACGCGCTCTACGGCGAGACCAGCGACAAGCTGCTGCCGCGCCGGCTGGGCGCCGGCAAAAGCAAGCGCGCTTAAGTAGGGCCATCCGGTCTGCTATCCTCGCCGCGCAGAATGCGGCGAGCTCTTGTCGTCCTCCTATGCCTACTGCTGCCGGCGGCCGCTCGTGCCGCCGAGCGCGCCGATGAGCTCTCCATCGGCATCAGCCAATTTCCGGCGACGCTTAACCCGCTGATCGACCCCATGGTGGCGAAGAGCTACGTGCTCGGCATGGTGCGCCGGCCGCTCACCACCTACGACGCCGATTGGAAGCTCGTCTGCATGCTGTGCGAGACGCTGCCGAGCTTCGCCAACGGGCTTGCGCAGAAGTTCACATTGCCGGACGGCAAGACCGGCGTGCGCCTGACCTACACGCTGAAGGCCGACGCGCGCTGGGACGATGGCACACCGGTCACCACCGACGACGTGATCTTCTCCTGGCAGGTCGGGCGCAACCCGCAGACCGGCGTCGCCGAGGCCGAGCTCTATCGCCGCATGGTCGACGTGAAGGCGATCGACGCGCGCACCTTCACCGTGACGCTCGACCGTCTCACCTTCGACTACGCCGCGCTCAACGACTTCGAGATCCTGCCGGCGCGGCTCGAGCGTGCGGCCTTCGCCCGGCCGGTCGAATACCGCATCCGCTCGCGCTACGACACCGATCCGACCGCGCGCGGACTCTACGACGGTCCCTATCGCATTATCGAAGTCTCGCCCGGCTCGCACATCGTGCTCGAGCGCAATCCTGCCTGGGGCGGTCCGCGTCCCTATTTCCGGCGCATCGTCGTCTGGGCGGTCGAGAACACCGCGTCGCTCGAGGCCAATCTGCTCGCCGGCGGGCTCGACATGGTGCCGGGCGAGCTCGGTCTGCCGCTCGACGAGGCGCTGGCGTTCGCGCAGCGTCATGCCAACGAATTCCAAATCATCTACAAGCCCGGTCTCGAGTACGAGCACATCGACCTCAACCTCGACGATCCGATTCTCGCCGATGTACGCGTGCGCCAAGCCCTGCTCTATGCCATCGATCGCAACGCGATCAGCCAGACCCTTTTTTCCGGCCGCGACCCGGTTGCCGACAGCTTCGTGTCGCCGCTCGACTGGATCTACACGCCCGACGTGCCGCGCTATGCCCATGATCCGGCCAAGGCGAAGGCGCTGCTCGAAACCGCCGGCTGGCACGCGACCGGCAACGCAGTGCGGCACAACGCCGCCGGCCAGCGCCTCGTCCTGACGCTTGCCACCACGTCCGGCAACCGGTCGCGCGAGTTGGTTGAGCAGGTTCTGCAGAGTCAGTGGCGCGACATCGGCGTCCAGGTACGGCTCAAGAATCAGCCCGCGCGCGTGCTGTTCGGCGACACGATGACCAAGCGCAAGTTCCAGATGGCGATGTTCGCTTGGTTCTCCGCCCCCGAGGACGTGCCGCGATCGGAGCTGCGCTCGAACGAAATCCCCTCGCCCGCCAATAGTTGGAGCGGCGAAAATTTCGTCGGCTGGCGCGACGTCGAAGCAGATCATCTGATGGACGCAATCGAGACCGAACTCGATCGGCCGAAACGTGCAGCGCTGTGGCGGCAGCTCGAGGCGCTTTATGCCGAGCAGCTGCCGGCGCTGCCGCTGTTCTTCAAGGCGGATCCCTTCATCCTGCCGAAATGGCTCGCGGGCGTGACGCCGACCGGGCATGAGTATCCCTCGACGCTCTGGATCGATCAGTGGCACGCCGTCGGCCGCGGCGCCGAGGCGCGCGCGCAATGACCGAGTACGCGAGGTTGAGCCTATGAGTCGCTTCGTCGTCCGCCGCGTTTTCGAGATCATGGTCGTCCTGGCGATCATGTCGCTGGTGATCTACGCACTGATCGGCCTGATGCCCGGCGATCCGGTCAACGTGATGATCGCGTCCAACCCGCATTTGACGCCGGCCGACGCCGCTCGGCTCAAGGCGCTCTACGGTCTCGACAAGCCGCTGCTCGAACGCTACGCCGCTTGGGCCGCAGCCGCCTTGCATGGCGATTTCGGCTACTCGCGTCTTTATGCGCGACCGACGCTTGCCGTGCTGCTACCGCGCCTCGGCAACACCGCGCTGCTGATGGGCGCGAGCTTCGCGCTCACCCTTGCCTTGGCTTGGCCGATGGGTGTGTTGGCGGCACGGCGACCCGGATCGTGGCTCGACGACGTCGCCAACTTCGCCAGCTTCGCCACCATCTCGATGCCCTCGTTTTGGCTGGCGCTGATGCTGATCCTGGTTTTCGCCGTCCAGCTTGGCTGGCTCCCACCCGGCGGCGCCACAACCATCGGCGCCGGCGGCGTCGCCGACCGCGCCGATCACCTGGTGCTGCCGGTGATCACCCTGACACTGGTCAATTTCGGACCGCATCTCCGTTACATGCGCGCGGCGATGATCGACACGCTGAACCACGACTATATCCGCACCGCGCGAGCCAAGGGCGCCGGCGAAGCACGCATCCTGACGCGCCACGCACTGCGCAACGCGCTCATTCCGCTCATCACCGTTGTGGCGCTGTCGTTCGGCTCGCTGTTCTCGGGTGCGCTCGTCACCGAGACCATGTTCGCCTATCCCGGCATGGGCAAGCTGATCTATGACGCCGTGCTCGGCAACGACTACAACCTCGCCCTCGCCGGCCTGCTGTTCGCGACTCTGATGACGCTGCTCGCGAATTTCGCGGCCGACCTCGCCTATGCCGCCGCCGACCCGCGGATCGCCTACCGATGAGCGCGCTGGTGCAGCCCCGGGTGCGTTTCGGCGGCGGTGTGTTGCTGGTGCTGACGATCGCCGTGCTGTCGACGCCGTTTCTGGCGCAGGCGCTCGGCGCCCATGCCGACACGGTCGATCTCTACCATCGCCTCGCCGGCCCGTCACTGCGCCACCCGCTCGGCACCGACGAGCTTGGCCGCGATTTGCTGTTGCGGCTGCTCGAAGGCGGGCGCGTCTCTCTCCTGGTCGGGATCACCGCGGCGCTCGCCGCTGCAGTGCTGGGCACCGGCATCGGCCTCCTTGCCGGCTATTTCGGCGGCCGGCTCGACGCGGCACTGATGCGCCTCACCGACGGTATCATCGCCCTGCCGCTGCTGCCGCTGCTCGTTGTGTTAGCGGCGGCCGACCTGCACAAGCTGGGCGTGCCTGCGGCGTTGCGCGATTCCGACGCGATGAGCCTCTATCGCATCATCGCGCTGGTGACGCTCGTCGGTTGGACGACCGTGGCGCGCTTGGTGCGCGGTACGACGCTATCGCTTCGGCGTCAGGATTTCGTCCGCGCCGCCGAGGCCTTGGGCGCAAGCCACCGGCGCATCATGCTGGTCCACATCCTGCCCAACCTGGCGACGCCGATCATCGTCGCGACGTCGCTCGCGGTCGGCGAGATCATCCTGCTCGAATCGGTGCTGAGCTTTTTGGGCCTCGGCGTGGCGCCGCCACTCGCGAGCTGGGGCAACATGCTGACCGGCGCCGAGGAGACCATCGCGCTCGCGCCGATGCTTGCGGTCTATCCCGGTCTGCTGATCTTCCTGACCGTGATGGCATGCAACCTGCTCGGCGACGGCTTGCAGCAGGCGCTCGATCCGCGCCAGCGGCGCTGAGCTATTCCTCTTCGGCCGGCGGCGGCTCGTAGAACAGCGAAGCCTGGCGCCGCTTCTCGGCCAAGCGCGGATCGCGGCGCAGGCGATCGATCACGCGGCGGCGGTAATCCGGATCGGCGACGACGCGATCCATGTCCATGTTGTCGAAATCCTTGTCGTCGAGCGGCGGAAGCCCGGACATTCAGCAAACCTTCACCGGAGGTGAAACTGGCGCGATTGGACGAAGCATGGAACCGCGCCAATGCACCACACCAGCGTCAACTTGCGCAAGACTGTCACAATCTGTGGATAGAGCTGTGGACAAGCTTCCGGACAGATTACGGAAGGCGCGGGATCGGCGAAGCAACCGAACCCCTTCGCCACGCGCCTGCGACGGGATGCCGCAGGTGCGCATCATCGAGTCGCGCCCCAGCGTCACCGCCAGCCGGGTTTGACGTCGGGAGCCGCCACGGCCGATAGTAGCCGCGACCAGCCGCGCATATTTGAAGGGTTCTGCAATGCCGCGAGGCAACTCCGCCGCCAGCCGCGATATCGCCTTCCATCTGCACCCCTATGCCAACCATCGCAGGCTGGAGCGCCAGGGCGAGCTGATGGTGACCGAGGGCAAGGGCGTCTGGGTCAAGGACGAGGCCGGCAAGGAGTACCTCGAAGGCTGCGCCGGGCTGTGGTGTACGTCCCTTGGCTTTGGCGAAGAACGCCTGATCGAGGCGGCGGCGCGGCAAATGCGCAAGCTCAGCTTCTATCACTCGTTTCACCACAAATCGCATGAGGTGGTGGGCGAGCTGGCGGAGCGGCTCATCGGCATGATGCCGGTGAAGATGTCGCACGCCTTCTTCAACAACTCCGGCTCCGAGGCGAACGACACTGCCGTCAAGATCGTCTGGTATTACAACAACGCGCGCGGCCGCCCGCGGAAGAAGAAGATCATCGCGCGCCTCAAGGGCTATCACGGCGTCACGGTGGCGGCGGCGAGCCTGTCGGGTCTGCCCAACAATCACCGCTCGTTCGACCTGCCGATCGCGAACATCCGCCACGCCGACTGCCCGCATCATTACCGCTACGCCCATCCGGGCGAGGGCGAGGAAGAATTCGCCAGTCGTCTCGCCGAGAATCTCGACCTAATGATCCAGCGCGAGGATCCGGATACCGTCGCGGCCTTCATCGCCGAGCCGGTGATGGGCGCCGGCGGCGTCATCGTGCCGCCGCGGACCTATTACGAGAAGGTCCAGAAGGTCCTGAAGAAATACGACGTGCTGCTGATCGCCGACGAGGTCATCACCGGCTTCGGCCGCACTGGGATGATGTTCGGCACCGAGACCTTCGATCTGAAGCCCGACATCATCACGGTCGCCAAGGCGCTGTCCTCGGCCTACCTGCCGATCTCCGCGACCGTCGTCAGCGAGCCGCTCTACCAGGCGCTCGCCGACGAGAGCGACAAGATCGGCATCTTCGCCCACGGCTATACCTACTCCGGCCACCCGGTGTGCTGCGCGGTGGCGATCGAGGCACTCAAAATCTACGAGGAGCGCAACATCCTGGCCCATGTCCAGAAGGTCGCGCCGCGCCTCCAGGACGGCCTGCGCCAACGCTTCGCCGGCCACCCGCTGGTCGGCGAGGTTCGCGGCATTGGCCTCGTCGCCGGCGTCGAACTGGTCAAAGACAAGGCGACCAAGACGCCGTTTGATCCAAATCAAGGTGCCGGCAACATCCTTACGGCAGAAACCAATAAGCACGGTCTGATCTTGCGTCAGATCGGCGATACCCAGGCGTTTTCGCCGCCGCTGGTGATCACGGAATCGGAGATTGACGAGATGCTCGACCGCTTCGGCAAGGCCCTGGACGACACGGCGGCGCGGCTTTCGCCGCGACAACGGGCCTCATTGCGCGCCTGACGCCGGAACCGTAAGCAGTTATAATCATTGTATAGTTTCACGGAAAGGCCGCTCCCCGACATGGATTTCGAGGCGTTTTTCAAGACCCGGCTCGATGCGCTGAAGGCCGAAGGCCGCTACCGCGTGTTCACCGACATTGCGCGCCGGGCGGGCGCCTTTCCGCGCGCCGAGGATCACGCCCGCGGCGGCGAGATCACCGTCTGGTGCTCGAACGACTATCTCGGCATGGGCCAACATCCCGACGTGCTGGCGGCCATGCGCGAGGCGATCGACCGCAACGGTGCGGGCGCGGGCGGCACGCGCAATATCTCCGGCACCACCCATTATCACGTCGCGCTCGAGCGCGAGCTCGCCGATCTGCACCGCAAGCCAGCGGCGTTGGCGTTCACCTCGGGCTATGTCGCCAACGAGGCGGCATTGGCGACCCTTGGCTCGCTGCTGCCCAATTGCGTCATCTTCTCCGACGCGCTCAACCACGCGTCGATGATCCAGGGCATCAGGCATAGCCGTGCGGACAAGGTCATCTTCAAGCACAACGATCCGGCCGATCTGGACCGCCTGCTCAAGGCCGCGGATCCGGCGCGGGCCAAGCTCGTCGCGTTCGAGTCGGTCTATTCGATGGATGGCGACATCGCGCCCATCCGCGAGATTTGCGACGTCGCCCGGCGCTACGGCGCGATGACCTATCTCGACGAAGTGCACGCTGTCGGCCTCTATGGCGAACGCGGCGCAGGCGTCGCCGAGCGCGATGGCGTGATGGACCGCGTCGACCTGATCCAGGGGACGCTGGCCAAGGCCTTCGGCCTGATGGGCGGCTACGTCGCGGCGTCGGCCGCGCTGGTCGACTTCCTGCGCAGCTACGCGCCGGGTTTCATCTTTACCACGTCGCTGCCGCCGGCGATCGCCGCCGGCGCCGCCGCGAGCATCCGCTACGTCAAGGGCGCGAGCGAGCTGCGCCGGCGCCATCAGGAGCGCGCTGCACGGCTCAAGCAGCGCCTTGCCGCGGCGAAGCTGCCGGTGATGGCGAGCGAGAGCCATATCGTGCCGGTGCTGGTCGGCGATGCGCGGCTGTGCAAGGAGGCGTCAGACGATCTGCTCGAACGCCACCGCATCTATGTGCAGCCGATCAACTACCCAACGGTGCCGCGCGGTGGCGAGCGCCTACGTTTCACGCCGACGCCGCTCCATTCCGACCAGGATATCGAGACGCTGGTTGCGGCGCTGTCGGACGTCTGGTCGCGCCTGCCGATCCGCCGCGTCGCCTAGGTAGCTCCGCAACTCGCGGTGACGACGCGCGAGGGGCAATTCCCAGCGGCCGCATCGTCCTCTAAAGTCGCCGAGTGCTCCGCGACCACCCCCTGATCCCGGCCGACGCCATTAAGCTCGCGGCGCTCGGCTTCCTCGCTAACGGCGCGCACCGCTACGGCGATCTTGCTGCGCAGGTTCGCCAGTTCACCGCGCGGATCGCCGCACCGTCGCTCGACATGATGGGCAGTTCGCTTGAGGCGTTGATCGTCGAGGGCCTCGCGTCGGCGAGCGAGGGCAAGGGCATGGCCGACAACGCATTGCTCGGCCTCACGCCGGCCGGCCGCACCGTATTGACGACATTGCTACAGGCGCCACTCAAGGGTCCGCTCGGCGATTTCACCCGATTGGTGCTGCTGCTCAAGCTGCGCTTCCTGCACCATCTCGGCCAGCCCGAGCGCCAGGCGCAAGTCACGCATATCGCTGAGATCGTCGAGACCGAGATCGTCCGGCTCGACGAATTGCGGCGCAACGACACTGCTGCGCCACAGCCCTATCTCGACTGGCTCGACGCCGATATTGCTCAGCTCCAAGGCAAGCTGGCACGGCTCGGGCGCTAGGCCGCCTCCGGCCACGGCGAAGCCACAGATTTGTCTTCTGCGATCGGCCTAAAATTCGCTCGGGAATACGCTTTGGCTCGTTGCCGGGTGGTGTCGCGTCTCATGGACGATCAGGAGGATCGCATGGAGCTCGATCCCACGCTTGGACCACTGGATTCCCGTGTCATTCGGCGCGCAATCGGCGCCGCGGCGCTGGCATTGATGCTGCCATTGCTCGCCGGCTGCGGATTGAGCAAGCCGCCTCCGCCGGTCGTCGTCACCGGCTCGACAACAACCTGCGTTCCGATGGGCTCGACCATCTCCTGTTCGTGCGCGCCCGTTCCGCCGCAAGGGAGCTGACGGCGCAGCACCCGCCGGCCCCGACGCGTTAATACAGATGTTGTCCGCCGGTAACGAAGATCTCGGTGCCAGTGACGTAAGCCGATTCCGGCGAGCACAGGTAGAAGATCGTCGCCGCCACGTCCTCCGGCGTGCCGAGCCGGTGCAGCGGAATGCGCGGCAGCAGCACTTCGGTCTCCGGCGACAGCATCGCCGTGACGATCTCACCCGGCGCCACCGCGTTGACGCGAATGCCGAGCTCGGCAAACTCCACTGCCATCTCGCGCGTCAGCGCCGACAGCGCCGCCTTCGACGTCGAATAGGCCGAGCCGGCGAAAGGATGGACGGCGTGGCCGGCGATCGAGGTCACGTTGACGATCGTGCCCTTGCCCTTGGTCAGCGGACCGGCGAGCCCGCGCGCCAGCATCACCGGCGTGAAGAAATTGAGCTGGAACACCTGGCGCCAGTCGGCGAGATCGCCGTTCAGGCAGCCGAGCCGCTCCTTGAAAGGCGTCTTGGGCGAAACGCCGGCGTTGTTGACGAGAGCATGCAGCGGCGCATCGTTCAGTTCCTGCAATACCGCGCCGACGAAACCCTCGACCGCCTGGGTCTGGGACAAATCGGCGGTAATGTGCTGCGTCCAGTTCGGATCGCGCTTGCATTCGGGCGGCACCGGATCGCGCGACGAAGTAATGACGCGCCAGCCCGCGTCGCTGAAGCGCTTCACCGTGGCGTGGCCGATGCCGCGGCTCGCCCCCGTGAGCAGGATGGTCTTGCGCTCGCCGTTCATGCGCGGAGCTTAGGGTGACGGCGGATTAAAAGAAAGCAAGGTTAGCGCGTCGTATAGGCGGCGCGCGGCTCGTTAATCCCGGCGGGGTCCTCGTGGATGATCACCTCGGAGCGCGGATAGACCGCCAGGATGCTGGCCTCGACTTCGTCGGCAATGCGGTGCGCCTGGGTCAGCGGCAACGCGCCGTCCATCTCGAGGTGGATCTGGATGAACGAGATCGGTCCGGCGGCGCGCGTCTTCATGTCGTGCACCGCGCGCACCTCGGGATGCGCCAGCGCAATGGCGCGGATGCGCTCGCGCTCAGCGTCGGGAAGCTCGCGGTCCATGAGCTGCACGATCGCCTGGTTCGCGACCTGCCAAGCGCCCCAGATGATCCACAGCGCGATGGCGCCGCCGAAAATCGGATCGATCAGGACGTAATGAAACTCGACCGTCAGCAACAGCGCGGCGATCACCGCCAAGTTGAGCACGAGATCGGCGCGATAGTGGAAGGCGTCGACGCTGACCACCAGCGAGCCGGTGCGCTTGACGACCGAGCGCAGATAAAGCACGAGCACCAACGTCACCACGACCGCAAAGACCATCACCGCAAGGCCGGCCTGGGTGTTGATGATCGGCCGCGGATGGATCAGGTGCTGGATCGCCTCGATCAGCAGTAGCACCGCCGAGCCGGCGATGAAAGCCGCCTGGCCGAGGCTCGCCAGCGGCTCCGCCTTGCCGTGGCCGAAGCGATGCTCGCGATCGGGCGGCACCAGCGCCTGGCGCACCGCGATCAGGTTCGCCAGGGACGCCGCGCCGTCGAGCAGCGAGTCGATGAGGCTCGCCAACAGGCTGACCGAGTTCGTCTCCACCCAGGCGGCCAGTTTCACCGCAACGAGCGTGCCGGCAACCGCGATCGACGCGTAGGTCGCGCGGCGCATCAGCACGCCGACGCGCCGTATCGACTCTCCTCGCGGCATCGCCTCGGTCATGGAAATAGCCTCTCGCCGCGCCAACCGCCGCCGTCGCGAATATAGGCTTCGCGATCATGCAGCCGATGCGGGCGAAAGGTCCAGAACTCGAAGTAATCAGGCACCAGGCGATAGCCCGACCAGAACGGAGGGCGCGGCACCTTTTGGCCGCTAAAGCGGGCGGCGGCCTCCCGGAAGTGCGCCTCGAGTACGTCGCGGCTTTCGATTGCGTCCGACTGACGCGACGCCCAGGCCGCAAGCTGGCTTTCGCGCGGGCGCGAGCCGAAATACGCGTCCGCTTCTGCCGAAGATACGGCTTCGGTTGCGCCCTCGACGCGTACCTGGCGCGCCAGCGTTTTCCAGTGGAAGAGCAGTGCCGCGCGCGGATTGCCGGCGAGCTCGCGCGCCTTGCGGCTGCCGAGATTGGTGTAGAACACGAAGCCGCGCTCGTCCGCCGCCTTGACCAGCACCATGCGGATTGACGGCCGACCGTCGCGCGTCGCCGTGGCCAGCGTCGCGGCGTCGGGCTCGGACGGCTCGCGCGCTGTCGCCTCGGCGAACAGGCGCGCGAATTCCTGGAACGGCTGTGAGAACGGGATGGTCATGGTGCCTCGCGGGGCGCCACCATAAAGCTGCGTGCGGATTTTTCCACCTCCGCGACGTCACAATTCTGGATGCTTCGGCCGCGCTGCGAGCGCGTCGCAATGCCAGGCGGGTTGGGCGCCGCGCGAACTCTCCGAGCGCAAAAAAGAAGGCCCGGTGGGGCCGGGCCTTCTTTCGCTCCCCTCGCCGCGGACTACGGGATGACGATTTCGACGCGGCGGTTTTGCGCCTCGCGCACGCCGTTCGGCGTCGGCACGCGCGGATCGGTCTCGCCCTTCCAGGCAACGCCGATCTCGCTCGCCGGCACTCCGAGATGCACGAGCGCGTCGCGTACGGTATCGGCACGCGCCTGTGAGAGTGCGAGGTTGCGACCTGTTGAACCCGACGTGTCCGTATAGCCGGTCAGCGTGATCTGGGTCTTGGCGTTCTGCTGGAAAGCCGCGGCTGCCTGGGCGACCACGTTGCGACCCTCCGGCGTCAGCGCCGCGCTATTGAGATTGAAGAAGACGAGATAGGCCGTCGGCGTAGGCGGCGGCGCAGGCGGCACCATCGGCGGGCCGGCTTGGGGCTGCGGCTGATAGACCGGCGGACCCGGCTGCACCGCTGGAGTCGCCTCCGGCACGCCGAAATACCACGTCAAGCTCGCGAGCACGTTGTGGCTTTCGTTCTTGACGCCGAGACGGCCGCCCGGCGTGTAGCCGAACGAGGGATCGACGGTTGCGAAGTAGCGGTATTCGAGGCCGAGCGCAAGGTTCGGCGTCACCAGGTAATTGACGCCGACGATCGGCTCATAGGCAAAGACGTTGTCGGACGAATTGCTCAGCGCCGTGCCATTCGAGCGCACGTTATCGAGGCTGACATGCGACGCGCCGACGC
>Ga0307372_10011709_pt1 | contig 11646 bp, 9 predicted proteins | sample OX1MG_FD_202533 | JGI IMG/M metagenome (GOLD analysis project Ga0307372, IMG submission 202533) | Soil microbial communities from Risofladan, Vaasa, Finland - OX-1 | ecosystem: Environmental > Terrestrial > Soil > Coastal area > Acid sulfate soil | place: Finland: Risofladan, Vaasa | collected...
CGCCGAGCGAGTTGATCCCCGCCGCTATTTCGGCCAGCATCCGCTCGTTCAGCAGGTTGTGCTCCGGACGGTCGAGCGTGAGCCAGCCAACGGCGCCTTCGCTGCGGAACTTCACATATTGAAACTCAGCCAGCTTCGGCGGCACGAAGCTGAGAGTGCCCAGCACTTCCGCACTGCGGCCGTTATTGGCCATCGACGTTGCTCCAGACTTACGAGCCTAGACGCTTTCATTTGGCCTCGCCACCGCCGATACCGCGTGATGCACCCAATCCGGCAAGCCCCCCTTCCGGCCAGGTAACACACGAGCCGGAGAATCTCCTCCTGTCCCTTCGGCCCGTGCTCGCGCGGCCATTTCTGTTTCTCCATCGTCCTTTGTCCTGGAGAGCCATTGCCGCTTCTCACTTGCCACCGCTTTCGGTTATTCTGCTTGTCCTATGCTGGAACTTGCCTATGTGCGAGATCACTTGGACGTTGTTGAAAAGATGGCGCGAGACCGTTGCATCGCTCTCGATCTCGCGCCCTTCCGCGCCATTGACCAGGAACGACGCCAGCTCATCACTGCAACCGAGCGTTTGAAAGCCGAGCGCAACAAGGCGAGCGACGAAATCGTTGCGCTCAAGAAGTCCGGCCAGGATGCGGCCGCCATTCTCGCCCGCATGAAGGAAGTCTCCGAGCAGATCAAGCGCGACGATGAACGCATTGCGGAACTCGACGAGAGTTTGAAGCAATTCTTGCTAACCGTCCCCAACGTCCCGCATTCCAGCGTTCCCACTGGGAAGGGCGCGGCCGACAACGTCGAAGTGCGCCGCTGGGGCGTGCCTCCGGAATTTGGCTTCACGCCACGGCCCCACTGGGAAGTGGGCGAGGGAACTGGCATCCTGGATTTGCCGGCGGCGGTCAAAATCGCGGGCGCCCGGTTCGCCGTTTATAAGGGATTGGGAGCGCGGCTGGAGCGCGCCCTCGCCAATTTCTTTCTCGACATCCACACGCGCGAGCATGGATACACAGAAATTCTTCCTCCGTTTCTCGTCAACACGGCTTCGCTGACCGGCGTCGGCCAGCTCCCGAAATTCGCCGCCGACATGTTTCATCTGGAAGGAACCGATCTTTGGCTCACGCCTACTGCGGAGGTCGAGCTCACCAGCCTGCACCGCGAGGAAACGCTCGATGCCGGCGCGCTCCCCATGAAGGTGTGCGCCTGGACCGCCTGCTTTCGCGCCGAAGCCGGCGCCGCGGGCAAGGACACACGGGGCATCAAACGCCAGCACCAATTTCAAAAGGTCGAATTATTCAAATTTACCCGGCCCGAGCGAAGCTATGACGAGCTCGAATCGCTCGTGCGAAACGTGGAAACGGTTTTGCAGCGCCTGGGATTGCATCATCGCGTCGTGCAGCTCTGCACCGCGGATATGGGCTTTGCTTCGGCAAAAACGTACGATCTGGAAGTCTGGCTCCCTTCCTCGCGCGAGTTTATGGAGATTTCTTCCTGCTCGAACACGGAAGCATTTCAAGCCCGCCGGTCCGGTATCCGCTTCAAGCTAAAAGGCGGAAAAAGCGAGTTCGTGCATACGCTGAACGGTTCCGGGCTCGCCGTGGGCCGGACGTGGATCGCCATTGTCGAGAATTATCAGCGGGCCGACGGCTCGATCGTTATCCCCGAGGCGCTGCGTCCCTACATGGGCGTGGACCATATCCCGGTATTGTCCTGAAGACCCACACCATGGAAAAGAAATGCGGTTTGGGATTTGGGGGGGGGGATTTCTATCGCTTTCGCGAAGGATATTGTTCGGTCAGGGCCAGTTCTCGCGCGAACAGGGGGTTCGCGGGGAATTGGGTTGTCAGCTCGGCAAGTAGCGATCGAGCACGATCCATTTGGTGCTCGCGTTCGTAGGCGAGTGCCAGCAAAATCTTCGCGAACGGCCGGAGGTAACGCCCATGTTCGGCGGCAATTTCCATTTCCTGCATCCCGCGAGCCTTGTCCCCGTGGATTCCACCGATGCGCAAGAATAAGCGCTTATATGCTGGCAGGCAGCCGATAATATAATTGCTCGCGCCAAGCGCGACATATGCGTCCTGGGCCGTGGGGTCAATCGCCAGCAGAGTATTGGCTTCGCTCTCCGCGCGGCGCATCAAAGTCAGGCCGTCCATCTGTTTTTTTTCGATCAGCGCATCGTAATCGGATTCCATTCCGTCCGCAATGGTCAGCGCGAGCAGTCCGTTCACATCCCGCGGATTCGATTGCAGAATTTTCTTGGCCATTTGGCGGGCCTGATCGTTCACATCGAGAAACGCTTGATTGCGATTCTGCGACGGCTTCCCATCCACTCCTCCGAGCAGCTTGGAATCGTTCAAGAAAAATTTCGACGAGAAGACGCCTTTGGCATTGAACTCTGCGTAAAGATAACTCGCCGCTTCAGCGGTTTTGCCGAGTGGATCGTTCGGTCTTGCGGTCTGGTAGGCCCGAAAATCCGCGCGAGCCTCTTGGAAATTCAGCTCGTAGAGATTCTCGAAGCCCGTCTCGAGCATGGCGGAGTTCGGCTCCGCGGCCCCAATCCCTCGTGGAGCGCCCTGTGCGACACCGCAAAGCGTCGCACACGATAGGAAGGTGGCGGCAGCCCACGCGATCAAGCGTTTTTGTCTCATTCTATTCGCCACACAATCCCGCTGGTGCTCCGCGGAGAAAACATGCGTGCCCGGCAACGAACCTTCACCCTATCATATTCGACTGTACACAGGGTCGGTGGGTTGCAGGAAGCCCTGTTTCCTACAGGTTATGTTCCAGGAATTCAGTAATTTGCTCGAAGAGCTGAATACGCGCCGGAGGGTCTCCGATGGAATGCCCCCGCCCCGGGAAAATCACAAGATCGGCGGGGTAGCTTCCGTTTAAAATCAACTCGTTGATAATTTCGGATGTGTTCGCGAAGTGGACGTTGTCGTCTCCTGTGCCGTGGGCAAGGAGCAACTTGCCTTTCATCTGCGACACCTGGTTTACCGGAGATGAATCCCTGTAGCCATCTGGATTGTCCTGGGGGCGCCCCATATAGCGCTCGGTGTAAATCGTATCGTACAGGCGCCAGTCGCTTACCGGCGCGACCGAAACGCCTGCTTTAAAAATGTCCGGCGCGCGGAACATGGCTTCGAGCGTCATGTACGCGCCGTAGCTCCAGCCCCAAATCCCGATGCGCGTCCCATCCACATAAGGCAGTGTCTTCAGATACCTTACTCCCGACAACTGGTCTTCGAGTTCGACTTTCCCGAAGTGGTGATAAATCGGAGTTTCAAACGCATGGCCGCGGTTGAAGGATCCCCGGTTATCGAGCGTGAAAATGATGTAACCCTTCTGCGCCATCATTTCGAGCCACAAAAAATCGCTTCCGCCCCATGCGTCCCTCACGATCTGCACCTGGGGCCCGCCATACACGTTGACGAGCACCGGATATTTTTTCGACGCGTCGAAATGCGAAGGCTTCATCATCATGGCGTAGAGCTTCGTCCCGTCATCCGCCGGCACGTTCAAAAACTCCACGGGCGAAAGGGCGTACTGGCTCAGTTCGGGAACCTTATCCGCATTGATCACCGCAATGCGAGATCCGTCGCTGCGGAAAAGGTCCTGCCGCGGCGGGGTCATGGCGTTGGAAAAAGTATCCACGAAGCCGGAGCTGTCGGGAGCGACGATCACATCGTGCGTTCCCGGTTCGCGCGTGATTCGCGTGATGCTCCGGTCCCCGATCGACACCCGGTAGAGTTCCGTGTCCCGCGCGTCGTCTTTGTTCGACAGGAAGTAAATATAGCCTCTCGCTTCATCCACGGCCGGATGGCTCGCGGCGCCAGGGCCAAAACCGCTCGTGCCGGTGATTCCCCAATCCCCACTCGTCAATTGCTCGAGTTGCTTGCCGGAAAGATCGTAGAGATAGTAATGGCGAAAGCCGGTGCGCTCGCTCGACCACAAGAAGCGATTACCATCGGAGAAGAAGTAGAGATCGTCGCTGATGTTGATCCAGTATTTGTCATGCTCGGTGAGGATCGTATTGGACTTCCCGGTAGAGGCATCGCAAAAGAGCAGGTCCAGCCGGTTTTGCGCGCGGTTCAGCCGTTGGATCGCAACGCGCCGGCTATCCCGCAGCCAATCCACTCGCGCCAGATAGACATCGCTATCCGCTCCGCTATCCATCCATGTGGTTTCGCCGCCCGTTATGGATACCACGCCGACTCGCACGATCGGATTTGCTTCGCCAGCCTGGGGATAGCGGGTGTACTCGATCGCGCCGGCCGGTGAGCTCATGTCGAAAAGCGGATACCGGGTTACGGGGCGCTCATCCATTTCGTAATACGCGATTTTCGACGAATCGGGCGACCACCAGTATGCCGTCGTTGCATCGAGCTCTTCGGGATACACCCAGTCGAGCTTTCCCTTGAGAACTTCCTCGCTTCCGCCCGTCGTCAGCGCCTTCTCACTGCCATTTGCCACGTTCACGAGCCAGAGGTTCGAATCGCGCACGAAGCTCACCCATCGGCCATCGGGCGAAAATTTTGGATTTTCCAACTCCCTCTCGCCGCTCACGAGCGTCTTAGGCACCATCGTCTTCAAATCGAGGAGTACGAGGTTGTCGCTGCCGGTAAAAAGCAGCGAATCCCCTTTGGGTGACCAAAAATAGCTTTCCGGCTGGATGCGGCCTAGGCCCGTGGCCTGAATGGCTTTGGCCTTTTTCGGTTGCATCACCGCCGCGAGCGTATCCACGTTCACCAGCACCTTTCGTTCGCCGGTCCCGGCATCCATGGTCCAGAGTTCAGTCGCGCCGTCGCCGTCTTGCGCACCGCTTGCCAGATAAGAAATTCGTTTTCCGTCTGGAGCCCATTCGATTCCGCGCGTCAGGTGTCCGTTCAGGCTCGGCGCGCTGTAGATCCTTTCAACCGTCAGATCCCTGCCCACCCCGCTCTGTGCCAATGCCGGTGCGGATGCGAACGCGATAAGGAACGCCGCAAAAAAGCACCGAGCGACTGTGGAAGGCGAGATGCGATGCATTTCTTCCTCCTTGAATCGGCTTTAATATGTTCGTGCGGTATGAGAAGAGTGTGTGGAACGATTGCGTTCCCGGCGGATCGAAGGAAGTCGTGCCATTGCCTGAGGCGAGGTTGGCACGCTCGGGCTATTCCGCTCGTTGCGGCGCCACAACGGCACTTGAAGCAGCCTCCCCCTGCTTCCTGCGCAACAAGAACGCTCCGATCGTCACGGCTGCCGACAGCGCCAGCAGCGATCCGTCGCGGAGGAGCGTCGTTGTCCCAAGCTGTTCGCCGGGGCCAAAACAGCCGCAGTTGATCGACAAGCCCAACGCATAGGTCCGCACTACCACCGTAAAAAGGCCCGCAATCAGCAGGGTGCTCGCGAGTGCGGAAAACCTCTGCGCGATTCCGCTCAACAGCCAAAGCCCGAGGAAAAGCTCAAACGGTGGCAACGCGTGCGCTACCAAGCTCACATACGATGGCGGCAGCAACTGATAGGAGTCCACTTCCATGGCGAACATCGCGAGAGAAGTCTTCACCGAAACGGTTGACCATGGCATGGCCACTTGGGGCTTTAGCTTCGCGTAGGCGGCCACCAGGAAAACGGCCGCCAGCGCCAGCCGCCCGATCAATACCAGGATGCGGCCTGTGCTCGCACGTGAAACGGGGGCCCTGGGAACGGGTTCGGCAACGGCATTCATATCGTTTTATTGACTGAGGAGCTGATCGAAGAACTGTTTCAGCACCGGCCACGTCACCACGCCGGACGCGGCGGGAAATTTCTGGCCTTTATGATAGATCACAAACGTGGGTGTCGCCTGCACCGGAATCTGGCTGCCGAGAGCCCGGTCCTGTTCGATATACGCATCGAGCGGGCAAGTATGGCTGCCTGGCGCCACGCTCATATCGCAGCCGTCCATCAGTTTCTCCACCCTCTTGAGGTCTGTGGGAGACAGCGCCGCGGCCATATACTTCTCGATATTGCCCGATTCCGCCCAGTAATTTTGATTACCGTATAGCGCCCCCTCTGCCTCTCCAAATCTTCCGATGATGGCTGCGGCATTCGCCCAGCGCGCCGCCTCATAACCGTACTTGTGCATGGATAGAGGGAAGTCACGGTGGACCAAGTAGACTTTGCCGGCGGCCACGTAATCGTTGATCATCGGCCGCAATGTCTCTTCGTAAAAGTTGCCGCAGGAAGGGCACTCGTAATCCGCAAATACTTCCAGTGTGATCGGAGCATTCTTGGACCCGTACGCCTTAATCGGCGCCGGGATTGTCTCGGTCGCCTTCGCGGCGCTGCGCGTTGTGCGGGCGGACGCGTGTGGGATCAGCCCCAGTACGAGAACCGACGCCAATATCAAAGGCCACGCAGCCGACTTCGCCCATCGTGCCCTCGCACGGTTCAACGTATTGGAGCCACACCAAGATTGCGCTTCATATTTCAATGCCGCCTCCTTACCCGTTTAGACGCACGCAAGCCGGTTATTGTAGCGCGAATTGCGTTCTAGATCGAAGACTTCCAATTGATCGACTATCCAAAGGTGAGACAACAACCCGGATGCAATCTGCCATCATTTCTACCTCAAATCTGCGTCAAATCCCGCAGGTGCGGTTTGTTGCAAGGTAAAGCCTGGCCTGGAGACGAAAAGGGCGAGGCACCTACATTAAGTCATTCGTATTCTGCGTAATGGAGGCACATAAGAAACTTGACAGTAACACACTCAATGTGTATCATGGTACTTCAGTCGGGCTTGTCCCCAACTGAAGCTAGTTGGACTTACAGGAGCGGATTCTATGAGCAAGATCATCGGTATCGATCTGGGCACTACTAATTCCGTGGTCGCGGTGATGCAGGGCGGCGAACCAGTTGTCATTCCAAACCAAGAAGGGGCGCGAACCACTCCGTCCGTGGTCGGAATCACGAAGAGTGGCGAACGGCTTGTCGGGCAGGTGGCCAAGCGCCAGGCGATTACAAACCCCGAAAACACGATTTACTCCATCAAGCGGTTCATGGGCCGCCGCTACGACGAAGTGAGCGAAGAGATGAAGATGGTGCCCTATAAGGTCGTCCGCCAGGGTGAACACGTCGCAGCCTTGGGGCACGGCAAGGAATATAGCCCGCCGGAAATCTCCGCGATGATTCTGCAGAAGCTCAAGAATGCCGCCGAAGACTTCCTCGGCGAGAAAGTGTCCGAAGCGGTCATCACGGTTCCGGCGTACTTCAACGATGCCCAGCGCACGGCCACCAAGGATGCGGGCAAGATCGCCGGTCTGGACGTAAAGCGCATCATCAACGAACCCACCGCGGCGGCGCTCGCCTACGGCCTCGACAAAAAGAAGGACGAAACGATCGCTGTTTACGATTTCGGCGGCGGCACATTCGACATTTCTATCCTGGAAGTCGGAGAGGGCGTGATCGAAGTGAAGGCCACGAACGGCGACACTCACCTCGGCGGCGATAACATCGATCAGCGCATCGTGGAATGGCTGATCGAGGAGTTCAAGAAGGATGAAGGTCTTGATCTGCACGGCAAGGGCAATGAGATGGCTCTGCAACGCCTCCGCGATGCGGCCGAACGCGCTAAGATCGAGCTTTCCACCACGATTGAAACCGAAATCAATCTTCCGTTCATCACTGCGGACGCCAATGGGCCGAAGCATCTTGTGAAGAAGCTGACGCGCGGAAAACTGGAAGCCATGGTGGACGACATCGTGCGGCGCTCGGTCGAGCCCTGCAAACTGTGCATGAAGGACGCTGGCGTGGACGCCGGCAAGATCAACGAGGTCGTGCTGGTCGGAGGTCAGACCCGCATGCCGATGATTCAGCAGTTGGTCAAGGATCTCTTCGGACGCGAGGGCCACAAAGGTGTGAACCCGGATGAAGTGGTGGCCGTGGGTGCAGCCATTCAAGGCGGCGTGTTGAGCGGCGAAGTGAAGGATATCCTGCTGCTCGACGTAACTCCGCTGTCTCTGGGCGTGGAAACTCTCGGCGGTGTGATGACCGTGCTGATTCCGCGCAACACCACGATCCCAACGCGTAAGTCGGAGGTCTTTTCCACCGCAGCGGACAGCCAGACCTCGGTGGAAATCCACGTAATGCAGGGCGAACGGCCCGTGGCCAGCGGCAATCGCTCGCTCGGAAAATTCCATCTCATTGGAATTCCACCCGCTCCCCGCGGCGTGCCTCAAGTCGAGGTGACCTTTGATATCGACGCGAACGGCATCTTGAATGTCTCCGCGAAAGATAAGGCCACCAACAAGGAGCAGAAGATCACCATCACTGCCTCGACCGGCCTCAGTAAGGAAGAGGCGGAGCGCATGAAGAAAGAGGCCGATTCTCACTCCGCTGAAGACAAGGCGCGGCTCGCCGAGGTCGAAGTCCGCAACCGCGTCGACAATCTGGTCTATCAGACGGAGAAGTTGATAAAGGAGAATCGGGACAAGCTTGCCGAGCCGGACGTTAAGACCGCCGAGGAAGCCCTCGAAGAAGCTCGCCGGGCGCTTAACGACGGCGGCGTCGACCGGTTGAATGCCGCAGCGGAAAGCTTGACCAAGGCCTCGCACAGCATCGCCGAGGCGATGTACAAGGCGCAACAGAACGCCGAGAGCGCAGGCGGCCCTGCTTCCGGGAGCGGCGCCGCGCCGGGAGCTGGCGGCCCGGCCGACAATGCAGGGCACGCCCCTGGGCAGGGCGATGTGGTGGATGCTGAGTTTGTGGACGTGGACGAATCGAAAAAACCCAACTGAAACCTCTCCTGCCGCGCGGTTTCGTCTTCCGGCCCGGCATTGCCTCGGCCCGGAGACTCGCTACGGGAGTTTTGTAAAGGGGAAATGATTTGACGACGAATGGCATCCGGCGGACGACTCCGCCCCAGGCCGTGCAGAAGGTTCGCGACGGCGTTTTCATGGTCCAGGTGGCTATTTCCAGCAGCCCCAGCGCGGACTGGCGTCGCCTCTTTTACGACGCGCAACAGGATGTGCCGCCGGATTTTCCGCCTCGCTCGGTTGAGATCACGGGCGTGTTCCTTCGTTTTAAGTCCGATCCCGCCAGTGTCGAACAAAAAGTCGGAGTGCTCGACCGCTGGATGGAACGAGCCAGCCAGAAAGAAGCGTCGATGGGCGGCCGTTCGGAAACGCAACGGCAGAAGAAAGAAGAGCTCGAGCGCGAGGCGCGGGAACTTGCCGAATGGAATGCGCGCTGGGCAAAACTTTAGAGGACGTGAGGTTCGAAGTCCGGCAACAGGCGGCAAGCGCGCTTGTCGTGGCGAATCAAGCTCCCGGCCTCGAATCTACCGCACCCACCAATGGACACAACCACTAAACAGGATTACTACGAACTGCTGGGCGTCGGGCGCAAAGCGCCGGCCAAGGAACTCCGCGCTGCCTACCGTAAGCTGGCCCGCAAGTATCATCCCGACCTGAACCCGGGCGACAAGTCCGCCGAGGAAAAGTTCAAGCAGATCCAGGAAGCCTACGAAGTCCTTTCGGACGCAAAAAAACGCCAGATGTACGACCAGTTCGGTTTCAACGTTCCCGGTCCGGGCGGAGCGCCGTCCTCCGGCACGGGATATGGCGGCGCCGCTACCGAGGACATCCACTTCGATTTTGGCGGATTCGATTTTGGCGGAGGCGCTGCCGGAGGGGGCGCCAGCTTTCGCGATATCTTCAGCCAGGTTTTCCGCGGTTCGCAGGCGGCCCACGCGACGCGAGACCGCGAGCCGGGCGGCGACCTCGAATATCAGATCGATATCGGCTTTGGTGAAGCGATGCACGGCACCGTGAAAAAGCTTAGCTTCACGCGGTTGGACGTTTGCAACGTGTGTCATGGCAGCGGCGTCGCTCCAGGCGATGAAAAGGCTTGTCCCACTTGCGGCGGCTCGGGGCAAGTGACCCAGGTCAGCGGCAAGATGCGCTTCCAGATTACCTGCTCGCGCTGCGGCGGCACGGGCAAGCTCCAGACCATGTGCCGCAATTGCAGCGGTGAAGGCCGCGTCCCTCGGATGGAAACGCTCGACGTGCGCATTCCGCCCGGCGCTCATACAGGATCGCGCGTGCGTGTCGCCGGACGCGGAAACGCCGGCATGCACGGCGGCCCGCCGGGCGATCTCTACATCATCATGAATGTCGAACCGCATCCCTTTTTCGAGCGGCGCGGCGACGATCTGTACACGCTCGTCCCGATCACGGTGGCTGAAGCGTCGCTCGGCGCCAAAGTGGAAGTCCCCACCATCGACGGCCGCGCCCAGGTGCGCATTCCGCCGGGCACGAACAGCGGCAAGAGACTCCGCCTTCGTGAAAAAGGCGCTCCGTCGGCCCGCCATCCGGGCAAGCGTGGCGACCAGATTGTGGAAGTGCAGGTCGTCGTGCCCAAGCCGGAAGACGAACGCGTGCGCAACCTGCTGCGCGAACTCAGCAAGATCGATCCAGAGGACCCGCGCAAGGAAATCTTCGCGCGCGCGGCGGTGTAAGGAGGGCGACATGGCTGCACGCCCCAGAAAAAAGGCAAAAGCGGGCTACATGATCAGCGCTGTAGCCGAGCTTTACAATCTGCATCCGCAGACGCTGCGTCTCTATGAGCGCGTGGGCCTGCTGAAGCCGTCTCGCTCTCAGGGCAATACCCGGCTTTATACCGATTCCGACCTCGAGCGCCTCGAAGTGATCCTGAATCTCACGCGCGAACTGGGCGTTAATCTCGCCGGCATCGAGATCATCCTCAACATGCGCGACAAAATGGCGGAAATGCAGTCGCAGATGGAAGCCTTCATCCGATTCGTGCGCGGTGAAGTAGCGCGCAATTTCACGGCCTCGAACCAGCGCCAGGTCCGCAACGCCATCGTTCGCACCATCCCACGCCATCCCATCCGCGTGGAAAAAGAAAATACAACGGGCTGAAGGCTCCAGTCCGAATTGGCAGCGCGACCGATGCGCTTCTTTCCGCCGAATCCTTTTTCCGCGCTTTCCACAAGCCCATTCACTTTGCACAGGCGCCGTCGCTTGCGCTCCGCGAGCGCTGAGCTTACTCTTGCGCCATGGCGCAACCCGATTGTCTTATTTGCCAGGGCAGCGGCTGGAAGGTCGTCGAACGAAAAGCGGAAGGCGCGCAGGCTTTTGCGAGTGTGGAAACCGCGCGGCCCGGGGCCTCGCAGGGCGAGCCCGAGATGGTCTGGGCCGTGCCCTGCGACTGCACCATGGGCGACCGCACCGAGCGTGCTCTCGCGAAAGCTCGCGTCCCCGAACGCTATCGGCATTGCGACTTCGACAATTTCGAGGCCGACAATGAAATCGACCACGTCTCTCGCGAGCAGCTCGATGCGTGGAACCGCAGCCTCGCGCAAGCGAAGCTTGTCGTCCAGCGCTTCGCCGAGGAATTTCCCGTGTGCTCCGAGCACGGCTTGCTCCTGATGGGCCCGTGCGGCGTTGGCAAGACGCACCTGGCCATCGCCGCGCTGAAAAACATCATTCTGCGCGGCCATACCGGCCTTTTTTATGATTACCGCGAGCTGCTCAAGGAGATCCAGGATAGCTACAACGCCGTCAGCCAATCCACCGAAATGAGCGTCCTCGAGCCGGTGCTGGCTACCGAAGTTCTCGTTCTCGACGATATCGGTTCGAGCAAGCCGTCGCCCTGGGCTCTTGAGACGG
>Ga0307372_10011712_pt1 | contig 11645 bp, 13 predicted proteins | sample OX1MG_FD_202533 | JGI IMG/M metagenome (GOLD analysis project Ga0307372, IMG submission 202533) | Soil microbial communities from Risofladan, Vaasa, Finland - OX-1 | ecosystem: Environmental > Terrestrial > Soil > Coastal area > Acid sulfate soil | place: Finland: Risofladan, Vaasa | collected...
GCGGGGGTCCACTCGGGCGACTCGGCGTGCGCCCTCCCTCCCCAGACCCTCCCGGCATCGGTGATCGCCGACCTCGAGCGGTACGTGAGGACGATCGCCGAGGCGCTCGACGTCCGCGGGCTGATCAACGTGCAGTTCGCGGTGAAGGGCGAGCTGGCATACGTGCTCGAGGCCAACCCCCGGGCCAGCCGGACCGTGCCCTTCGTGGCCAAGGCGACCGGGGTGCCGGTGGCCATGGTGGCGGCCCGGGTGATGGTCGGATCGACCCTCGCCGAGTTGCGGGCCGAGGGACTGTTGAGCGAGCCGGTGACCGGACATGTCTCGGTCAAAGAGGCGGTCCTCCCGTTCAACCGCTTCCCCGGAGTGGACACGCTGCTCGGTCCCGAGATGCGCTCGACCGGGGAGGTCATGGGGATCGACTCCACCTTCGGGCTGGCCTTCGCCAAGAGCCAGATCGCCGCAGGCAACCCCCTGCCGTCGAGCGGCACCGTCTTCTTGTCCCTGGCCGACCGGGACAAGGCCGCCGGGCTGGAAGCCGCCCGGCAGTTCGCCTCCCTGGGCTTCGAGCTGGCCGCCACCTCGGGAACCGCCTCGATGCTGGAGGCCGAGGGGATCGGCGTGTCCACGGTGGTGGCCAAGGTCGGCGAGTCGGATCCCGGTGTCGTCGACGCCGTCGATCTCATCTCCGGCGGGAAGGTGCAGCTGGTGGTGAACACCCCCCGGGGGCGCGGGCCCCGCGCCGACGGGCTGCATATCCGGGCCGCCGCCGTCGCCCACCTGGTCCCCTGTCTCACCACGGTGGCCGCAGCCAGGGCTGCGGCCCAGGGGATGACCGAATGGGCCGGACATCCGCTGTCGGTGCGGTCGCTTCAGGAGTACCACCGACGACGAGACGGGCCGTGAGCGGGCCCGGCACCTCCGCCCTCGACCGGGTGCGCCGTGCATGGCGGGCGGTGTCGGCCGGGGACGTCGACCTCACCACCCGGGTCGGGTCGATCGTCCTGCCCAATCCGGTCATGACCGCGTCGGGGACCGCCGGGCATGCCGATGAGCTCCAGGCGTACCTCCCTCTCGGCGAGCTCGGCGCGGTGGTGGTCAAGTCCCTCTCGGTCGAACCGTGGCCCGGCAATGCCGCGCCCCGGGTCCATGAAACCCCCTCGGGGATGCTGAACAGCGTCGGGCTGCAGGGACCCGGGCTCCAGCGCTGGATCGAGGACGACCTGCCCAGGCTCACCGCCACCGGGGCCCGGATCGTGGTCAGCATCTGGGGCCAACGGGTCGAGGACTTCGCCCGGGCCGCGGCCCTGGTGGCCGGGGTGGCCCCCGAGGTGGAAGGAGTGGTTGCCCTCGAGGTCAACGTGAGCTGCCCGAACATCGAGGACCGGCGCCGGATGTTCGCCCATTCGCCCCCGGCCACCGCCCGGGTGATGGCCGCAGTCGCAGAGCAGTGCCCCGGCGTGCCGCGCTGGGCCAAGCTGAGCCCGACTGTGGCCGACCTGGCCGAAGTGGCCGCCGCCGCCCTCGAAGCGGGCGCCGAGGCACTCACCCTGGTCAACACCGTGCTGGCCATGGCCATCGATGTGGAGAGCCGTCGGCCGGTCCTCGGGTCCGGCCCGGCGGGGGGAGGGCTCTCGGGTCCGGCCATCCACCCCGTGGCGGTGCGGGCGGTGTTCGACGTCCGAGCCGCCCATCCGGACGCCTCCATCATCGGGGTCGGAGGGGTCATGTCCGGCGAGGACGCGGTGGAGCTGATGATGGCCGGGGCTGACGCGGTCCAGGTGGGGACCGCCACCTTCCGCGATCCACGTGCGCCGGTCAGAGTCCTCCGTGAGATGGAGTCCTGGTGCTCCCGGAGGGGGGTCCGCCGGGTGAGCGATCTGAGAGGGGTGGCCCATGGGTGACCAGGTCCCCGCCGTCGGCTTCGCCGCCCGCGTGGCCGAGGCCGTGGCCCGGACCGGGCCGCTGTGTGCGGGCATCGACCCGTCACGGGCGCTGGTCGAGCGGTGGGGGCTGTCCGATGACGCACAGGGGGTGCGCCGGTTCGGGATGACCTGCATCGAGGCATTCGCCGGCGTGGTCCCGGTGGTGAAGCCTCAGGTGGCCTTCTTCGAACGCTGCGGATCGGCCGGGATGGCCGCGCTCGAAGCGGTGCTGGCAGCGGCCAGGGAGGCCGGCCTCATCGTCATCGCCGATGCCAAACGCTCCGACATCGGCACCACCATGGAGGCCTACGCCTCGGCCTGGCTGGACCCGGACAGCCCGCTGCGTGCCGACGGGGTCACGGCCGTGGCCTACCTGGGACTGGGCGCCCTGCAACCGATGTTCGATCTGGCCGGCGCCCACGGTCGAGGGGTCATCGTGGTGGCGCGCAGCTCGAACCCCGAGGGCCGTTCACTGCAGGAGGCCCGGACCGAAGCGGGTGCCGGACCGTCGGTCGAGGACATGCTGCTCGAGCAGATCGCCGGGCTCAATCGGGGCGGTCTGGTACCGGACGGGACGATCGGCGCGGTGGTCGGGGCCACGCTCCAGCCCTCGCAGTTCCGCCTGGCCCGCCTGGGTGGGACCATTCTCGCCCCCGGGGTCGGCGCGCAGGGGGCCGCCGCCCGTGAGGTGTCGGGGCTGTTCTCGGGATGCCCGCCGGGCTCGGTGCTGGCCAGCTCCTCCCGGTCGTTGCTGTCCGCCGGTCCTGGGATCACGGCACTGGGCGCAGCCGCCCGGCGGGCCCGGGAGGAGATGGCGCAGGCCTTGGCCTGACGCCCCGGGGGCCGGCCAGACTGATGCCAGACTGATGGATGTGGACCGGGCCAGCCAGACCGCTGTCTTCGCCGCCCAAGTACGGGCCGCGCACGCCCTTCTCGATCCCGATCCGGTCTTCGAGGATCACTACGCCCTCGCGTTGGCGGACGCCACGGAGGCTGACGTCCACGACCTGTTCGCCCTCATCCCTGTGGCCTGTGCCCGGGTGGCCCGCGTCCTTCCGGTCCAACGCGCCCGTTTCGTGGACGAGGAAGTAGGGCGAGCCGTGAGTCGGGGGGTCGACCAGTACGTACTGCTGGGCGCCGGTCTGGACTCGTTCGCCTGGAGACGCCCGGACCTGATGGCCGAGCTCGACCTCTTCGAGGTGGATCATCCGGCAACTCAGGCATGGAAGCAGCGGAGGATGGAGGCCCTCGGCCTGTCCCGCCCGCCGAGGGCTCATTTCATCGGCACGGACCTGGCGGCTGGGGAGGACCTCTCCGAAGGGTTGGGCGCGGTCACCTTCGACCCCGCCCGGACCTCGATCTGGTCATGGCTGGGCGTGATCGTGTACCTCGAGGTCGAGGCCATTGCCACCAAGATGAGTGAGATCGCGGAACTTTCGCCGTCGGGCTCCCGGCTCATCGTGTCGTACACGGTGACCCCGGATCTGATGGACCCCGGATCCCGCGAGTTCGCCGACCTGGCCCGGGCGGCGGCGCGCGGCGCCGGTGAGCCGCACCTCTCGGTCTTCACCCCGGCGGAGATCGAAGGCCTGGCACGGGATGCGGGCTGGGCCAGCGTCCACAGCGTGGATCCCTCGTCGTTCGCGCCGTGGTTCTCGAAGCGGTGCGACGGCCTGGCGCCGGCGTCATACGAGTGGCTGCTGGTGGCCGACGCCTGATGACCGGACCACCGTGCGGGTCCTACGGGCCGTCCCGGCCTCTACAGGATGGCCGCCAAGCGCTTGGCGAGCGTGTGGGAATCGCCGGGCCACCGCGCCGAGATGTAGTTCCCGTCCTCGACGACGAAGGCCGGGCGGGAGTCGTCGATGGAGTCGCGGGCCCGTCCGCTGGTCTTGAGCCCCGCATCCGGGGTGCCGGGGACCACCTCGAGGAAGTCGTCGGCCCGGTCCGGAGCCGCCGTCGGCGTTGCGAAGAGAACTTCGTGCCCGAGCCCGGACAGGACCTTCCAGCTGACCGCCACTTCCGTCGGGTCGAAGTCGAGGTCGGGTATCGGCATCAGCACCACGGACATCCGGCGGGCCGGGGCGGGCCTTTTCAAGCGCGTTCAAGTGCGCCACATCCGTCGGTCCGAGTTCGCCGTCCACGCCACACCACGGCCGTTTGCGCCCGATCCGACCAAACCGGCCGATCGCTTGCCGGTGATGTCCATACGACCGGTGGTCCCGGAGTGGGAGAATCGCCGGATGGCCGCGTGGGGACCATCGCTCTATGGCGATCCGTGCCGCCAGTGCGGGTTCGTCTGGTCGATCCCGTTCGACGATGGCGTGGCGGTCGTGGCCGGGCTCCCCGATGCCTATGGCGACCTGGTATCCGGTGCGAGCGGGGACGAACGGCACCCGGACCTCGGTTGGTCGGTAGGCGAATACGTCTGTCACGTCGCCGACAACCTGCGGATCTGGGCTGAGCGCCTGGCCGGGACGGTCGAGGGACCTCCGCCGGAGGTCGGCGGCTACGACGAGAACGAGCTGGCCGACGCTCGGCACTACGAGTCGATCCCGCTGCGGGCGGCCACCTGGTCCCTCTCGCGGGCGGTGGTCGACTGGGGGGAGGTCGTCGAGCGCTCGCGTCGGGCGGGCACCGTCCTGGTGCACTCCGAGCGGGGCAGCCTGTCGCTGGCCGATGTGGTCCGGTCCAACGCCCACGATGCCTTCCATCACCAATGGGACATCCAAAGGACCCTCGAAGCGGTGCGGTCCTGAGGAGTCCGCCTCGTGGAGGCACGGACTCGGGCAGCAGGGTGACCGCAGGCTACGATCGCCGCCAGCAGGAGCCGTCATCCTCTTCTAGTCTGGAGCCGGCTCGGGCGCCGGCACCGGCGAAGGAACGACCGGGGATGCCGGAGCGCTGTGACGCAGGGACTCCGTGATGGAGGAATTCCGAGATGCAGGTAGAGGTGAGGAGCGACGATGACTGACATGTCAGGTAGGGGCCGGTTCCGGTTTGTGGCCGTGGCGGTGGCCCTGGCGGCACTGATGGCCGCGTCGATGGTCGGGCTCGCCGCCCGGGCCGGCGCCGGGCCGCTGCCCCGGGTTGCCGGTTCGTTCAACTTCGTCGACATGGCACCGACTCCCTCGGGGAACGGCTACTGGCTGGTGGCCTCCGGCGGGAAGGTGGAGGCCTTCGGCGACGCCGTGTTCATGGGTGATCTGTCGGGGTCGACCCTCAATGCACCGATCATCGGCATGGCCGCCACCCATGACGGCAAGGGCTACTGGCTGCTCGGCCGCGACGGTGGTGTGTTCACCTTCGGTGATGCCCAGTTCTACGGGAGCACGGGAAACATCGTGCTGAACAATCCGGTCGTGGGCATGGCCGCAACTCCCGACGGGATGGGCTACCGGTTCGTCGCCTCCGACGGAGGCATCTTCTGCTACGGCGACGCCCAGTTCTACGGCTCGACCGGGAACATGCACTTGAACAAGCCGGTGGTCGGTATGGCCTCAACGGCGACCGGCAACGGCTACTACCTGGTGGCCAGCGATGGAGGCATCTTCACCTTCGGTGATGCTTCCTTCCAGGGATCGAAGGGGGGAGCCAAGCTGAACAAGCCGGTCGTGGGCATGAGCACCGACCCCAACACCGGTGGCTATTGGCTGGTGGCCGGTGACGGTGGCATCTTCTCGTTCAACGCACCGTTCTTCGGATCGACCGGCAACATCACCCTGAACCAGTCGATCGTGGCGATGACCAGCACCCCGACCGGCCTGGGCTACCGCTTCGTGGCCCACGACGGCGGCATCTTCAACTACGGCGACGCCCAGTTCTTCGGGAGCGGCGTCTAGGCGCTCGGTATCGGTATTCCCCGGGCCGCCCGCTGGCCGCCACCGTCGGACGATGGAGGAGCGGCTGGGCTCGCCTTCACGGAACGACAGCGCGTCCGCCATCCGTGAGGCGCGGCCCGAGGAGTTCACCCGACTCCGGGAGGTCGAACCGGTTGCCGACGGGATGTTCGCCGAGGTGGGGATCGGTCCCTTCATCGACGATGATGCCGAGAACCACCTGGCCCAGGCGTCCGTGGTGCTGGCGGCGGAGGATCCGGCGGTCGGATTCGCCAGCGTCGGGATCGTCGACGGTCCCACGTACCTCTGGCAGTTCCCGGATCGCTAGCGGAAGGATCTGCCAGCCGCCAGCCGCCAGCAGGTGCCGGGCCGGCGGCTCCCGGACCGAGCTGAAGCCGGACCGGGTCGCCGGTCGGTCGTGTCGATGTCAACCGAGCCGGGTTGGCGGGCGTAGTACCGGGTGGGTCATGGACGTCTGTTCGCCCGGCTCATCGGCGAGCGCGTCCATCGCCGCGGATGCGACGACGGTCGTGGAGGGGGACGGACGGTGGTGAAATGAGGAGGACGGGCCGGGCCGGCGCCTTCGTCGGCGCCGGCATCATGGCCGTGACCGGAGTGGCGTGCGGCACCCCGGGCGCAACGGCCGCCGCCGGTCCCACCGTCGAAGCTTGGTGTCCGGCGCCTGCATCGACCAGGGGGTTGCTGGCGGACACCGTCGAGGGGACGGTGGTGTTCGTCGATCCGACGACGCTGCACACCTCGGTCGTCGCGACCCATGTGTTCCCCGACGGTGGTGTCGCCGTTCGTCCCCAGCTCGACCGGGCTTACGTCACGTCGACGGGAGCGGACGGGCGTCCGGCGATCTGGGCGATCTCGGTCTCGGGATGCCGCCATGACCGGTCCCTGGTCGAAGCAGATGCGGAGCTGCCTTCGGTGAGCCCGGACGGTGGTCACCTCGCCTTCGTGACGCTCGGCCCCGATGGCCGTCAGACAGGAGCGACCATTGTCGACGTGGGAGTCACCGGGATCCCCGGGGGTGGCATCCGCGAGTATCGGGCGACGTCGGTCCCTCCGCCTCTTCCGATCGCCGGGGTGGCCGTCGGTGCCGAGGGTGCTCCCCTGGCCGTCTGGGGTGGAACCGTCGACCGGTATCTCGGCAAGGCCCATCCGACGGTCGGGACACTGGATCCCCGGTCGACCACGTCGCTCGCCTCGCTGATCCCGGTGTTCGACGCCGCCGGCGTTTCCGTGCCGCTCCCGGGAGATCGCCGGAATCAGAAGCCCGAGGACTGGCAGTCAGCACCCGCCTACCTGCCGAACGGGGAGCTCCTGTTGGGAGACGGTGGCAGTGACATCTCGATGCCCTTCACCGACACCACGTCCGGGGTCGGCGGTGGGGGCATACGCGTGATCGTCCCCGGCACAGGCCCGGTCCGGTCGTTGGCCGCCGGGCCGAGCAACTCGCTCGCCTGGGTGGCCACGGACCGGCACCTGACCGTGGCGACCGGTGCCGTCGACCTGCCGTTCGGCCCGCAGGCGGAGACGCCCCCCCGGCTCTCCCCACCTCCCGGTCGTTGGGTGACCGGGAGGTTCACCTACGTCGCTTGGGCCGTTCCTCTCGCGGAGCCGCCGCCCGCCCCTCCCGTCTTTCATCTGGTCGCCCACCTGCCCAGTGTCGTCGGCCTGTCGCTGGCGACGGCCACCAGCACGATGACCGCCCTGGCGCTACCGGCCTTCGTCAGCCACACCGAAGCCGAACCGGCGGTGCCCCCCGGCACCGTGCTGGCCCAGGACCCGCCGGCCGGGACCGGTGTGGACTGCCAGTGCTCAGTGGCGGTCACGGTGTCGGGCGATCCCTGACGGCCCCCATGGTCGGAGGGATCGAGGTCCGGCAATGACCGACCGGCATCCGGAATCGCCCTAGGTTTGCTGGCATGGGACGGGCCGGCGTCGGGGGGCAGTGGAAGGCACGCCGCCGGCTCCGGTGCCGACCGGTCCTGCTGCTGCTGGCGGCCTGCATCGCGTTGGCCGCCACCGGGTTTTTGGTCGCCGCCACCACCGGTGGAGGCGGATCGCCGGTGACCTCGGCCGCGGACCACGTTGCCACGACCAGCACCGACGCTTCTCCGACAACGACGACCACGGCTCCGACAACGACGACCACGGCTCCGTCACCGGCGACGACCGACCCGGGGGGGTTGCCGCAGACATCGGCCCTTCCCACCACGACCAGTCCGGCCTTCACGGCCAACATGGCGGCCCTCTGGGACGGGGTGTCCACCGGTCTGCCGGAAGAGGCGGTCCCCGGCTTCTTCCCTGAATAGGCATACGTGCAGCTCAAGACCGTCCCCAGTGCCCGGAGCGATTTCACCGGCAGGCTCGTTGCCGAATACGAGGAGGATGTGACCGCGGCGCACCAGCTCCTCGGACCCGGAGCCCCGATGGCAAAACTGGTAGGCGTCGAGGTCGACGCGGCGTACGCCCACTGGGTGCCGATGGGCACCTGCTACAACGACGTCGGCTACTTCGAGGTTCCCAACTCGCGGGTCGTGTACTCCATCAACGGCCAGGTCAGCTCATTCGGGATCGCATCGATGATCTCCTGGCGGGGTGAGTGGTACATCGTGCACCTCGGGGCGATCCTGCGCTCCGGGAGCGGCGGGGAGGTCGACGACCCGAGTGCCGGCCCGGGGACGCCGACCTACTCCTCGACCTGCTGAGGCCCCAGCCGACGGTTCGGTCGGTACCGGGCGTCGAACGCGCTTCCGGCTGTCAGGTGCCGACCCGGGTCGGGAACCACCCTGTCACCCGGGCGGCGAGCGCCCGCTCTTCCCGGAAGTACTCGCTCCGGGCGACCCGGCGGTCCACCGCCGCGAATCTGAGGCTGTCGCCGGGTCGGAGCTGGCCGAGGCGGGCCAGATCGGCGGTGATCACACAGGCGACGACCGGGTAGCCACCGACCGTGGCGTGGTCGGGCATGAGGACGATCGGGCCACCGTCGGGAGGGATCTGGATGGCACCGGTGACCATGGCCGTCGACCGGATCGCACCGGAGCCGTGGGCCAGCGACTGTCGACCCCCCTCCAGCCTCAGGCCGATCCGGTTGGAGGTCTCGCCGACGGTCCAGACCGTCGAGGTCAGACCGGACAGTGCCGACGGGTGGAGCCGATGGGGGCCGCCGACGACCCGGATCACCGTCTGCTCCACCCCGGGCCCGGATCCGATGGGTTGGGTCGCCAGCCCATGCGGCCTGGTGGCGGCCCCCAGGTCGAGCTGGTCACCTGCCACCAGCGGCCCGGGCCCGATTCCACAGAGCAGGTCCGACGATCGGGATCCCATGACGAGTGGAGTCTCGATGCCACCGGATACGGCCACATAGGCGCGCAGGCCGGCGATGATCCGGCCGACGGAGAGGATCTGTCCGTCGCGGATCGGCGTGACGGTGTCCGTGCCCACCGGATGGCCATCGATGCGGACGTCGACCCCGCCTTCCGCCGAGGCCACCACGGCCAGATGGCCATCCCCGGTGAAGCGAAGCTTGGGCCCGACGGCGGTGACCTCGATGGCCGCCGCCAAGTCGTCGTTGCCGACCAGGCGATTGGCCAGGCGCATGCTCTGGGGGTCGGCCGCCCCGGCGGCGGGGACGCCCAGGTTGGCCAGCGGGTTCCGCCCCGCGTCCTCGACCAGGCTGAGCAGCCCGGGGTCGAGGACCTCCACGAACCGGCGTCCCTTGGACGTCAGCCGGGCCCGCCCCGTTCTCACGGCACCGGAGGGCGGTGGGGTCGAGTGCTGATCGGATTGGTCTCCCCGCGCCGGTGGGGGACGGGTCGAGAAGCGCACGGTGTCCCCGGGCCGCAGCAGTGCAAAGGGCGGGTTGTCCGGGTCGAACAGCCGAAGGTCGGTGCGCCCGAGCAGCATCCAGCCGCCTGGGGTGGATTGCGGGTAGACCGAGGCGAATCCCCCACCCACGGCGACCGAACCGGCCGGGACCGAGGTCCGCGGCGTAGTCCGGCGGGGGATCGAGGCGAGCTCGGGCGGGAGCCCGGTCAAATACGGGAATCCGGGCGCGAAGCCCAGAAAGGCGACCTGCAAGTCGGCGCTGGTGAGTTGGCCGATGACCGAGGCGGAGCTCCGACCGATGCCTGCCGCTACGGCTTCGAGGTCGGGACCGTCGAAGGTCACGGGAATGTCGACGCGGTCCCCGACCGGTGCCGGACCCGGCGTCGGATGGGCGCCTCGTGCTCCCGCCTGCCGGTCGGCGAGTTCGAGGACCCACCCCTCGGTCGAGCCCACCTGTTCGACCGCCGGGTCGAGGTGGACCACCACGCTGCGGAAGCCGACCACCGCCTCCCGGACGCCCTCCGGCGCCAGCCCGCTCCGCCGCAGACCCTCGAGGGCATCGGCCAACCCGTGCGCCGATGCGACATCATCGACCTCGATCAGGAGGGCACTGTCCCCGTATCGCTCGGCCCGGCTGGTCACGGTGAATGCCCGCCGCTGGCTCCGTGCCGAGCATTCGGGGAGAAGGGGCGCAGGGCGATTCCCTCCGTCGCCAGCATCGCATGGACGGTCCGTGCCGTCTCGGCCGCGTTGGGCGCGTCGCCGTGTATGCACAGCGTCTCCGCGTCGATCGCCGTCCACGTTCCGTCGACGGCATCGACGCCGTGACGGACGGCCAACGACACGGCCCGCCGACCGACGACCACCGGATCGGTGAACTCGGCACCGGGCTGCCCCCGCGGAGCGAGGAGGCCGCCAGGTCGATAGCCGCGATCGGGAAAGCCCTCTGCGACCACCCGGAGACCGGCGGCACGAGCTGGTTCGACCACGGATGTCCCGGCTTGGGCCACGAGCACCGGAATGCCCATGACAGTGACTGCCTCGATCACCGACCATGCCACCTCTTCGTCCACGCCCATCCGGTTGTAGAGCGCGCCGTGCGGCTTGACATAGGCCACGCTGCCTCCGGCCGCCTCCACCTCCCCGGACAGCACCTCACACTGCTCGATGATGTCCCGGGCCAGAAGGGGGCCGGGCCGGTCGACGGCCCTTCGCCCGAACCCGGCCCGATCGCGATACGAGACGTGGGCACCGATGGTGATCCCCCGGCTCAGGCAGGCCTGGGCGGCAGCCCGCATCACCCGCCTGCCCCCGGCGTGGAATCCGCAGGCCAGGCTCCCGCTGGTCACCACGTCCAGGAGAGCCAGATCCCCGGGCGTCAGGGCTTCTCCTTCGGCAAGATCGGCGTTGAGGTCCACCGCGATCACCACCTCAGTATTGAACACCCGGTCGGTACGAGCGCACTCGGTTGGACCGCCCGCCGGACGTCCGGCCTGGGTAGAGCCCTGCACTGCGCCTCGCCCGCAGCCCCGTCCGTGTGCCGCGGGGCCGAAGAGGCGCTATCGTCTCGACCATGCCGCAACCGCCCGCACTCACGCCCGAACAGCGCCAGGCTGCCCTGGCCAAGGCAGCCAAGGTCCGCCGTGAGCGGGCCGAGGTCAAAGAGAAGCTCAAATTGGGTTCGATCACCCTCACGGAGCTCCTCACCACTGCCGACTCCAACGAGACGGTCGGAAAGATGAAGGTGCTCTCCGTGCTCGAGTCACTCCCGGGCCTCGGGAAGGTGAAGGCCCGGCGACTGATGGACACCGTGGGAATCAGCGAGAGCCGGCGCCTCCAGGGTCTCGGGAGCAATCAACGCGAGTCCCTCCTCCGGGAGACCGCCCGCTGAGCGGACAGCGTTCGGATCCGCCCGGTGGCCGATCCCCCTTCTTGATCTTCGTACTGTTCGGCCCCGGTGGTGCCGGCAAGGGCACCATCGCCGATCGCCTGGTGGACCGGGTCCCCGACCTCTGGTTGAGCCGGTCGTGGACCACGCGGGCAC
>Ga0307372_10011714_pt1 | contig 11643 bp, 11 predicted proteins | sample OX1MG_FD_202533 | JGI IMG/M metagenome (GOLD analysis project Ga0307372, IMG submission 202533) | Soil microbial communities from Risofladan, Vaasa, Finland - OX-1 | ecosystem: Environmental > Terrestrial > Soil > Coastal area > Acid sulfate soil | place: Finland: Risofladan, Vaasa | collected...
GGCCAAGTAGACGATTGAAATTAAAATTAGCGCGTACAGATAATTTGCCGAAAAATCGAATAATACGTAAACGATCCAGAAAGTTCTTGCAAAGAGTAAAATTATGTCCATCAGAATCATGTCAAAGAGAGCTGCTCTAAAACCGAGCCCGAACCTTTGGTTCACATACGCATCCTTGTGCTTCAGGAGAGTCTCAACCTGTCCAATTGCCCACCTCTTCCTTTGTCTGATCCAAGCCTTCAATGTCGCAGGGCAGTACGTCCAGGCGACGCTATCGGGGGAAAAGAATATTTTTCCTCCTGTTTTCCTCAGCTTGATCGTCAGATCAAAGTCCTCCGTAATTGTGTCTTTGTCAAAGAGGCCCAGCTCCGCCGCTACTCGTTTTCTGAACCCGCCCAAAGCTCCCGAGATTATTATGAGCATGCCGGTTATTGCGTTGTACCTTCTGCCCATTTCGAGAGAAAGCAAGTATTCGTAGGATTGCAACTTCGTCAAGACATTCTTTACCTCGCCGTCGCCGGCTAATATTCTAACATTTCCCGAAACTGCTATTGTTTCATCGAATTGGAAGAATTTGGTGGCCTCCCTTATGGCGGACCTCTCAAGCAACGTGTCACCATCGATTACGTAAATTATTTCGCCGGTACAAAAAGACGCTCCAAAATCTATCGCTCCTGCTTTCGATCCACTCGCTGTCTCCCGCTTCAGAAGTTTTACTAGATTCTTTTTAGCAAAGGGGAGCACTTTCATGTATGTATCGTCGGTAGATCCGTCATCAACCACGACAATTTCCTTGCTTGGATAGTCGGATTCCAAGAGTGCTTCAATAGTTCTTTCGATCGAGAGGCCTTCGTTGTGAGCTGGGATGATTAAACTAACTCGAGGGCAATAATTAGGATCAAATCGAAGAGGATGCTTTTTTTCGCAAAGCTGATGAACTAGCAGGAAACCTGATTTCCAAAAGCTTCTAGAAAGATCGAAAATCAGAGGGATTGCTAGGATGGATATCAATTGCAGCAACGTAAGCGAGTGCACCCAGGGTAGAAACCCTGAGAGATAGCTTAGTTGCATTCAATCTTCAATTCTGCTCTATTCGAGAATATGAAGTTACTCTTTCTTCGCATAATATCGACGAATGTATATTCTTGCCGAGCTCGAAAAGCAGACCCTTTGCTGTTCTCTCTCTGCCTAAATATTTCTAGATAAACGAATCATTCTTCCTTGGCAGCTCAAGTTTGCTTAGGCCTTGTGCCGTCTACTTACGATAACAATGGTGATGAGAACTACGACGACAACTACGCCACCTACGAATATCGCTATCAGTTCTGCCGAATTCGAAGAGGATACGGTCGAGCTCGACGTCGTAATTGAAGTCAATGTGGATGTGCTTGTGCTAATTGTCTGTGACGTACTCGATCCAGTCAAAACGAGTTGTTCGGGAATAATTTCAATGACGTGGGATGAAAAGTGTGGAATCGCCACAAGAATCTGAACTCCGGTCGAGGTTCCGATCAAGACATAAGTGGCAGTGCCTGTCGAATTAGTACCCAAGACTTGTTGCAATGAAGCAGCTTCAGAAATCTGCTGACCGTCGAAAACTATTGCAAGGGTTCGTCCAGAGGATGGAAAGTAAATAGAGCCACTTGATACGTTGAAGAGCAAAAGTCGAGGCCCGCTCACATTGCCCAAGGCGGAAATTGTAATTTGTAGTCCGCCATTCGATGCTATCTGATTCATGGAGACCAGAAACTGGGGATTCAATATCGATGCACTCGCTGTTGAATTTCCGACAGTAATCTCCGCTGGAATGGTGCCGTTGTTCAAAGACTTTGTGATCTGTTGTTGCGCAGACTGGTTTCCGGTAATGATTCTTATCTGAGTCACCGTTACGCTAGACGTGACAACAGTTGTTCCCGATGCCGTAGAGGATTGGGTTTGCGTTACCGTTGTCGAAGCGGATTGGGTTATTGTGATTACAGATGTTGATACTGAAGTCGTAACTATAGTCCTGCTGGTGCTGGATGAAGAACCACTTGTACTCGTTTGACTGGTAGTCGTCGAGCTTGATATTGTTGACGAACTTGTAGTTGAAGTGGTGGGTGTGGTCGTAGATGAAGTAGTGCTCGTCGCTGAAGATGAGGTCGAAGTTGTAGAGCTGGATGAAGTTGTAGTTGTGCTGGAGGTTGCGCTACTGGTTGATGTCGTAGAGGTGATGGAAGTGGTTGGTGATGTGAAGCTAGATGATACTGCCGTCGTCGAAGTTGAAGTTGTTGTGGATGTCGTGGTCGCGTCGCTGATTACGGAGACAGTGTTGCTGCCGACATTTGCCACGAATATCTCGTCCTTCCCGGAGTCGTACGCCGCGCTGTAAGGACCCGAGCCGACAGGAACTGTCGCAATCACAGCGTTGCTGGAGTCGCTGATTATCGATACTGTACTGTTACCGGAATCTGCCACGAATAATTCTCCCTTCCCGGAGTCGTATGCCACGCTGTAAGGAACGGATCCGACTGGGACTGTGGCAACCACGGCGTTGGTGGTGTCGCTGATCACTGAAACTGTATTGCTACCTTTATTCGTCACGAAAACCGCGCCTTTCCCGGAGTCGTACGCCATGCCAGCAGGATTTGTGTCAACTGTGACTGTAGCAACCACAGCGTCGTTGGAGTCGCTAATCACAGAGACTGTCTTGCCAGCTGTATTCGACGTACCGAAATTCGACACGAATAGTTCACCTTTCCCGGAATCATACACCGCACCCAAAGGACCAGTGCCAACCGTGACTGTTGCAACCACTGTATTCGTTGAGTCGCTAATTACTGAAACTGTATTCCCAGGTAAACCCGGCGAGGCGAAATTTGTCACGAAAACCTCTCCCTTTCCAGAATCGTACGCCACGCCATAAGGACCAGCGCCGACGGGAACTGTGGCAACCACGGTGTTGGTGGAGTCGCTGATCACGGAAACTATGTTGCTACCGGCACTAGTCACGAAGACCTCGCCTTTACCCGAGTCGTATGCCACGCCAATAGGATAGGAAACGGTAATTGTGGCAACCACACCGTTGGTGGTGTCGCTGATCACTGAAACCATGTTGCTACCTTCATTCGTAACGAAGATCTCTCCCTTCCCGGAGTCGTACGCCACACCAGCAGGACTTGAGCCAACTGTGATGGTGGCAACCACTGATTGTGCACTAACCGCCGACGCAAGAAAGGACAAGGAAAGTACGGCTGCGATCACTAGCGCAAAGAAACTCGCTTTCTTCCAACGAAGGCGTTCCATCATAATTGATGATGTGAAACCCAATCATATGTGTTGCCGTAGGCCAACTAGGCCCTGCTATTGGCAGCGATAATTTGATCGAACAAACCGAATTTGGATATTATTTCGACCAAGATTGGCAAGAATAGAAGTTAGGGCCCAAGAATCTACCAAGTAGTACTATTAATTTAGTATTAGTAAACTAGAACATTCTTCTAGGACAATCATACGAAATGAGATAAGTTAGAAGGCCATATTGGTCTCTGATAAAATGTTGAAATCAAAGAGGACAGTTTTACTTGCAGTCGTCACCGTTAGCTTGGTGTTGCCGTTCACAGCTTTTGGCTTGTTTATTTCGAATGGTTCTAGTACCCCGGTATCTCTTGGGGCCGCCGCTCCTTTTGCCGTTCTTGCCAATACAGGCATCACAAACACTGGAACCACCACGATCACTGGTGATACAGGAACAAATCTAGCTTCAGAAACTGGATTCGTAACAGTGCACTTCATCAGTGGAACGGATTATGGAGTTGGTTCTGGGGCTGTAACTTCAGCTGAAACCTCCCTTTCTGCGGCGATAGTTCAAGCAGATGGATACACACCCATCCCCATACCAACAGCTTTGGATGCCCAAACTCTAGTAGCAGGAGTCTATAATTCCGCATCTACAGCCTTTACTCTGTCAGGAGGAGTTCTCACTTTGAATGGTCAAAATAACCCCGCTTCGGTCTGGATTTTCCAAGTACCAGACGCTATAGCAGGTGCCCTTTCTACAACAGGAGGTACCGTATTTCTAGAGAACGGCGCTCAGGCCTGTAACGTCTTTTGGGTGACATCCGCGGGTGGTGCAACTCTCGGCACAGGCACCACTTTCGTAGGAACGATAATGGCTTCCACGAGTGTTACACTTGCGCATGGAACAACTCTGAATGGTGCGGCCTTGGCAAGCACTGGTGATGTGACGATGGATACTAACACGATTACGGTTCCTACTTGTGCGGCTACAACTACTTCAACAACGTCTACAACTACTTCAACAACATCTACTACAACTCAGACAACCACAACTCACACAATAGTTCCAATCATTGCAAGAGTTTGTTCAACGGTAACTCCACCGCCTACACCACTAGTCTACCTCACTGTCAATACCACGACTACCTCTGGAGCTTCACTGCCAGGCATACTTACTCTCTGCAACAGCCAAAATGGTCAACTCACTTCAACTGCCAACTCACCCGCGATATTCCCTCTCGATACCGGCACTAACCATTCGATAGGAGTCGATGATAGTGGTTGCTATGTCTTTGCCCATTGGTCTGATACGGGCTCGACAAACAGATTCAGGGCTGTCTCGATAACTTCGAACACCACGTATACGGCAGTGTTCACAAACGTTTGCGTACCAACTCCAGCAGGCGACTCGACTATCAGCATTGGCACATCCATCGCAACCGCTGGTAACGCAAGCCTGGGTCTGTACGCGACACTATGGCAGAACGGAAATCTGTTGCAAAGCTGTTACAGTACGTGCAAATTCATCGTTCCCAATGGGCAGACGTACCAAGTTGTGATTAACAACTTTGGTAATTACTTCTTCAAACAGTGGACAGATGGCGTGCTCACGAGCACGCACACAGTTACTCTGGGTGCGGGAAGTGCTAACTCGAATATTGTTCTGACTGCAGTCATTGGATTTTCACTCGGTCTGCCATCAAGTCAAATTTGGGCGGTCGATGAAGGACTCTTGGGTGGTGCAACTTGCGACGTTTCTGTAGGAGGCTCGGCATTGTACAACAACCAAAGTGCAGCTCTTACAATAGCCCAGGGCACAATAATCGGAAGCCCTGATCTGGCTTGCGGGACTCTGATGCCAATCACATATGTCCAAGTTCTCTATCAGAACATAAATTCAGGTGGAGGCTGGGTAGTATTCTGGCACAACCCGTAGAAAATAATGACTCTGCGTGTAATCAATGCAATCAATGAAGACCGAAGTAAAGTCGTATCCAGCTCCAACCCAGCTGGCCACGGCGACTGATCTGTCTCCGCAGGAAGCTAGAGCTGTTACGGAGGCAGTCAATCCACTTGTTGCAGATGCGTTCGCGCTGTACGTAAAGACAAAGAGCTTTCACTGGCATCTCTCAGGTCCCCATTTCAGGGACTATCACTTGATGTTCGATGAGCAGGCAGAAGCAATATTCGATTCCATAGACGTACTGGCCGAACGCGTGCGAAAAGTGGGCGGCACAACCATACGCAGCATCAGCCACATAGCTCAGCTCCAGACTATTGAAGACGACAATAGCAACGCGGTTCCAGCGGGAGAGATGATCCGGATCCTGATGGAAGACAATAGCCGCATGGCGAAGAATTTACGCGGCGCAATCACAGTGTGCGACAAGAACCGGGACTCTGCTACGAGTAACCAGCTCCAGGACATTCTGGACAAGACCGAGCGCCGCAAATGGTTCCTTTACGAAGTAATGCAAGGATCAAAGAATACTGAGTAAAATCAGCTGGATGGGCGCTTCGATTTTTGAATCCCCTATTTTTCTTCTAGGTGCCTGCTCTTAACAACGCAAATCGTCGCTGTTCTGTTAGATAGTTGCTCTAATTATGCAGCAACTGCTGGATATGTCTTAGATCATTGGATTGATGGCAGTACCCCAGTCCGGTGAGGAATGTCTCAGCGACCCAAGCTATGACCCTAATTTCATACTACAGGGTCTAACGGGCTTCTAGAAAAGATTTCGTTGGAGAACTGGATTGGCAATACGTCCAATTGAATTCGGATAAGCTCATGCGTTTACAACCTTCGCAGAGTCAGCAGTTGATCGCAATGTCGCAAGCTATTCTGAATACAATACGGCGGGGAAGAAACCAGGGAATTCTACAAACCTCTGGGTCTGGTTAACCAGAGTCGTTTTACTTCCTTAACTTTGTCAAATTCCTCATCTTCAGAGGCAATATTTACCACACCCTCTTTTTCCATCACTGCTAGATGAACCGCGTCTGACGGTTTGATTCTATATTTGGATAGATACCTTTCCATCGCAGCCATATCTGAATCTTCTATCGGTATTACGGTGGTAAAAGGAAGAATGGAAGCTTTCAGAAACTCAAAAGTAACTTGGTAGGAGACATTGTACTTGGACATTGAGAGATACAATGTTTCATCCACAACCAATAGATTAGTATAGAGTTCGTCCTTGAGTAAACTAGTGTAAAATTCATCCAATTTTTCCCTCTGTCGCCCAGTTAGCATATTCAAGTAAATCAGCAGGTTCGCGTCAAGGAAGATTTTCAGCTTGACTTATCCTCCCGATATTCTATTTCCTGATAGGTGCTCTTTAGATCGCCAAGCTTGAAAGGTCGGATGTTTAACGATTCTAATTTCGATGCGTGGTCTCTTAAATAGATGAGGACTTCCTCTTTGGAAGGTCTCCCCTTCAAGAGAATCCCTTCTTCCCTGGGTTCAACTGTTACATTTTCTCCCTCGCGCATTCCATATTTCTCGCGAAAAAGCTTTGGGATTAGAATTTGTCCTTTTTCTCCAATTTTAAGCTTAAGCCTTACCATGGTTTCTATTTGTAGTATACTAGTTAGAATTATTTATACCTTATTGAGAAATTCATCGCGAACTACTGTTGCTCCAAGCAACTCAAAGCTTCGTTTTCTCTTCATGAATCTGCAGGTATGTGCTTACCTGTCGCCGCACTCTTGACTTTGTTCACTATTCACTTACTAATTTTTCTTCGAGATTAATTCCAGAATATTTATGAGAGACTTCAAAGTATTCTGATGCGAAGCAAACGGTCAACACATATATTCCGTTCGAGTCTCCAGAATAGAGGTCAAACTATCATGGTCGATGTTTCTGTTTTAGATTACAAACCAAAGCCGATCGACGGCGACTTTTTGTCAAAGAGCAACGAGTACCCAGTCACCGGAACGCATGAAGGCCATAATGTCCGCGCCGAAGGCGTTCGAAGAAATGATGCAAATGGAAGTCCGTATCCCACCTCGTTCGGTATCCACGGAACATACGTCGCAGTCGACTGGGAAGCTTGCATAGCAGACGGACAGTGCAGTGACGTCTGCCCGGTGAATGTGTTTGCTTGGTTCTTGAGGAGCGACGGACAGGGCGGTTCCGGAAATGAAGTAAAGATCGAAAAGGGTTCTGACAAGTGGAACAAGTACAGGACAGATAAAATCGACCCGCTGCGTGAGGCTGATTGCATTTTCTGCATGGCTTGCGAAACTGTCTGTCCGACAATCGCGATCAAAATCACTCCAAAATAGTTACACAAAGCCGGTGGATTGTTCTGCCGAGTTGCCATAAGGAGACGCCCCACTCAACTGGGCATGAGCATCGGTTCCCGCGCAGAATAGGTGCGTAATTGAGTATCAGTGAAAAATAACTTGAGAGGAAAGTTGAGATCCCGCGAAGAGACTATCCTAAAACGCTCGCGAACCTCCGAGAAACGCGCAATGAGAAAAGCCGCAGTTCACAAGCCACATGTCTACACAATCGGTCATTCGACAAGAACAATCGAGAGCTTCATCAGCATCCTGAAGGTTTACGGAATCAAAGAAGTTGTGGACATTCGGACCATTCCGCGTTCTCGGCACAATCCACAGTTTAACAAAGATACCTTTCCAGAATCTCTGAAGAAATCGAACATCAGATATGTGCACATGGCTGGACTAGGTGGTCTTCGTCACGCAACTCCTGACTCTGTAAACAAAGCTTGGAGGAATGCCTCCTTTCGAGGCTACGCCGATTACATGCAAACTAGCGAATTCGAGTCAGCACTGGAGAAGCTTGTCGAACTTTCAGGACGCCGCAGGGTCGTTTTGATGTGCGCCGAAGCTTTACCCTGGAGGTGCCATAGATCGTTGGTTGCAGACGCGCTTTTGATCCGAAAAATCCATGCAATAGATATTTTCAGCCCGACAATAAGCAAGAAACACCTTCTCACTCCCTGGGCTAAGGTTAGAGGAAAACGCGTAACCTATCCCATCGCAGGTTCTAAGAGCGAATAGACTTCAGAATTATCCATATGGGATTCACGATCTATTCTTTTCCAGCCAATTTACAGCGAATCGACAGGCTATTTGCGTCAAAATTTAGCCATTTATTGAATAGCTTGCTTTCATAGCGCTCGTTTGTCTATCTCATCAGTGCTAGCGATGGAACGGCTGTTAAGGGTGAATCCGCAAAGAGAAGTCTTTGTGCCGGAAACCCTTCACTCAATGGTTTCAACTGAACTTAATTATCGATCTTGCTTCAACTGCCAAGGGCATCCATTTTTCCCTCAGACTCCACCAACGACATTGCATCATGGTAGAGTATGCACTATCTGTCAAGGTAGCAGTACAAGTTATGATTCAGCTAATTTGGCCTTACAGGCCGAGAGCTCCGGGAAGCACAAGGATAGCAGCCAGTCAACTCCCCTTCAATTAAGGGGAGGAAGGTAGCGCGCAATGGATCTATTTTGGACAGTTGTCCTAATACTAATAGTCCTCTGGTTATTGGGACTGATCGGTGGAATCGGCGGCGAATTGATTAACATACTTGTGGTCATCGCTGTGATCGTGGTACTTTACAGACTCTTCCAGGGAAGAAACATAGTCAGTGGTAAATGACTCATCGTTGAAGAGTGTTCAATTATGCCTAACAAACGCGGGTCGAAAAGACCACAAGAGAAAGCCGAAAGTCGGCCAACAAGAAGTAGAATCAGAAAGAGACTTCCGCAATGGAGGCAGGGAAGCACGCAGCGTAAGTCAGGCAGATGAAGCTAGTTTTCTCTTTTCTGTGACGAGTACATTAATCGCAAAATCACGTGGATAGAACGACCCGCTAATAATCTTACAGCAGAACGTGCCTTAGGAAAAGCTCATTCGCCGTATATCCTATGTTTGCTAATCAATAGTATAGTAGACGAATGATGCTCAAGTGAACGCAGACAAAAAAATTCTGGTTCTCAGCGCCTTTACCCTGATTGCAATTTTGGTGTTGGCTCTCCAATTTTCTCCGCTTTTGGCGTCAATTCGCTCAGAAACCTCACCTTCGACTCTTGTCTCGACTACTGATGTAACACCAATCCTGACTGCGTCATCTTCATCAACCCTCTCGTCTAGCTCAACTTCTTCGGAAGCAACCTCATCTGCATCAACAGAGCCACCTTCAACCACATCCACTTCAGTTACCACAACATCTTCTTCTACCACAGTTTCAACCACTACAGTATCTTCCACAACGTCATCATCTTCAACCACGTCCACTTTGTATTCCGGGGAAATAACCGTCTATGCAAGCAGACTACCCTCACCGCTTTGGGCGCCCTGTTTTGCAACAGTATGCAGCGCGGGCACCGGCCCAGGCGCGTGGATGTACATTGCTTTGTTCAACTCTTCTCTTAACCTAGTCCAGACAGGATTCGCCAATGAGGATGGACTCAATTTCACGGGTCTCAATCCGCATTCTTTGTACTACGTGCTTGCAGATTCCTGTAATTTTTGCCATGGTTCAACTCACAACGTGACATTCACGTACTGGGATAACAGTAGCACCAAAACCAATCCGATGCTAGCCACCGTAGGATCGAGCCTCAACGCTTGGTATACCTATGTGCCACAAAATTCTACAACGCCATCGGGTGATTCTCCTATCATCCCACCCAGTATCCATGCAGGTTGGCAATCTATTGCAAGCTCATCCATATCTGCAACTGGGAGCCTAAGCTTCATGATCGCGAAACAATCCTTCAGTGAAGCAGAATCCTAGCCCGTCTTCATCAAGTCCACGACTGATCCTTCTTTCGCCAAACAAAAGGTTGAGGTAATTACTCAGGTTAGTAGTCTTTGTTACCTCCCGTCTTTCTCGAATTCTTTTGAGAGCTTCTCAACGAGATCTCTCTCTATTATGGTAAGCTTCTCAGGAATTCGTACATTGATGTGGACGAGCTCATCTCCTCTGACTTGCGGCGTGCTTATTCCTTCGCCCCTCATCCGGAGAAAAGTGCCGCTCTGCGTGCCGGGTGGAACACGCACTTTCAATCGCTTACTTGTAACCGTTGGCACTTCTATCTCGGCACCCATTGCAGCCTGCGCAAAATTGACATTCGCCTCGAACAAAATGTCATTTCCCCTCCTGGTCAGGAATGGATGGGGCTTGATTCTAACCGACACGTAAAAGTCTCCTGGGGGACCACCACTGGGGCCGTCGTCACCTTGTCCCCGGAGCATTAGACGGTCCCCGTTGTCGATTCCGCGGGGGACTCTGACTTGAAGTTTCACTCGTGTCTCCGCGAGTCCATTACCACTGCATACCCTGCAGGGCTTCTCAGCTACTTCCCCCCTTCCGTTACATCGATCGCAGGTAACGATCGCCCGACCGAAGTTCTGATCTTCGCGCTCAACCCTGCCCGCGCCCCCGCATTTAGGGCAGGTCACCAATCGACTGCCGGGTTCAATGCCCGAGCCACCGCAGGTGGCGCACCTCTTTGCCCTGGGGACAGTAACTGCGAGCTCTGCACCAGAGGCAGATTGCTCCAAAGTAATCTCCAATTGCGCCTCCAAGTCGCGTCCTTGAAGAGATTGGGGTTGTACGCGCTGAAACCCGGATCTTCCACCAAAGATTCGACTGAAGATATCATCAGGGTTGAAGCCGAACTCTGTAAAGACATCTCGGAACTTTGTTTGATTGAATATGTCTTCCTGCTTGTACTGCTTGTTAATACCTTCAAAACCCTGTGCATCATACTGCCGCCTCTTGTCGGGATCAGAAAGTACAGCGTACGCTTCTGACGCTTCCTTGAATTTCTCTTCAGCGTCAGGCAGTTTATTTCTATCAGGATGATATTTTAGGGCGAGCTTGTGGAATGCGCGTTTGATTTCGTCTTCCTTCGCATCCCGGCTGACCCCAAGAATATCGTAATAGTCCAGTTTGCTCGACAAGACTTATCCTTCAGGTGGAATCATCGAGTCAGACGTTATAAGAAGCGTGTTTCTTTTTAGGCGACTACCTTGTAGTCTGCCTCCACGGTCTTCTTTCCTTGCTCTTCTCCGGCTGGTGGAGCTTCCGGACTTGCTTGTTGCTGCTGCTGCGCGTTTTGGGCTGCCGCCTGTTCGTAGACCGTCTTTCCTGCCTCTTCGAGCAGTCTCTTGAGCTCTTGGACCTTCGCGCTGATTTCGGCAAGTCCTCCGCCCTTGATTCCGTCTTTCAACCCTTGGATAGCTTCCTGAATCTGTGACTTTTTCTCTGGCGGGAGCTTGTCCCCGATTTCGCTGAGTGTTTTTTCAGATGTGTAGATTAGGGAGTCAGCAGTGTTTCGCATCTCTGCCTCTTCTTTCGCGCGTTTGTCCTGCTCA
>Ga0307372_10011715_pt1 | contig 11643 bp, 8 predicted proteins | sample OX1MG_FD_202533 | JGI IMG/M metagenome (GOLD analysis project Ga0307372, IMG submission 202533) | Soil microbial communities from Risofladan, Vaasa, Finland - OX-1 | ecosystem: Environmental > Terrestrial > Soil > Coastal area > Acid sulfate soil | place: Finland: Risofladan, Vaasa | collected...
CTACTATCCAGACGGGCAACGCGCCCAGATGACAGATGGCACCGGGATCACCAACTACACCTACAACTCCTCCGGGCAGCTCACCGAAGCCACGAGTTACGGTGGGCAAGCCGTGCGATACGACTACACCCCCTCCGGACAGCTGAAGTCCCTGACCTATCCAGACGGCACCCAGGTCACCCGCAGCTACGACGGCGCCGACCGGCTCGCTGCGGTCACCGATAACCTCGGCCATACCGCCAGATTTGGCTACGACGCCGACGGAAACCTGATCTCGGCGGCCTATCCAAACGGCGTTACCGAGACCTCCACCTTCGACAGCATCGACCAGCTAACCTCAACAACCGACCGCAAGGGAACCGCATCGCTAGCTCAGTTCAGCTACACCCGCAGCGACCTGGGCCAGGTCACCTCCGTAACAACAACCGGACTTCCGGCCGGACCGCAGGCATACACCTACACGCCGACGGGCCAGCTTGCCTCCGCCAACGGCATCAGGTACGGCTACGACCCATCCGGTAACCTCACCAAGCTCGCCAATGGCACGACGTTCAGCTACAACGCTACGGGCGAGCTCACCTCGGCCCAGCAACCCGGCAGCACCAACGCGACCACAGCCTACGGTTACGATATGCAGGGCAACCGCACTAGCATAAACAGGCCCGGCGCCCCGGCCATCACTCTCAAATACGACCAGGCCAACCGGCTCATATCCTTCGGCGACAACCCAGCCAACACCTACAGTTACTCCTACAATGGCGACGGCCTGCGCGTATCCAAGACCATCAACAACGCGACCATATCGTTCGCCTGGGATCAATCAGGGAACTTGCCGCTGCTCATCGCCGCCGGCACCAGCACCTTCATCGACGGCCCAGGCGGGCAGCCATTCGAGCAAGTAAACGGAACCAAGGTCACTTACCTGCACTCCGACCAGCAGGGCAGTATACGACTGCTAAGCGGCGCCAGCGGCAGGGTAACCGGAACCTACAGCTACGACCCGTACGGCAACGTACTGAGCCACACAGGCACCGACAGCACCCCGCTCCAGTACAACGGCCAGTACACCGACCAGGAAACCGGATACCAATACCTCCAGGCCCGCTACTACGATCCCTCAACCGGCCAGTTCCTCAGCGTCGACCCAGCCGTGAGCCAGACCGGCGAGCCATACGGCTACGCGGGCGGCAACCCGCTCAACGCCGCCGACCCAACCGGCCTCAGCTGGTGGAACCCATTTAGCTGGACCAAGAAAACCTGGCTGGTCATCGGAGTTGCCGCCTTGGCAGTTACTGTCCTGGCAGTCGTTACCATAACAACCGGTGGCGGTGACCTAGCTGTAGCAGGCGCTGCTGCAGATGCAGCGCCTGCCGTCGGAGAGGATATCGCGCTTGCAGCTACAGAAACGGCCGTTGACTCCGGAACCACAACGCCGTCGGCAATATCCTGGTCAGTGCGGCTATGGAGAGCAGCTAAGGATATTTGGCAGGCCGGGAAAGCTTACGTTATCGCCAGACTTGTCGCCAGATATGGCAACCTAAATAGCTTCGGGACCTGGTATAATATTTATAGTGATGCTAATCGAGTATATAATGGTGCGCAAGCTGCAAAGACCTGTTCGCAGGATGTTCGCAGCTCGAAGTGCCTCAATTATGCTATGAACACTGTCAGCTAAATATGGGCATCTGCGGCCCAGATCCATGCGTGGCTCAGAATGTCATTACGACGCTGGCTAGCTGAAAGGAAGGCCGAAACCGCAGAACAGCATCTCGGCAACATGTTCGCATTATCTAATGCTTACCGTTAACCTGCCGCGTTGAGCTCCGGTTACCTGGCGGGTCTTGCGCGGGCCTAGCCGACCCATCGCTGTGCGTAAGTGCGACCCGCATAATCATTTGTTCCCACCAAAGGACAAGGTATCACAACGAAGGCCGTGATGGACAGCTTGCAGGACCTGCACAGCGTGCGGCGCGGAAGTGGCTTCTTCCCGCATATATAGACGATGTCGATCAGGCCGATTGGATCAGTGGCTTGCATCTTCGTGACCTTGGCCGGTTAGCCCCAGGTCCCGGCTCGGGACCGCTCCATCAGTTGTCGGTCGGCCTGGTAGGGATTGTACCCGCGTGACCGCGGCGGCGATCTCCTGTGGCCAGAGCAAGCGGTGGAGAGGCCGCCGCGGACCAGTCTCCCGGCGATGGTCATGAGGTGTTATCGGTCAAGCGCCAAATTTCGAGAGAGAATGCGGACCAGTGCATAGGCATTCGTACCTGCAAATGTCCGCTATTCGGCAGAATCGGACATTCATGTCCCTCTGCAACCCCTGGCCGAGGCCGGCAATTGCCGTTTATGGCCTCCGCGAAGTCGTCGCGGGGCCGGCCCGCCTGGCGGGCGCGGCGGAAGTGTCCGCCAGGGTCGCCGTGCCAGCCTCAACCGGCTCCCGCCCGTGCCATCCGGCATGCCTGGCGCCGTGTGTGTGCTGGTCTTGCGCGGCGGCCATCGCCACTGGTTGCCGCGGCCGGGCGTCTTGGGAACGTTGGGCCGGCGCGGGCCGGTGAGAAACCGTACGGGCGGCGGTGAGTAGTCCGCTGGGCGCGTCGAGGCTCTCCGCCAGATGGTCCATGGCTGCGACAGCACGCACATCGGCGGTGATCACGGTGTCGTAGGCGGCCAGGAGTTCGTCGATGCGTGATCGCGGGGCAGGCGTGTAGCGGTAGGGGATGTCGCAGTCAGCGGGCATCAGCCGGGTTGGCAGGTACAGCCGCTGGTCTGCGCCGGCGGTGCGCACAGCTTCCATGTCCTCGGCAACGACCCGGGCCATGGCGTCCACGGCATGATGAACGGCCGCGAAGACTGTCTCTACTTCGTCGCGCGTCGGGGCGAGGTCAGCGGGGTCGCGGGGGATGCCGGTGCCGGCCGCCGGTGTCCATTGCGGGTTCTGGAAGGCCAGGCGCCCGGCGCGCAGCACCAGGTCGCCGAGTTCGGCGGCCACCGGGCTCACGCTCTTCGTCCGGTTGGTGCCGGTGCTGATGATGTCCCATTCACCGGCGAGAGCTCGCCTCGTGTTCCAGGTCTGGTGTACGGCCTCGGCGGCAGCACGCAGCTGGGCGCAGATGCCGGGTTCGGTGCCGGTCTGCGTGGCGCGCCTGTCCAGTGTGCGCAGGACGAACTCGGTGCAGTGGCCGGTGATGGCGGACAAGTAGGCATCACGGCGCCAGGACTGCGATGTCGCGGCCGGTGACCAGCGCGCTTGGCGTGCGAAAACCCAGGCGGCATGACGCAGCCGTTCGGCGGTGAGAATGGTTCGCTCACACAGTTCGGGCACCGGCTCTTCCGCCATGTGGGGAAGCCGGGGTGGGGGAGTGTTGGCGGGGACGGCGGCGAGCAGTCTCTGCCCGCCGGCGGACAGCGGACGCTGGCGCTGGGCTGCTTCGACGGCCGCACCCGCGACCCACAGCCAGCGGGTGGCGGTGTGCAGCGCGAGGCTCGCTGCGGTAGGGACGCCGGAATCCATCGTCCCCGTCACCGACAGGCGCGCAGCCCAGGGCGCCAGCTGCCGCGCATAGCCCGCCAGGTCGCTGAGCAGGGTGGTGGTCACTGGCCCGGAGGTGATGACAGGCGCCCAGTAGGAGTTGCCTTCATATCCTCCGAAGGGGCCTTCGGTGAAGTGCGTCTGGAGCAGGTCCCGGCCAGCGGCCAGGTGGTCGGCCGCGGCAGCCAGGTGGCGGACGGCCGGGTGGGAGTAGTCCGTGCCCCCATCTTCGATGGCTGCCGCGCCCTGGCGCAGGCTGTGGGCGGCCCGGCGCAGCGCGATCCGGGCTTCGACCGCGGCACGCATTTCCGGGTTCAGCTGGTCTGCGCTACCGGCGTCGAGCTTGCCCGGCGGGGCGACGTCGGTCAGGTGGCGCGCCAGCGTCGACACCAGCCGGTCAAGTTCCCGGATGACGCCACACCTGGCACCGTCCGGCAGTCCGCTGGGGATCGAGACGGCGGCGGCGATGTGCTCACCGGCTCGGGTGAGGAAATCACCAAAGACGGCCATCACCGTCACCGGCCATCAGATGGTGAATGCGCTGTGCGGCTTCGGCGGCTTCCTCGCATGCATCGCGGTCACCAGGGGTGGGCGCGTTTGTCGCGGCGAGGGCCAGCCGCTCGCTGAGCAACCAACCGAGCGCGGCGAGGGCGGCGGCGATCTCCGCGGCGCCGGTTCCCGCCGTTGCCGCGGTGACGGCGGCCGTGCCGCTGGGGCCCGGGGGCAGCGAGGGGGCGATGGTGACGGCTTCCCGCCCGTCGACGGCGGCGTCCGCCGTTGCCATGAACGCGGCGAACAGTCCCGGGACCAGATCCTCGCTGGCCCGTGCGAACCGCCGGACCACCTCGAACGCGTCGAAAGCCGCCGCGAGGAGGTCAGAGAGCGAGGCCGCCTCCCGGACCCGCGCTTGAGTCTGTTCTGCCTGCTGCACGCTCACTTCCTCCCGTCAGTCCCGGTGCCGCGCTACGCGGGCCGCCTGGGCCTGTTCATCGTTGCGCTCACGCGGCTTTGCCTTGGGTGAGCCCGATGCTCTCCGCGATCGGGCGCAGGTGCTCATTGGGGAACCGGTGACCGTGAATACGCAACTGCCGGCCGAGTGCCCGCTGGCTGAGCCGCTCACCGCGCGCCGCCGCGTCCTGGTAGATAGCGCTCGCGTCGCGTAGCAAGCTGGGATCGGGTCGGCCGCATTCGCCATCGCCGGACTGCGGCTCGCTTTGCGGCGCGCCGGACCGGATCACTACGGGGGCGCTACGAGCTGCGGGCACGACCACGTCGGCGTTGCCCGGGTGTGGCGCGAGCACCAGGGCTGCTCTTGGGCTGGACCCGTATGCGCGGCCTCCTACCTGCTGGCGGGTCATTTTGAGCACCAGCAAGCCGATCGCCAGGCCCGCGAACGCGGCGATCGGGCTGGTAGCAGCGGTCAGCCGGTCGGCGAGGATGACCGGCTGGCCGGGCCCGGCCTGGATGTGGCCGATGTTCCCGGCGACGCTGACCGCCAGGCCGACCAGGGCGGTCGCCCACGGCCAGATCCGCTGCCGGGTAGGCCACCCGTCGAGGTAGGCGACGTAGAGGGCCAGTTCGCCGACGGCCAGGAACACATCGATCTCCGCAGGCCACGACATTGCCTGCCAGCCGCCGAGCCGGTGGTGGACCGCCCAGTCATACAGTCCCGCGTAGCTGTGCGCGAGCGCGTTGGCGCTCGCCAGGATGGCGATCGCGCCGATCGCATAAAGTGCCAGCCGCCGCGTCCGCGGGTTCATGCGAGCCTCCTCCTGCTGCTGGTTCTCCGCTCCCTGGGGTTGCGGATTCTGCTGAGGGCGTCCAGCGCTGTCTCATCGGCGGTAGGCAGGCTAACGGCACAGTCGGATATCAGAACTATCCGAATACCTGGTCTGGGGACGTGGCTCGGGTGATCGGGCCGGGTCATTTCCCGTGGGTGCCTGGCTCGTCGAAAAGGGGCGACGTCTGCGGCGTTCCGGCTGGCGGGCGGCGAATCGTGACGCGTTTCGTGATGGTCGCGGCCGTGGCGAGCGCCGCGAGCTCAGTGACCAGGTGGTGCAGGGTCCGGGCGGTGTCGGCGGGCCGGGCGCGGCGGGTGGTGCCCGGTGACGCGAACAGCGCCTGCTGACCGCTGGCGGTGTCGGCCATGGCAGCGGTCAGCTCGACGATCTGCCGGCGGATCTCGGTCGCGCGTGCGTACCGGGCCGCTGCGGTGGGCGGGAGAGGCGGATCCGCATCGCCGGCGCGCGTGCCGGAACGCTGGCGGTCCCGGTATGCCTTCGCCTTGCACGCGCCTGAGCAGTACCGGAGCTTGCGTCCGCCGTGCTGCCTGTCGCGACCGGGCAGCAGGCTGCCGCAAGCCGGGCAGCGGCCGGCGGGGTTCATGTCCGGGGCGGCGTTTCGTGACGTGACGGAACAGCTCCGGGCCGGCTTGCCCTGCGGCTGACGTCGGCCGCGTAGGTCATCCAGTCGCCGGCGGAGATGCGCTGCCAGGCGACGGCGACGTCGATGTGGATGCCGAGCATGCGGGCCAGGATCGCAGCGGGGAGTTCGGTGGCGAGCTGGAACAGGGCTGTGGAGCGGGCTGGCCCGGGGCGGATGCCGATCTGGCGGAGGCGTTCGCCGAGCTGGCAGGGGCTGATCGGCTGGCCAGGGCGTCCGCCGGGCAGCAGCCATGGGGAGGTGCCCTGGTCTCCGGTGGCGGCGTGGCCCTGGCGGGTAGCGACCAGGCGCAGCACGAGGCCGGCGAGCGGTTCAGGGAGCACGACGGGTTCCTGGCCGAGCCGCAGGTGCACTTCGCCGCCGCGGGACTGGACGTGGCCGACAGTGAGGCGGCTGATGGTGGCGGGCTGCTGGGCGTAGAGCAGGACGAGCAGCCCGGCGACCCGGTCCTCGGGCTTGAGGGTGCCGTCATGCAGCAGGTGCCGGGCTTGTGCCCAGCGTCCTTCGGCATCGATGACGCGGGTGGGGCCCGCCCACCGGGTGGCAGGAAAGTCCAGGCTGGTCAGCTTCTGGTTGCGGGCCCAGCGGATGAAGTGCCCGGTCGGGCCGCGCTGGCTGGTGCTCGCCGCGGCTGTCCACTCGTCGAGGTCGCCCTGCGGGCAGGAGGCCAGCGTGAGCCCGCGTGCGGTCAGCCAGTCCAGGAAAGCCACGGCGGCAGCGATGTTCCTGCGGGCGACGTCGGCCTGGCCGCAGGTCGCGTGGGTGCCGCGGATCCGCTGGCGCAGCCGGCGGAGTACGTGCCAGACCGCGTAGCGGTGCAGGGTCTCCTTCTCCCGCGGGTCAGCCCGGTCAGTGACGGTCCGCGTGATCCAGCGTTCGAGCTGGACAAGGTGCTCGTCGCGGGCGGGCAGCGCTCCGGTGGCGACCAGGACGCTGCGCAGATGGGTCAGCGGCTTGCTCGCGGGCAGTTCGTCGAGCGCGGCGTGGGTGAGCGGGCGCAGGCCTGCGGCGAGTTCGGTGAGCATGGCCTGTGAGATGCCGCCGGAGAGCCAGGCCAGGACCGTAGCCGGCCGGTCAGTGGCGGCCAGCGTCTGGTGCAGGACCTGCAGCTCGGGGCGGACGTTGCCGGCGTCGTCGGTGATGAGCTCGTCGAGCCGCTGGCGGAGATGGCAGCGGCGGCACGCTCCGGCGATCAGGCGTCCGGGGCTGCCGCAGCCCGGGCAGGTCTTGAAGAGGCCCGGGTCCGGGACGGCGCAGTCTCCGCACAGCGGCGCGTCGCGAGTGCCGGCGCGGGCCGGGGCGAGCTGCCCGCACCGTGAGCAATGTGCCCGTGACCGGGCGCATGCTCCGCACCGCGGCTGGCCGGTGATCTTGGAGACCGTGCAGGGGACGGTGCGTCCGCAGCTGCCGCAGGCCAGGATGTCGCGCGGGTTGCAGGTGGCGCAGACCGGCCCTGCGGGCGTGCGGGTGCTGACCTGCCTGCGGCGGCGGCAGCGGACGCATTCTTCGAGGTTGACCGGGTCGGTGACCAGGCAGTACGGACACAGCGGGCGGCCCTGGCCGTCACGGGCCGCCGGCTCGCGTGTTGTCCCGCATCTCGCGCAGGGGACGGCGCGGGCGCGGGCAAAGCAGTTCCGGCAGATCCTCAGCCCGTCTTGTTGCTTGCTCAGCGAGATCACGCGCTGGCAGCGGGGGCAGGCGGGGCGCCTGATGCGCGTGGCACCGGCCCCGCAGAGAGCGTCGATGAGCCTCAGCACCACCGGGAACGGCGCTTTCGCGCCGTCCCCGGTGAGCAGCCCGGGCTTGTCACGCAGAAGCCACGCCAGCTTCTGCAGGTGAGCCTGCTTGGTGACGGTCGCCTCGATCGCCGCGGCGGCCGCTTCGGCCGGCAGGCCGGGGTCGGTCATGACGATGACCTCGACGAGGGCCAGAAGCGGATCGCGGCTGTCCCGGTCAGGGCACTTGCTGCAGCGCGGCCGGCCCTGCCGGTCACGGAACGCGACTTGCCGCGTGTTCCCGCAGCCCGCGCACTCCTCCGGGCGGACAAAGCAGGGCGCGCAGTACCAGTGCTCGCCCCGGCGCTGCATCGAGGTGACACGGCGCCCGCAGTCCGCGCACCATGGCGGCGAGATCCCTGTCGCGCCGGCGGCCCGCAGCGCGAGCATGAGATCACCCGCCACCTTGGAAGCGGGAGACCGCCCGGTGGTCAGCACCGACGGGTCGCCGGCCAGCTCCGCGGCCAGGCGGCGGCGCTTGGAGCGGCCACCGCCAACCTGCCCGACGATCCGGCGGACGAGGTCATGCCCGAGGGCCGGGTCGGCCGCGGTCACCAGGGAGACGACGGTCCCGACCGGATCGGCGAGTGCTTCAGCCGGCGCGGTCACGAGCCGGCCGGCGCGATCCGCGCCCGCTTGGGCCGCAGGTCTCCGACGCCTTCCCCGCCGCCGGCTGCCCTGGCCTTCCTGGCAGACCCGGCGGCGGCGACGGGCTCGATGAGATCGGCCATGTCGCAGTCCAGGATGTCCAGCAGCGCCATGAGGATCTTCAGGCTGAGGCGCTCGGGCCGTTCCACGACCAGCCGGTAGACCTGGCTGGAGGACAGCTTGATCCCGCGTTCGGACAGCGGGCCCAGCAAGTCGGTGGTGGAGAACATGCCGCGGGTGGCCATCACCTGGCGCAGGTGCCACCGGTAGTCGAGCCTGGCTGCCATCAGTGCCCCTCTCCTCCGCGCCCGGCACCCTGGCCGGAGCCGAAGGCCGGAGCCAGCGCCTTGCGGAGCGCGGTATTCATGAAGTCGCTGCTCACATGCGTGTAGACAGCTGTCGAGCTATCCGCCTCGTGACCCACATTGACCTGGATGAAGCGGCGGTCGATGCCATCCTCGGTGAGGTGGCTGACGTAGGAGTGCCTCAGGCTGTGGACGACCAGGGCGCCCGGGAGGCCGAGGGCCTCGCGGTAGGCGACGAACCGGGCATTGATCTCCGCCGGCTTCACCCGGCCGCCGCGCTCGGTTACCCACAACGCCGGATGATCCCCGCATCCGAACCGGGGCCGTACGTTCTCCACGTAGTCGGCGACCGCCTCGACCGCCCAGCCCATCACCGCGGCGACGTTACGGCGCCGGGGCGGCTGGCCCCTCTTCGCCTTGCCGTACCGGACGTTGAGCATCCCGAACCGGCCGAACTCCGGAGCCGCCGGATTCCGGCCGAAGTCCACCAGGTCCAGTTTGGAGGTCTCGGTGCGCCGCAGCCCCCAGCCGTAGATCACCTTGAACAAGGTCGCGTCCCGGTAGGCGGCCAGGGCGCCCTTCCGCCTGGACCCGACTGCCCGTTCCACCTGGTCGTCGGCGTAATCCAGGAACCGCTGCAGTTCCTGGCGGGTGAACGGCCGGGCCTCGGGATTGCCCTCGTAGTCGTTGAGATGAGCGATCGTATTCCACTCATGGGCGATCGCCACCGGATGCTGCCCGGGGCCGAACGCCTGCTCGCACGCCACCGCCCAGCCGTACCGGCCATCGATCAGGAACTCGCTGAACTGCCGGAGCGTGCACTGGTAGCTGCGGATCGTCGACGGCGCCAGGTGCTGCTCGGCAGTCAGCGATAGCGACCACTCGTCCATGTGCCCTGGCGACCACGCCCACGGGTACTCGCTGGTGAACTCCAGGAACCGGCGCACCAGCCGCTCCCGGGGCACGACCGTGTCATCCCTCAGCCCGCGCGCCTTCTGCTGCGCCCGCCAGCCCCGCAGCATCGCCTCGACCATCGCGTCCTCCGGGCGCAGCTGCACCACACCCGCGACCAGCTCCATATGGGCCGCGCCCGCAAGATCCACCCGCCGCAACCTGTCCCCCGCCCGTCAAGATCCAGCCCGTTTCAAGGGCTGATCTTGCATCAAGCGGGATCGTTCTAGCAAATCGCCTGTTCAGGCAGCCATGCTGAGAACCCTCGAAAGCCCGGAGGAGTACCGCCCTGACATGGCGACCTGCGGCTTCTCGCCCATCTGATGCAATTCCTGAGAGTTTGTGCAGATATTTCTCGGTCGTGGCGATGCTCGCGTGCCCGAGTCGCTCCTTCACGACCTGCAGGTCGGCGCCTCCGGCCAAAAGCCATGAGGCGTGCGCGTGCCGCAGGTCATGGATTCTGACCTTGCCTAACGCAGCGGCCTTCCGCGCCGGGTACCACACCTGGTGGCGGAACCAGTCGGCGGGGATGTGCCCATCGGTATCGCATGCTCGTGGTGTGTGGGGCTCGTCCTTGCCGCTGGTCCGGCGCTGTGCCCGGTAGGTCGCGTACGCGCCGCGGCAGTGCTCGCACCGGCATCTCGCCGCGTTGTAGGCGGTGAGGGTGCCGTGCCGGTAGCGGCGGCCTTTCTCATTCGGTTCTGTCATCCCGGCCAGGGGAGCGGCGGCCGGGCTGCGGGGCCTGGATCTGGGCTGGCTGGGTGCCTGGTAGGTGAACAGCAAGTCGTCCGGCCCAAGGCCGTTGGCGGTCACGTGGGCTTCGATCTTCCTGACGATCTGCTGGCTGAGCTTGAACCGCCGGTATTCGTTGTCCTTCGGGTGTTTCACCAGGAAGCGCGCACCCTCGGGGTGGTCCTGCGGGCTGAGTTCGACCACGGCCCGGCTGACAGTCAGGATACGGGTTGCGAAGTCGAGGTCACGGACCCGTAGCTCGGTCAGCTCACCCCACCGCAGCCCGCTCTCGATCGCGGTCTCGATCAGCAGCTGCGCATCGGTGTCTGGCAGGGCCTGATACAGCAAGTCGAACTGGTTAGCGGTGATGATGTGCCGGGGCTTGTCCGGGACCGGCGGGATCTTGACTCCGCGGCTCGGGTGAATGGTTACTACCTCGTCCTCAAGTGCGGTGGTAAAGATGGCGTTGAGGATCGACCCTTTGCAGTACTGAATGGTTCGCGCCGACGCTTCTTTATCCTGCATGTAAGTGATCCACTGACGGACGTGCTCTGGCATAATATCGCGCATCTTCATCGGCCCGAAGAACGGAATCAGGTGCTTCTGGATCTGGCCCCCGTAGTTGCTGCGTACACCAGGCTCCAGCAGGTGATGCGGCAGCCACTTCTCCAGCACGTACACCTCGAACGTCTGCCTGCCCCGGCCCGGATCACCCTGTCTGCCAGCACGGACCTCGGCCTCGGCCGCCTTCCAGGCGTCGTTGGCGTCCTTCTTGCTGGAGAAGGTGCCAGCGGACCGCTCCTGGCCCCTGATGTCGAGGTAGTAGGCCGTGTAGCGGGGCTTGCCGTCCCGGCCGATACGTTTGCGCGCGAACCCCATAACCACCGCCTTGATCGTCTGACCGTCATTTGACCGTGGACGTGGTGTCAGCGGCCGGCATTCGACGGTACTAATCGATTCCGATCGTATGGCTTCTAGCTGCGATTATAGCGGAGAATGGCGGGTGGCCAGAAACTGAAATGAACAATTCCATCGCATGGCATGCAAGAGGTCCGGGGTTCGAATCTCCGTAGGTCCACCCTGAGGTCTTCACGTTTGACCTGGCTCTATCTTCACGTTTGGGTCTGACATTCCCGGCTGCCGGGGGCATAGGTGCCCGACGGGCTGAGATGATCTTGTGCGTGACGCGCTGCGAGGGCCCGGGCGGTCTGGCCGGCGCGGTTCTGGGCGCGCGGGACTTGCGTGGTGGTGCCGGGGATGT
>Ga0307372_10011717_pt1 | contig 11641 bp, 14 predicted proteins | sample OX1MG_FD_202533 | JGI IMG/M metagenome (GOLD analysis project Ga0307372, IMG submission 202533) | Soil microbial communities from Risofladan, Vaasa, Finland - OX-1 | ecosystem: Environmental > Terrestrial > Soil > Coastal area > Acid sulfate soil | place: Finland: Risofladan, Vaasa | collected...
GGGCGATCCGATCTTTCACAAAAGGAACGTCCCGCTTGCGCCAGCCGGTGGGCGCCCTCAAGAGCAATCACCCAGAGCCTCACCCCGCCGGTCCTACTCGGCGGCCTCTGCCATGTTCACTCAATCTCTCTTATGGGCACTCCTGCTCACTTCTCCCCCAGCAGTTGCCGACCCCTGAGATGGAGTCCACTCCGGCCAACGCACAAGGGGTGGCCGGCTTGGCATGGTTCAGCGAGATGGCGGCCATTTCCTTGGCCATACCACTCGTACCACCTCCGAGAAGTCCTTCATGTACCGCCCTGCGCGCGGCCGCAGCTGTGATCGTGGCTTGAAGCACTCCACTTCGGACATCGCCGGATGGGCGAGTAGTTGCTCTTTGATATAGTGCAGCTTGCTATATGGCTGTAGTGTACCCGCCGCAATCCAAACCAGACCTCCCCGCCCTGGCGGTGTTGGCGGTTCTATCGGAGCGGGAGTGCCACCCCTACGAGATCTCCCGGGTCATCCGGACCAGAAACCCGGAGGAGTCATTCAGCCGCAATGGCAGGGCGCTGTATCACGCGGTGGATCGCCTCGCTGAGGCCGGCCTCATCGAGTCGGTCGAGGTCAGCCGCGAGGGCCGACGACCCGAGCGCACCATGTACCGGATAACCGCCGAGGGCCGGGAGGAGCTCCGTTACTCGATCTCGGACCTGCTCAGCAACCCGCGCCTGGGGCAGGCCGCGTTCGCCGCCGGCGTGGCCCGGCTGGCCTATCTTTCCGAGGCCGAGGCGGTGCTGGCGCTGGAGGTCAGGCTGTCCGGCCTTGAGGGGCTGGTCGCCCGCCACCAGACCACCTACCGGGGACTGCGGGACAGGACTCGACTGCCCCGGCTCTTCCTGCTGGAGATGGACTACCTGATCGCGCAGCTGCAGGCGGAGACCGCCTGGGTGGCGGCCACCGTCGAGGCGGTGCGCCAGGGCGACCTGGCCGTGGACGGGGTTTGGCTTACGCAGATGACCGGAAATCAACCGGACTGCGGCGATGTCCCCCCCGAGCGAGTCCCGCTCGCCTTGCGCGACTGGAGTCAGCCGGCCGGCCAGCCGGGCCCAACCTCGCGCTCTGACATGGCCACCCGCCAGATGAGCCGAGAAACCCAGGAGGAGTCGCATGCCTGAACCGGAGCCGGTCATTGTCACCAGCGACCTCCGCCGCACCTTCAAGAGCCGCCGGGGCGCCGTCGAGGCGGTGGCGGGCGTGAGCCTGGAGGTCCTGAGCGGCGAGATCTTCGGCTTCCTCGGGCCCAACGGGGCCGGCAAGACCACCACCTTGAGAATGCTGGCCACCCTGCTGCCCCCCTCTTCGGGCGAGGCTACGGTGGCCGGCCACGATCTGCGCCGACACCCCGACCTGGTGCGCCAACGGATCGGCTACGTGGGCCAGTCCGGGGGTGCTGACCCGGACGTGACCGGGCGCACCGAGCTGCAGTTCGAGGGTCGCCTATATGGCATGGACTCGGGCCAGGCGCGCCGGCGGGCCGGGGAGCTGCTGGCGTCCCTGGAGTTGGAGGCGTGCGCCGATAGGAAGGTCAAGACCTATTCCGGCGGGCAGCGCCGCCGGCTGGACATGGGCATCGGGCTGGTGCACTCCCCGGAGCTGCTGTTTCTGGACGAGCCCACGACCGGCCTCGATCCCCAGAGCCGGGCTCGGATGTGGGAGGAGGTCCGCCAGCTGCGGGAGCGGGGCACCACGGTGTTCCTGACCACCCACTACCTCGAGGAGGCCGACGCCCTCTGCGACCGGCTGGCGATCATGGACCACGGCCTGATCGTGGCCGAGGGAACGCCGGACGCGCTCAAGCGGGCGGTGGCGGGCGACGTCGTGACCCTGGGCGTCAAGGGCCAGGGAGAGGCTGCCCTCCAGCTGCTGCGGTCCCAACCGTTCGTCAGGGAAGCGAGCCTGGACGGCGATCTGGTCCGGCTTTACGTCGATCGAGGAGAGACGGCGGCACCCGCCCTGCTGCGCCTGCTGGACACAGCCGGCCTCGAGCTGACCACCCTGGTCATGAGCCGGCCCAGCCTGGATGACGTCTTCCTGCGCCAGACCGGGCGCTCCCTGCGCGAGAGCCAAGCCGTCGCATGAATCAAATCAACGATTTGGGGGAGGCCCACTCATGAAGCTGATGCGCGACACCTGGTTGGTCTTCGGGCGCTACTTCTCCATCTTCATCCACAATCCCGCCTGGGTGGCGGTGGGCGTGCTCCAGCCCGCCATCTACCTGCTCCTCTTCGCCCCCCTGCTCAAGTCCATCGCCCACATGCCCGGCTTCCCGCCCGGGGGCGCCTACAACGTGTTCGTCCCCGGGTTGCTGGTCCAGCTGGGCATCTTCGGGGCCTCTGGAGTCGGTTTCAGCCTGATCGCCGAGCTCCGGGAGGGCGTTGTGGAGCGCCTTCGGGTGACTCCCGTGAGCCGTCTCAGCCTGCTCCTGGGCCGGGCCATGCGGGACACGCTCACCCTGCTGGTCCAGTCCCTGATCCTGGTTCTGATCGCCCTGCCCTTCGGGCTCAGCATCCAGCCACTGGGGATGCTGGTGGTGCTCGCCCTGGTGGGCCTGATCGGGCTGATGTTCGCCTCCATTTCCTACTGGCTGGCCCTGGTCCTGCGCGATGAGAACTCCTTCGCCCCGGTGATCTTCACCGCCGCACTCCCCCTGCTGCTGCTCTCAGGCGTGCTCTTGCCGATGAGCCTGGCACCGAGCTGGCTGCAGACCATCTCCACCCTCAACCCGCTCTCCCACGCGGTCACGGCCGCCCGGGCCATCTTCCTGGGCAACATCGCCAACGGCAACGTCGGGCTGGGGTTCCTGATCATGGCGGCGCTGGCCCTGCTGGCCGTGGCCGGAGCGGCTCGCTCCTTTGGTCGGGCTATCGCGTGACGTGAGGCCTGCGGCGCGTCACCCGGCAACAGTCAGTCGGCCGCTCCCTCAGTGCAAGGGTCCCAGATGGGATAGGAACGCCGCAGGCGAGCACACCGGGGGCACCAAGCCGATGAGGGAGGTCAGGTCGGCGTCGCCCGCGACCAGGTAGTCGACCCCGGCTGCCCGCGCCAACGCCACCAGATAGTCGTCGGCCGGATCGCGGGTCAGACCGGGTGATGGCGGCGGGTCGGGCACAATGCTCGCCCCACCCCGCAGCACCGCCACGTAGCGATCGACCTCGTCGACAGTGGCGTAGCGTCCGAACTTTGGACGGTGCAGGACAGTGTCCAATTCAGTCAACAGGAGCGGACACATCACCAGTTCGAACTCCCCAGCCACCCACCGCTCGTACAGCTGAGCCGGACTGCCCGCCGGCGCCAGCAGCGCTGACACGAGCACCCCCGGATCGATCACGGCTCGGAGCACCTATTGAGTGCCGTCCCTCTCGCGACGCATCGCCCCCAGCTCCTCGTAGGCGAGCTGCAGCGCTTCCCCCTCTGTGAGCGTGCTGCGCTGCCACACGGCCTCCACGGCGCTCAGGCCAAGGTAGCCGCGCAGCGCCGCGTCCACGATCTCGTACTCTCGCCGGCCGGTGCGCGCGGCAAAGACCTTCGTGGCCCGCAGGACGCTCTCGTCGAGGTACACCGTCGTCTTCTTTTTGACCATGCCGACACATATTCCCATATTGACGGCCACCCGGGAACCAGTGGGGACGCCGCCATGGGGCTTCTGCACCTGCCGCTACGCCACCCCGCGGCACCTGGGGCAACGATCCGGACCTTGCGGACTGAGTCCCCTCAGCACAGAACGTGCGTATAGCATGCTGTGGTCGGGGAGATGGAGGGATTGCGGCTGTGATGACCGTCCACAAGATCGCTGCCGGGGACACCGCGGGCTACGTCGCATACCCTGCCAGCCAGGGGCCCGAGCGCCGTCGCGGCGACTACTACCTGGGGCATGAGGGGCGGCCCGCCGAAGGGCCAGGGAAGTGGCTCGGCCAGGGGCGGTCGGCGGGGCATCCAGCCCGCACGTAGGCAGTGGTGAATTCCGCGAAGAGGCGTTGGTCCACGACCGTGAGCGCCTGACCGGAGATCTGTCGGAACTGGCGCCCATAAAGGATGCGGGAGCGGATTCTCGCCCACCTCCTGCGCCAGATGAGCATGGACGGGGGCGCATGAAGCGCGGCGATCGGCGCAGCCGGGATCGCGGATGAGGCGGATTGCATAGTTGGCTCACTGCCCTGGGGCCGCATTGCTAAGCTCGGTGCATGGACCTCGACGAAGGCGGCGACCGCGCGGCGCTCAAGCTGGACGAACACGGGCGACCAGAGCCTCCGGCGGCGGGCGACGAGACGACGATGCTGCTCGCCTTCCTCGACTATCAGCGTGCGACGTTCGCCTGGAAGTGCCGTGGCCTCGGTTCGGAAGGCCTCAACACCAGGACCGCCGCTTCCACGATGACGCTCGGCGGGATGATGAAGCATCTGGCCCTGGTCGAGGCCGGGTGGTTCTCCCGCTCGCTGTTCGGCCATGACTACTCGCCGCCGTGGGACGCCGTCGACTGGGAGTCCGACCCTGACTGGGAGTGGCGCACCGCCGCCACCGACAGCGCCGAAGATCTGCGAGCCCTGTGGGAGCAAGCCGTCGCACGCTCGCGCCAACAGCTCGCCGAGGCCCTGGCCGATGGCGGTCTCGACCGCCTCGCTGTCCGTACCTGGCCAGACGGACGCGCGCCCAGCCTGCGCTGGATCATGCTCCACATGATCGAGGAGTACGCCCGGCACAACGGCCACGCCGACCTCCTCCGCGAAGCCGTCGACGGCGAGACCGGCGAGTAGTCCACCGCGTCCGCTCAGGATGCCGTGGCGATGTTGATGGCAAGCTCCACACGTCTCAGCGTCCCAGGACACACGGCTCAACCGCCCCACCACCGCGCTGGCGGCAGAAGTGCCGTTCCGGGCGCAGCCACGACCACGAGCACAGGGCGGTTCGGGCCACGTGCCCCGCTGATTTCCGAAGAGCCACCTAACCTCTGATCACCCCGGTGGCCGGCCAGACCGATCCGCTGACCTCGGCCCTCCGGCGGAACTTCCCCCGGCAGCCCTGCGCGCTGCAGCGAGTAGGGCCGGCGCGGTGCCCCGGGACTACTCCACTTTCGAGTAACCCTGGGGCACCGGCCCGCGCCAGGCGTCGGGGTGGAGCAGGCGGGCCAGGATCTCGATCCCGTCCACCACCCGCGGGCCCGGTCGGTTGAAGTACCAGGAGCCGTCTACAGCGTAGACCTCGCCCGCCTTGACCGCGGGGAGGTCGGACCATCCCGGCTGGGCCGAGAGCTGGTGCGCCTGGGCTGCGGCCGCGTCCAGCCGATTGCCGCAGGGCATGCAGAAGATGACCTCGGGCGCGGCGGCCTGGAGCTCGGGGAAGGAGATCTTGCGGGAAGCCTGGCCGGACGTCCCCAGGACGTCGATGCCGCCCGCGATATCGACCTGGTCCGGGACCCAGTGCCCAGCCGCCATCAGTGGGTCCACCCACTCCAAGCAGGCCACCCGGGGGCGGCCCCGGCCGGTCACCGCCCCGCGCACGGCGTCCACCCTGGCCCATAGCCCCCGCACCAGTTCGGCCGCTCGCTCGCGGGTGCCGGTGGCCTGGCCGACCTCGATGATGCTGCGCATCACCTCGCTCAGGGTGTGCGGCTCGAGGGACAGCACCGCGGGCTTGCCCGGCAGCAGCCGGGCAGCCTCCAGGACCTCCGGATACGCGACCGCGCAGACTTCACACAGCTCCTGGGTCAGGATGAGGTCGGGGCGGGCCCGGCGCAGCCCCTCGTGGTCCAGCCGGTAGAGGCTGCTGCCCTGGTGGAGCGCCTCCTTCACATGGCGGTCGATCTCCCCAGGGGTAGCGCTCCCGTGCTCGAGCTCGCTTTGAGTCAGCACCGGCTTGTACTCGGTCTGGGGAGGGAAGTCGCACTCATGGGTGATCCCGACCAGACTGGGGCCGAGCCCCAGAGCGAAGCAGATCTCGGTGGCACTGGGGAGGAGGGAGACGATTCGCAAGACCCTGCCTCAGCCTCCCTCGGGGCCCGCCGCGGGAGCCAGCTCTTCGTCGGCCGCGGCCGGCACCTGGCTCATGCCCAGCACTGGCACCGACTGCCGGGCCGCCCACTCGGCCACCCGGCGCTCATGGGAGAAGATAACCACCTGGGAGGTCTCGGAGAGCTCGAGCAGGGTGTCCAGCAGGGCATAGCAGCGATGGTCGTCGGAGTTGACGCTGGGGTCGTCGAAGATCAGGGGCAGCTGCTCGCCCTTGGGGGAGAGCGCCTGGGCGAGCACCATGCGCAGGCAGACGTAGATCTGCTCCTGGGTCCCCTGCGAGAGGTTCTCCACCGGCACCTGCCGGCTGGAGCGCGGGGCGGCCACGTGCATCGACAGGTCGGCCGGGTCGACCCAGGCCTGCTCGTAGCGCTTGTGGGTGAGTTTGGAGAGCCGCTGGCTCAATCCGTCCGCCAGCACCGGGGCCAGGCTGTTCTGGATCTCGCCCTCAGCGTTCTGCAGCTCCGAGATCGCCAGCGTGATCGCGGCCTCGGTGCGCTCCATGCCCGCCAGCTGGGCGCGCAGGTCCACAACCTGCTCCTCCAGCTCGACCAGGTCGCCCGCCGCTCGCAGCTGCTGGTCGAGGCTGCCCTCGAGCGGCAGCAGCTCGCCCTTGATCTGGTCCCGGCGGGCCCTCGCCTGGTCGTATTCGACTCGAAGCTCAGCGGCCGGTCGATTGGCACGCGCCGCCGGACCGGTCCTCACCCCCTTGCCCAGCTCCGCCCTCAGTTCCCCGGACCTAGCCACCATGGTGCGCAGCTCGCGCCCGTTCAAGCGCTCCTCGCGTCGCAGCCGCAGCTCGCCGCGACGCCTCTCGGCCTCCTCGGCGGCCGCGGCCTCGGCGGCGCGCTGGTCCAGCAGGGCCGCTATCTGGCGCGGCTCGGTCTCCTGCAATCCCACCCGCTGGGCCCTAGCCAGCAGGTCGTCACGCGCTCTGGTGGCGGTCGCCTGCCAGGAGGCCAGCTTCTGGAGCGCATCCTGGAGCGGGGGGACCTCGCTGGCGAGCTGGCGAAGCTGGGCCTCACTGAACTGGGAGAGCCCGATCTCCCCCATCCGCTTCCGGGCGCGGGCGCGCTGGGCCAGCACGTCCTCCTGGGCGGCCACCGCCTTGAGCACCTCTGGATCACGGCTCCGCCGTGCTTTGCGCATCTCCGCCACCGACATGAACCCGGCGGTGGCCAGGAGCCGTCGCAGCCTCCGCTGCAGGTACAGGAAGGCGCTGGCGGCGACCACCATCACCGCCAGGCCGCCCAGGAAGAGAGTCAGCTGGAGCTGGGTCGACTGGCCACTGACGGCCTTGAAGATGAGCAGGGCGCCGGCGATGCCGCCCAGGATGGCGATCCCGTCTGAGGACCAGCGGTGGAGGGCCACCGAGCGCCGGTCCAGCAGCTCCAGCCGGGCCGCCCCGCCAGCTTGGGCGGGCAGCGCCGGCACCGGCTTGCCTACGGCGTCGGCCAGGAAGTTGAGCTCGGACACGGAGAGGCTGGCCGCCAGATTCGCCTGAGCCGCGTCGGCGGGGGTGAGCTCAGCTACCTTGGCCTCGGCTTCCTCCAGCTGCTGGGCCAGCTGGGATGCCCCCAGCGCAGCCTCCCTGACCTCGGTCGAGTCCGGGGGCGGGACCAGCTCCGGCAGGGTGCCCAGGGAGCTGTCGATCTCCTCGATGGCGATCAGGTCCTGATCGAGCTCGGCCAGCTCGGCCGCCTTCCAGGCCAGCTCCCCCACCCTGGCCTCACGTTCCGCCAGCTGCAGCCGGCGGCGCAACTCCTCCTGATCCACCAGCTGCACCCCGAGGTGCTCCCTGGCCTCCAGCGCCCGCCCCAGCCTGCCCTGGGTCTCGTCCAGCAGCTTGGCCACCTTGTCCATGGGTCTGGTCGTGGTGCGGTCCGCGCGAAGGTGCTCCTGCCGCCAGTTGCGCAGCAGCTCGATGGCGGCCCGCACCGTGGTGTCCGCGCCCGAGGTCGAGGTGGCGCGCTGCAGGTCAGCCTGCAGGGAGGTCCCGCTGATCTCCAGAATCTGGTCCTGGGCTACCGTCGAGACCGCCAGGAACGCCTCCCGGCTCATCCCCAGCATGACCGACACGTCGACCGTCCGGCCCCGCCGGAAGGAAGCGGTGACGTCGCCGCCGCGGACCAGGTCCAGGACCTGGCAGTTGTCGGGCTGGGTCAGGTCCCGGATGAAGCGGTATCTGCCCGATCCGATCTCCACCTCGGCCTCGACCGTGAAGCTGGCTCCCCGCCAGGGCCGGAACCGGCGCAGCACCTCCTCGGACTCCTTGGGCATGCGGCCCCGGCTGGGCAGGTCGACTCCGGCCAGGGCCACCCGCATGGCGGTGTGCAGGGTGCTCTTGCCGGACTCGTTGGGGCCGAAGATCACGGTGATCCCGGGGTCCAGGTTGTAGATGCCCCGGAGCGCGCCGAAGCGCTCCAGCTTGACTGACAGGACCTTCACCGGCGGCCTCCATGGGGGCTCGAGGGCGCACTCACAGCAGTGGCGCCTCACCGCGCAGGGCGTCCAGGCCGACCAGCAGGGCCTGCCGCACCAAGTCGCTGTCGGAGTCGTTCCGGGCCAGCAGGGCGCGGACGAACTGACCCCTGGCGTCGGGGGCCAGGCTGAGCGCCTCCAGATCCAGGGCCGGGCGGGCGTCGATGACCAAGTCCACGCAGACATCATCCTGACGCAGGCGCTCCAAAAGCTCCGTCGGTCCGAGCCTGACACCCGAGGCGACCTCCCCCACCAGCCGCACCCTTGTGCCCGAGTCCGGGTCGCGCGACAGCACCTCGCCGATCCGATCCAGCACGGCTTCGGAATGGAGGCAACCGGTGACGTCCACCTCGATGTCGGTGAGGGTGAAGGTCGACACCTTGCGGATCTCGACCGCCGGCGGCAGGTTGGCGAAGTCGATCAGGGCGGCGCCGCGCTCGCCGACCTCGCCAAAGGTGAGCGGCTCGGGGTTGCCCGGGTAAATGACCCGGGTGGTGCTGCGGGGGGTGTGGAAGTGCCCCAGCAGCCCGTACTGGAAGCCGGCCTTGACGATCTCATCCTCCGAGAAGGGAGCGTGGTCCTCCTTGCCCTCCCCCTGGAAGGGGAGCTGGCCCCGCTCGGAGCCGTGGAAGAGGGCGATAGCGGGACCGTCCTTGGCGGCTTTGAACTGTCCCAGCAGGTCCTTGGTCCCCTTGGGCTGGATGTGGGCCGCCCCGAAGATCCTGACCCCTGCCACCTCCACGGGAGTGAACTCGGCGGTCTTGAAGACGGTCACGTTTTCCGGCCACTTCTCCCTGGCGTAGATCGACCCCGGGTGCCAGTAGTCGTGGTTGCCGGGGGCGATCAGGACCGGGCAGGAGAGCCGCGAGAACTGCTGCTGCAGGAACTGGGCGGTGTCGCGCTGGGAGCGCAGGTCCTCATAGAGGTCGCCGCCGATGGTGAGGGCGTCGACCCGCTGCTCCAGCGCCAGGTCGACGATGCGGGTGAAGGCGCGCCGGACGCCGGCCCGGCGGCGCCTGGCCACGGCCGGGCCCAGGCCGGCGAAGGCGGTGTCCAGGTGGACATCGGAGCAGTGCAGCAATCGCATACAGGGCAATATGCAACACTGAGGCCCCCTTGTGTTGAGATACGGCCCCCGGGACGGCGAACTACACTCATCGCATGCCCCCAATCCTGCCCCCGGGACCGGTCGACCAGGCCACCCGCGTGGTGCTGCGCCGGGTCAACCGCCGGGCTCCCGGGTTCATCAGCAACATGGTCCGCTCGCGCCTGGTCGGCCACCAGGTGGAGCAGGGCCAGAAGATCCTGGTCTTCCAGGTGGCCTTCACCGAGCCGCCGGGGACAGTTGAGGTCACCCCTCAGACCGTGATCGAGTTCATCGACTGACCGCTGGTGACAGCCTCGGCTCTGCTGGCGGAGGAGGTGACCCGCCGCTACCGCAACGGCCGGGGAGTGGGACCGGTCAGCCTGCGGGTGGACCGTGGCGAGGTGGTCTCTCTGATCGGGCCCAACGGCAGCGGCAAGACCACCTTGCTGCGCTGCCTGGCGACCAGGAGCCGGCCCCAGCTGGGCCTTGTCAGCTGGTTCGGAGACCCCAGTCGGGCCGCCGCCCGGCGCCGGTTGGCGGTGGTCTTCGACGCCACCGCCAACGCGGACGAGCTCACGGGGAGGGAGAACCTCGCCTTCTTCTCGGCCGCCAGGGGAGTGCCCTCCAGGGAGGCGGAGCGGGTCCTCCAGGCGGCGGAGATCGCCGAGGTCGGCGACGACCAGGTCGCCTCCTACTCCTACGGGATGCGGCGGCGGCTGCTGCTGGCCGAGGCCCTGGCCGGAGATCCGCCCCTTCTGCTCCTGGACGAACCGACCCTGGGGCTGGACGTCAGCGGCCAGCGCTGGCTGGCCAGGGCGCTCAAGCGGCGCTCCCAGGCCGGATTGGCGACCTGCGTATCCACCAACGACACCCAGTTCGTGGAACAGGTTGCGACCAGGGTCTGCTTCCTGGTCGAGGGCAAGGTGGTGCATGACGCGCCCTTGCTGGACTTGCTGGACTCTTTGGGGGGGACCAGGCAGATCCTGCTGACCTCAAGGGAGACGCTCCCCCTGGAGCGGATGAGGTCGGTGCCGGGCGTGCAGGCGGTGGCCGCGACCGGGGAGGGCGCAACGGTTGTGGCGCAGCAGCGCGAGGGGTTGCTGGCGGACCTGCTGGCGACCCTCGGGGACTTGGATCGCAGCCTGCTCGACCTCTCCGTCAGGGAACCGGGTCTGGCGGAGTGCTTCCTTCGGATCACGGGCCGGCCCCTCGATGACTGAGCCGGTCCCGGCCGCCGCCTTGGCCGCCCCGGCCAGGGGGAGACTGGGGCTGGGCCCGCCGCGATCCCTCTGGCAGCTGGAGCTGCGGGCGACCCTCTCCCGGCGCCGGGCGCTTTTCATCAAGATGGGGTTTCCGCTCCTGCTGGTGATACCCCTGGCCGCCACCAACGCGCCCCAGTTCTTCGCCGGGATGCTGCTGACCATCCTGATCGCGATGGTGGGGACGGTGGGGACCGGGGTCAGCGTGACCCGCTCCAGGGGGTCGGGATGGCTGGACCGGCTGGCGGTCCTGCCGATTCCGGCCTGGAGGGTATCCCTGGAGATCTTCTTCGCCGGGTGGCTGGTGGACTGCCTGCAGGCGACCCTCGTCTTTGTGATCCTGGAGATCGCCCAGCGGCCTAGCCCACTGGTCATTCTCTCGACCTGGCTGCTGGCCCTGGCCACCCTCGCCTTCTCGGGGGCGCTCGGGCTCGCAGTGGCGACCCTGACCGACAACGCCGGCGAGGCGATGCTGTTTTTGGCAGTCATCCTGGCCCCGCTGCTCTTTCTCTCCGGCCTGTTCACCGGAGTCCCGGCGGAGGGCGTCCGCTACTGGGTGGCCCAGGTCCTGCCCTTCAGCTATCTCTCAGACGGCTTCCAGCTGGTGCTGCACGGCAACCCGCCCTACGGATCCCCCGCGGCGTTTTTGCTAGCCGCCCCGGTCTTTCTGCTGGTGTCCCTGGCCGCCTGCGCAGCTCTGGGAAGGCCCCTCATGGCCAGGGGCGCATAAGAGACTCGCGGAACGGGGCCCGGCGCACTCCAATGCAATG
>Ga0307372_10011720_pt1 | contig 11638 bp, 7 predicted proteins | sample OX1MG_FD_202533 | JGI IMG/M metagenome (GOLD analysis project Ga0307372, IMG submission 202533) | Soil microbial communities from Risofladan, Vaasa, Finland - OX-1 | ecosystem: Environmental > Terrestrial > Soil > Coastal area > Acid sulfate soil | place: Finland: Risofladan, Vaasa | collected...
AGAACTGGATCCACATCGGCAGCCCCAAGGCCGCTCCCCGCGTCGCCGCCATCCTCTCGGTGGTCGAGAGCTGCCGCCGCCTCGGCATCTCCCCGCGCGCCTACCTCGCCGAGGTGCTGCCCGGCCTTGCCGCGCGGCCCCTGGCCGCGCTCGCCCAACTCACGCCCGCCAACTGGCAGGCCGCGCGCTCCTAAACCTCGCCCTCAAAGCGCTCCCCGCCACCCGGACCCGTGGGTTGCTTTGACGCTTACGTTCAAGGCGTACTTTTCGAGTCCGAAGGAGACGGCCGACACGTTGAAGGTTGGGCCTCTTGCCGCCGGCAGCTACTACCTCGTTTTCAACAACAGCTTTTCCCTGCTGGCCAACAAAGTCGTCGAGAACAGCATTCAGATGCAGGCGTGGATGCCGCTGTAGTATCCCGCCCACGACGCGTGATTCCGACTTTTCCACCGCCGCTGCGGCGGCTGGTCATTCTCAGCCCAACCGGACACATCACGTGCCACACAAACCGGACATCTTGACGTGCTACCAACACTTCGCCAGCGGCGCGGCTGCATCTGGCCGGCGCCTTGCGCCTCATCTGTCACGCGAGTTTAGCGGGAACGCTGAGCACGATTCTGCCCGCGTGGGTGGATAGGATTTGCAGAAGCTCGCCGTCGGGGATGCCCGGATCCCCGGCGTCCTTTGTGAGCCAGAGGTCGTCGCCGGCGGCTCGGACGGTCCACAATCCAGCGCAACCGCGTGTGTCCTCGATCTGAATGGTGCCGATGGGAAGCTGGCATCCCCGGTGAACTCGGATCGAACGGTCGGACGCCGAGTACCGGAAGAACCCAATGCTCCGCTTTGGGACGTAGAGGGAGCCGTCGCTCTCGTGGGCGATCCCACCGCCCTCGCCGCTAAAGATCGAGAGCGCTACGAATTGAACGTCGAGGCCACGAAGTACCGCAATCCATTCCGGCTCCTTGCGATTTGCGATGACAGCCACCGAGCGCGGAACCCACCGAATTAGTGTCTCGGCCTTTTCACGATGAAGGCCCGGGAGGCCGGCGGTAAGCCGGTCTGCGCAGGAGGCAAGCGGCGTGCCGTAGCGCAGGCACCGCACCTGCGGGACCACGTGGCCGTAAAGCGAATGCGACACGAGTTCAACCTCGAGCACGAACCAGTGCGAAAACGTTGCATGGACCAGCGCAAGATCGGCTTGGTGGACGACGCCGTCGAACTCGAACTCCCCGCGGAAACGGAGGCAGTGGTACTCTGGGTATATCAGCGCAAGGGCACCGAGTACGTGCGCTTCGAACTCTACTTCTGCGAACTCCGTTGGATCCGCTAGGGCGAAGACGTTTCCCGGTTCCCGGTGGCCGTTAACGACCAGGACTCTCAAGCTCGCCCCCAGGTCGCGGTCGCTACGCCCGTGAGGACCGACTCCTCTTCCTTGAGCCGGGCGACTTCAGAGACGGTCGCCGCCAGCGTGTAGATAATTGCCGCGGACTTTCCGGCCGCCGGTCGGAGGATCCTCCCCAGGCGCTGGATTCGCTGACGGGTGGTGGCGGTGCTCGCCGCTACGATCCCAATCTCGGTCTCCGGGACGTTGAAGCCCTCGTCGAGTGCGCGGCAAGTGACGAGCACCTCAAGGCGGCCTACCCGGAAGTCAGCGAGGATTCCCGCCCTCGTCCTGAGAGCCAGGCGGGAGTGATAGACACCGGCGCGCACGCCGTTGCCGGCTAGAACTTCCCCGATCACTTCGCAGGCTCGGATGTCTTCATGGAACACCAGTATGCGGCGTCCCCGGTTCGCTGCGACGATCCTGGCTGCGATCCGGACTCGGTTGGCGCTCAGATTCGAGACGCGTGCGCGCCGGAGGAGGAGCGCGATCGTTTTCTGGCTTTCGGGCCCTTCCTGTTGGGCGCACCTTGCGATTGACCTTGTAAGTTTCTCGTACTCGCTTTTTGCCTCGGCCTCGAGTTCAAACACGACGTTCCTGAGCACGAAGGGGACTATAACAGTGTCGCGGAGAGCGTCGGCGTAGCTATAGGTGTAGATCACTGGCCCGATCGCCGGGACGAGAATTTGGTCGAGGCCGTCGTCGTACTGCCGTCCCGGGGTGGCGGAGAGCCCGAGCGACGCGCTCTTCTTCAGATCCAGCACTTTCCGAAAGCTGGGGGCGGCCGCTCTGTGGCACTCGTCGATAATGAGGAAGCATTCAGGCAGGCCGCTCGCTTCGGGGAGGCGGGCCGCGGTATTGAGAACCGCGAGGTTGATCGTCCCAGACTTCATCTGGCGAGAGCCCGTCAGAACGTTGACATCTTCAAGCGGCATTCCGAAAAACGCAGACGTCTCTTCCCACCACTGGTCCAGGAGTGCTGCAGTCGGGACGACGACCAGCGTCGTCGTGGCCCTGATTCGCTCGATGCAGGCGAGGGCGAATATGGTCTTGCCACCGCCGGTCACCACGCTAACGATCCCGCGGTTTGACTGGCGCTGCCACAGTTCGAGCGCTTCCGCCTGCCATCTTCGCAGATCGCGCACCGCCATTGAATCAGGATCCCTCGATATCCCTTCGGAGGGCATCCACCGCCTCGCGGTGAACCGTATAATTTGCGTGATCGTTTTGATGAATCCGGACCCGCATCAGACGATCCTTAAGCCTGCGAATTGTCGCGGGCTGGACCTTTGCGTTATGTCTGTCCGCGCTGTACTCCGCAACGGCGTCGTACATGAACTGCGTTATGCACTCATCTGCGGCCGCCTGGTCCAGATCGCTGTAATATGGGTGCAGCCCATTGATAAGCACATGAACCACGCCGCTCTCTGCCCCGGGACTGATCGTCACGTATGGTTCGCACTCGCTGACGTTCTTAACTGACACCTTCACTGTAAGGTCATGTGTTACTGCCAGCGATGCGACGGTTTCGGCTTCGCTAACAGTACCGACGCGCTGCTTGTCGGTCTGTAGTATCGCTTCGATTGGTGGCAGCGCTGATGTGTCGATGGCGTCCTTCATCTCGCTGCTTAGGAATTCTGGCCGCATCCCCTCGACGAGGGCCCGAATCTTCTCTGTGGACCAGGTCGAGGCCCTGGCGCCGCGGCGATCCCTTGCATGTTTTTGGTAATCGAACGTCAATTCGCCCAGCAACTTCTCTAGCTGGTCCTCCTCGTCCCCCTGGAAGAGGATCGCGTCCTTCGTATGCGAGACCTCGAAGGTGCTGTCCAGCAGGAGAACGCCGGTGAGGCGCTGGGCAACGAGGTTGTTTGCGCCCTCGTCGTCGACCCCTCCAAATATCGAGCGAGGCTTCCACGCCGCCGGGTAGCCCTGGACCTGCCGCCGGTTCTGGAACAGGGAAAAGCCGCCGAATCGTCGGCCGCCTTTGCGCAAAATCCCGACCCACCCGCTTATTGCCTTCCCGCCAATTCTTGTTCCCTCAGGAATCTCGCGTCGGTAGGGCCTCCCGTCGGGATCTGTGTCCCACTCCGCCTCGCTTGGCGGCTTGATCTCGATCGCATTATAGGTGATCCGCACGGGTATGGCGGAGCCGTCGCCCGGAGCTAGGTCGAACATGTACATCGATCCTAGGTAGGCTCGTGTGGTTTCCTCGGTCCGCCCCTGAATTGTCCTTCGGAGGTCGGATATGATCAGTCTTGTGTAATGGTCATCCTTGTTAGCGGCTTTGCTTGTCAGCGGAACGCGGGCTCCGCGATGCGCGATAGCCTCCACATCCACCTCGGCCGTCCACTCAACCCCGCTCCCCCACTCGCAGGTCTCAATTCGCCACTTTGGCCCGAGCCAACACGCTGCGGTCTTCATGCCCATCCCATACCTAGACCGTCCTCTGCTGTCGCCTGTCGGCTGGGCGATCTGGAGCGCTTCGACGAGACGTTCCTTCGTCATGCCGATCGAGTTGTCCTCTATCCGCATTTCTTTGGCGATCCTGTGGTGGGCGATATCGATCTGGAGTGGCTTCCTCTCGGACCTGAGCACCTCGTCGATCACGTTGCCGTAATTCAGCCGGGACTGCGTCGAGTTGTCGATAAACTCGGCGAGTGCGTACCACACTGTGTAGCTGAGGCGGCTATAGGCGTCGAGAGCACTGGGGCCGATTGTCAGGTCCGCGGAGAGTGCTGGTTCAGCCGTCATTCTTATATCAGGAGTGGTTCCCATGGTTTTGGTCCTTCGGGGCCTGCGAGGAGAGGCCGGTAAATCGACCCTTCGAGCCCAGAACGTATTTCTTCTCCGCCTCGATAGCGAGCCAGTAACGCCCGAGCGCCTCAGCCGCGGCGCCCGTTGTATTGCTCCCGGCGAAGGGGTCCAGGACGAGGTCGCCGGGGTCGGTGAGGAGGCGGATAAAGAAGCCCGCGACCTCGACTGGCATCCGGGCCGGGTGTTGCTCAATTCCTCCTGCGCGGCAGTAGGCCTGGTACTCGTCGTTGGCCTGGGTGTTTGCGTGCGTGAGGACGCTCCCCGGGATTGCCCCGCCGTTGTCGGTCAGAAAGGATTTTGCCCCGATGTGATGTTCCGAGGGCCGCCTGCCGGAATTGTAGGTTCCGCTGCGGAGCAACAGTCGCATGGCCTCGCTATATTCCTTCAGGACGCGCCGGTTGTCGGCTTTCGGTTTGGGTACCTTGGAGAGCCACCAGAGCCTGGTGAAGTTGTCTTTGAGTCGGATCCGTTCGATATTGACCCACTGCGCTGGGGATGGCAGCCTTGCGGGATTATGCCACACGAACTCCTGGCAGAGGAAAAGGCGGTTCTCCTCCTGGAATTTCAGGAGGGATTTCATTGGGAGCGTTGACATGACTGGACTACCCCGCTCCCAGGCGTTCCCAAGCTCGATAACGATCGAGCCGGCTGGTCTCAGCATCCGCTTTAGAAGTGAGCCATAGGCGCTGAGCCATCCTGCATACTCGTCCCCGTGCAGATTACCGTAGCGTTTCTTCCTGTTTAGCGGGAACGGCGGGGAGGTAAAGACGAGGTCCACCATTCCTCGGTGCCGTGCCAAATCCTCGCTCGCGAGCACTATGTCTGAACTGCCGAGCAGCATCCGGCCCATTTTTGTGCTGTAGGCGAGGCTGCTTGGCGGCCGCCCCCTGAATGGGCTCGGCCCGGGCTCGTCGAGAGCGTCGTTGGTGGTCGCGGTGGCCATTGAAAATCTCTCCCACGAAGACGTGCCGGATTGGTGCCCGGCGTCTTTGGGGATGGCCCAGGATACACCGTTTCGGGGATGGCGGCGCCGCTAAGGCGGTCGCCCGCAGCGGTTGGCCGGGTTGGGGTTGGTCAGCGGCAGCAGGCTGGCGCTGCTCGCAGTGTCGCCTGGGGCCCGTTTCCCGACTTTTCCGCGGCCCGGGCCGAAATCTCGATGGTGCCGCGCCGGGCCGTGGCCCGGATCGCCCGCGTGTTTTCGCAGTTGGCGTTGCGTTCGCGGCTGGGCGTTTCTGCAGAGTGTTGCGGCGCGGTTGGTTCGGTGGGTGGCGGCGGGTTGGTGGTTCCTTGGGGCGAGGGCGTGAATTGCCGGCAATCGGAGCGCCGGTCGCTGGGTCGCGTGGCCGCCCCGTCGCCGGAGCAGTTGTGCCGCATTTGTGCGCCACAACACACACCGGCGCGAGAGGCCTTCTCGGTGCTCACAGTGTCGCCGCCAGGGCGGCGACGGCGGCGGTGGCTAGCAGGAGGGTTAGGGCGCCCAGGAGGTTGGCGGGGCGGGAGTTGGTCCAGCGGCCCATGATTTGGCGGTTGTTGGTCATCTGCAGGAGGAGCAGCATGAGCGCGGGGGCGAGGCAGCCTTGGACTATACCAGCGCCGACCAGGGCGTGGATGGGGTTGAAGCCCAGGTAGTTGAAGGCGGTGGCGGCGGCGGTGGTGGCGGCGATGACCAGATAGAAAGGCCGGGCGTCCTTGGGGCGGGCGCTGAGGCCGCTCTTCCAGCCCAGGGCGTCGCAGACCACGTAGGCGGCGCCCACCGTCATCACCGGGATTGCCAGCAGGCCCACCGCGACCACGCCCACGGCGAAGAGCGCGCCGGCGGCGGCGCCCGCCAGCGGCTTGAGCGCGGCCGCCGCCTCGGCGGCGGTGTGGAGGCTTCCCCAGGCCGCCGGGTACAAGGCGGCGGCGGTCGAGAGCATGATGAAATACATCACCACCACGTCGAAGACCATGCCCGCGAGCACGTCCCAAAGGGTTTTCTTGAGCTCGGCGGCGGTGGCGCCTTGGCGGTCGCTCAGCCGCCTCCGGCCCATCGAGATGTCTTCCTCGACCTCTTGGCTGACTTGCCAGACGTAGAGATACGGCGACAGCGCGGTGCCGATGATCGCGACTAGCATCGCCAAGTAGTGGCGGTTCCATTGCAGGTGCGGCAGCACCGTCGCGCGCGCGACTTGGGCAAGCTGGGGGTGCGCCAGCGCCGCCGCGCCGACGTAGGCGAGCAGCGCCAGCGCCAGCCAGCGGAAGAGGTTGCGCATGCCGATGTAGGAGCCGAACACCTGCACCGCGAGTATCCCGGTTGCCAGCGGCGGGACGATGAGGCCGATCTTGACCGGCAGCAGCAGGTTGATCGCCGCCGCCACGCCGCCCAGGTCGGCGCCGGCCTCGATGGTGTTGCCCACCACGACCGCCACCACCACGCTCCAGAGGATCCAGCGGGGGTAGTGGAGCTTGATGACCGCGGCCAGGCCCTGGCCCGCCACCCGTCCCAGCTTCGAGGCCAGGAAGACGATGATGGCCATCATGGGCAGCAGTGCCGGGGCGAGCCAGAGGACGGCGGGGCCGAAGCTGGCGCCGGCGTTGGCGTAGGTGCCGATCGCCACCGGGTCGTCGTCGGCGGCACCGGTAATCAGGCCCAGGCCGAGGGCGCGGGCCGCGCCGGCGGAGGGGTGGCGGAGGTGGTCGGGGGGCGGGCGCGGGTGGAGGCGGCGCTCCATGGTGGGCGCGGGCCCCTGCGCGGCTGCGCCGCGACCCCCGCGAGTGGTGGGCGGGGGGGACATGCGGAAGGGAGAGGCTCGCTGGGTGGGAAGGAGGTTCTTCGGGAGGGGGTTGCTTGCCTGCGGCTTCGTTTGGCGCGGTCCCCTGCGCGGCGCTGCCGCGCGCCCCGCTGGCTTCACTTGGCGCGGGCCCGTGGGTTGAAGCGCCTGTCTCCTATGCTGCCGGCCGTATGGAAAGCGCGCACAGCCAGGATTGGCTGTGCCACGGTCGCTGAAAAGGGGCTTGCTCTCAGAAGGGCTGTGCCACGGTCGCTGAAAAGGGGCTTCCTCTCAGAAGGGCTTTGCCATGGTCCTCGGAAAGGGGCTTCCCGTGAGAAGGGCTGTGCCACGGCCGCTGGAAAGGGGTTTCCTCTCAGAAGGACTGTGCCATGGTCGCTGGAAAGGGGTTTCCTCTCAGAAGGGCTGTGCCACGGCCGCCGGAAAGGGGCTTGCTGTCAGAAGGGCTGTGCCACGGTCGCTGAAAAGGCGCTTCCTCTCAGAAGGGCCTTGCCATGGTCGTCGGAAAGGGGATTCCCGTGAGAAGGGCTGTGCCACGGCCGCTGGAAAGCGGCTTGCTCTGAAGGGGGACGGGGCCAGCGGAGTTGCTGTCCGCTGACCCTGTGTTCCCTGCCCGCGGGCTAGGCTCGATGGCTGCGGGCTTCGATTCCCGGCAAGGAGCACCGGCCAGCGCATGGTGCGTCTGCAAGTTGCCGCGAGCAGGGCGCGGGCCTGCGGCGCCGCGCGACCCTGGGTTGGGGCGCCGGTTTCCTATGCTAGCCCGCATTTCTCACCAGCCTCCTGCTGCAATGCGCGATCAGCACGCTCCGGCTGCGTTGCGCGCCGTCCAGCGTGCTCGACGTACTGTTCAAGTACGCCTCCGCGCGCTGAACGGCGCGCGCCTTGCCGGCGCGGCTGCTCGCACATTTCGCGACGGAGGTGGTGAGAAATGCGGGCTAGCGGCCGCGTGGAAAGTTCGCACAGCCAAGATTGGCTGTGCCACCGTGGCCAGAAAATTAGGGCCAGGGGAGTGCAACTCCCCTGGCCCCGGGTTCCCTGCCCTGCGGTTTGCGGACTACGGATGCACGGGCAGGATGAAGTCGCCGTTGGACTTGTGGTCGAGCAGCAGGACGTCCTTGCCGGCGGGGGTGAGGGCGAGCTGGCGCTGCAGCTCCGCCACCGTGGTGACGGGGTGCTGGTTGACCTGCTCGATGACGTCGCCGCGGGCGACGCCGGCCAGCATGGCGGGGCCGCCGGTCGAGACCGAGTCCACAACCACGCCGTGGACGGCGCTGGGCAACTGCAGTTGTCCGCGCAGGTCGGGGGTGAGGGGCTCGACCGTGATGCCCAGCTTGGGCGTGCCGGCGCTGCCGCTGGAAGCTGCTGCGGCGGCGGTGGGGTTGTTTTCGGCGTCGAAGTTGCCCAGGGTGACGGCGAAGCTCATGGGCTTGCCGTTGCGCAGCACCTCGAGGTGGGCGACCGCGCCCGGGGGGGTGCCGCCGGCCAGGGTCTGCAGGTCGGTGCCGCTGGCGATGGTGTGGCCGTTGAAGCGGGTGACCACGTCGTAGGGCTTGATGCCGGCGGTCTCGGCCGGGCTATCGGCGTTGACCTGGTTGACCAGCGCGCCCTGGGTGTTGGGCTCGTTGAGCGAGCTGGCCACGTTGGGCGCGAGGTCGGTGACCTGGATGCCGAGGTAGCCGCGCAGCACCTTGCCGTTCTTGATGAGCGAGGTGGCGACGGACTTCACCAGATCGCTGGGGATGGCGAAGCCGATGCCGGCGCTGGCGCCGGAGGTGCTCAGCATCTCGGTGTTGATGCCCACGACCTGGCCTTCCGAGTCCACCAGCGGGCCGCCGGAGTTGCCGTGGTTGATGGGGGCGTCGGTTTGGATGAAGGAGCCGCGCGAGTCGGGGCCGTCGGAGGCGGTGCGGGCGCGGTTGACGGCGCTGACAATGCCGCGGGTGACGGAGAAGTCCATGCCCATGGGGTCGCCAATGGCGAGCACGGTCTGGCCGGGCTGCAAGCGGGCGGAGTCGCCGAAGGCGGCGCTGGTGAGGCCGGTGGCGTCAATCTTGACCACCGCCAGGTCGGTGGCCGGGTCGGTGCCCACCACCTTGGCGTGGAATTGGCGCTTGTCGTTGAGGGTGACCTGCACCTGGGTGGCGCCGTGGACGACGTGGTTGTTGGTGACGATGTAGCCGTCGGGGGAGATGATGACGCCGGCGCCCTCGGCCATGAACACCTGCGAGCGCGGCGCCTGCTGCTGGAACTGGAAGAATTGGCGGAAGGGGGCGGGGATGTTGCCGGGGCCGCCCTCCATCGCCTGGGGCTTGCTCTTGCCCACGATCTGGATGTTCACCACCGCGGGGAGGATGCGGGAGGTCACCGCCTCGGTGGCGCGGTCGAGCGCCACCAGCGGGGCGATGGTCGAGGCGGAGAAGGGCCGCATGTTGCTCACCATGGCCTCGGGGCCGCTGGCGGCGAACAGCGGGACGCGGGTGATGCCGCTGGCGATCACCACGGCGGCGGCAAGGCCGAGGGCGCCGAAACCGTAGAACTTGGCATGCTTCAGGATGCGGGCAGACACACTTCCAGTACGCGGGTTCATAGACACGCTCCTTTCATCAGACGAAGATTGGGTTGAGGCCGGCTAGGTGGTGGTCAACACCCACACCTCCCGGAGTTCAGGCACACAACGGGTCACGGTCCGCACACTCGCAACGACAACGCCGGAGGGCAAGAGTTCGCGGGTCAGGGTCCACTGCGGGGCGCAGGCCTGGACCTCGGTCACGGCCTGGGCGAGCACCCAGGAGACGCGCATGGGGCGGGGCGGCGCCGGCGGGCGCGAGAACACCGCCGGCTGCGCCGTCGGCCGCCGAAGCTCGAGGGCCGCCGGCTTGGCGGCGGGCATGCGCAGGCTCACGCGCTGGGCGCGGGCCACCGGGGCCGGGGCGGCGGGCAGGGCGGGGAGAGGCGCGCGGGCGGGGCGCAGCGGCAGGCCGGCCAGCGCCATGCCGGCCAGCGCCAGCGCGGCCATGCCGAGGGCCATGAAGCCGGCGGCGCCGCGGGGCCCGCGGGCGGAGGCGGGCTCGACCAGGCGGCGCACGCGGCGGGCGAGCGAGCCGCCGGCGGCGGCCAGCACCAGTTGGGTGCGCCACTCGGCCAGACCGACCAGGGCGCGGGCGTAGGCCAGGCGGTCGTCGCCGCAGGCGGCGATGGCGAGGTCGTCGCAGCAGTGCTCGCGCTCCTCGCTGGCCTGGCGCGACAGCCACCACACCGCGGGATGGAAGAAGAACACCACCTCGACCGCGCGCTGCAGCAGGTTCACCAGGTAGTCGTGGCGGCGGATGTGGGCGAGCTCGTGGGCGAGCAGCGCCTGCAACTGCTCCACAGGCACCGCCGTCAGGGCGCTGAGCGGGAGCAGGATGAGCGGGCGCCAGCCGCCGAGCACGCAGGGTCCCGGGACGCTCGGGCTGAGCGCCAGGCCCACCGGGCCGCGCACGCCGAGGCGGCGGCGCAACTGGTCGAAACGCTCGAGCCACGCGGCCGGGATGCGGCCGTCTATTCCACCACCTGTGCCACGGCCTGTGCCGCGGCCTATGCCACGGCGCAGGCGCTGGGCCAGGGCCCATCCGCCTAGGGCGCGGACGCCCAAGGCCGCCATGCCCACGCCCCAGGCCGCCACCAGGTAGGGGAACAGGCGCAGCAGGAGTTGATGGGGCTCGGCGCCGGCGATGGCCGGCAGCCAGCCCAGGCCGTCGGCGCCGGTCGAGGCCACCGCCAGCAGGGTGAAGGCGAACAGCAGCGGCAGCGCCAGCAGCGCCACGATATGCGCCAGATAGCGGGTGGCGGCGGTGCGGCGGCGCAAGAGCGGCTGCAGCGCCGCCAGCGCCAGGCCCACCAGCGCCGCCTCCCAGAGGAAGTGCACCAGCGCCGCGCCCAGGGCGGCTACGGCGGAGGGCAGGCTGGGGAACAAGCCGCTCATGCGCGCCTCCCTTCGTAGTCGTCCAGGAGCTTGCGCAGCTCGGCAATCTCGTCGGCCGAGGCGGCGCGGCTGCTGAGGAGCTGCATCACCATGCCGGTGGCCGAGCCGCCGAAGGCCCGCTCCAGCAGGTCGCCCAGCAGTTGGCGCTGGGTGTGCTCCTGCGCCAGGCGGGCGCGGTAGACGTGGGCGCGCTGGTCTTCGTCGCGCTCCACCAGGCCCTTTTCCGCCATGATCTGCATCAGCTTCAAGACCGTGGTGTAGCCGGTCGCGCCCGCCAGGGTGGCATGCACCTCGCGCACCGTGCTCGGTCCGCGCGTCCATAGCACCCGCAGGATGCCCAGTTCCGACTCCGTCGGTCGCCACTGCCGTGGCGGGGCCACTGCCGTGGCGGGCACTTGGCGGATTCCTGTCTCCGGGGCGGCGCTCCCGGTGGTCGCTTCGACGTTGGCACCCGCGCCTGCCGTGACGGCCACTGCCGTGGCCACTGCCGTGGCGGGCACTTGGCGGATTCCTGTCTCCGGGGCGGCGCTCCCGGTGGTCGCTTCGACGTTGGCACCCGCGCCTGCCGTGACGGCCACTGCCGTGGCCACTGCCGTGGCGGGCACTTGGCGGATTCCTGTCTCCGGGGCGGCGCTCCCGGTGGTCGCTTCGACGTTGGCACCCGCGCCTGCCGTGACGGCCACTGCCGTGGCCACTGCCGTGGCGGGCACT
>Ga0307372_10011721_pt1 | contig 11638 bp, 7 predicted proteins | sample OX1MG_FD_202533 | JGI IMG/M metagenome (GOLD analysis project Ga0307372, IMG submission 202533) | Soil microbial communities from Risofladan, Vaasa, Finland - OX-1 | ecosystem: Environmental > Terrestrial > Soil > Coastal area > Acid sulfate soil | place: Finland: Risofladan, Vaasa | collected...
TCGCTCGACGAGCGCGAGCACGTCATCGAGACCGCGGTCACGGCCGTCCACGGCCGCGTCCCGGTCATCCCAGGCACCGGCACCAACAACCACGACGAGACGGTTCGCCTGACGACCTTTGCCGAGCGCGCCGGGGCCGACGCCGCGCTGCTGATGGTCCCCTACTACAACCGGCCCAGCCAGGAGGGGCTCTACCAGCACTTTGTCGGCGTCGCCCGCCAGACGAGCCTGCCGATCATCATCTACAACATCCCGGGGCGCACGGCGGTCAACATGGAGCCGGAGACGGTCGCCCGAGTGATGAAGACCGCCGACAACGTGGTCGGCGTCAAGGAAGCCAACAAGGACTTCGAGCAGGTCACCAGGCTGTTCGACCGCTGCGGACGCGACATCCTGGTCTACTCCGGCATCGAGGCGCTCTGCTTCCCGCTGCTGGCCCTCGGCGGCGCCGGCTATATCAGCGCCACCGGCAACGTCCTGCCGCGGCTGACGGCGCGGCTCTACGACCTGGCCAGCGCCGGGCGCTGGGATGAGGCGCGCGATCTGCACTATGAGATGTTCCCCATGAACGAGGCCCTCTTCTGGGAGACCAACCCCGGCCCGGTCAAGTACGTGATGGGTCTGATGGGCAAGATCACCCCCGAGCTGCGCCTGCCGCTGGTACTGCCGTCGCCGGAGAACCAGCGCCGGCTGCGCGCGGTGGCGGAGCGCTTCCACCTGGTACCGGCCGCGGCGGGCGTGGTCGGCGTGGCCGGCGACGGCGCGAGCGAGAACGGAGCGGACTGATGCGGACCGCGCGCTTCATGGTCGACGGCCGGCTGCACGTCGGCCGGGTGGTCGAGGACCAGCTAATCGACGAGGAGGGCCGCGCCCACCGGCAGGACGCCGTGACCTGGCTGCCTCCGGTCACCCCGACCAAGGTGCTGGGGCTGGTGCTCAACTACGCGGAGCACGCCAAGGAGCTGGGACTCGAGACGCCGCAGGAACCGGTGCTCTTCTTCAAGCCGCTCACCTCGCTCATCGGCCACCACGCGCCGATCGTCTACCCGACCGGCGTCACCCAGCTGCATTACGAGGTGGAGCTCGGCATCGTCATCGGCCGGCGCTGCCGGCGAGTTCGAGCCGCCGACGCCGCGAGCGTCATCCGCGGCTACACCGTGGGCAACGACGTGACGGCGCGCGACTTCATCACCAACTACTTCCGCCCGCCGGTGAAGGCCAAGGGCTGGGACACCTTCGGCCCGCTCGGCCCCTGGGTGGTCGAGGGCGAGGACGTCGACCCCGACAACCTGGACCTGCGCGCCTACGTCAACGGCGAGCTGCGCCAGCAGGGCAACACGTCCAAGCTGATCCACAAGGTCGCGCCGATCATCGAGTACATCAGCGAGTTCATGACGCTCGAGCCGGACGACGTGATCCTGACGGGTACCCCGGAGGGCATCTCGTTCGTCAAGCCGGGCGATACCCTCAAGGTCGAGGTCGTCGGCATCGGCGCCATCGAGAACCCGATCGTGCCGGCCGACGCCCCGGACGCCGGCGCGCCGCGCTGATGGCCGACGCCGACGCCGTGGTCGCCGAGCTCCGCGAGCTGGCTCGTCCGGACGCGCTGCCGGGCATGGCGCGGTATGGCATCGCCACCGGCTCCGCCCTCGGCGGCATCTCCGTGCCCACGCTGCGCGCGCTCGCCCGGCGACTGGGCCGCGACCACGCGCTGGCGGAGGCGCTCTGGGCGTCCGGCATCCACGAGGCGCGGCTGCTGGCCAGCATGGTGGACGACCCGTCCGAGGTCACCGAGGAGCAGGCCGAGCGCTGGTCGACGGACTTCGACTCGTGGGACGTGGTCGACACCACCTGTGGCGACCTGCTCGACCGCACGCCGTTCGCGGTTGCCAAGGCCGTGGAGTGGAGCGGGCGCGAGCAGGAGTTCGTCAGGCGCGCCGGGTTCGTGCTGATGGCGGCGCTCGCCGTCCACGACAGAGCCGCGCCCGACGACACGTTCCTCGCGTTCCTGCCGCTGATCGAGCGCCGGGCCGGCGACCGGCGCAACTTCGCGCGCAAGGGCGTCAACTGGGCGCTCCGCCAGATCGGTAAGCGCAATCCGGCGCTGAACGCGGCGGCCATCGCGACCGCCGAGCGCATCCTGAGCGATGGACCGCGCGAGGCGCGCTGGGTCGCCTCCGACGCGCTGCGCGAACTGCGTAGCGACGCCGTGCGGCGCCGCCTCACCCAGCGCGAGGCCACCGGACCGGTACCGGTCTCAAACTCGGACGCTGTCGTCCCTGGGAGGAAGCCATGACCGCGACCGACTACGCCGACCTGCGCGACCGCCTGCTGGCCGAGCTGCCGCCAATTCGCAGCTACATCGGCGGGCAGTGGGTTGAAGGGCCGGCGGGGGAGACCTTCGAGTCGCTCAACCCGGCCACCAACGAGCCGATCGCGACCGTCCACAGCGTCGGCCGTGAGGGCGCGGCCCGTGCCGTCCAGGCGGCCCGCGCGGCCTTCGACGGGGGCGCGTGGTCGAGGATGCCGGCCGCCGCGCGGGCGAAGCGCCTGCGCCGGATCGCCGAGCTTATCCGCGAGCGCGCCGACGAGATCTCGGTCCTGGAGAGCGCGGACACCGGCATCCCCATCCAGCAGATCCGGGGCGGCCAGGTCTTGCGCGCCGCCGACAACTTCGACTTCTTCGCCGAGCTGGCGACCCACATCACCGGCGAGACCTTCCCGGTCGAGAGCAGCTTCCTCAACTACAGCGTGCAGCGCCCGGTCGGCGTGGCGACGCTGATCACGCCCTGGAACACGCCCTTCATGCTGGAGACCTGGAAGGTCGCGCCCTGTCTCGCGGCGGGCGACACCTGCATCCTCAAACCCGCCAGCTGGTCGCCGCTCTCCGCCTTCAAGCTGGCGCAGGTGATCGAGGACGCCGACCTGCCGCCCGGCACCTTCAACCTGGCCTACGGGCCGGGGGAGGTGGTCGGCGAGACGATGGCCTCCGACCCCGGCGTCAACCTCGTCTCCTTCACCGGGGAGACCACCACCGGCAAGCGGCTGATGCGCGCCGGGGCCGACACGCTCAAGCGCTACTCGATGGAGCTCGGCGGCAAGTCGCCGGTCGTGGTCTTCGCCGACGCCGACCAGGAGCGGGCGCTCGACGCGGCGGTCTTCGGCATCTTCTCGCTGAATGGCGAGCGCTGCACCGCCGGCTCGCGCCTGCTGCTCCAGCGCACGATCTACGACGACTTCGTCGGCAAGCTGCTCGAGCGGGTGGCCAGCATCCGCGTCGGCGACCCGATGGACCTCGCGACCGACGTCGGCCCGTTGATCCACCGCCGCCACCTGGAGCGCGTCATGGGCTACCTCGAGATCGGCGCCGCGGAGGGCGCCCGCGTGGCCGCCGGCGGCAAACGGCCGGCCGATCCGGCGCTGGCGCGCGGTAACTACCTCGAGCCGACCGTGCTGCTCGACGTCCGCAATGACATGCGGGTCGCACAGGAGGAGATCTTCGGTCCGGTACTGGTCGTCCTGCCCTTTGAGGACGAGGCAGACGCGCTGCGGCTGGCGAACGACGTGCGCTACGGGTTGGCCGCCTACCTCTGGACCTCGGACAACGGGCGGGCGCTGCGCTTCGCGCCCGAGATCGAGTCGGGCATGGTCTGGGTCAACTCGCAGAACGTGCGCGACCTGCGCACCCCCTTCGGCGGCATGAAGGAGAGCGGGATCGGTCGCGAGGGCGGCCACTACTCGTTCGAGTTCTATACTGAGACCAGGACGGTGCACGTCGCCCTCGGGGAGCACCGCATCCCGAAGATGGGGGCGACGACGTAGTTTACGGTTGGGCCGTGAACCTGTCCAGAATCGCGGCCGGCCGACGCGCCGGGCGCTGATACAACCGGTGACGCAGGTCCCAAGCACGCGGAGCACGCAGAGAACGCAGGCGAAACGGAGGGTGACGATGCCGGCTCGGAGTGGCGCGGAGTACCTGGAAGGTCTCCGGGAACACCCGCGCGAGGTCTGGATCCACGGCGAGCGCGTGATCGGGGACATCACCGAGCACCCCGCGTTCAGGAACGTCACCCGCAGCCTCGGCGCGCTCTACGACCTGCAGTACGACACCGACCTCCGCGACGAGATGACCTATGTGTCGCCGACCTCGGGCGAGCGCGTCGGCCTCTCCTTCCTCCAGCCACGTTCGCGCGAGGACCTGAGCCGCCGCCACGCCATGATGAAGCGCTGGGCGGACTTTTCGGGCGGCATGATGGGGCGTACCCCCGACTACCTGAACAGCGGCCTGATGGCCATGGCCGCCGCCGCCGAGTACTTTGGTCGCAACAACCCCCTCAACTCCGAGCACGTCAAGCGCTACTATGAGCACGTGCGCGAGCGCGACCTGTGCCTTACCCACACCCTGATCACGCCGCAGGTCAACCGCTCCGTCAGCTCCGCCAGGCAGGCCGACCCGTTCATCGCGGCGCGGGTCGCTCGCGAGACCGACGGCGGCGTCGTGCTGCGCGGGGCGCGCATGCTGGCGACGCTCGGCCCGATCTCCGACGAGATCGAGGTCTTCCCGTCGACGGTGCTGCGCGGCGGCGACGAGGACCGGCCCTACACCTTCGCCTTCTCGATCCCCTGCGACACGCCGGGCCTGAAATTCATCTGCCGCGAGAGCTTCGACACCAACCGCTCGCACTTCGACCACCCGCTCGGCTCGCGCTTCGAGGAGATGGACGCGGTCGTGGTCTTCGACGACGTGCTGGTGCCCTGGGAGCGCGTCTTCCTCTACGGTGACGTGGAGCTGTGCAACGGTGTCTTCGGCGAGACGAACGCCGTGATCCACATGGCGCACCAGGTGGTGGTCCGGGACATCGCCAAGGTCGAGTTCATCTTCGGCATCGCCGCGCTGATGGCCGACCGTATCGGCATCGACCAGTTCCAGCACGTCCAGGAGAAGCTGGCCGAGATCATCATCGACATCGAGGCCATGCGGGCCTTTCTGCGCGCCGCGGAGGCGGACGCGGCGGTCGACCGCTGGGGGCTGATGACGCCTGCCTGGGCGCCACTCAACGCCGCCCGCAACCTCTTCCCGCGCCTCTACCCGCGTACGATCGAGATCATCCAGCTGCTGGGGGCCAGCGGGCTGATGGCGCTGCCGACCGAGGCGGACATGCAGAGTCCGGCGCGGGCCATGATCGACCGCTACCTGCAGGGACGGAACATCGACGCGTACGATCGGGTCAAGCTCTTCCGGCTGGCCTGGGACGCCGCCCTCAGCGCCTTCGGCTCGCGCCAGGTGCTCTACGAGCGCTTCTTCTTCGGCGACCCGGTGCGCATGGCCGGCGCGCTCTACACCACGTACGACAAGGAACCCTTCAAGGCGCGGGTGCAGGCCTTTCTCGATCGAGAAGACGCGCTCGACGCGTAGGTGCGGAGCGGGATCGGAGCGACGGCGATGCCCTTCGTCGACATGGCGGCCGAGCCCGGGGCGTTCCGGCGCACGATGGGTCGATTCGCGACCGGGGTCGGCCTGCTCACCGTGCAGTCCGGCACGCGCCTGCACGGCATGACCGCCAACGCCATCAGCTCGCTGTCACTGGACCCGCTGCTGGTGCTGGCCTGCGTCGGCAAGCAGACGACGATGGCGGGGATGCTGCGCGACTGCGGCGGGTTCGCCATCAACTTCCTGTCGCGCGACCAGGAGCTGGTGGCACGCCACTTCGCCGGGGCGCAGCGAGAGGGCGCGCCGCCCGAGGTGCACTTCGAACGCTGGCAGGGCGGGCCGCGCCTGCGCGGCAGTCTGGCCGCGCTCGGCTGCCACCTCCAGGAGATCCTGGAGGGCGGCGACCACTGGGTGGTGATCGGGCGGGTGGTCGCGCTGGCCGAGGACGGCCAGGCCGCGCAGCCGCTACTCTTCTTCAACGGGCGCTACCGGCTGCTGGCGCCGCCGTCGGAGGCCCCGCAGGTGCCGCCGCCCGACCTGTTCGCCAGCCGCGGCGCCAGCCTCTACCACGGCGAGTGGGAGTAGCTCGCCCATCAACCCGGAACCCGGAGGAGGGTACGTCGATGACCGCGTCCAGCCTGCCGTTCGACATCCTGAAGACGGGCCACGTCGAGTACCGCGTGACCGATCTGGAGCGCGCCCGCGCCTTCTACGTCGACCTGCTCGGCTTCATCGAGACGGAGCGCGCCGGCGACTGCCTCTACCTGCGCTGTCTGGAGGACTGGGAGCACCACAGCCTGATCCTGCGCCGGACGGAGACGCCGGGGCTGGGCCACTTCGCGTATCGCGTGTCCCGTGACGACGACCTCGAGGCACTCTGGGAGCTGGCCGGCCGGCGCGGGCTGCCACGCCGCTGGGTCGAGCCGGGGGAGGAGGCGGGCCAGGGGCGGGCGCTGCGCATGCAGGACCCGCTCGGCTTCCCGGTCGAGCTCTACCACGACGTCGAGCGCGTGCCGCGACTGCTGCAGCAGTTCGACCGCTACCGGGGACCGCACGTGATGCGGGTGGACCACGTCAACCTGCAGGTGCCCGACGTGCAGGCCGGCGCCGACTGGTACACGGGCGAGCTCGGCTTCCGCTGTGCCGAGTACACCGAGAGCGAGGACACGCCGCCGCGGCTGTGGGCCACCTGGCTGCACCGCAAGCAGAACGTGCACGACGTGGCGCTGATGACCGGTCCCGGGCCACGGCTGCACCACGTCGGCTTCTGGACGCAGGAGCCGGGCAACGTGCTGCGGGCGGCCGACATCCTTGCGGGCGCGGGGATGGAGGCGAGCATCGAGCGCGGTCCCGGACGGCACGGCATCTCGAACGCCATGTTCCTCTACGTGCGCGACCCCGACGGCAACCGCATCGAGCTGTACACGAGCGACTACCTGATCCCGGACCCCGACTTCGAGCCAATCCGCTGGAGCCTGGAGGACCCGAAACGGCAGACCTTCTGGGGCCATGCCGCGCCGCCGAGCTGGTTCAACGACGCCTCGCCCGTGGAGAACTTCGCCGGCGACGGCTTCGTCCCGATCGCCCAGCCGTCGATGGCGGACCGGCCGAGCTACGTCGGCCACTGAGCGGGGATCGATTAGCGCGATCTGCGGAGGAGTTGGCGAACCACCGAGCCGGCTCGCGGCACGAGGAGCAGGCAGAGCAGGCAGAGCAGGCGCGCGGGGCGAGAGGCGCCGCGGCTGAACCGCGCCCGGGGTTGAAACTCCGAGCTGACGCGACGAAGCCCACGGACGGGGCTGGACGCTCGGGGTCGCGTGTTGGCACCGGACAGCCCGGCGTGCAGCTGGGCACCGACGAACCGGCTGGCGCGGCACCGTCCCGTCGTCCATCGTCCGTCCTGCCGCCAGACCCGTGTGGCAGCCGCCCGGACGACCTGTTCGTTTTCGGCGTCCCGACGCGGAAGCCCGTCGTCCGGACCACCGTCCGGCTCACCCCGGGCGCCGTCCGCCACGGCGACGTTCGTTCCGCGGTTGATGGTCGTTGACGAATACATCCGGTATACGGCGGCCGGCGAATCGACCCGGGATGGCCGGCAGCGTCGCGCGTGCAGGCGGCCGTTGTGCCGACGTATGGTGTCAAAGACTACCAGCCGACGCGCTGAAGGACGAAGCCAACTGAAGAGGCTGGGAGGGCGTGGAGTGCGAGAGATGCTGTGCACCCCGCCTCCAGACCGCGCTGCCACCGAGGGGAGACGAGGGCAACGCTGCGGCACGCCGCGCTACCGCAGGCGGTCGCCCAGCACCATGCCGCGGGCATCCAGGGCGGCGCGCAGTCGCTCGACCGCCTGAGGCTGGACGGCGGCGAGGGTGTCACTGCCGGTGAGCGGCTGCAGGTAGCGTCGCAGTTCGGGATCGGCCAGCAGATCTCGCAGCGTCTCCGCGCGATCGACCTGCAGCAGCGTGACGTTGACGAGCGCGCCGTCGCCCCAGTCCCTGGCCCAGCGGCGCACCAGCGCCGCGACCTCCTCGGGCAGCACCCCCTCGTGGTAGCGCTGGAGCCGGCCGACGATCTCGTCGGCCGAGAGCCCGGCGTGGGCACCACGCCTCAGGCTCTGAGGCGTCAGGCAGAGCGCGCCCGTGGCCTGCTCGTCGCAGAACGGCCGCAGCTCCCCCCGCACGTGCACGCTCGGCACCCGGTGGCGGAGGGTGACGTGACCGGCGGCATCGACGTGGAGCGCGGCGCCGGGCGCGGCGGAGGGCCCCTCGCTCAGCGCGGGCAGTTGCCCGCGCTCCAGCAGCCGCAGGTAGAGCAGCTCGAGCCGCGCTGCCGGGACCAGGACCGCGGTCGAGCCCAGGCGCGGGCCCAGCAGCGGGCCGACGGCCGGGTCGGCCACGAGTGCGTCGAGCGTGGCGGGGTCGGCGGCTTCGAGCAGCCGCACGCCGCGCCGGACGGTGATCTGCCTGTGCCGGGTGCCCCACTCTTCGAGCGAGCGCCGCACGTTTTGCGGGACACCGACCCTGCTGACCCGCTCCAGGAACTCGAGCATTGCCGCCTCATCCAGCCCGCGCCGCGCGCCCCGGTAGACCGACTCGCGCGTCAGCTCGTACTCGCTCACCTGCTCGACCCGCCGGCGCTCGGCGAAGCGGTCGAGCGTAAACAGCACGTCCTCGCCGGTCGGCTCAAAGGCGAATATCTGGAAGTTCGGCTGGACAACCACGTTCGGAGCGGCTTCCGCCGTGATCGGCGCCTCGCCGCGCAGGAGGCGCGCGCCACTCGGGGTGACGCGGAAGCTCACCGGCCGCTCGTCGGAGACCCCGACGTCGACGACGGCCAGCCAGTGGAGCGCCTCGCAGACCACCACCCGGATCATCCCCGCCTCGACCAGCTTCCAGCCGCTCGCCTCGTCGTCCGCATCGGGAAAGGTCCAGCCCAGCTCGTTCGCCCCGCTATATGGCATGGGGGTGTAGCTCGAGGAGTAGGCGTAGTAGTTGTCGTTCAACAACACGCGGGAGAAGAGAAAGTCGTAGGCGGCCAACTGCATCCGGTGCACCAGATGGTCGAGCGGGATCCACTCCCCGGCCGGCAGTGTGGCGATCTCGGCGATCACCCGCCGGCGTCCGGCGATGACGTTGGCCGGCGCGGTGCGGAGGTTGACCCCCCTGCCGCTGATCGCGAGGCCCGGAATCCGCAAGAGCTCGCACCAGTGTGCCGTCTGCCGGTAGGCCTCGAAGAACCGTTGTTGCCGCTCACCGGCCGGACGGCCGAGCACGGTCGCGACCTCGTCCCCGAGCACCAGCGCGCCGAGCCGTGGGAGCAGCAGCCCGACGTCCTCGGCCAACGCTCGCAGGAAAGGGAGCCGTCCAAGCTGATCTTCCGAGCGGGCATTCGCCGCCCCCTCCGGAGACCGAAGGTGCTCGTCGATCCGGACCAGGACACGCTTGGGGATCTGGCCGCGCGTGGTCAGCGGAATGGGCTCCGGGTCGGCGAAGCTGAGGAGCACGTAGCTATCGCGCAGGAGCGCGGCCGCGTCACCCGCGCGCACCTGTGGCGGTGGTGCCGCGCGCTCCAGCTCAACCGTGACCGGCGGGAGCCTGGACAGGATCGGCTCGGGGATGAACAGGGTTCGGCCCGGTTGCTGGGGATCGGCCATGGTTCCCGTATGAGGGCGGGCCGTGAAGACGATGCCCAGCAAGCCGGCGCGGGCGACCACGTCCTCGAATCGGCGCGAATCAAGCGCCCGCGCGGATCCGGCACGGGCGCCGTAACCCCAGCCTTGCGCGCGCGCCGGCAGGTCGACGACGCCGGCGGACTGGAGCTGGACCCGCGCGACCGAGGTCGCCAGCTCTCCCCCCGCGAGCGTCAGGCGATCGACCAGCGCCCGCGCGGCCGGCGAGAGTGCCGCGAGCGCGCCGTCGATGCGGGCCGGATCGTAGAGGGTCTCGGCCAAGCGGGCCACCAGCTCAGCCTTATTCCCCTTCCCCTCGACGTGCCAGGCCCGCGCCATAGCCTGGAGCGCGGCGCTCGTGTAGGTCGCGAGCAGGTCCTGAGCGGCGACCGCCATCACCCCTCCTCGAGGACGCGGGGCGGCTGCCCAAGCCGGGTCAGCTCGACCACGAGGTCATCGACGCCGGGCGCGGCCACAGCCACCAGCCGAGGGGTGAACTGGTGGAGCAGGTGTTGCTGGAGCGAGGTCGTTGCGAGCAGCTCCGGCAGGAGCAGGTCATCCGCCAGCTCGATCAGCGTCATATCGTCGTAGAGTCGCAGCGTCCCGTACTCGCGCCACCACGCGTCGAGCTGCGATCGCATGGCCGCCGGCATCGGCCCATCCGCGTGTCCCGCGAGAAAATCGCGGAGATCGGGGCCGGACATTCCGGCCTCGAACAGTGCCTGGACCCGCTCGACCGCCAGCCGGTAGCGTAGCCCGGCCGGAGCGGCGCCGACCAGCTCGGCGGCGAGCCCGAGCACGTGGTAGACACGGGCGTCGTTCAGCGCGACCGGAACCAGGATGGTCAGATCGTCGCCAAACGTCAGTCCAGCCGGGGTAGTGGCCGGCTCGGGCGGCACCGCGCGTCCGACGAGCGCACCGGCTGCCGGCAACACGCGCAGGGCATCCTGGCCGTCGACCGTGGTCGCGACCTCCACCAGCGCCAGCCAGCGCAAGGGGCCACGGAGCTGCGCCGTGGCGTGCGACCGCAGCAGGAGTTCCCAACCGGGACCGGATCCGAGGTCCAGGCGCTCCCGCGGATCGCGGGCGCTGCTGACCCACCACCCCGGCTGGTCGCCGACGCGTCCATAGCCCCACACGCCAGCCTTCGTCAGGCCGGCAATCTCCGCCAGGTCGACCAGCGTGTCGAGGAAGCCCGACAGGCTGTACCAGACGCCGGGCGTCGCGCTCGCGAGGAGCCGCGCGAGCAGGCCGCGGCTCTGCTGCAGCCGTAAGGCAGCGTAGGACCAGCTGTAACCCAGCACGGACGCAGCCCCGCCCACCTGGAGCGTGCCCCACGCGCCGACGAGCAGCGCGACGTCCACCCAGCCACCCATGCCCGACCAGCCCCGCGCCAGGAGCTGGCGCCGCTGGGATTCCGGGCTGGCCAGGAACTGCCGCAGCCGCTCCTCGTCCAGCGTCAGGTGGCCCGCTGCCCGACCGATGCCGAGGTCGACGAGCAGGCGGAGCGCGAACGCGATCGCGGCCGGCGGCTGGCCGGTGCGCGCGCGGAGCTCCTCCAGGGTGGTGCCAGAGAGTATCGATGGCTCGGGAGCCAGCCGTGCGTCCTGGGCAGGGCTTTGACGCTGGCCCGGCGAGAGGGCGGTATCCCCATCTGGAAGGACCAGGCGCCACGGCGCGCCTCCGGCCGGGCATGGCGCCGACGCCGGCGCCGTCGGCGCGGCGGCCAGCCGGCCCTCACCGGCCAGCAGCAGCTGCGCCAGGGCCAGGATCACGGAGCCGACGCCGGCCACATCCCCAGCCACCGACTCCGAGGGCACGCCGGCCGGCGACACCGTCCCGGCGAGGCGATCGAGCGTCGGTAGCCGTGCCACCACGGCCCGCGGAACGACAGATCCCCACCCTTCACCGGAATCGGACCAGTACCACTGCGACAGAAGCATGCCGCTCTCACCGAGCCGAACGAGGTCGACCAGTTCGGGCGCCGCGCCCAACCGGGCGACGGCGCGCGCGAGCTGTTCGGTGCGCGCCGGGCCGAA
>Ga0307372_10011722_pt1 | contig 11635 bp, 6 predicted proteins | sample OX1MG_FD_202533 | JGI IMG/M metagenome (GOLD analysis project Ga0307372, IMG submission 202533) | Soil microbial communities from Risofladan, Vaasa, Finland - OX-1 | ecosystem: Environmental > Terrestrial > Soil > Coastal area > Acid sulfate soil | place: Finland: Risofladan, Vaasa | collected...
CGGCGGGCCGCTGGCGATTTCGAGCATCACGTTCACGGGCGCGAACGCCGGGGACTTCACCGAGACGGACGATTGCAACGGCTCGGTCGCTTCGGGTTCGACCTGCGCGATCAAGGTGACCTTCACGCCTTCGGTGGACGCGGCGGAATCGGCCACCCTGGTTGTGACGGACAATTCGGGCGGCACGGCGGGCTCGACCCAGACCGTCGCGCTCACGGGCACGGGCATTGGGACAACCGTCAGCATTGCGCCTGCAAGCCTCAGCCTCGATTTTGGCAGCGAGATTGTGGGCGCAACCAGCGCGCCGATGACGGTGACGGTGAAGAACACCGGCAAGGCGAACCTGACGTTCTCCCTGATCGAGCTGGGCGGGACGGACATGGGCGACTTTGCCGTGGTCGCGAGCGTCACACCCTGCTCGACGGCTTCGATGGTTGCGCCGGGGGCAAGCTGCACGATCGAGCTCACCTTCAAGCCCACGGCCACCGGCGCGCGCTCGGGCACGCTGGTGCTGGATACCAACACGCCTTCAAGCCCGCAAAGCATCTCGCTCACGGGCAACGGCGTCTCGCTGCAGGCCGCCGTCCAGTCCATCATCGGCCAGGTCAACACCCTGTACGCACAGGGAGCGCTAAATGCCGGGCAGGATAATTCGCTGGTGAAGGAGCTTCAGGACGCCATCAACGCCATCAATGCCGGGAAGATCAACAAGGCGATTGGCAACCTGGAAAGCTTTATCACCGAGGTGAACGACCTGGAGAGCTCCGGCGTGCTGACCTCGGACCTAGCCTCGCCCCTGGTCAACGCCGCTAAGAGCGTGATCGCACAACTGCAAGCCATGAAGTCGTAGCGCGTAGGGGCACGCCATGTCGTGCCCCTACAGCCTTGCCCACGGTAAGCCCGTCGGCGGGATGGATTCTGACGGGGGTTTTTTGTTCGGGAAAACGCCGCTGCGGCCAATCCGGCGTCCACCGGATTGACCGGGGCGAGTCCCGCCAAGCCGCTGTAGCGCGGCCTGCGGTTTTCAGGTCCGCGGCGGTTCGTTGCGAAGAACCGCGCCATGCCGAGGCGGAAATCCGACAGGTCGGCGATCTTCTCCACCACCCGAGTTCGCTGGGCTTCCAGTTGAGGAAGAGTTGCGGGCATAAGCTTCTTTGTCCACACGTATAGACACGTTAGGATTCAAGCCACAAAAAAACTCTTCAAATTCCACTTTTATGTCGCGCGCCTGCTTTGGAGCCTTCGCCGGCCGGCGGATTTGACATCAGATTCCTCAGGTCGAATCGTCCCACTATCCAGTAGCTTGATGGAAAGCGGACGCGCCCGCCCCTGCCGGAGTTACCATCCCATCCCGTAAACCGCGCGTCATCATGTATATTAGATCAAGAGCCTGAGGGCTCGGCGCAGGCGTTCTCTGATACTCGATGAATCCCCATAATTCAGGACTGGAACAAAAAACAAAACCCGCTGACAGGGCCCCGGGGCGGATCATGATGTTCCGTTCTCTCTACCACCGGGATTTCGCGATCTTCTGGACGGGCAACTTCCTTTCAAACATCGGGACCTGGATGCAGTACGTCGCGCTGGGATGGGTCATCCTCATCGTTTCCAACTCGCCCTTCCTTCTGGGGTTGAACGGGTTCCTAGCCCAGATTCCTTCGCTGTTCTTCGCCCTGCCGGGCGGAGCCATCGCCGACCGCCTGAACCGCCGGAAGCTCATGCTGATCACCCAAACCTTCATGATGCTGCTGGCGCTTCTGCTGGCCGTCCTCACCTCGTTCCGACAGATCACGATCAGGGAAATCCTTGCGATCAGCTTCCTGACCGGGATCGCATCCGCGCTCAACTACCCCGCCTATCAGGCCCTGATTCCCGACATCCTTCCCCATGGGGACCTTCTGAACGGGATTGCGCTCAACTCCGCACAATTCAACATGTCACGAGCCATCGGCCCCACCGTGGCGGGACTGGCGCTCGGAACTCTCGGCGCGGCGGCCTGCTTCTATCTGAATACGGTCAGCTTTCTTGCCCTGATCATCGCCCTGCTGATGATTACCATTCCGCCGGTTCACCGGGACGAAGACCCCCGCTTCTGGAACTCGATCGTTGAGGGGGTCCGCTACTTGAAAGAGCATCGCATGCTCATTGTGCTGCTCACCGTGCCCGCATTTCTCAGCCTTCTGGGTCTGCCTTTTATCGTGCTGATGCCGGCCGTTGCGCGCAACCTGATTGGGGTGGGAGCTTCCGGCCTGGGATTCCTGATGGGAGGAGCCGGGTTGGGAGCGGTAGCCGCGGCTCTGTTCATTGCCGCCAAGGGAACGCCCGAGCGGCGCGAAAGGCTGATTCTTACGAGCGCAACCTTCTTTTCACTGGCGCTGATTCTTCTGGCCCGCACTCACACGTTCTGGGGAGCGTTTCTCCTGCTGGCGGTCATGGGAGGCACGATCGTCGGCACACTGACGCTGGCCAACATGACACTCCAGATGACCACCCCACCGGAACTTCGCGGCAGAGTGATGGGCATGTACTACATGGCGATGACAGGGTTGATGCCGTTTGGCAGCTTACAGGCAGGGGCAATTGCGCAGGCAATCGGCACGCGTTTTGCCCTGGGTTTTGGAGGAGCTGTCTGCCTGGCCTACTTCCTCATTCTGCAGATCTTCCTCAACCGGCTGCGGCAAGCAGGCCACCCTTCGGGGGGGCTCTGAGCCCGGGCCTGAGCAGACCCGCCGCCCTAAGCCTCCGTCCCCTTCGAAATCTGATTACCTGGCTGCCTGCAGGGCCTGGTCAATCATCTGATAGATGCGATCTGGAGAAAGCCCCACGACCGGCGTTCCGTTAATAAAGAGCGTCGGGGTGCTCATGATTCCCAGTTGCTGCCCCTCGCGCATATCGGCCTCAATTCGGGGAAGCGATTCCTTGGAATCGAGGCAGGTCGCCAGCTTCAATCTGTTCAATCCGGAGCGCTGACCGAAATCCAGCAGCAGGGTTCGGACGTTGGCGGCATTAATCATTTCCTGGCTCTCGAAAATCGTCGAGCGATAACGGAAAAAATCCGCGGGGTTCAGCTGATAAGCACACTCATTGGCAATGGCTGCCGTCAGGGCCCAATCGTGGATGGTAACGAGCGGAAACTCCTTAAACACGATTCTGATCTTATTGCCGTACTTGGGGATCAACTTCTCTGCAAAAAACTTGTGCATCTCCGCGCAGGTGGGGCACTCCAGGTCCGCGTACTCCACGATCGTGACAGGAGCATTGGCGGGCCCGACGGAAGGCTGATCATTCATGCTGATCGCGTGCTCCACTTCCCGCCTGGGATCAACATTCAGGTTAAAGATGCTTCCAATCACCGTATAACGTCCATCTTTGGTGACGAAAGCGGGCTGGGCGGACTTCTTTTCACCATTCTGACCGTAAATGGTGGTTTGATAAAAGTCGCTGTATTCGGAGTCCCGGAACGGCCCAACGCTCAGCTTGATGATGTCCGGAACATGGAACTTTGTCCGCACATAAGCAACAATCTTTTGATCCGTTACGGAAGCGTTCGCCGCGAGGTCGTGCTGCACGGTGGATGAGGCGACAAAAACGTCTCCAATCACCATGTAATGTCCGTCTTTGGTGATCAAGACAAGCTGCGAGGACTTCTTCTCTCCGTTCAGAACGGAAATAGTAGTTTTGTAAAAGTCGTTGTACTCGGAGTCCTGGAACGGCGCAACGGTCAGCTTGGTGGTATCGGGAATGCCAAACCTTTCCCGCACATAATGAATAATCTTCTGGTCCGTTACGGAAGTATTGGCTGCAACGGCGTGCTGCACAGCTTGTGAGGCAACAAGCACAACCGACAGCACAGCAAGCAGCCCTCTCCCTGCAATCCATTCTTTCCAATGCCTTTTAATCAAGCTCCAAAACTCCTTTCGAAAAAGAAGCCCCCATCGAGATATTGTTTGATTCTAACCGCGACTGCGAGGAAAAATCAATTTGAACAGCAGCGCGTCCTGTTGAACCTGCAAGTCAAAGCCAACTCATAAAATCAACCAGGACAACAACCCTCCAACTTCTGCGGCGGGAATCAACCTGCGCAAAGCCGAAGATTTCCTGAAGACTGAGTGGCCCACAACTTTATACCTGCAGAACGTCGCCGTCGCGCGCCACCAGGCTGTAGAGGATGGGATTCACGAAAAAGCCCAGCAGCAGAGGGGAAATCAGCCCGCCCACGATGACAATCGCGAACGGCCGCTGGGTGTCAGACCCGATCCCGTGCGAAAGAGCCGCCGGCAGCAGTCCCAGGCACGCCACCAGCGCCGTCATCATAATCGGCCGCAATCGCAGCAGGGCGGCCTGATGGGTGGCTTCGCGGATGTCTTTCCCTTCCAAACGCAGCTTATTGATGTAGGAGTAGAGCACGACCGCCATCTCCGTCGAGACGCCCATCAGCACGAGCAACCCGAGGACCGAGGAAACACTGAACGGCGTATGGGTAAATTTCAGCGCCAGCAAGGCTCCCACGGGCTCCGTTGTCACCACGCCGATCGCGATGGCGACGGGGAACTTGAAGTTTCCGTAGAGAGCGAAAAGGATAAGGAAGATCAGCAGCACGGTCAGGGGGGCGATCACATCAAGCTGCTTTCGGGCGGCAACATATTCGCTGTACTCACCGCCCCAGGTAACGCGGTACCCTCGCGGCAGCGAATGCGCAATCGGCGCGATGGCGCGCTGGCCGGCGGCGACAGCGCTCGCCAGGTCGCGGCCCTGGACACTGTACTGAATGCCGATGTAGCGCGAATTGTCCTCCCGGTAGATGAACGCCGCTCCATTTCCAACGCTGATATTGGCCAGATCTTTGAGCGGGATCTGCTGGCCATTCGGTGTGCCAACCAGAAGATTCCCGACGGCCTGCGGGTCCGACCGGAACTGAGGCTCCATTCGCACAATCAAATCGAACAACTTTTCACCCTGGATCACCTGCGTGGAGGGTTCGCCGCCGATCGCGGCCCCAATCACCGCCTCGACATCGGAAACATTGATGCCGTAGCGCGCGATCTTTTCCCGATCAATATGGATCAACAGGCTGGGCTGTCCCAGTTCACGCACGACCACCAGGTCAGCAAAACCAGGAATCTTCTCCAGTGCGGTCTTGATTTTTAGCGCCGTGCCCTGCAGAACGCTCAGATCGGGGCCGTAAACCTTCACGGCCAGCGCGCTCTTCAGTCCCGTCAGTGCCTCGTCAACGGCATCCTCCGCCGGCTGAGTGTAATTGAAGATAATGCCCGGATAAGTGGTGAGCTTGCTGTTGATGGACTTGATGAGTTCTTCTTTGTTTCGGATCGGCCCCGTCTTCCATGCCGTATCACTGTATGGCTTAAGGCCAACGTAAAACTCGCAATTGAAGAATCCGGTGGGGTCCGTCCCGTCATCGGGACGTCCCAGCTCGGACCCAACCTCGGTCACCTGGGGGTAGGACATCAGAATGCGGCGGATTTGGGGCGCAATCTTGGCGGCCTCCTGCCAGGAAATCGTGTAAGGCATGGTGGCGCGGACCCACAAAGCCCCTTCATCAAGGTGGGGCATAAATTCCCCGCCAATCAGCGGCACCAGCAGCATCACGCTGCCAAAGATCGCAAAAGCGATCCCCATGGTCAACGTGCGGTGGTCAAGCGCCCAGTCCAGGTGCCGGCCGTAAAGTCTTTTGACCCACTCGTAAGGCCTGTTCACTTTTTCCTTAACGCCCGTTTTGAACCAGTAGGAGATGAGAACCGGCACCAGTGTCAGCGACAGCAGCAGGGCGCCAATCAACGCAAACGACATGGTATCGGCCATGGGATGAAAGAGCTCGCCGGAAGGCCCTTGTAATGCATAAATTGGCAAATAACCCGCAATGATGACGGCTACCGAATAGAAGACCGGACGGTCCACATCGCGCGCTCCGGCAAGAATCGCTTCCTTCAGATCATATTCCTGTCCCGCGCGCAGGCCGAGTTCACGGTAGATGTTCTCCATCATAACAACCGTGCCATCAATGAGAATGCCGAAATCGATGGCGCCAATTGACAGCAAATTGGCGGAGACCCCTCGAAGGTGCAGGAAAATGAAGGAGAACAACAGACAAAGCGGAATGGTCAGGGCGGTGATAATCGCCGCGCGAATGCTCACCAGGAAAAACATCAGCACGATCAAAACCAGAATCATGCCGCGCAGCAGATTGCCCTCAACCGTCGAGGTCGTCAGCTCCACCAAACCACTGCGGTCGTAAAAAGTATGGATTTTGACGTCCTTGGGCAGCACCTGGTTATTCAGGTACTTTGTTTCTTTTTCAACACGCTGGAGCACGTACTGCGTCTGTTCGCCCGTGCGCATCATGATGACGCCTTCGACGGCGTCGTCCTTGTTCATGAAACCGAATTCGCCCAGCCGCGGAGCGTGCCCGATCGCCACCTTGCCGATGTCGCGCATATAGACCGGGGCGCCTTTATGACTGGCCACCACGATATTGCCGATATCATGGGTATCCCGAATCAGCCCGATGCCCCGAACGTAATAAAACTGCCCGCCCTGCGAATAGAAACCGCCGCCCGTGTTGGCATTGTTGGCGGAGAGGGCTTGCAGAACCTGCGGAACCGTAACGTGGTAACTGTAAAGCTGCGCGGGATCCAGCAGCACCTGATACTGCATGGTTGTTCCGCCGAAGCCGGAGTCGTCCGCGACGCCCCGAACCGAGCGGTACGCATGATTCACAATCCAATCCTGAATGGTTTTCAGTTCCTGGGGTGAGCGGTCCGGGCTCTGAAGGACGTAACGGTAAATCAGGTCACTGGGACTGGAAAGCGGAGAAAGCCCGGGGCTCACGCCGCTCGGCAGGCTAACCCCGGAAAGGCGCTCGAAAGCCACCTGCCGGCAAAAATATTTGTCGGTCCCAAACTGGAACGACATGATGACGTCCGAAAGGCCGTAAAGGGAGATCGAACGAATGGTATCCAGTTGCGGCATGCCATTCATCTGAATTTCGATGGGCACGGAAATCAGGCGTTCGACCTCTTCAGCGGCATGGCCGGGCCATTGCGTAATGATCTCAACCAGGGGAGGCGAAAGGTCGGGATAAGCATCCACGGGCATCCTTTCGAGCGAGAGGATCCCGCCGACAACCAGGAAACCCACGAGGACGAGGATGAAAAAACGCTGATGAAGAGCAAAATGAACGATACGATGAATCATAATAAGTTCAATCCCGGAGTCAGAGAGTCTGCTTCACCGAATGGGCGTCCTCCGTCATTCCGTGAGGGACCTGGCAAATTGCAGGAACAGGCTGCCGTTCCCAACCACCCGCTCACCTTCCTTGAGTCCGCTAAGAATTTGTGTCTGGCCATTCTCGCTGCGGCCGATCGTCACCACCCGCTGGGCAAACTGGTTCTCGCCCGCCAGAACGTAAACGAACGGTTCGTTCACGTCGTTCCTCAGCACAGCAGCATCAGGAACGGTAAGCGCCTTGACCTTCCCGGACTGCACCATGGCAGTGACGTACATATCCTTCTTGAGCATTCCGCGAGGGTTGTCCGTAACAATACGGACATTCAAAGTCCGCGTATCGGGATCAAGGGCCGGGGCGATATACGAGATTCGTCCGTGGAAAACTTTTGAGAACGCGTCCGTCTGGACCGTTACGGGATCGCCCAGATGAACGTAGGAAAGGTCGTTCTGATAGACGTTCACCAGCACCCAGACGGTGCTCATATTCGAGATCGTGAACACCTGCGTTCCGCCGGCCTGGATCACCTGCCCGGGCTGCACCATCCGGTCCACCACTTCTCCGCCGATTGGAGCGAGCACCGGAATCTTTGGGCTGGCCGCAGCGCCCGCAAGCTGGCTGGGATCACTGACGCCCAGCACCTGCAAAGCCTGCTCGGAAGCCTGCAGGTCTGCCATGCTCTGGTTGCGGGTGGATTGCGCTTGCAGAAGGTCCACCTGGGCAATGGCATGGTGGGCGTAAAGGTCCTGGTCCCGCTTCAGATTGGTTTGCGCAAGCTGATAGGCGTCATGAGCCTTGAGGAAGTTCGACCGCATCTGGGCGAAGTCGGGACTGCTGACGTAAAGCATCGGCTGCCCCGCTCGAACCATTTGGCCGGGGTATACCAGAACCTGCGAAACAGGTCCGCTGACCTGGGTGATCACCGGCGTCGTCCGGAAAGCGTTATAAGCCACCGATCCGGGCAGCCGCAGGACCATCGGGAGGTCCTGCTGCTCAGCCGCGATGACCTGGACGTGCGCCATCTGGTTCTGCGGCACGGTAAAGAGTTCCGCCTGAGCGGCTCCCGCTGAACCGTAGGCGGTGGTTCGGGCAGCGCTGGGTCCGGAACCGCCGTGTCCACAGGCTGAAAGGATGAAGAGAGAACAGATCGCAGTCACCAGGACGGAGTCCCGCAATCTCTTGGCAGTCAGGATGTTCATTTTCGCATTCATGGCAGTTGCCTCGTGCCGACCGCCTCGCGCAACTGCTCGACGGCCAGCATATAAGTCGCCAGCGTTTCCCGGTACGTGACTTCTGTCGAACGGTAACTACGCTCCGCGTCCAGGAAGTCCAGCAGGCTGGCGGCGCCTTGCTGGTAAGCATACCGGCTGATGTCCAGGGACTCCTTGGAGTCTTTCAAATAACCTGATTGGTACAGTTGAAGGATCCGCCCGCCGGTCTTGACGGCCTCGTACGCCGTGGAAACATCCGTCATCACCGCCTGCTGCGTGGCGCTTTTAGCCTCCTCAGACTGGGTAATGGCCGCATGGGTGCGCGCGATCTCTCCCTGGTTGCGGTCGAAAAGCGGGATCTCCATATTGACGGAGAAACTGGCGTCGTTGGCATACCCGACGTGGCTGTAGCCCGAGGTGAAAGTCAGGTCCCGTTTGCCGTTGGCCTTGGCCAGATCGTAGCCGCTCTTGGCAGCGACGACAGCCTGCGTCGCAGCATGCAGGTCCGGCCGCAAGTTGAGCGCCCTCGATTGATAATCCTCCACGTTGCCCTGAATGGGCGTGTAATCAAGTTTCCCAACGACGTCGTAATTTTGCGGCACCGATCCGTACCCGAGCAGGTCGCGCAGCGAGTCCAGGGATTGTTCGCGCGCCAGCTGTGCCGAGGCTACGTCCTTTTGAAAATCCAGCATCTGGAGCTTGATCTTGAGAAAGTCGCCTTCGCTGATGGCGCCCTTCTTGTACCGCTCATCGCTGACGTTCAGAGTTTGCTGAAAGCTCGCAAGGTTCTGTTGCGCAAACGCGAGGGAGGACTCCGCCAGCAGCACGTCGACAAATTGCTGCGCGACGTTAAAGGTCAGCGCTCGCTCGCTATCCTGGACCTGGGACTGAACGATTGCCGTGTTATCCCGCGCGTTCTGCATTCGCCACTTGCGCTTGTGGCCCCGTTCGAAGGTGTAGGCAAACAGCGCGTCAAATTCGGTCACGTTGTCGATGTAATCGCCGTTCAACTGGCTGGGGCTGAAAAACGGCCAGAACAGGCCATTCCAGGTGAAGACGGGGTTGGGCCTCAAGGAAGCCGTTACCTCGTTCGCTTTACTTTGCGTGATCTGCGTCTTGGCCGCCAGCAGCGCGTGATTGTGTTCCAGTGCCAAATGAATCGCGCGCTCAAGATCAATCCGCACGGCCGGGGCCGGCTGCTGGGCGCGGGCGACGCCGGCCCACCCGCCCGCTATCAGCAGCAATGCCGTCGCCAGGACGATCCATACGCTTCGTCTTCTACGGAGGAAGTAGAAATGTAAGTCAGTCATCTCTCTGAAATTCCATCTGCATCAATACACGAGGTGCGGGTTTCGCAATAAAAAAGGATTTCACGAACCCGAGGTCAACCGAACTTAGGAGAAGGTTCTAGGCGAGAGGAGGGGCGCGCCCATAACGGGCGGAAGATTGGGCGGTAAGAACATCGATAGCAGCACGAGGCGCAAGAAGCGGCGTCACCGTTGAGCGATGAGGTGTGGGGTTGCCTAAGGAGGGCCGCACAGCACCGTGCCGGAGGATCTGGCAGGCTGTACAGTAGCGCTGCTCGCCGTTGGCGGGCTGGGACTGCCTATCCGTCTGGCTGAGCGTCGCTGTTGTCGTTGAATGTTCCAGCGAAAATTGCGGCAGGATGTGGTGGTGCAGCGCCAGCACCAGCAGCAGGTGCAATTGCATCGCCGCCAGCAGCCACGTGGTTGCTGCACGCCACGAACGACATTTCAAAAAACTAAACACGATATCCTGTCCGAGCTTTGGTGTGCTTTGCCACTTTCATTCGATCCATTTTCCGAATCAAGCTTTTAAGACCGCAGGCAGCCAAACCTGCCGGCTGCAGGGACCCCGTGTCTAAGGGTATAAAGTAGATTGATGCTTTTCTCTGTTCTTAGGTTGCAAAAGGAACCGGAAACCCGCCCTGCGAGCCCCAGAACATCGAAGCCTGAAAAGATCTTCCACTAACCGCCGGATGATCGCGGGATCAACCTCACACGATACAACACGAAAATTATATGTCAAGAAATATATGCTAAACTCTTGCGCCCGCTCAATTGAATTTGTTTCTCGTGCGCACTGGGAACCTGGCTTTTTATCCGGACTCTTGCCGGACGAGCGCCCTGCAGACCTTACTCTTTCGCGCGTGGAAGCCTTGCGGAAAGCTCCTTCACTTTCCGGGCAAGCGCGGGCAGCCGGCTGAGATGCGCGTACATTTTCTTGAACTCGGCCAGCGGACGAGCCGGCGTGCCCCACATCACGCTCCCCTTGCGCACGGCTTTGCCCGGCAGGATGCCCGCTCCACCGCCGATCACCGCTCCGTCACCGATGCGGACGTGATCGCCGATGCCCACTTGCCCTCCCATGACGACCCCATCGCCGACTTCCGTGCTTCCGGAAATTCCGGTCTGTGCAGCCACTATCACATGGCGTCCGATCCTGACGTTGTGAGCAACTTGAACAAGGTTATCGATCTTGCTTCCTTCGCCGATCAGCGTGGTTCCCAGCGAGCCACGATCAACCGTGCTGTTGGAGCCGATCTCAACATCGTCCTCAATGATCAGTCCGCCCAACTGCGGAAACTTGTGGTGGCGGCCTTCGGCAAACAGATACCCGAACCCGTCCGATCCCAGCACCACGCCCGCATGAAGGACCACGCGATTGCCAACCTGAACGCCCGGATAAATGCTGACTCTCGGATGCAGCACGCAGCGCGAGCCAAGCGCAACTCCCTCGCCCAGAAAAACCCCTGCACCCAGGCGCGTTTCCGCTCCCACGCTGGCGCCCGGCTCGATCACAACATAAGGCCCCACACTGACATCAGGTCCCAGCCGGACGTCCGCGGCAATCAAGGCGGTAGGATGAATCCCGGGATGCGCGGCCCGCGGAGGATGCAGCGCCCCGGCAGCGCGGATGAAGGCCAGCCGCGGATGGCGCACGGCAACTGTCGTCCTGCCGGCAACGGCCGCTCCTTCCCGCACCAAAATGCACCCGGCACGCGAATCCGCGGCGCGCTTGAGAGCAATCTCCCCGTCCGCAAACGCCAACTCCTGCTCGGTTGCAACTTCGAGCCCGGCTACCTCACGAATTTCCCGCTCGCCATCGCCCTGGGTTTTTCCGCCCACCAGGCGGGCGATTTCCCTGACTTTCATAAGGC
>Ga0307372_10011724_pt1 | contig 11634 bp, 14 predicted proteins | sample OX1MG_FD_202533 | JGI IMG/M metagenome (GOLD analysis project Ga0307372, IMG submission 202533) | Soil microbial communities from Risofladan, Vaasa, Finland - OX-1 | ecosystem: Environmental > Terrestrial > Soil > Coastal area > Acid sulfate soil | place: Finland: Risofladan, Vaasa | collected...
CCCGGAAGTACTCCCACTTCGCCTTTTGTCCCATTTGCAACCCTCCTCAGAACCCCTCCGATTTGGGTTACATCTTAAATGGCGCGACGATACCCCCTTCGGTTACATTTTAGACGGCGCGATACGCTCGGTTGCATCCCGTGCAGCGTACGCGCATCCTATGTGCTGCGTGCCGGAACGGCCGCGATACGTTTAGTCTTGCTATCTCGAGGAGGAATCCATGGCGATACGCGACGCAATTCTGCCGGAATTCGATCATGAAGTGGCGAACACCCGAAAGGTGCTGGAGCGCGTCCCGGAGGGAAAGCCCGACTACAAGCCGCACGAGAAATCGATGCCCATGGGACGGCTGGCGGGACACACGGCAGAACTCCCCGGCTGGGCGAAGGAGACGATTTTGCGGGATTCCATCGAAGTTGGCCCCGGCGCGCCGCAGCAGCACGCTCCGCTGGTGATGGCGTCACGGAAACAATTGCTGGAGGAATTCGACAAGCGCGCGGCGGCGGGGCGCGCTGCAATCGCGGGAGCCAGCGACGAGGAGATGATGAAGCCGTGGTCGCTGATCGCAAACGGCAAGACAATTTTCACGCTGCCGAAAATCGCGGTCTTGCGCGGGTTCGTGATGAACCACATGATTCATCATCGCGCGCAGCTCGGCGTTTACCTGCGGTTGAACGATGTGCCGGTGCCTTCGATTTACGGGCCGTCGGCGGATGAGCAAGTATTCTGAAAAAGGGAACGGCAGGCGGGTGCGACGCGGATCGTCAACTCCCTGGCTCCGGCCCATTGGCTGCGGGGGGTCGAATTAAGAGCGGCGGTGTTGCGCGCGGCGGCGTTCAGCGGCCCACGCGGCGAATCGTTTCATTCGTGCGCGCTCGCGCCAGATGAGCTGCAAAAGTTTCCGGGCATTGAGTCCTTCGGCTTCCGCGCCGAAGAATGTCTCCATTCGCCAGCGCAAATACGGGCTTCTCCACGGACGCAGCCGATACCCTTTTGCCACCATCCAGTAATAACGCAATCCGTCTAGCATCCGCGCTCGCGCCAGCTTCGTCCGTGCATGATCGCGCCCGCTACTTTCCGCTTCGGCCGGCGATGATACAATTCCTCGAATGACCGCTTCAGACCACTATTATGCTGGCCTGGACCTTTTCGGCGCCGAACAGTTTGACGAGGCCATCGCGGAGTTCCAACGCGCGCTGGACATCGATCCGCGACTCACGGACGCGCTTCACGGCCTCGCGCAAGCCTATTACGCAAAGGATGATTTTGACAACTCGCTCGCTACAGCGCACCGCATTTTGCAATTTGCGTCCGGCGACATTCTCGCATGGACTTTGCTCGCGCGAGCGTATCGCAAGAAAGGTATGGCGCTCGAAGCGGAAGACGCCGCAACGCGCGCGCAAACGCTCCGGAGCGCCCCAGCAGGACACCGCCGCAGGGGATGACTTTTTTGCAGTGCGGCTATTTGGCGGCGATGATCGACTTCACGGCGATGGTGTCGCCAGTGAGCGTGCCCGTGACCTTCACATTTTCTCCCGCAAAGGCGCGCGGAGCTTTCTGGTCGCTCAACTGAAACACATTGCCCTTCGGATCCACCAATACGAACTTGCTGCCGCCCGCGACGCATTTGAGGGTGCAGGCCTTGGGGCTGCCCGGCATCATGTGAGATGCCCCGCACATGCTGTCGCTGATTGTGCCGACAAACGTTTGCTGCTTCGGGCTCGCCAGCGCAAGGCCCGCCGTCATCAACATCACGCTGCACAACACTCCCAATTTCTTCATGACCACGCTCCTCAAAGTTTGGAATACACATCCGCCGGCCATCAATGGCCACTACCGGCCAACATCCTGCCCGCGGCGCACCCGGCCTTACGGCAAAGGCGCGTCTGGCCCACATCGGATGTACGCCCGGCCACGGCTTTTCGGATGTACATGCGAAGTGTTCAATTTCCGCCGGAGGCTTTTAACTCCGCCGCGGCTGCGTCGAAAAACTGCTGCACGATTTTCTTCGACGCGGCTTCGATCATTCGCTGCCCCACCGACGCGATCACGCCTCCGACCTGCGCTTCCCCGTCGTACGTCACTTCTGTCGCGCCGCTCTTTTCGTGCAGCGAAATCGTGCCTTCGCCCTTCATGAATCCCGGCGCGCCGCGTCCTTCCACGCGCATCTTCAGCGAAACGGGAGGCTTTTTCTCCGCGATTTCGACGGAACCTTGGAATTTCCCGGAAAACGCAGCGAGACCAAACTTCATGGCAACTTTGTAGCGGTCGGGCCCGTCGGGAACGAGTCGTTCCGTCCCCGGCAGACATTTCGCCAGGCGCTCGGGATCGTTGAGTAAATCCCAGACTTTCTCGCGCGTTGCCGGAAGCAACGCACTTCCCTGCACTTTCACTTCCGCTTGGCCTTCGCCGCGCGCGGCTCGGATGCGCGCCCTGTGGCCCTTCCAAGCGCCTCGATGATCGCCCTGCGCGCAAACACGCTGGCCATTTCGCGGCGATACTCCGGCGATGCAAAAATATCACCCAGCGGGTCAACGCCCTGCGCCGCTTTTCCGCACGCTTCTGCGACGAGTTCCTCGGTGGCGTTTTTCCCGCGCAACGCTTTTTCGACACCGGTGGCGCGATACGCCTTCGAGCCAACTCCCGTCATCCCGAGAGCGATGTCCTCGATTTTCCCTTCCCTGCTTGCCAAAATGCGCGCCGCCGCGCCGACAATCGCAAATCCCGACGCGGGCTGGTGAAATTTCTTGTACGCCATTCCCTCGCCTGCGCGTTTCACCGGCACGCGTACTTCGGTCAAAATCTCGCCGGGCCGAATCTGCGTGGTGAGCAGATCAACGAAGAACTCGGCGGCGGGAATGGTTCGTTTGCCGGAACTCGACTGCACAATCATCTCCGCATCGAGCGCGAGGATTGCCGCGGGATAATCCGCCGCAGGATCCGCGTGGGCGATGCTGCCGCCAATCGTGCCGCGATTCCGCACCTGCATGTCCCCGATTTGACAGGCCGCCTCGGACAGCAATGGGCACTTCGCGCGCAGCAATCCGGACGCGGCGATTTGCGCGTGCGCCACCAGCGCTCCAATCGCGATTTTGTCGCCGTCCTCGCGGATATAATCCATGCCGCGCAAGCGGCCAATGTCGACGACGTATCGCGGCGACGCCAGGCGCAGTTTCATCATCGGCAGCAAACTGTGGCCGCCCGCCAGAATCTTCGCTTCATCGCCGTGGCGTCCCAACATGCGCAAAGCTTCGTCGAGCGTTTTCGGCGCCTGATATTCAAACTCGGCCGGAATCATCGCGCCCTCCCCGATTTCGCTTTTCCGCGTCCCGCGGATTTCTGCAGAATGCGCCAGATGCGTTCGCGTTTGATGGGCAAATCGACATGCGTGACGCCCAGCGGCGCAAGCGCGTCCACCACGGCATTCACGAGCGCCGGCGTCGCCCCGATCGTGCCCGCTTCGCCCACGCCCTTGACGCCCATCGGATTCACCGGCGTCGGCGTTGTCGTTCGCGACGTCTCCATTCGGGGAAGATCCGCCGCGCGCGGCAAAGCATAATCGGTCAATTCGCCGGTGATGAGCTGGCCTTCGCTATCGTACACAACCTCTTCAAAAAGCACTTGTCCCACTGCCTGCACAATTCCGCCGTGTATTTGCCCCTCGACGAGCAGCGGATTGATGACGTTGCCGCAATCGTCAACCGCAACGTATTTCACGAGCTTCACATCGCCTGTGTCCCTGTCGATTTCAACGACGCAGATGTGCGTGCCGAACGGAAACGTGAAATTCGTGGGCTCGAAGAACGTGGTGGCTTCCAGGCCCGGTTCCATGCCCGGCGGCAACGTCTTCGCAACGTATGCGGCCGTCACCAGGTCGCCGAAGCTGACGGATTTCTTCGGGTCCGCCGTGGAATATATTTTACGGTCGCCAAAAGCCACTTTTGCTGGAGCAACGCCCAAAATATGCGCCGCAATTTTCGATAGTTTTTCCCGCAGTTTTTCGAGTGACTTGTACATCGCCGTGCCGCCCACGGCGGTCGCGCGGCTGCCAAACGTTCCAATGCCGTAGGGCACCTGGCTCGTATCTCCGTGAACGACGAGCACGTCATCGGGCGAGATTCCGAGCATGTCCGCGGCAATCTGCGCGAAGCTCGTTTCCTGTCCCTGCCCGTGCGGCGAAGAGCCCGTCAGCACTTTCACCTTGCCCGTCGGCTCGATTCGCACCGTGCCGCTTTCCCATCCGCCCGCGGGCATCGCACTGGATGGCCCCATCGCGCAGATTTCGACGTAGCTCGAAACGCCGATGCCCACCAGCCTGCCGTTCTTCCGCGCCGCGGCCTGTTCTTTGCGCAGCTTCGCGTAACCGGACGCCTTCACAGCAGCGTCGCTGCACTTCTGGTAGGCGGCCGTGTCGTAAATCAATCCGGTCGGCGTCGCGTACGGAAAATCCTTCGGTTGCGGAAAGTTCTTGCGGCGAATTTCGATGGGGTCTTTTTTCAACTCCGCGGCCGCAATGTCGACGGCGCGCTCGATGAAATACGTCGCCTCGGGGCGTCCCGCGCCGCGATACGCATCGGTCGCCATCTTGTTCGTCAGCGCGCCGGTGATTTCGATGCGAACGGCCGGTATTTTGTAGCTCCCGCAAAGCATCAGTCCGGTCAGCGTGGGAATCAGCGGCGTCAGCAATTGATAATACGCGCCCAGGTCGGCGATGATTTTGTAGCGCGCGCCGAGAATGGTGCCGTCGCGCTTCATGGCAAGCTCAACGTAATTGATGAAATCGCGGCCGTGAATCGTGGCTTGAAAGTTCTCGCGCCGCGACTCAATCCATTTCACGGGCTTTCCGATTTTCATCGCGAGATGCGCGCACAGCGCTTCTTCCGCATAGACGTTCAATTTGCTGCCGAACCCGCCGCCCACTTCCGGAGTAATCACATGCACGGAAGTTTCCGGGAATCCGAGCATCACTCCAATTTGCGTCCGCGCCAGATGCGGAATCTGCGTCGAAGTCCATATCGTCAGTTTCGGCTCGCCCGGATCGAACGTAGCCACGACGCCGCGCGGTTCCATTGCCATGGGAATCAGTCGTTGATTGACCATGCGCTGCTTGATGATCTTGTCGGCTTTTTTGAACGCGCCCGCCACGTCGCCGCCCTCAAGCTCCCAGTGATACGCGATATTGTCCGCGAAATTGTCGTAGAGCTTTGGCGATCCTTTGGCGATGGCCTTTTCCGGATCGACTACGGCGGCCAGCGGTTCATAATCCACCTCGACCAGTTCGGCGGCATCGCGCGCGGCATATCGTTCGTTTGCGACGACCACCGCCACGGGCTCCCCGACAAAGCGCACTTTATCCGTCGCCAGCACCGTGCGAATCGCGGGCTTCATGTCCGGGATTTGCGCCGCGCACGGCACCGGCCCAATCACCCCGCGCACATCTTCGCCGGTGATCACCGAGACCACGCCTGGCGCGGCTTTCGCCTTCGCCGTGTCCACCGAACGGATTCTGGCGTGCGCATACGGGCTGCGCACCACAACCATGTAGTGCATTCCGGCGAGGTGAATGTCGTCAACGTAATGCGCGAGACCCTGTATCAGCCGCGGGTCTTCCTTCCGCTTCATCGGCCTGCCAACGTACTTTGCCGCCGTTGCCATGCTCGTCCTCCGTCCTATCTGAAAAGCGCCCTACCGGCTTTTGGCCGCAATCTTCTTCGCTGCGTACTGAATCGCGTCCACGATATTCTGGTATCCGGTGCAGCGGCACAAATTCCCATTGATGGCGTCGCGGATTTCCGTGTCGGTGGGATTTGCATTCTCCTGCAGGAAAGCCGCCGCCGTCAGGATCATTCCGGGCGTGCAATACCCGCACTGCAAGCCGTGCTTCTCCCAGAATCCTTCCTGGAGAGGATGAAGGCCGCCGTTTTCGTTCGCGCCGTTCGATTTCCAGGTAGCGGCCAGGCCTTCGATGGTCGTGATCTCCGCGCCATCGGCCTGCGCGGTCAGCAGGGTGCAGGATTTCACGGCTTTGCCGTCGAGGAGAACGGTGCAGGTGCCGCATATGCTCGTCTCGCAGCCAATGTGCGTGCCCGTCAGCCCCAAAGTGTCACGCAAATAATGGACCAGGAGCAATCGCGGCTCGACTTTGCTTTCGTATTCCTTGCCGTTCACGCTGATTCGGACGTCAATCGCCATGGCGCCTCCGGAGACAATTCATCGCTGCTTGCTTCGCCTTCTAATTGGGAATTGAAAGTTACTCCCGAGCCGCAAAAATATCAAGTCGCAGGCGCAAACTTTCCAGCGGCGTATTCGTCAAATTTTGCTCGACCGGGAATTCAGCTGCAGGGCATTGTCGCGGAAGATTGTCGATGACGCGCCACACGAGTATCGGCAACGGTTTGAGCACGGTTATCCGGAAATTGCCGCGTCAATTCGTTGACTGGATGCGGCGACTGCGAAAAAGACGCGATTGAAATTTCAGCGTCCGCGCGAGGAGCAAATGTCGCCTTTGGATTCGCTGAATATTTCTCCTACGCGGGCGATTCGGCAGGCCACGCGCCATCGGCGGCCTGCTGAAGCCGCTGGCCCAGATTCTCGCGCACCCAAAACGGGATCGATTGATCGCGGCCCAGCTCGAAGCAAACCATCGGCGTGAACATCACTTTCTTCCTGCTGTAGGAAACTTCGCTCCATGGGATGAAGAGCGGAGGGTGCGCCAAGCGGAATGGAAAAAATGGCGCGACGTAAAGACCCTCGGGGCTTGCGCCAATCGTCACGCAATTGTGGTACGCGGCAATCCACCTCATCTGCGCGCTTTGCCACCGCCAGTGTACACCGCTGAATTTCTCTTCGAATCGGAACCGGCCGGCCAGCGCGTGCCATCCGCCCGCGCGGCTTATCACCAGCGACACGCCGATCCAGAACAGCGCAAGCATCGCAAAGAGGGCTAACGCGAAGGATGCCGGATGTTGATCCGTCCAAGCTAACATCATGTAATCTCCGTCGGATTGTATCGTGACAGGCGCCGGAGCTGCCGCGCCCGTCCATTCCCCGGGAAGTTATTGCTGCTGGAGTTGAATGTACAATGGCACGCGCAGCGCGCGAAAACATCTGCGCCGACTGTTACTCATTCCATCAACAGCGGTGCGGGCATCCGCCGCTTTGAACCGCGTGCGCACGAGCCTCGATGGCGGGATTTTACTTTATCTTTCTCATGGAGCTGCCGCGCGGCCTTGCGGCTGCCTGCGTGCGCGCAGACGAAGCACTTTCCTCTGGTTCGCTTCGAGAACTTCGAATTCCAATCCATTGTATTCGATCTTTTCGCCCGCTTCGGGCACGTGGCCCGCGATGTGATTCAGCAGCCCCGCAACCGTGGCCGCCGTGGATTCCACTTCGGCATCGTCCAATTCCAGCCCGAATAGCTCCTTCAGCTTTTCCAGCGCCACGCTGCCGCGAAGCACCATGCTCCCCGAACTCTCACGCAAAATGTCCGGCGCAGGCGGGCGGTCCTCTTCGCCAATTTCGCCGACAATCTCCTCGACTAAGTCCTCCGCCGTCACGACTCCCGCCATCGACCCGTATTCGTCGATCACGATGGCCATCTGCTGGCTTTTGCGCTGCATTTCTTTTAGGAGGCTCGATCCCATCTTCGCTTCGGGCACGAATAGCGCCGGACGCACCAGCTCGCGCACCGTCCGCTGCGCCGACTGGCTTTCCGGGACTTGCAAAACGTCGCGCGCAATCACAATTCCGATCACTTCGTCGAGGTTATTTTCATACACGGGCAAGCGCGAGAGCTTCGCTTCCACCAGGACGCGACGCAATTGCTCGATCGTGGCGCTCGCGGGGATGGCGATCACGTCTGGCCGCGGCGTCATCACTTCCCGGACGCGCTTGTCGCTGAACTCAACCACCTGCTCGATCAAGCGCGCTTCATCCTGCTCGAGGATGCCCTCTTCCGTGGCCGCATCGACAATGGCCTCGATGGCGTGCTGATCGTCCGGAGGGCCGCCGCTCTCAGGCTCGTCGGAAATGTGCAGGAGCGATATGGCGAATTCGAGGATCGCTTGAACCGGCCAGACCAGCCACGCGAACGTGCGCACGACGGGCAATATGGGAATCAGCCACTTCCCGGTGGTTCGCGCCAGCAGCAGCGCGGGGAAAAATTGCATTCCCACGATGACTTCCAGCCCCAGAAAAAAAATCATCTCCGCGGCGATTTGCCAGGTCTGGCCCGCGAAGAGAATGACAGCGCGCGCCGTTAGCACGGAAACGACAACCAGCCATAACCGTGCCAGCAAACTGAACGTCCCGCCTGCCCGGCCGCGGCTAATCCGCAACCGTGGCTCAATTTCGCTGACGTACGCGTCCAGGTTCGCGTGCGCCGGGCCCGCTACCACGCGCCCCAGCTGCCGGTAGATGCGGTCCAGATACGCAAAAACGGTGAGTCCCGCGGCCAGCACCAGAATGCCGATCGTATAGGGAAGCGCGCCCATTTTTATCCAATCCCCAATCGCCGCCGCAGCCGCAGCTCGAGTTTCTCCATTTCGCCGTGATCCGTCTCGTGATCGTATCCCAGCAAATGAAGAACTCCGTGAAGCACGAGGATGCGCATCTCATCATCAAATGTGCGGCCGAATTCTCGCGCATTGCGGCGCGCGACCGCCGGCGCAATCGCTATATCGCCCAAGTAAGATCCGCTTCGTGCTGTCAAATGCCAGCGGCTACGCGCTGATTTCGAACGGCGCGCACGTGCCTGCTTGCGCGATTTCACGGGTTCCTGCGCCGCACTAGCGTCCGCCGGGAACGAAAGCACATCCGTCGCCTTCGCCTTGCCGCGATACACGCGGTTCCACCGCGCCATCTGCGCATCAGTGACCAGGCTCACAGCCGCTGCCTCGCGCGGGATATGCAGGATTTTCGTGACGCGGACGAGGAATTTCTCAATCGAGAGGGAGGCAACGGGTACACGTCTCTGGCGATTGATTACCATGCCGTGGCATCTACTCCGCAGAGCCGCGGCGGTCGTTTGCGCGGGAATGATTGTTCGCCGCGGGACGGCTGCCCTGCTGGCCGCCGTCATATTCGTCATACGCCTTAATGATGCGCTGCACCAGGCTGTGCCGCACGACATCGCGCTCATCAAAATGGACAATGGCGATGCCTTCGATCTTGCCGACCACGTCCAGCGCCTCCACCAGCCCGGAGCGCCGCTCGCTCGGTAAATCGATCTGCGTCACGTCGCCGGTGATCACCGCCTTGGAATTGAACCCCAGGCGCGTCAAAAACATTTTCATCTGTTCGCTCGTGGTGTTCTGCGCTTCGTCCAGAATCACGAACGAATCATTCAGCGTGCGGCCGCGCATGAATGCCAGCGGCGCGACTTCGATGATGTCCTTCTCGAGAAATCGTTCCAGCTTGTCGGCCTCGAGCATATCGTGGAGCGCATCGTAGAGCGGCCGCATGTACGGATCGATTTTCTCCTGCAACGTTCCCGGCAAAAAGCCCAGCCGTTCGCCCGCCTCCACCGCGGGGCGCACCAGAATAATCCGGTTCACCTGCTTCGTCAGCAGCGCCGACGCGGCCATCGCCACGGCCAAGTACGTCTTCCCAGTTCCGCCCGGCCCGATGGCGAAGACCATGTCGTACGCTTCGAGCGCCTCCATGTAGCGCCGCTGGTTCGAGCTTTTCGGCGTAATGGGCTTTTTTCCAAAAGCCCGCGGCCGCGCGTGCTCGATCGCGCCGCGCATCGAAAAATCCGGCTCGTCATGCGCCATGCGTAGCATCGCCTTCACCTGCTCGCTTTCGATTTTTCGTCCTTCGCGCACCAATTGGCAGTAGTCGTTGAGGAACCTTGCCGCGCGGCTCACCTCGGCAGGTTCGCCTTCGATTTCCAAATCGGTGTCCCGCAGTTGCGTGGTTACATGCAGAGTCGATTCGAGGAGCTTCAAATTCTCGTCGTAGGCGCCAAATAGTTCGGCGATTCCCCCCGACATCCTGACGCTTTGTCTCATCTACGCAGGCTGACCAGGAACCCTCACGGTCGCCATCCACCTCACTTGCACACTCCGACGTTACCGCACCACGCCGGTGGGGTCAAGGCACAGGAACCTATGTCTCTTAGTATCAGCAGAATAGCATTCGCGTGAGTCACGCCGTCGAGTCATTACTTCGGGCCCGGAAACGCTACAGTTGGCACCGCTTGTTTCGCCGCTGACGCTGCAAAGTACGCGTCGTTGCGCTGGAATCCGGCCCAGCGTGCGAACGTGCTGTTCGGGAACGTGCCAATGAAGGTGTTGTAATCCTGAATCGCATCGTCGTAGCGCCTCCGCTCGACCGCGATGCGATTCTCGCTCCCGGCCAGCTCATCTTGAAGCCGTAAAAAGCTCCGGCTGGACCTGAGCTTTGGATAGTTCTCCGTCAGCGCCAGCACTTTCACCAGCGCGTTGTCAATCTGGCCGTTTGCCGCGATTTTATCTTTCGGCGTTTGTGCATTCATCAAATTCTCCCGCGCATCCGCCACGGCCGTGAACACGGTCACTTCTTGCGCCGCCACTCCCTTCACCGTCGCCACCAGGTTGGGAATCAGGTCGGCACGGCGTTCGAGCACCACGTCCACCTGCGCCCAGTCGGATTTGATCGCCTCGTTCTTGCGCACCATCTGGTTCCGCGCGCTAACGTACATCCCGCCCACAATCAAAACGACTAGAACGACGGCGGCCAGCACCGCCCAGCCCTTCTTCATTTTGTTCCTCCGCGAAAATTATGCACGCCGGTGATTTTTGCGCTCGGCGTCAAAGCTCTCAGCAAGCGCCCTCGAAGCGCCGGTCCGCCAGATCCGTCATGCGCTCGGCCAACTCCACGAATCCGCGCAATGTCTCCTGCGCATCCACGTCCGACGCTTTCCGTTTCCCTTCGCGCACGTCCAGTATCTCCAAAAATGCACTGGGACTCGATCCCACCAGACGCGCGGCGTCTTCCACCACCTGGCGCTTCGATTCGGGAGCAGGTTCACCAAACGCCAGAAGCGCGTGACGAAACAGGGTCACAAACGCCGACACCGACGCATCCATCAGGTTGACCACCACGCGGTCCTTCGGCGGCACGGACAGAATGCCCTGGCGCAAGCGCACCACATTGGTTCGCAGCTCCCTCTCGACCTGCAATTTATGCAGGTTCGTCGGAACATCCAGCGAGGCGAAGAAATCCTCGCCATAAATCATCCTGTGACTGGCCTTCATGTCCAGCAGCTCGATGGCGAAAATGTCCGCCGATGCGCGCAGTTCCGCCAGCGTGAACACCTGCGGCGGCTGAAAGCCTTTCCGCTTCCACCAAGCCACAGCGTCATGAAGCGCTTCAAGCTCCGCCGTGCCCGCTCGTTCCAGAAGACATAGAATATTCAGATCCGAGTGCTGCTTGTGGTACTCACCCGTCACCGCGGAGCCATAGAGCACAATCGCTTTTAAATTGGCTCCCGCCGCGCGTTGCAGCTTTTCTTTCAACTGTTCCAGCAAATCTTCCATCTCACCGCCGCTTTCTGCCGGGAACGCTGGGCCGCAATTCGAATTTTACTCACTTCCCTTCCTGATCTTGGCTCGGAAAATCCTGGGAAATTGTAGCCGCCGGCCGTCGCACGGA
>Ga0307372_10011725_pt1 | contig 11634 bp, 11 predicted proteins | sample OX1MG_FD_202533 | JGI IMG/M metagenome (GOLD analysis project Ga0307372, IMG submission 202533) | Soil microbial communities from Risofladan, Vaasa, Finland - OX-1 | ecosystem: Environmental > Terrestrial > Soil > Coastal area > Acid sulfate soil | place: Finland: Risofladan, Vaasa | collected...
TCCAAGGTCGAGGCGCTGCAGCAAGCTGGGGTTCGGGTGGCCGACACCATCGAGCAGATCGTCGAGTTTGCAGGGGACCGCCTGGGCGCCCCCGCCGGGAGCTCCTAGCACCCCATGGGGCTGAGCTTCGAGCTGAGTCCGGAGCAGACCGCGATCCGTGACACCTGCCGGGAGTTCGCCAGCCAGGTGGTGGCCCCCCAAGCGGGCGAGTGGGACCGCAAGGCGGAGTTCCCCTATCCGGTGGTAGCTCAGATGGCCGAGCTGGGTCTATTCGGGCTTCCCTATCCGGAGTCAGTGGGTGGCGCGGGGGCCGACTTCATCAGCTACCTGCTGGCGCTGGAGGAGATCGCCCGGGCCGACGCTTCGCTGGCGATCACCCTAGAAGCCGCGGTTTCGCTGGGGATCGCCCCGATCTTTCACTTCGGCACTGAGGAACAGAAGCAGCGCCACCTGCCCGAGCTCTGCGCTGGCCGCAAGCTCTGGGCCTTCGGGCTGACCGAAGCCGAGGCGGGGTCCGATGCCAGCGGCACCACCACCAGGGCCCGCCGGGATGGGGAGGAGCTGGTGATCGACGGGGCCAAGTGCTTCATCACCAACGCCGGCACCGAGATCAGCGCCGGGATAACCATCACCGCCGTGACCGCCCAGGAGCAGGGCCGCAAGCGAATCAGCGCCATCCTGGTCGAGCGGGGTACGCCCGGATATGAGATCGGAGCCCAGTACCGCAAGCTGGGCTGGCATGCCAGCGACACCCGGGAGCTGAGCTTCTCCGAGTGCCGGGTCCCGGCCACCAACCTGCTCGGCCGGCAGGGGGGCGGGCTGAGCCAGTTCTTCAAGACCTTAGAAGGTGGCCGGGTGGCAATCGCGGCCCTGGCGGTGGGGTTGGCCCAGGCCTGCCTGGACGCCTCTTTGGCCTACGCTCGTCAGCGTCGGCAGTTCGGTCGGTCGCTGAGCCAGTTCCAAGCGACCCAGTTCAAGCTGGCCGACATGGCCACCCAGATCGAACTGAGCCGGCTGATGGTCTGGCGTGCCGGCGCCCTCATCGACCAAGGCCAGTCGGCCGGCAAGTTCGCCGCCATGGCCAAGCTGCACGCCGCCGAGACCGCCACCTGGTGCGCCAACCAGGCGGTTCAGATCCACGGGGGGGCGGGGTTCATGGAGGACCTGCCGGTGGCGCGCTACTACCGCGATGTCAAGATCAACGAGATCGGCGAGGGGACTTCGGAGGTCCAGAGGCTAATGATCGCCAGCCACCTGCTGGGACTCGGGGGATCGGTGGCCAAGCTACTCGACGACGGTCGATCCTGACCTAGGAGACGGTCGCCGGAACTGGGTAGGATGAATTCGTGAGTGACCGAGACCCGGTGATCGTGGCGGCGGCCCGCACCCCCTTCGGGAAGCTGGGCGGGGCGCTGAGTTCGATCTCCGCGGTCGATCTGGGCGCCCACGTCATCCGGGCCGCTCTGGCCCGGGCCGGGGTGCCGGCAGACGAGGTGGACCAGTGCATCATGGGCACGGTCATAACCGCCGGGCAGGGCCAGATTCCCGCCCGTCAAGCGGCCCTCAAGGCCGGGCTCCCCGCCCAGGTCTCCTCGTTGACCATCAACAAGGTTTGCGCCTCCTCGCTGAAAGCGGTCAACCTGGCCGCGCTGCTGATCAAGGCCGGGGAGGCCGAGGTGGTGGTGGCGGGGGGCATGGAGTCGATGTCCCAGGCTCCGATGCTGCTGCCCGGGTTGAGACGGGGAGTTCCCCTCGGCCACATGACCATCTACGACTCCCTGCTCTGGGACGGGCTGACCTGCCCCATCGACCAGGTGGCGATGGGGGAGCACGGGACCAGCGTGGCCGCCGAGCTGGGGGTGACCCGGGAGGAGCAGGACCGCTACGCGCTCCTCTCCCAACAGCGGTACCAGGCCGCCCGGGAGGCTGGATTCATGGCCGAGGAGATTGTGCCCTTGGCGGTCGCCGGCAGGTCGGGAACCGTCGAGGTTGAACAGGACGAGCAACCTCGGCCCGACACCACCTTGGAGAAGCTGGCGGCTCTTCGTCCGGTCTTCGGCGGACCGGAGGGCAGCGTCACCGCGGGCAATGCCCCCGGCATCAACGACGGGGCGGCGGCGGTAGTGATGATGAGTCGGGCCCGGGCCCGGGCCTTGGGCGTCGAGCCCTGGGCCCAATGGCTGGGCTACGGGGAGTCGGCGGCCGAACACCCCTACCTGGCAACGGTGCCGGCTACTGCCCTGGCCCGGGCGCTGGGCAAGACCGGCGGCGGCCTGACCGCGCCCGACCTCACCGTGGTCGAGATCAACGAGGCTTTCGCCTCGGTGGTCCTCACCAGCTCCCGGATGCTGGAGCTGGAGCTGGATCGGGTCAATCCCAACGGAGGTGCGATTGCGGTGGGCCACCCGGTCGGAGCTTCGGGGGCGCGGATCCTGACCGCCTGCGTCGCCGAGTTGCGGAGGCGCGGTGGCGGGGTTGGGGCGGCCACCATCTGCTCCGGAACCGCCCAGGGCGAGGCAACTCTGGTCGGGGTGGCCTGACCGCCGGGAAGGCGGTCCCTTCTCAACCTACAATCAGCCAGTCCCGGACAACCAGCATCAGGCCGGATGCGGAGGAAGGTGGATGGCAACAGATGTGAAGGAAGATCGGCAGGCCATCCAGGCCTCGGTTCGGGACCTGGCTCAGGGCCGGATCGCCCCACGGGCCGGCGACATCGACCGTACCGGCGAGTTTCCATGGGACGTTGTCGAACTGTTCCGAGAGCAAGACATCTTCGCCATTGCCTTCTCCCCCCAGTACGAAGGCGTCTCCGGCTCCGCACTCACTCTTGCCATGGCGGTGGAGGAGATCGCCAAATCCTGCGCCACTTCGGCGCTGTTGTTAGCGGTCCAAGGATTAGGCGGCTATCCGATCGCGCTGGGCGGCACCGAGGAGCAGAAGCGGACCTTTCTTCCGGAACTGGCCAGCGGACGCAAGCTGGCCGCCTATGCCCTGAGTGAGCCGGATGCGGGCAGCGATCCCGCCTCCATGCGCACCAAGGCGGTGCGCCAGGGCGAGGAGTACGTCCTGGACGGGACCAAGATGTGGATCACCAACGGCGGCGTGGCCGACCTGATCGTGGTCTTCGCGGTCACCGATCCGGACCAGGGCACCGGCGGCATCTCAGCCTTCCTGGTCGATGGCGCCAGCGAGGGTTTGCAGCGCAACCAGATCCACGGCAAGCTCGGTATCAGGGGCAGCAACACGGCCGAACTGGTCTTCACCGGCTGCCGGGTCCCGGCCGAGCGCCGACTGGGCGCCGACGGGGACGGGTTCAAGATCGCTATGGGAGTGCTCGACCGTTCCCGGCCCCAGATTGCGGCTCAGGCGCTGGGGATCGCGGCCGGAGCGCTCGACTACGCCGTCCAGTATGCCAAGCAGCGCCGCCAGTTCGGTCGCGCCATCGCCGAATTCCAAGGCATCCAGTTCATGCTGGCGGACATGGCGGCCCAGGTCGAGGCGGCCCGTTGTTTGACCCACGAGGCCTGCCGTGCCGTGGATGCGCTCGATCCCCAGATGACCCTGCTGGCGGCGATGGCCAAGCTGACCGCATCCGACGCCGCCATGAAGGTGACCACGGATGCGGTTCAGATCTTGGGGGGATACGGCTACATCAACGAGTTCCCGGTGGAGCGGATGATGCGAGACGCCAAGATCACCCAGATCTACGAGGGAACCAATCAGATTCAGCGGCTAGTGATCGCCAAGCGCCTGACCGCCTGATCTGCCTAGTCCGACGGACGTTGCATCGGCCACTGATGCATTCTGGTACGATCTAACTGCCATGGCTACCACGGAGGATTGTGCCTCCAGTTCCCCGAGGATCTTCTTGAAGCAACCTGGCCGACCCAGTTGGAAGGACCCCGGACTGCTCGTCCTGTCCAGTCTTGTCGACCGTCCCCGACATGGCTACTCGATCATCCAGGAGGTGCGCAAGCAGGCCGGCATCACACTTGGACCGGGGACCCTCTACGGCGCTCTCTCCCGGCTGGAGGCCTCCGGGCTAGTTGAGGCGTTGCCGGTCGATGGGCGCCGCCGTCCTTATCAGCTCACTCCCAGGGGCAGCCAGTTGGTGGAGGCCCAGCTCGACGCGATGGCGCGCTTTCTCCAGATCAACGGTCACACCGAGGTACGCGGACTCTTCATCCCAGTGCCACCCAGCGTGGGGCGCACGGCTTGACTCCGCGGCTCCCACTGCGCCACCGGGCGCTCCTCGTGCTCTATCCCCCCAGCTTTAGAGAGCGGTATGGCGAGGAGCTCCAGGCGCTGGTCGAGGACTCGCTGCCCTCCTGGCGCCTGGAGCTCGACCTAGCCCGCGGCGCCGCCAGGGCCTGGCTATTCCCCCAATTCAGGGGAAGCCCGCAGCAGCGTCGCCAGGCCCGGATGCTGGCCACCATCCTCACCGTGTTCTGGGCTTGGTCGCTGGTGCTTCTGGCGGTGGCCTCCTTGAACCACAGCATTGCTGATCCCAGGATCCCTGGGGTGGGCCAGCCTGTCGCCCACGTCGCCTACGAGGTTTCCCAGATCGCGATTCAGGCGGCGACCGCCATGATCGCGCTGGGTGGCGTCATCTACTGGTTTGCGATCGTGCGGCGGGCCGGGAGGGCTCATCTCCGAGCGGTCCTGCTGCCTGCCGTCGTGCCGGTGCTGGTGGTCCTGGGCTGGGTTGGCGCCACCTTGATACTGGGATGGTGGGTACTCCACTTCGCCAATGGATACCACCTTCCCCGGCTGGCCCTGACCGGGGTGCTGTTCCTGGTGGGCACCTGGATAGTCGTGTCGGCCGGCTGTGTCCCGGTTTGCTGGATCGCAATCACCCGGGCTATGCGCCGGGCGGATCTGAGCGCTCGACTGCTCCGGCCCGGGATAGTCGGCGCTGCCCTTGTGGCCATGATCCTGGTCGTGGTGGTGGTCTCGATGGGAGTCGCGGTCGCCGCCCTGGCGATCCAAGGCAGGATCCCCGCCAACCCGGGTGACCTGCTCTTCGGCTACTGCGTCGTCCCCTTCGCGGCCGCGGCGATGGGCGTCGGCCTGGTGTCGGGAGGACGCGGTATGGGCGCACTCCGGGCAACCAGGGCCGGCTCTTCGGGCTAAGGAGCGGGTCACCCGGCGAAACCGCCGTTGAGGGGAGGGGACGCCGCCTTAGCGATTCTTTGCAGCTTGGGCCGCGGAGCTCCGCCTTCGATACTTCCTGGCGCCCGTAGCCGTGATTGGACCCGAACTGGGGGCCGCCCGATAGCGGTGACCCAGCTGGGATACCGGAGGCCGCAGTGGATAGCCGCTAACCGGACCGGTCTGCTGCCCGCAACCGCATCCCGGAGTTCGATCCCAAACCTGCTAGTCATTGGTGGCTGCAGTTCGGACTCCCTAGGAGCTTCCGGCTGCACGGCTTCCCGGCCAAAAGGTGGTATTCCAGGAACACTGCGAACTGGCCTGACCTCGTCTGGCAGTTGGCAATGGCGGAGTTGTGCGGCCGACTTGCACTGCCCGGTCTCCCGTTCCCTACTCTCCGCCGGAGTAACCGAGCTCAGGCGGAATTGGCGTCGCGCGGGCACTGCCCCGGGCGCTGCCGGTAGGCGGCGCTGTACGCGTGTGGCGGCACGACTCCGACTCACTAAGCTAGGTAGCGAGCTTGCCTCACTTCCCAGGCAAGATCCTCACGGCACGCTAGAAAGCCGGGTAAGGTTCCGCCCTTCCAAAGAGATTTGGTGACTGAGCCTTAGTGCTCGGATGCTGAGCGGCAGATTCCCGACCGCCGCACCGAAATTTCCGGCACGGTCCTGTAAATGAGGTCGCGTCAGGAAACGCGACGACAAGATCACCGGAACCGAACTAGTCGAACCGGCATCGCATCGCTGGGTGTTCCGGCTGAGAACTACTCGGCTCTGATTTGGCCGGTGTGCGGAACAGGTCCACTGTGACTGCAAATTGAACCTGTGACGCATTGCTGCTGCCGCGCGACTCAGGCACGCTGGGACGACAGACCCAAGACCAACATCGCGAGAAAACGCCATGATTTGTTGACGAGTGCGTCTAGGACAGCTGATCGAGTCGGGAATTCGCGTAGGGATCCGTCCTCAATACGTGCATCCTGATGCCTGTGGCGATGCACAGTCTGGTGTCTCGCGACGAGTTCCGAGGGCCGCCGCAGGTGCCGTGATGGCCTGGAGTGATCTCGCCCTGCACGGCTCGCACAACTCAGCCGGCATGCGCTACCGCCTATGGTGGGCGCGTGCTTCAATGCATACAATACCCACTCGATTGCGGAGCGGCCGGGAATGACCTCGCACCACTCCTGGTTGCCGTGACCCGCATCGTGGAAGCCCATATCTACCGTCTCCACTTCGAAGTCTGGAGCATTGAACGGTAAACCGACGGAGCGGACAGGGATCGTCTATAGTGGACTCAGCTGGGTTGCAGTCGCACCCGTAAATCAGGTGGATTGGCTTGGCGTTTAAGGGGGTTGCTATGGCAACCATTCTAGTACTCCACCGCGTAACTGACTACCCAACGTGGCGGAAGGCGTATGAGTCCTTCGAGGGACTACAGAAGGACCTCGGCATGATCGAGGAGAGCGTCTTTCAGGCGAAGGGCGATCCCAACAGCGTGTTGGTTCTACACCGCTTCGCATCGATGACCGACGCTGAGACATTCGTTGCGAGCCCGAAGCTTCGCGACGCGATGGCACAGGCCGGAGTAATCGGCCAGCCGCGAATCGAGTTCTACGAGGAGGCTCTCGCACCGGCGAGGGTCTAGGGCGAAGCGGAGGCGGGTCTAGTATCTGCCACCGCCCAAACCCGGCGGGAGCGCTCGAGAGAGCGCTCCCGCACTTTCGTGCACGGATGCTGACGACGGTCCCACTAACGGGCGGGCCGTCTGCTTGATGCGGGGATTCTGCACTGTTCCCGTACCGTGTGGTGAAGGAGCTGGGATAGTCCGTAACAAGCGGGTCTTAAACGGCGTTTTTGCTGGATCTGGAGGCGGCGGTGAGTCCTGCCAACCTGGTTGGTGAATTTGGGCGCAGCCTTCAATCTGAGACGGCTGATCGACCGGGACATTCTCCCTTCCGGCGCACCGAGAAGTGATCGTGACCGTCATCTCTCGCAACTTGATTTCGGACGCGATGCGCGGGGTGTGACTGAAGGAGAGAGAGACATGACATTGGCTACTGCGCTCAACGGGAGGCGCGAGGATTCATGCACGGTTGTGGTCGTAACTCCGGACGGCGGCCCTGCACGAGGGCCGTGGTGCTGGGGCCGATCGCGGCGACGTGAAGCGTCGGTAATTGAGTGGGACTCGCCCCTTTCGAGGATGCTAGTTCATCACCACGACCGCCTGCCGCTGGACTCCAGCAACCCGCCACCGGCGAGTCCGGCGTCGGGCCTTGTAGCCGAGGCGGGCGCCAAGGTGGTCGTAGGCCGGATGCAGGCGCGACTGGACAACGAGCTCATCGATCACGAGGCGTGATAACTCCCAACGCGCACGCATCGCTGTGTCGTTTTCGGTGTCGAGTTGGCGGGAGCAGGGTGCAGAGTCACAAGTCATTGGTTTAGCTGGAATGGCGACGATTTGGAACCTGAGCAGGGCCGATGTGGCACCAACGAGCGTCCGGGTCCGGAGGGGTGAAGGCGGAGGTTAGCCTGAGCCGTGTTTCGGCGTCATCGTTCCGCAGCGTGATGAGGACCGTTACGGGGTGGATCCCACATGCATTAGGCGCTTCCACAAATGGGAGCGGGGAGGGCCATATCGGTAATTCAGCCAAGTCATTTGGTCGGCACTGTGGGCACAACCGCACGGTCTCTCGGCGCCCAAGTGAGTGCACGGCACGTATGGCCATCCCGTCCCTGTTGGCGCGCCCCCTGCTGGTCGCGGCTGGCGGGAAGGCATCGGGGCGGTGCAGAGTCTCACCTACTACCTACTATGGGTCGACGTGCAGATAGATTCGCTGCGGGCCGGAGACACTCGGGCCCTGGCTCGGGCCATCTCTTCAATCGAAGCCCGTGAGCCCGGCATCGGTGACCTGATCCAGGAGCTGCGGGCTCGAAGCGGGTCCGGCGGCAGCCAGACCCACATCGTCGGCCTGACAGGGCCCCCCGGCAGCGGCAAGAGCACCCTGGCGGACGGGCTAACACAGCTCTGGCGAGAGCAGAGCCGGCGCGTGGCCATTCTGGCAGTCGACCCCAACAGCCCCTTCACCGGCGGCGCCGTCCTCGGAGATCGGGTCCGGATGCAGCGACACGCGCTGGATCGGGGAGTCTTCATCCGCAGCATGGGCGCCCGGGGCCATCTGGGCGGAGTCGCCCTGGCCACCCGGGCGACGGTGCGGCTGCTGGACGCGCTAGGTTGGGAGATGGTGTTGGTCGAGACTGTCGGAGTCGGCCAATCCGAGCTCGACATCTGCGAGATCGCGGACTCGGTGGTAGTGGTCACCACCCCGGCCGCCGGGGACGGCGTGCAGGTGATCAAGGCGGGCATCACCGAGATCGCCGACTTATTCGCGGTCAACAAGGCCGACTTGCCGGGGGTAGACCGGGTGGTCAGGGAGTTGCGCGACCTGGTCCGTACCCGCCGCGACGAGTCGGTCTGGCGGGTGCCGGTGATCCCCACGGTGGCTTCGAGTGGCGCCGAAGGGGTGGCCGAGCTGGCTGCCTCGCTGGATCAGCACCGCGCCTTCCTCTCCGCCAGCGGCCAGCAGGTGGCCCGAGTCCGGCGGAGGGTGCGGGACGAGGTGGTCGAGCTGGTGGGAGCCTACGCCGCCGAGTTCGCCGAGAGGGTGCTGGCGGAGCCGGGCGGGGACCTTTTGTCCGGAGACCTGGGATCAGCCAACCCGGAGCGTACCGCCGAAGCGATCCTGGGCCGGCTCGCGGCCGAGGAGAGCAAGATGGGCGGTGCGGTCAGCCAGCCGGCGGCGGAGATGCCGAGGAGCGAGTGATGCTGGAGCAGCAAGCGGCGGCGATGGTGGACGACGAAGCGGCCCTGTCGCGGTGGGCCGAACGCTACCGCGCATCTGCCCGGCGGACCCCGCCAGGAGGTTTCCTGCCGATCCCGGAGACCCTCTCCGGTCTCCCCTTAGCGCCCCTCTATACCCCTGATTCGGTGGCGGGCCAGGACTACGCCGGGACCATCGGCTACCCCGGCGAGTTCCCCTATACCCGGGGCGTCTACCCGTCGATGTACCGGGACAAGCTCTTCACCATGCGACAGTTCGCCGGCTTCGGCAGTGCCGCCGAGACCAATCAGCGTTATCGATTCCTGCTCGGCGAGGGCCAGACCGGCCTCTCGGTGGCTTTCGATTTGCCAACCCTGATGGGACGCGACTCAGACGACCCGTTGGGGCAAGGCGAGGTGGGCCGCTGCGGCGTCGCCATCGACAGCCTCGAGGACATGGATCGGCTCTTCTCTGGGATAGACCTGGGCCAGGTGACCACGTCGATGACCATCAACTCGCCGGCGGCGATCTTGCTGGCCATGTATGTGGCGGTGGCCGAGCGCCAGGGGGTAGCGGTGGAGCGGCTGGGGGGCACCCTCCAGAACGACATCCTGAAGGAGTACATCGCCCAGAAGGAGTACATCTTTCCTCCTCAGCCGAGCTTGCGGCTGGTCACCGACGTGGTCGCCTTCTGCGCCCGCAACGTCCCCAGCTGGCACCCCATCTCTATCTCCGGCTACCACATCCGCGAGGCTGGTTCGACCGCGGTCCAGGAGCTGGCCTTCACTCTGGCCGACGGCTTCGCCTACGTAGAGGCGGGGGTGGCGGCGGGGTTGGCAGTTGACGACTTTGCACCCCGGCTCAGCTTCTTCTTCAACAGCCACGTGGACTTCTTCGAGGAGGTGGCCAAGTACCGGGCGGCGCGGCGCATCTGGGCCCGGCGGATGCGGGACCGCTACGGCGCCAAGGACGAGCGCTCCTGGCTGCTCCGCTTCCACACCCAGACCGCGGGCTGCTCTTTGACCGCCCAGCAGGTGGAGAACAACGTGGCCCGGACCGCCCTTGAGGCACTGGCCGCGGTGCTGGGCGGCACCCAGTCCCTGCACACCAACGCCATGGACGAGGTGCTGGCGCTGCCCACTGCCAAGGCGGCCCAGATCGCGTTGCGCACCCAGCAGATCATCGCCTTCGAGACAGGTGTCACCACCACCATCGATCCCCTGGGCGGCTCTTACTTCGTGGAGGAGCTCACCAACCGGATGGAAGCCGCTGCCGAAGCCTACTTCGCCGAGATCGACGCCCGGGGCGGGGTGCTGGCGTGCATCGAGGACGGCTTCTTCCAGCGGGAGATCGCCGACGCCGCCTTCCGTTACCAGCAGCAGCTCGACTCAGGGGAGCGGGTCGTGGTGGGGGTGAACGCCTTCACCTCAGAAGACGAGGCCCCTCCGCCGCTGCTCCACATCGATGGGGCCGTGGAGCACGATCAGATCGCCCGCCTGCACGAGCTGCGGTCCAGGCGGGACGACGAGGCGGTCCACAACCGGCTGGCGGAGCTCCAGGACGCGGCTAGGGGAAGCCAGAACCTAATGCCCCCGATGATCGACTCGGTGAAGGCGCTCTGCACCGTGGGGGAGATCGTCCATGCCCTCGGAGATGTCTTCGGCAGCTACCGAGAGTCGCCGGTCTTCTAAGCCGACCCGGGCCGTCGCGGGGGCCTGGTCTTGCTCGAGAACCGCCGCAACCAGGCCTCGGTGTCCCGGTGCGAGGGACTGGGCTTCTCTCGCGGGGTGAGCTCCTCCCCGGAATCGCCTCGCGCCGGTTCCGAGCCGCTCCTGGGGTCCAGCCTCAGGATCAGTTCCCTTCCACCCATGGTCGAGGCGCCCTGCTCTCGGGCCAGGTCACGGAGGGCTCGGTCGCTGGTGGCGACCACCACTCCCAACCGGCCGTGCACCGCCTGGACCACCAGCTCCAGGATGCGGTCGTCGGCGCTCTGGCCCAGGTCCGGGTAAAGTACCCGGACCTGGGCCGTGCTGCTGGGGCCGGCCGGCGGAGGCGGGCCGTCGAATACGAAGGTGAGCTCATCGTGGAGCCCGCCCAGCGGGGAGCGGATAGCGGCCGCCACCAGCAGGTGCTGCGCCCCGGCGTGGTCCCCGCGGAGCAGGTGGGGCCGGCTCCGGGCCCAGGCCCAGGCGATGTTGGTCCCGTCCACCAGCAGCTCGGTCTGGGTCATCGCCGACCCTCAGAGCGGACGCTGGAGCTGGCCAAAGATGCGCTTGGCACCGGCTGAGTCGTCGAGCTGCTGCGATTCGAACTCGATCAGCTCGTCGGCCAGCCGTTCCAGCCGCACCCGCAGGGCGGGGTCGAGCCGGGCCAGTCGGGGAGAGCTGGGCACAGCCCCGAAGGCTGCCCCGCCCAGTCCACCGGCCAGGGCCAGAGCCCCCGCGCTCGGCGCCCCAAGGTTCTCCAGTTCCTGGAGCACTCCCTCCAGATCAGTCGCCGCCGCCAGCGCGTGGATGGCCTGGCTGAGCACGGCCACGGCGTCGTCACCGCTCTCGGGCCAGTCGTCGCGCCGGGGGTGGCGCAGGGCTCGGGCCAGCCGCAGGGGAGCCTCCTCGCGGAGAGCCTGGGCCACTCTGGCCAGGCTCTCCTCCAACCCGCGGGTCAGC
>Ga0307372_10011726_pt1 | contig 11634 bp, 7 predicted proteins | sample OX1MG_FD_202533 | JGI IMG/M metagenome (GOLD analysis project Ga0307372, IMG submission 202533) | Soil microbial communities from Risofladan, Vaasa, Finland - OX-1 | ecosystem: Environmental > Terrestrial > Soil > Coastal area > Acid sulfate soil | place: Finland: Risofladan, Vaasa | collected...
GCGCTTGGCATGATGTACGGAAACGTGCTGGGCGCGATGCACGCCGGCGCGTAGGCGGCCAAAGTCCCAGTACCGGTCCGCCCGCCGGCGTTCCCTGGTAGGGAGCGGCTCAGCCGCTCTCGTTTTCGGCCCGCCACCCGCACCCGAGGACTGAGATGAGATTCGCTGCATCCCGCCCCCGGCCGTGACGCGGTTCGGGAGCGAGGTGAACACGCTGGCGCTCGACCTTGCGCAGAGCCTCTGGTCAGAGCTCGGCGCCGGAGGCGGCGTACGCCGGCACGATTGGCAGGCGGTAGACCTGGAGCCCCTTATCCTGTTCACCGCGTGGCTCGCCACAGACCGCCGGCTTCACTCCAACGCGGTGGAGTGGTCGATCGCCAATGCGCGATTCGCATCCACCTTCCGCCTGCGGCATTTTGCCGAGCGCAGCTCTCCGGCGATGCGCGCTGCTTTCGGCAGGTTCGCGTCCACCGTGAAGGCACACGCTCGGGTGCCATGGCCAGGGCAGGGCGACCCGCTGGCGTTGCTCCAGCACGACAGACTCGAGTCGCCCGACCTGAGGCGGCCGTCGTTGATCCAGCTCAGGCTCCGCGCGGTGGTCGGAGTCTCCGCGCGCGCGGAGATCCTGAAAAAGATGCTCGCCGCGCCTGACCGGATGCAGTCGGCATCGGCTCTCGCCGAGGACGCGGGCTATGCCAAGGGCAGCGTGGCGCAGGCCCTCGAAATGCTGACGATGGCGGGAATCGTGCTCGTGCAGCCGGCCGGCAATCGCCTGCAGTACCGGCTCGCCAGGCCCGCAGACCTGGCCCAGGCGCTTAAGTGGCTGCCATCGGCGTATCCGGACTGGTGGCCGGTGTTTCGAATCACAGAGGCGCTGTGGGATTATGCGCAGGATCACGTCTCGCCCCACTCCGGCCGTGGAGGCTCCCAAGGCCGGCTCCTGCACCGGATCGACGCCGACGCTCAGCGGCTGGGCATCGCTCACCAGCTGCCTGATGCGCGCGGGGCGACGGCCGTCGCGGAGTTGGAGCACTGGGCGATCGGGTTTCTCGCCGATCAGTCAGGCCGCGCCCCCGGAGCCGCCCCATCGGGGCAGGTCTCGTATGTCGTGCACCACCTGTCCTTCGGCGGCTGGCTCGGGACGGCCGCGGCCGGCGGCCGGCAGGCGCAGACGATCGAGGTGGACGGACAGTCCCAGCTCGACGAAAGGACCGGCCCGGGCGCGCTGGCGCACGCGATGTTCACCGACGCTCTCGAGCCGACGGCGCGGACGGCCTTAGACCGTGCGTTGGTCCCGGTCATCAGCCGCGAGTTCGCCGAGGAGCTTCTGCGGCCCATGCGGGCCGGCCAGGAAGCGACGTTCACCGCCGAGTTCCTGCGCCGATGGTTCGAAAACCGGCACCAGAGGTTCGGCGCCACGGCCTGACGCCTACCTCAACCGTATGACGCCGCCCTTGTAAGGGGCCCGAATCGCTCAGGTTGTCTGAGCTGAAGCCCCCAATCGGCCCGATCCTTTGGCTTTTCAGGCCAATTGACAACAGTTGAACCTAATTAACCCAAGCGCCGCCGGCTTGCTGCCTGGCCGACGGTAGCTTCCCCCAAAGTCATTAGCGGCCCCGACGTTCGAGGCGCGCCACCTGGGGGGTTCAATGCAGTCACTCCGCGGCCTTTTGGCCAATCTCAAGACTCGGGCGTACGTCCGCGCGGCGCTGGCCATCGTCGTCGCATCCAACCAGCTCACCATCGTGGCCCTGGCGGCAGCACCGGGCGGCGGCTTCGTCATCGCCCACGTCATGAGGGCGGCCAATCTCTCAGCTCCGGTCTGCCACTCCGCCGGGGCCGGCTCACAGCAGCAGTCCTGCAGCGGGCAGGTGGACGCCGACTCGGCTCAGCTGAGCCTGCCCCAGGGGGCGACGCAATGCCCGGCCTCGGGCCCCGCGGCGTCGTGTTCAGATGCGACCCAAACCGGGGCGGCGCCTGGCGTCGCTTCGATCCCGGCTGGCCAGGCCGCGTGCCCCGTCACCCCGGATACGGCTTCTCTGCCCAGCCCCGCGGCATGCACCGACACGCTCCTTCCGACGCCAGCGCAGGGACCAGAGCCGCCGGCTGCCGGCGCGCCGGTCGTGACCCCTAGCGTGCCCATCTCGTCACTCGAGGTCGCCGGCCCGTCGACCCGGATAGAGCTCACCACCGACTCGTCCAGCGCACAGCCGGGACAGAACGCGACTCTGACCGCAACGGCCAGCGCCAGCGTGACCGGGACGGGCAACGCAATTGAGATCTTCGACCTGGCCACGGGCACCCTGGTCGGCGCCTGCACCCAGTCGAGCCAGTGCATCGTCAGCTACGCGGCGAAATCCGGCGTCCACACGTTCGCGGCGTTTGTCACCCGGCCGACCAGCACCATCCCCGTCAGCGACCCCACGTCGGAGTCCAACCAGGTAGACGTCAGCTGGATCGGCGTCACGCTGGGCGCCAGCGGCTCGATCGTCGGGCCTGGCAAGTCGGTGACCGTGACCGCCCAGGCGAGCATCCCCGTCGATAAGGCGGGATACCTGCTCGAGCTCTATGACGCTGACTCGAAAACCAGGTTGACGTTCTGCAGCCGCGGCACATCCTGCACCACATCGGTTACCCAGGCGGGGGGCGGCACGCGCCACATGGTCGCCACCATCGCCAAAGCTTCCGGCGTGTATCCCCCGGCCACGGCGAAGGCACAGTCCGATCCTCTCTCCGTCACCTGGTTGGCCGTTAACCTGGCCGCCAATACGACATACCCGCAGGTCGGGGGGACCGTGCACCTGACGGCCAGCACGAACGCGGACGTCTCCAACACTCCATGGAGTATCGGGATCTACGACCAGCAGGGCCACCTCGTCGACAAGGTCTGCAAGTCTGGGACGACCTGCAGCGCGCAGATAACCCTCACCACCGGCGCGACGCCATGGTTCACCGCGGTGGTGGGCGCGGTGCCGCCGGTCATCTCATCCGGCAAGCTGGGCGCTCTCCTCAACCACCTTGTGGGCCCGACCAGCCTGGTCAACATCCAGGCGCACTCGGCCGCCGTGCAGCCGACCCGCATGTTGTGGGGGGTCGACTCCTGCAAGGCCTTCACGTCCGATCCCACCGGCGCCAACGGGCTCTACCCTCAGGTCGTCGGCGCGTACGGCGCCCCCGACTTCTGGGGCCGCTACCTGACGGACACGGTGTGCCCGGGCATCAGTGCGACCGAGGTCGCGGCTGCGGCTCACAACCACATGGGCATCCTTCCCATTTACAACGACTACGACTGCTCGAACGTCTCCGGATACGCCACAGGCAACGGCTATGCGGCGGCGGCGGCCGCCGCCGCGAGCACCCTCGGCATCCCATCCGGCCGTGCCCTCGCAGTCGATATCGAACCTCCCGGTGACGCATGCCCCGGCGCGGCCAACGTCGACGCCGGCTTCATCCAGGGTTGGTTCGACGGAATCACGGCCGCCCATTACGTCCCCGCCTATTACGGCAACGGCACCGCAGGCAGCGAGTTCGGCAGCGCATGGTGCGGCGCAGTCGCTGCCCGGGCCGAGGTGGGCACCGAATCGTATCTGTGGTCGTTCGAACCCTCGCTGCTGGGGAGCTACAACAAGGCGACCGCCCCCAACTACTCGCCCAACCAGACCGGCTGTCCGGGCACCATGGCCGCCTGGCAGTACGAGCTCAGCGCCGGTTCGAACCCTGACGTCGACACCGACGAAGCGCTCTCCAAGCTGCCGCTCTGGTTCCCCTGATCCAGCTCATCGCCTCCTGTGTTCCCTTTGACTTTCTTCAGGCGGACCGGGTGCCGGGCCCCTTTTCGGCGTTCTCACATCAGGCCTCAATGGCCTTTCTCGCAACAACCACAAGGGGGATGTGATGGAACAAAGAAACACCGAGATCGTCCGCGATCCGGTGACGGGCGCGGTCCGAGAGGAACGCCACGTGACGGTCGGCACCGGAGCTGACCCCGTAGACCCGGCCGCCCCGGTGGCCGATTCGTCCGAGGTCGTCAGCAGCTTCAACCCGGCGCGCCGGTCCGTGGAGTTGACCTACCTGGTCTTTGGCGTCATAAATGGCCTGCTCTTGATCCGGATGGTGCTCAAGCTGCTCGGCGCCAACCCGCTGGCCGGATTCACGAGTTTTGTCTACGGCGTCACCGACGTCTTTCTGGCGCCGTTCCACAACCTGCTGCCCACCGTGGGCAACAACCAATCGCAGTTCGAGATGTCGGTCGTGGTCGCCATCCTCGTCTACATGCTCATCGGTTGGGTGATCGCCCGCGTGGTGACCATCATGTTCTCGCGCAACGTGACAGTCGCTCGCAGCAGCCGCTCGCGCGGCATGCGGCCTCGAGGCTACTAGAGAAGCCAGCCTCTCCTACTCTCCAGACGCGGGGTTGGTCGGGCCGCCCCGCGTCTCTTCGTTTCAGGTCGAAGAGATGTCAGCCCGCGCGCAGGCCCGGGATCGCCGCGAGGTCGCGGATGTCCTGCACCTGGCGGGTGATCCAGCGCGCGATGTCATTGACCCGCACCACCTCGCGCGCCGCTTCGTTGAGCCGCCGTCTTTCTTCGACGCTCATGACGATACCCTGGTGCATGGCGTTGGCCGTCGCCTCGATGTCGAATGGGTTGATCGATAGGACGTTCTGATGCAACTCCTCGTGGGCGCCGGCGTTCTCCGACAGCACGATCACGCCGTCGGCGCGGTTGACCAGCGCGCCCTCCTTGGCCACGAGGTTCAGACCGTCGTAGACGGGGTTGACCAACAGGACGTCGAAGTTCCTCAGCGCCGCCATCGCCTTTCTTACGTTCTCGCCGAACTCGAGCCTTACCGGCTGCCAGCCCTGGCCGCCGTACTGCGTGTTGATCCGCTGCACGACCTGCCTGACCCGGCGGACATAGTTGCGGTAGGCGGCGACATCCTGGCGCGACGGCTGCAGGAAGGCCCAGAACTGCACCTTGCCTTTTAGCTCCGGGTGGTGGGCGAGCAACTTCTCGTAGGCAAGGAAGCCGCGCACGATGTTCTTGGATGGATCGGTGCGGTCGATCCGCACGATCAGGTGCTGCGGGCGCCAGTCGCGGAGCTTGCGCTCTTCGACCATGACGCCATGCGAGAAGGCGAGCCGAGTCGTGGACGCCACGTCGATCGAGATCGGGTAGTGCCGGGCATAGACGACACGGCCATCGACGAGCACGGCCCGTTCACGTTCGTCGACCGCGAGGCCCGAATTCTCTTCGCATGTCATCAGGAAGTTGCGGACGTCGAGGCTCGACTGGAATCCGACGATGTCGCAGCCGAGCAGACCCTGCAGGATGGCCTCCCGCATCTCGCGTGGCAGGACCTTCCAGTACTGCGGCGTCGGCCACGGGATGTGGAGGAAGTGCTGGATGACAGCGCCCGGCAGTTGGTCGCGCACCAGTTTCGGCACGAGGTAGAGCTGGTAGTCGTGCACGAGCACCAGAGGCCGGTTGGGCAGGGCCATGCCCACCTCGACGACGCGCCGTGCCACCTGCTTGTTGACCTCGACATAGCCGTTCTTCCACGCGCGGTGAATCCGCCCGTTGATGATCGGCTGCTGGGCGAGATCCCATAGGTAGTGCTGGATGAACCAGAGCACGGGGTTGGAGATGACGGAGTAGTACTGGTCGTACTGATCAGGCGTCGGCGCTACGTAATGGAGCCGCGCTTCGCTCCGGATCAAAGGCGCGGTCCACGTCGCGCCGCGCTCGGCCACCATCGCCCGCTCCGCATCGTTGCGAGCGCACGCCACCCAATCCGCTGCCGTGACCTCGGCGAGTGTGAGCAGAGCCGTGATGACCCCACCTGCGCCGCGGCTGAAGCCGCCTTCCGGCCTCGGTTCGTGGGGGGCACGATTGCTGACCACGATCGCGGAGTTGTGGGGCAGTGTCCGCATCACATAACCACGCATGGAGGTGCCTGGCCTGCGCCGATCGACGCTGTCCTGGAATGGGCTTTTAGCCATCATCGCCCTCTATGTAGGAGTGGGTTGGGGTGACCCGGGCGCCGCAGGCGAGGGCGAAGGCACGGGCGAAGGAGCCGGTGACGGGGACGGCACAGGTGACGGGCTGGGGGACGGCACCGCCGCCGTGCTTGGAGACGCGGTCGGGCTTGCCGATGGAGCAGCCGTCGGGCTCGCCGAGGACGACGGCTTGGGAGAGGCCGTGCATACGCCCGCGAGGAACGGGTCCTGGGTGTCAGAGCCGCAGCCGCGCACGATGCCTGAAGGCTGCGAGTACCAATCGCGCATGTTGGACGGAAGCGCGTTGACGAACCGCTTCATCGTCGTCAGCCCGACGTTCTCGCCATAAGCCCGGATCAAGCCGCCTCCGCCGTTGGGCGCGGTGTTGCCAACCCACACGCCGACCACGATGTCCGGGTTGTAGGCCATGATCCACGAATCGGGAATCCCACCCGCCCCGTTGTCGCTGGTTCCCGTCTTACTCGCCATCTGGCGGTTCCAACCGAAATGCCACTGGTTCTGGTAGTTCTTCAGGACGTCGCTCATGAGGAAGGCCTGGGCCGGCGTGAGCACGGTCGTCGGGTTGGGCGTGTTGTGCGTGTAGATGGCGTGGCCGCCCGCGCCGTCCACCTCGCGGATGACGCTCAGGTTCACCCGCTGACCCTGGTTGGCAAAGGTTTCGTAGCCCTGGACGTGCTCGAACAAGGTGACGTCGCTGCCGCCGATCGCGGTCGAGAGCCCTGGATCGAGTTTGCTCTGGATGCCCATTTGATGGGCGAGGTTGATCACGTTCTGCATGCCTTCCATCTGGCCGACCTCGACCGCGGGGATGTTGCGCGAGTTGAGGAGCGCCGTCCGTGCAGTGATCGCGCCCATGCCTCCGTTGTCGAAGTCATGCGGCGTATATCCGTTGAAGTTCGTTGGCGCGTCGTGAAGCACGGTGGCCCATGTGATCTTGTGATCCCTGAGCGCGGCCTCGTAAACGTACGGTTTGAACGACGACCCCGGCTGCCTTTCAGCTAGCACCACGTCGTACTGGCCGGCGATCGCATCGTTCCCATAATCTGCAGACCCGACCCACGCCAGCACCTCGCCCGTCTTCGGATCGGCCGCCAGCAGGGCCGAGTTGTTGACGTTCATCGACGACAGGTCCTGGACCCCGTTCGTGACGGCGCTCTGCGCGAGCCTCTGGAGCCCGATGTCGAGCGTGGTGTGGACGACGATGCCGCCTTGCTGAATCGCCGCAGACCCGAACATCGTCTCGAGGTCGGCGAGCACGTGGTCGACGAAATGCGGCGCCAGGCTCTGGCGCGCTGTGGGTTGGATCTTCAGCTCCGACTTGACATCCTCCGCCTTGGCCTTGTCGGCGTCCGACGAGGTCAGCGCTCCGGTGGCGACCATGCCCTGGATCACGTAGAGCTGTCGCTGCCGCGCAAGGTCGTAATGCGTCACCGGGTCGTATGCGGTCGGAGCCTGGATCAGGCCGGCGAGGAACGCCGCTTGCGCCGGCGTCAGGGCCTTCGAGTCTTTGGAGAAATAGGTCCTGGCCGCGGCCCCGATGCCGTAGGCGCCGTGCCCGAAATAGACCCTGTTCAGGTACATCGAAAGGATCTGGTCCTTCGAATAGCGCTGCTCGAGAGCCTGCGCGAGGATGAGCTCCTGGACCTTCCTCGTCAGGGACTTCTGCGGAGTCAGCAGCTGGATCTTGACGAGCTGCTGCGTGATCGTGCTGCCGCCCTCATTGAAGCCGCCCTGCGTCACGTCGATCCACATTGCCCGGCCGATGGAAACCACGTCGATGGCACCGTGGCTGTAGAAGTTGCGATCTTCGGCTGCCATCACGGCCTTCGGGGCATACGGGCCCATGTCCTGCAGGGCGAGGTCAACGTGGTAGTGCCCGGCAGGGTTCCAGTCCTCAATCAGCTTGCCGTTGCGATCGAGCACGACGACGTCGCCCGCGGCCAGCACGTTCTGGCTGGGGTCGGGCAGGTCCTTGACGACCCACAGGATGTAGAGCGTCAGGGAGATGAAGACGACTCCGACCGCGGCCGCAATCCATGCCCGTTTGGCCCACAGCCAGCCGGCCGCACGGCGCCAGGGCGCCCCTCGCGTACCGGGTGCCTGTGCACTGGAAACCACCCTTCGCGCTCCTCCTCCGAGCGCTCGATCGAGCACGGCGTGAAGCCGCGCGGGAGCGCTACGTCAGGACAACGCCCGCTCCGGGCGCGCTACTCGGAGCGCTCAGGAAGGGCCTGGGTGCTTAGCTGAACTCCACCGCAATGTATCCGTAACCGTTGGAGACCGCCCATGCGGTGGCCACGTAGTGGTAAGGCCCGAGGATGTTGGCCCGGTGTTCCGGGCTGTTCATGAACATGGTGTTCAGCTGCGCGTCGTTGACGCCGGCCGACCAGTCGCCGACGTTCTCCCCGGCCTGGTGGCCGAGACGGCAGGAAAGATCGACGCTCGGCCCGTTGGTATGCGAGATGTAGCCCTGGGCCGCCATCCGCTGAGCGTTGCTCACCGCCACGCTGTAAAGGCAGGAGCTCCACGTGAGCGGCGGTAGCCCGTAGCGCGCGCGATCCTGGTTGATCAGGGCCTGCTGAGTGGTGCGCACGACGATCGCAGGCGGAGGCGGCACGGAGTGATGGACCGGCGCGGCGGCAGGAGGTGCCGGCGCAGGAGGTGCCGGCGGAGGAGTGGGGCTGGGATCGGGGCTCGGCCGGGGGATCATCCGTTGAGGCGCGGGATCGCCGTATATGACGCCCGAGTAGGATCCCGCCAATGTCGTGGAATGCTTGGCCACGGTCAGATCGCGTGCGCCGAGCGTGTCTCGATGCACGACCGACGAAACGCCCCATGCGAGCGCGACCACCAGTGCTGCCGACGCCAACCAGGAGAAAATTCGCATCCCACCGGAGTCTGACGGCGCACGGCTGGCGTCCCGGCGGCTGCTGGGTTAAAGCTTGTAAATCAGTCTTTTTACAGCGTTAAACCGGGGTCTTTGGCTGCAGATTTGTTGACTCATTCGGGCAAGCGGCTCTTCAAGCGCTCGAACGCCATGACAAGAAACGTCTCTGCGACCCGTTCCCAGCCGGACGACTGGGACCACATCGCGGCCATCGCCCGCAGCGCGAGCTGCAAGGCCTCGTAAACGGCAAATCGCTGCAGGGTCGCCTCCGGCCGCAGCTCTTTGTAGCGCCGAATGAAGATTGCGCGCGTTTCCTCGGCTGCGACGGACTCCCTCCAGTCCCTCGGCGTGGACGGAATCGTGTAGGCGCAGAACTTCCCGAGGTCGTAGCTGGTCTCGGCCATCGCGAAATAGTCGAAGTCGATCAGCGTGAACTCCCCATTGTGATGGATGAACTGGTCGTATTTGAGATCGCCATGCGTGGGCAGGATCTCTTCGATTTGGGTCTTGCGCACGCGATCACGCATATGCGCGATGAGGTCGGAGAGCAGGAAATGACCAGTCGGCAGCACGTAGGTGAACTGCTTCGCGACGCGATCCAATCGCTCCAGCTCGTGCTCCATGTTGATCACGCCGTCGACGTCGATCTTGGATTCGTGGATGACCGCCAGCGCTTCCGCTGCAACGTGGCCAAGATGCCGGAACTCGGTGTTGGCGCGATGACCGCTCACCGGGAGACCGCGCACCCGCTGCTCGAGCAGCAGCCCCAGGTGATCCACAAATCCGAGCTGCCTCGGCAGGTTCAGATAACCCGGGTGCTTCTGCGATGCCTGCCACAGCGCGTTCACGATGCGGTTGGTGCGAAGCCCGCGGATGCCGGGTTGAACCTTGCCGTAGATGTCCACCTGGGCGTCGGGGCCGCCCAGCCGGTACCGGAGGATGGCGCCGATCTCGGGCATGTACCTGACTCGTTCAATCTCGAGCCGGCGCGCCACCGGCAGGATCTCTGCACTGTTGTGGCCGTCCAAACCGACGAGCACCTGAGCCATGCGGACCGGGTCGGCGGCTTCGGAAAGCCCTGGCATGGCCGGGTCGAACGGGTAGAACCAGTATGCGTGCTGGGATTCTGGGAAGAGCCTGGGGTAGCCGATGCCTCCGATGGGATCGCAACGCCTGTCCGCTCCATCGGAAACGAGCTGCGAGCTGAGCCGATCCCATGCCGCGGGGTTGAGAGCTCCTTTGGCCACGAGCCTCAGGCGCCGCTCTTCCTCGTCCTTATTGATGGCAATGTCGAAGAGCGTCCAGTACGAGTCCGGGGGCTCAAGCCTGGACGAGCGGCGCTTGACGCGGCTCAATTCCCAGCCGGACCCTTCGAGGACCTGCTCGACGAATCCAGCCACCGAGGCTTTGCCCGTCGCCTCGCCCATGGTTACAAGAGTTGGTGCTTGCGTTGTCATTTCAAGGGATTGCCCACATAGGGAACGCTGAGCGGGGCGTTCTGCGACATATCCACGCCAAGGAAACGTGGCCCATGTCCAGGATGGCGGCGAGGCAATCGCTTCTATCCACGTGGAGGTGGGCATTTGGAAGCGTTCGGCGAATTTCTAGCGAGTCGGCCTGTGCTTGCGCGACGCCTGGCCGTCAACGCGTTCGTACTGATGGCCGGAGTTTTCCTGATGTTGGCCCGCACGTCGCCTGCACTGGCCGCGGACAACTCTCACGGCCAGGGCAAAGCCCAGGACAGGACCAACGCCTCGGCGGTGGTTCAGCGCCAGGAGAGCCCCGTAGTCACGGGCGCCCACCAGATCGGCGGTGACGGAAACGGCGACGGCAAGGGCAAGCCCAACACCAAGGGAGGCTCCGCTGGGTCCGGCCAGGCGAGCGGCGGCAGCGCGGCCAAGGTCGACTCAAGCGTCAAGGCTTCCAACGGTGGCGGCGGCGCCCATGTCAAGGCGTCGGGCAACGGCGAGGGCAGCGCGAGTGCTGGGGCGCCGGTCGTCACGGTGGCGAAGACCGACAACAGCGCCAAGACCATCAGCGACCTCAAGGCAAGCGGCGCTGCGGGCATCTCGGTGACTGCCAAGAAGAACAGCAGCGCCAAGGCGAACGCCAACAGCAGCGCCAAGGTGAACGACAACAGCAGCGCCAAGGCGAACGACAACGGTAGCGCCAAGGCCAAGGACAACGGCAACGGGTCCGTCGCGACGGTCATCACCGGCAACGCGACACACAAAGAGCCAGGTGAGGGCAACTCCGACTCGAAGGGAGATGTCGCGGGCGGCAAAAGCGGCAACGGCGACGACAAGACCAAGGACACCGACGCCACCAGCACCGGCGCCAGCACCGGCAACACGACCGGCAGCACCGTGACGACTAGCAGCGTTCACGTCACGGGAGACACCTCGACGGGGGCTTCGACCGGCAACACCACCGGCTCCACCGCGACAGGCGGCGTCGGCGGAACCAGCACAGGCACCAGCACCGGCAACACCACCGGCTCCACCGCTACAGGCGGCGTCGGCGCCGGTAACAGTTCGACCGGGCCTTCGACCGGCAACACCACCGGCTCCACCGCCACAGGCGGCGTCGGCGGAACCAGCACAGGCACCAGCACCGGCAACACCACCGGCTCCACCGCGACAGGCGGCGTCGGCGGAACCAGCACAGGCACCAGCACCGGCAACACCACCGGCTCCACCGCTACAGGCGGCGTCGGCGGAACCAGCAC
>Ga0307372_10011728_pt1 | contig 11631 bp, 10 predicted proteins | sample OX1MG_FD_202533 | JGI IMG/M metagenome (GOLD analysis project Ga0307372, IMG submission 202533) | Soil microbial communities from Risofladan, Vaasa, Finland - OX-1 | ecosystem: Environmental > Terrestrial > Soil > Coastal area > Acid sulfate soil | place: Finland: Risofladan, Vaasa | collected...
AGGCGCTTTGGTTATTTTCAGCGCCCACGGTGTTTCCCCCGAAATTTTCCAGAAGGCCCGGGAGAAACATTTGAATGTCATTGACGCCACCTGTCCTCTGGTGACGAAGGTCCACTCGGAGGCGAGGCGTTTTGCCCGGGAAGGTCTGTCGATCATCCTGGTGGGACGCGAGGGGCACGACGAGGTGATCGGGACGATGGGCGAACTGCCCGGACAGATTCAGCTTGTCAGTTCCGTGGAACAGGCTGAGCATCTCCAGGTTCCTGACGGTGGCCGGGTTGCCGTCACCACGCAAACAACCTTGAGCGTGGATGATGCCAGAGCCATCCTCGACGTTTTGAGGCGGCGCTTTCCCAAACTGGTTACTCCTTCCAGCGACGATATCTGTTATGCGACGCAAAACCGGCAGGCAGCCGTCAAGCGGATCGCGCAGCAGGCCGATCTGGTCCTTGTGCTTGGTTCGGACAACAGTTCGAATTCCGAGCGCCTTCGCGAGGTGGCGGAGGCTGCCGGCGCGCGCGCCCATTTGATCGATAACGTCTCTGAAATCCAGCCTGGCTGGTTTGATGGGGTCGAGGTTGTGGGAATTACCGCTGGCGCCTCTGCGCCGGAAAACCTTGTCCAGGACGTGGTGGCCTGCTTTAGAGAGATGGGCGTTGAAGAGTTCGAAGATGTCGAAGCCATGGCTGAGAAGGTCGCATTTGCGCTGCCGTCAATCAGCTTCCAGGAATTCACGAAGCACGTTGCCAACCACGCTGCTGACCGTTAGCCTGGATTATTCATGAATTTTGCCTGCGAGGCGGATGTAGGGGCGACCCTTGGGTCGCCCAGGGCGGGGCAAGCCCCATAAGCGCTAAGATAACATGAGGCGGCTGATCTGGGGAACGCGCTTACGGTTGCGCTCGGCCAGCGCCGCTGCGATCTCATTCCAGTGGCTCAAGACCTGCTCCAGTCCCAACCGCGGGGCGAAGGTCTGCTGGAGTTGGTGCAGAGCGAATTGAAACTCACGCCATTGACTGCGCACGGGTCGCCTGCCAGAGATCGCAGCCCCAGGGGGAAATCTCGGAACCCAGGCGCACTAACTTTTGCGCCAGCAGCGCCACCAGGAATTTCCCGTAGAGCCAGGCCCGAGAACTCTGATCGTCGTACTTAGGCAAGTGACCGATCGCCAGGATGGACTTGAGCCGCTTAAACACCAGCTCGATCTGCCATCGGAAGCGATAGTGCTCCAACACTTCGGCCGCGCTCATCTCAGACTCCGGCACGGTGGTGAAGACCATCACGTAACCAGCGTACTCCCTCGTTTCCGGCTTGGCCTGGCGGTGGTCTTTCTGCTCCCGCCGGGTAATGCGTCGCTGCGCCAAGGCGATGGCCTGCTCGGTTTTGCGCACGGCACACAGGCGTCCGGCGATGCGTTGATCCGGGTCGTGTACCCCAACGGGCCATTGGCGAGTCGTGCCTGCCGTCTTGAATCGCCGAAGCTCCTGCAACAACGGGAAGGGCCGTCCGTCGGGGGCAAACAACGGCAGAGCCGAAGTATTCAGCCGGACAATCACGTCCGCTCCCTGACGGGCGAGGGCCGCAACGCCGGGCGCGTTCGAGTAGCCGCGATCCGCTAAGATGATATCCCCCCGTGCGGCGGCGAAACGCCTCAAGTGCTCAGCGGTGTTACGGCCCTCGGTGGGCGTGATGGCAAAATAATCACAACTCAGCTCCGGCAGCCGGAGGCTGTAGTGGAGGCGCCACTGGGAGCCCGTTTTGCCCGGCTCTTTGATCACCGTCCCGTCCACGGCGCGCAGGCGCCGCCGTGGTTGGGGGCCCCGCCATCGCACCCCGCTTTCCTCCAGCAAACTCTGGCAGAGGTGCTGCAGCCACCCTTCCGCTTGGCGCAAGCGGTTGAGCAGCGTGACATCAGACACCTCGGCGATGCCGCCCGCCTTGGCCCGCACCGCGGTCTCGCGCAGAGAATAGCCGCAGCCGACATGCAGCAACAGGACACGTAACACCTCGTCCACCGAGTCAAAACCGCGGAGCCTCGCCACCGCACCGCTCCGACGGGCCTCGAGTTCCCAGCCGGGCGGCAGCAGCCCCAGCAGAATGTTCCATTCTTCATCAAGCGCATTCATGCCCTCAGGGTATCGACATTAAAATCCAAGGTCAACTGTTATCTTAGCGCTTATGGGGGCAAGCCCCGCCCCTACGGCCACCTTGGCGCCGCCCTCCCAACGATGCTTCAACGCTTCATGAATAATCCGTGGTAGGGGATGCCTTCCTCGAAAAACCACCCTATTTTGAGCGCTGCTGAAAGGCTCGGGATGCAAATCCGTGTGACGTCTGGCAGGCGGCTGAAGGACCCCTTGTGCAACGTCATCCCGAGCGAAGCGAGGGATCTGCTTTGCTCGTTTTCAAGAAGATACAGCAGATGCTTTGCGGAGTTTACCCTGAGTGGAAAGCAGATTCCTCGCTGCACTCGGAATGACATGCGAAGAGCCTGCCCTGAGCGAAGCGAACGGGGCTCAGCATGACGGGTGGCCTTTTTCAGCAGATTGTTAGACGGTTTTGTCCGGTGAGTCGCAGATGGATTCGAGGGGGCAATCCATGCACAATGGCTTGCGCGCCTGGCAAATCTTCCGGCCGAACCAGATGACCTGATGCCCGAATGCGATCCATCGGTCCCTGGGAACGAGTTCCATAAGGTCCCGTTCGACATTTTCAGGCGTCTTTCCTTCGGACAGCTTCAACCGGTGTGCGATCCGAAAGATGTGCGTATCCACCACCACTCCGGCGGGGATTCCAAAGGCCGTGCCCAGAACGACATTGGCGGTTTTGCGAGCCACGCCGGGCAGCGTCAGCATTTCGTCCATGCTTTGGGGCACCTGCCCCCCAAAGTCTGCGAGGACCTTTTTTGCGGCGCCCATAATGTTCCTGGATTTGTTGCGGAAAAAGCCGGTGGACCGGATGTCTTCTTCAAGCACCTTCTGGTCCAGACTGGCGAAGTCATGGGGGCCGGGGTATTTGGCAAAAAGCCCGGGCGTCACCTTATTGACGCGCTCGTCGGTGCACTGTGCCGAGAGAATGGTGGCGACAAGAAGCTGAAAGGCGTTGCTGTGATGCAAGGCGCACTGAGCGCTGGGGAAACGCTGATCGAGCGCCGCGAAGATCTTCTTCAGCCGCTGAGGTGACGTATAGCTGTTTCGCTTTTTCACCGCCGGCGCTTTTTTCGCCGGCTTCGCTTTTCTGCTGGGAGCGGATTTCATGGTTCTCTCGTGACTGCGGATGAAACCTTTCGAGATGGATGATCGAAAGCGATTCTACTTCAATCCGGCGTTTTCAGCCGAAATTCGTGAAAACGAGGACCAGTCGAGTTCCTCTCCGTTGCGCGCCATGGCGGCGAGGATGTGGTCGCGAACGAGACTCGCAATCGGCATGGGGGCGCGAACGTCCCCTGCCGCAGCCAGAACAAGGCTGACGTCCTTCAAGCCCAGGGGCAGCTTGAACCCGGCCGGTTCGAACTGTTCCTTTGCAATCAGGTTTCCGTAAGTTTTGTAGACCGGAGCTGCGAACAGCGTGCTCGTCATGATCTCAAGAAACCGCTCAGGCTCAATCCGGGACTTGCGAAGCAGGGCGTAGGACTCTCCCAGCGATTCAATCACGGAAGCAATCAGAAAATTTCCAGCCAGTTTGATGGTGTTGGCCTGGGACGCCTCTTCTCCCACGATGAATGTGCGCTGCCCCATGGCGTCAAAGAGCGGCTGGCATTGCGCAATGATCGCGGCAGGCCCGGCGGCCACAATGGCCAGTTTGGCTGCCTCCGCTGCTTCCGGACGGCCGAAAACAGGCGCGGAAACAAAGTGATTTCCGGCCTTGGCGTGCGCCCGGGCAAGCTCCTGGGCAAGCGCGACGCTGAGCGTGCTCATCGAAATGTGCGCCGCGCCGGGAGCAAGCCTGGGAATCAACTGGCCGCCGAAGACGACGGCATTCACCGCCCGGTCATCGGCTAGCATGGTGATCAGAACATCCCCGCCGCATGCGTCGGCGGCCTCGCCGGCGAGGGTTGCGCCTTCCGCGCACAGGCTTTCCGCGCGCTCGGGCGTGCGATTGTAGACCGTGACGGCGTGGCCCGCCTTCAGCAGGTTGCGCGCCATCGGAAGTCCCATATTGCCCAAGCCGATGAAGCCTACATTCATTTTCTTCTCCCAGGTTTTTTCTGATTCGCGAAATCAACCGCCGAGCAAGTCGAGCATCTCCGGCAGCTCGCGATGCACGCAGGTGAAAATAGGAGTGTCGCGCAGGGTGTAGTTGCTGGCCTCGGCATGGCGCAATTCCATAATAAGATCCAGAAAATGCTCAGGCTTGTCGCTTTCAAAGGCCACCACAAATTCCTGGTCGTCGAGGCCGAAGGAATAGGTGGTATTCAGGCGGACGGTGGGGAAACGGTGGCCGATTTCAATGTGCTCGTTCATCATGCCCTGGCGCGCGTGTTGCGTCAGGCGATACCAGGCCCGCGTCTTCACGAAAGGGTAGACAAACAGGTACCGGAACTTGCCGGGTGTCAGCCGAAGTCGCGCGCCTTCCTGGTCGTCGTGTACGTGGTCCCGGACGTAGGTTGAACGCTTGGTCATGGCGAGATAGGAATACGGGGTGGTCAGATATTGGCCGAGGCCGGTCGCCAGCAACCTCGCCGTCATCTCCTGAAAATCCATCAGGTTGTAGCTGATCCGCCACAGCATAAAGTCACAGTCGCCGCGAATTCCCACCAGTGAATAGGGAATGACCAGCATGTCCGGTTCATAACTTTTGACGATATCGATGAACTGGCTTTTGCCGCGTTTTCGTTCCTCATCGGGCAGCCTGCGCCATGCCGGATCGACTTTGTAATAGGCGAAGTTAACGAATTGGCGGCGGTTCTCTTCGCGTTTGGTTTCTGCGGTTTTTGCGTCAGCCAAAGTGTAAGGCCCTCCTGCAAAAGTTCAAATGCTGAGTTCAGCCGGAAAAAACGGGATTGAATTGCGCCTGATTGCCCCAGACCCTGATTTTCCAGCGGATAAATCAATATAGCACGGATCACGCGGAGCCAGGAACCCGGCTGGTTTGCCTTCTATCCTGTTCGCGGAGCCGTTCGGAAAGGTTTGATAAGGTGCGGTTCCATTGCAGGGTCTTGGGAGACGGGGACCATTCAGGTTCGAGAAAAACACGCTGCGAGCGTGTCGTCTCGACGCCTATCTGCGAGGCGGATGGAGGGGCGACCCTTGGGTCGCCCAGGGCGGAGCAAGCCCCGCCCCTACGGACACCTTGGCCCCTCCCTCCCAACGATGCTTCAACGCTTCATGGATAATCCGCGCTAAGGGTTTGCGCATGGGCGGATTGACAGGCTGTCAGGGCAGGGCTTCAGACCCTGCGGCCCTCAGCGGCTAAAGCCGGTTGGGATACCGTATCCCCCAACGGCATGGCTGAAGCCATGCCCTGACGCGTTTGGATGGGAATCCACTTATTGCGCCGTGAATAGCGAGCGGATGGCCCGGACTTTCTCATGCTCGGGTGGCCTTTCGAGCCTTGGCCGGCGCCATCCGCCCCGTAAGAGGAATGCCCGACGCTGCAAGGAAGCTGGACCGTTCTACTGGTTCAGGTTCGCAGACGTTTGCCCCGCAGGTGTCTCTTGCTGGGCGGTTGTAGGCAACTGTGGAACCATAATCGTCAGGTCAACCCGCCGGTTAAGCTCCCGCCCTTTTCGCGTGGAGTTGGGCGCTGCTGGAGCAGACTCTCCGTATCCCATGCTGTAGATCCGAACCAATGGGATGTTGCGGTCCATCGTGAGGTAACGGATCACGGCGTTGGCTCGCTTCTGGCTTAATTGTAGATTGTATTCCTTTGGGCCGGTCCTGTCCGTGTACCCCTGAACCTGAATGACATAATGTTTCAGGGAGCCAACAGACTGGGCGAGCTGATCCAGTTGCTGCTTGTCAGCGTCAGTCAGGGTGGCCTTGTTAAAGCCAAATAAAACGGCCGCCCGCTGAGCCGGCTGGTAGTTGTCAATGTTGTCGGCCGTTTCCTGCGCCTTGTTGGCTGCGGAAACGCCTTTCTCTGCCAGTTGGCCGGCCGCCTGGGCGTGCTGGTCAGCCTGGCCGGCTGCCTGATTGGCGTGGCCGGCGCTGTTTTGGGCTTCAGCGATGCCCGCCTCCGTTTTTTCGTCGAGGCTCCGGATGTCCTGGGCGTTTTGCGAAGTCTTCTGGTCGACTTTCTTATCCACGCTGCTAATGCGTGATTGGAGTGGATCTGTGGTATTTCGGACAAATTTCCTGGTGGCGATGCAGCCCGTGCTGAGGAGAAGTAAGGGGCCGAGTCCCAGACCCATAAGTTTGATCGATTTCATACAGTTCATATTCATTCTCCTGGCGGTTCGCGATTCTTTCACTTTCTAGGGTATGCATTCTGACTGCCAAATGGTTTGGAAGAATAAGTGCCGTGGTATCAAGCAAAAGGTCTGGCCGGGAACCTCGGCCATGCTGTAACAAGTGAAAGCTCCGGTAAAATTTATCAGGTGCTGCTCGCTTTTGGAGCTTCAGGCGAACTTTGCGAGGAGGGACCTGTTGGGCCGGTTGCCGGCCTATTTAGCCCAGGCGATCTTGCGATTGCAGGTAATCGAGCAATTTTTGAAAAGCCTCGCCGCGATGCGAGACCTCGTATTTCTCTTCCAGGCTCAATTCGGCGAATGTTCTGTTAAGCGGAGGGTAGAAGAAGTAGGGATCGTAGCCGAAGCCGTCCGTGCCTCGTGGTTCATCCTGAATCAAGCCGCCGGCTTTGCCCTCCACGACCGTCAGGATTTTTCCGCGCCGGGCCAGAGCGATGACGCAGGCATAATGCGCCGAACGTTTCGAGGTTGGAACTCCAACCAGGTCGCTGAGCAGCTTCCGGTTGTTGGCTTCGTCATCCGCCTCGGGGCCTGCGTAGCGCGCGGAAAAAACTCCGGGCCCGGCCCCCAGGGCGTCAACGCAGAGGCCGGAGTCGTCGGCAAAGACCAGGGACTCCGTCCACTGGCTGTAATCGAGCGCCTTTTTGCGGGCGTTTTCTTCGAAGGTGTTTCCGTCTTCAATGCAGACGGGCAGATTCTCAATACCGGGAAGAAGTTCAACCGCAATTCCCCGAGGTTCGGCCGCCTGCCTGAACTCTCTGAGTTTTCCGGGGTTGGTCGAGGCCAAATAGACGGTGAGCATCATGGATCTGGAACGGGAAAAATATTTGGTTTTGCGGCTATCTCGCTTGATCAGGGCTTGACCGGGCAGGCGCTTGCCGCACACCCTCAGCGCCTGCCGTTCTGGCGGGAAACACCTTGCGTCAGGTCCGGAAAACCGGCAAGTCGATTTTTGTGATGGACTTCTGGATTTCAATCAGTTGCTGGATGGCCGGCCGTGTCAGCTCAATCAGTTTGGCCAGGTCATCGCTGCTGAAGGGCAATCCTTCCGCGGTAGCCTGAACTTCCACAAAGCGGCCTGAGCCCGTCATCACAACGTTCATATCGACTTCGGCGCTCGAGTCCTCGGAGTAATCGAGATCGAGAAGCGTTTCATTTCCAATAATCCCCACACTGATGGCGGCCACATAATCGTTCAAAGGAATTTGAGAGATGACTTTCTGCTCCTTAAGCTTCTTGAGAGCAAGCGCCATGGCCACCATGGCGCCGGTGATGGAGGCGGTGCGGGTGCCGCCGTCGGCGCGGATGACGTCACAGTCAATCCAGACGGTCCGCTCTCCGAGCTTTTCGAGATTGACGATGGCGCGCAAAGACCGCCCGATCAGCCGCTGGATTTCCATGGTCCGGCCGCTGGGCCGCCCGCGGGTCACCTCGCGCGCCGTCCGGGTTTCCGTGGCGCGTGGAATCATGGCGTATTCGCTCGAAACCCAGCCCTTGCCCGTTCCTTTCATAAAAACAGGGACTCCTGTATCCACGGAAGCCGTGCAAATCACCTGGGTCTGCCCCAGGCGGATCAGCGCAGACCCTTCAGCGCTGGAGATGAAGTCGGGAATGATTTCAACGGGGCGGATTGCGGATGCTTCACGATGCTCGGCGCGCACCAGCTTTCCGCCGGAATAGAGCAGGCCGGAAAGCGTCTTGGGTGTTGAGGACATGGATTCTCCTGTTTTAATGAGTCTGAGCAATCAGAGACGGCTCGGGTGCAAAACTGCCGGTTAAGTCGATGTGACCGTCCAAAGTTTGTACTTCCTGGCCCTGAACAAGGAATTTCACTTCTTTGGCTTGGGGAATGTTGGCGCACAGGGAGTCCACAATGGAGTAGATCGCCAGGCTTTCACTTTCAATCCCCGGCTGAAAGTCCGCCAACGCTTCCTGGGAAAGATCGATGATGGCGGTGCCATCGGGGGCGAGGAAAACGGCCCTGATCGTCGTCGAAGGCGACAGGGAGCTGCCATGCCCCTGGTGCGAGCCTTCGATGAGGGCCAGCAGCACCTGCCGGATGGCTTTGACGTTATCCGATGAGAGTTTCAGGGAACGGGTTTCGGCCACCAGGTTCCCGTCCGCATAAGAAGGGAAATAGAGCGTAATGATCTGGGCCGGCCCTCCAGCCTGCTGCAGGGCCGCTTCGTTCAACTGCGTTCGCGCAGTTTGTTCAGCGCGCATGGCGCTTGCGCGGGTGGGGGCAATGTGGCGCCGCAGAGTCATCAGGTAATAGGTTCCCACCCCCAGCACGATGGCAACGGCAACGCTCAGGATCAGAGCACGTCGAGACATAATCTACGGGTGTCCTCTCTCGAAGCTTTCGATGGCCTGGACAACGGCCGTGGCAATTTCCTGCTGGAAAGACGGATTGGTCAGTGCTGCCGAATTGCCTTTCGGAGTGAGGCTCCCGACTTCAACGGCGACGGCAGGAGCGGCAATGCCCTGCAAGACCCTGACCGGGACTTCCATGGGTGGGGTCGAGGCAACCTTCGTGGTCTTTTGCAAATCCTGCTGGAGGGCCTGAGCAAGCCGGTTGCTTTGCTCCACATAGCGGAGCTGCACCTTGTCCCAGGTAACCCAAAGGGATTGCGGGGCGGCGCCGGCAGCCATCGCCAAAGGCGATGAGGGTCGATAGCTATAGACCACCACGCGCGGCGTCGATGGCCCCAGGTCACCGGCATGGAAAGAAATAAAAGCAATGGGATGAGCGATGTTGGCTTCCGCGGCCCTCTGGTCAAAGCCGACATTCACATCCCCGGTCCGCGTGAGAACGATCCTGTACTTGCCGGTTGCGGCAAGCGCTTTCTGCACCTGAGAGACAATCTGCGCCGTCAGGTCCTTTTCAAGGAGCCCGTTCGCGCCGCTTGCTCCGTTGTCGGTCCCACCGTGTCCAGCGTCCAGCACGACCGCAGGCAGCGAGAGGCTGGGGGCCGGCATCGGAGCAACCATCTTGTGGGCGGCAGAGGGCGGAGGCGTGCCTGGAGCGGGCTTTGGCGCCACGGGAGGCTTGGGCGGCAGCGGAGCCTGGCGCGCCGTCGTAACCCGGGCCTTCATCACGTTGGCGACGATGATTTTCTTTCCTTCTTCCAGTTTTGGGTAGAAATCAAAGCCCGGCGACACAGGGGTGATGATCAGCTTGGGCTGCCCATCGTGATCGTCGAACGTCACTTTCGAGACGTACGGGTTGCGGAACTGGAAATTGGACTCGAGGGGTTCGATGGGATGGTTCCCAAGATACAGAATCCACTTTCCGTTCTGCGCCGCCGTGCGAAGGCTGACCTGTTCCGCAAACTGAATGGTTAACTGGGCGCCTTCCTGGAGCGGTGAAAGGTGGAGCGTGAAGGAAATGGGCTTGACGCCCCCGATAAAAATGCGATTCTCTCCCCGCTGGTACTCCACCGTCTGATTGATGAGCGTCGGCAGAACGGTGGTCAGAAACTCTATGGGAACCATCCATTCTCCCTCGATGGATTGCGCCGGGCGGCCCAGTTTGAGCCGGGCGTTGTTCAGCCTGACGGTCCGGTTATTTTGCCGGATCCTGATTTCTGTGCTGTTAAACCAGACCTGCAGGGACTTCCGCTTGTTCTTCAGGCTGCCCACGCGGCCAAAAAGGTTCAGAAGCTGAAGCACTGGCAGATACTGGACATTTTCGTAAGTCTTTGTCGGAAGAATCGAATGCGACTTTGGGAAGTAGAAGACAAAGTTGTCGCTGCGGGCAAGCCGGGGAGCCATCAGCAGGACCATGCCCATGATGACGCCAGGCGGGAGCCAGCGGGGGGAGCGGACCTTGCGATTGTTGTGTGTAACCAAAAAATTCACGCGCCGTGGGGTCCCGGTGGCAGGGTAAATCTTCGGAGCCATCCGTGCCAGGTTTCTATTTTAGTCGATCCTTTCCCAACCTTGCAATTGCGGGGAATAATGGGCATTGGCCGATTCTGTTTTTGTAACGCCGGGTTTACCCCGGCACGGCCCCCAATGCCGGCTTGAAGCCGACGCTACGGCAGACTGAATCATGACCGAATGGTTGCATCCCGATTACCGCTTGCAATTGCGGGGAATAATGGGCATTGGCCGATTCTGGTTTTGTAACGCCGGGTTTACCCCGGCACGGCCCCCAATGCCGGCTTGAAGCCGACGCTACGGCAGACTGAATCATGACCGAATGGTTGCATCCCGATTACCGGGGCGCCCCGAGCGAATAATTCCGCACGCCGCCAAAAGCGCCCACGCCAATGTGGACGATTGAGACCCACCGTTCCAGCTTATGATGGCCCGTCCGGTGCAACCAGTAGGCCGCACCGATGGACAGCGCCGTTCCCGCAACCTCAATGCCCGCGAACAGCGGCTTGTTGTCCACGATGCTGTTGGTTAGGAGCACCTCATTGTTGCCCAGGCTTCGAAAATGCTGCGTCGAAGTATAATCCAGCGCTCGAACGGCTGCCACGCCCGCAAACAACATCAAGTTCGTCCGGTCGAAGAAACGATGAGTGGTTTCCGGCAGATGGCCGGCCTGGGTCCGTGACACCGGCCCTGTCTGCGATCGAGGGTTTCCTATTTCCTGCTGGGCCTTGAGACGGGCCGGGGCGGCTCCCGTGGCCAGCGCCAGAGCAAACGCCACCGCCGCCACTTTTGAGAACAACCGTCGGCTGCAGAGCTTCAATGATTTATTGTCTTTCGACTGTAGCATTTGACTCCTGTTTGTGATCACTTGACCGCTATCATGCCAGGCAGCGGCCGGATTGTCCTTGTAGCGCAACGTTCGTCGTTTAACGTTGCGGTTCTTGCCCTGGTTTCCGGCAGAAAAGCCGCAGGGTCAAAGAGCGGGCCCTGCGCTACAAGAGCGGTTCCGTCCGTCACGCCGTAGACTAGCACGCCAGGGTCTTTTTATCAGGGCTTTTCGTCGAGCAGCCGGGCGACGCGCGCGGGGTCGGAAGTGGGGAGTTTGCAGCTATAGTCCTCGCAGACGTAGGCGGTGGCTTTCCCGTCGATCTGGTGCGTCCCTTGAATGAGGACAGCCACGGCCGGTGGTTATCTGACCGTGGCGCCTTTATCGCAAGGAGAAACTACGGTCAATCACAACGCGATTGACCGGGGCCACATGGAGGATTATCCACCAGCGTGGTCTTGGGACGAACCGGCAGTAACAGGGGCGGCCGGGGCGACTGGGAAAAATCAAAATC